>Ga0179591_1544009_pt1 | contig 27873 bp, 27 predicted proteins | sample CZOMad2_1_08_16f_FD_182891 | JGI IMG/M metagenome (GOLD analysis project Ga0179591, IMG submission 182891) | Vadose zone soil fungal communities from Angelo Coast Range Reserve, California, USA - CZOMad2_1_08_16fungal (PacBio error correction) | ecosystem: Environmental > Terrestrial > Soil >...
CATTTGCAAAACCACAAAATTTTCAAAAAAATTTCCATGCACATTTCAACTTGGCCATAAGCACACAATTGCAAGGCCTTGCAAAATTTGCAAGCGGCATCATGCAAAAAAAAGCTTTTCACAATCAAAAAAAAAAAAACAAAACAAACCTTGTTTTCAAAAATCAACACAAAACAAAGCATTGGCAAAAAAAAATGCACTTTGCCTTTGCAAATAGCAAAGACAATTGCCCAAGCCGGCCTTTTTTCAATTTCAAACAAAATTGCAAGCTTGCAACAGTCAATGCAAAAAATTGCTAGCTTTGCCACATTTGCTCAAAAAGCAGCTTTGCAACAAAAAGCAAAATTGCCAATTTGCCACATTTGCATGCATACAATCAAGATTCTATTTGCAACATCATTGCATGCAACAATTGCAAACACAAGCCAAAAATGCGAGTTGTCAATTGCAAAAAGAACAAAAACATTTGCAATGACAAGCAAAAGCAAACAGCAGCACGAACAAAATGGGTCAAGCAAATTCAAAATTGGCAAAATCGAAATGCATTGCAAAGCCCATTTGCAACAGCAATTGCATGCAAAAAATGCAAAACAAAAAAAAAAAACAAAACAACCAACACAAACACTTGCAACAGCCACTCAACAAAAAATTCAGCACAAAAAAAAAAAACAAACAATTGTCAAAAATATGCAACACATGATGCAATGCAAGCAAGTTGCAGCAAATGCGGCAATTCATTTGGCAAAAATTGCAGCCCAAAGGCAATTTGCGACCAAACACAAAACAAAAAGAAATTCAAAATGCAATTTGTCACGCAAAAAGCCCAGCTTTTCAAAGCTTGCAAGCATCAATCCACCAACGCACATTGGCAAATTGTCAAAAACAAAAAAATTTGCACAAATCATTTGCAAATTTGCAGCAAAAAGCATTGCAAAAAAAATTTGTCAACAACAAAAAACATTGGCGCAAAAAAATCTTGCATGCAAATTGCCAAATTGACAGAACAAACAAAATTTGCATTGGGCATTTGCAAAAAGCAATTTGCAACAAAAAACACAACAACAAGTCAACAATTTGCACCAACAATCAAAAAAAACAGCATGCAGCAAACAACTTGTTGCAAGCGGCGCAAACAACATTGCATTGCAAAAAAAGGCTTGCAAACAAAACAACATTCAAAATTGCACAAACCAAAAAAAATTGCATGGCAAACTTGCAAAGCTGCCCCAAAGCAATTTGTCACATCAAAAAAGGTTTGTTTCAACACTTGCATTTGCAAATTGCAAGGCAAAAGATTGCAAAGTCAATCATTTGTCATTTGGCAATCCATTTGCAAATGCTTGCAAAAAAAAAAAGCCGCCTTTGCATTCAGAAAAAAAGCAAAAAAAATTGCAAATTTCAAAAACAACAAAAGAACAAAAGCAAAAAATGCAAATCATTTGCAAAAAGTTGCAATTTGCAATTGCCACAAATTGCAACAAAGTGTCAACCAAACACATTTTTGCAAAAGGCAGAGCAAAAGAGCAAAAAAAGCCCAGTCAGATGCAGAAGCACAAAATTTTTGCAGCAAACACAATTGCACAAAAAAAACAGAAACAAAGTGCAAAAACATGCAAGCCTTGCAAGAAAATTTGCCAAAAACAAAGCAACAAAATTTGCAACCACACTACAAATTGCAAAGCAACAAAAACAAGCATGCATTTTGCAATTGCCCGCTTCATTTTCCACAAAAGAGCCGCAAAGCAAAACATCATTGCAAAAGCAAAACACAAAACCAAGCAGCAGCCCTCTTTGCAGCACAAAAAAAAATGCAACGTCCTTTGCATTGCAAAATTTTCAAAAAAAACTTGCTAAACTTGCCTTGCAGCAAGCCAAATCATTTGCAAAAAGAATAGCACCAAAACAAAACATTTTCAACCACAAATCAAAGGGCACAGCACCAACAATGCAAAAAAAAAGGCACCCAAATTTGTGCTCACAAAAACCAAAAAATATTGCAAATTGCAAAGCACAAACATTTTGCAAATTGCCCATTTGCACAGAAAAACAAATTTGCAAAAATGGTCATTGCAGAAATTGCAGCCCAAGCCAGCTTTGCAAAAAATTTGCATGCAAGAACACCAGCAAAAACAATTGCAAGTTGCAGCAATTTGCAATTTGCAAACAACCTTTGCCCTTGCAAAAACATTTCAAAAAATTGCACAAAATGCAAATTGCAAAAAAGGCACCACAAAGTTTGCAAGAAGCCAAACAAAATTCCTTGCAATTGCAAAAACAATTGCAAAAAAAAAAATCATTTGCAAATCCTTTGCAAAAGCGTAACAATGCTAGCATTCGTTTGCATTGCTTTGCAAAAAGAACAAAATCAAATTCAAACAAAAAATGCAACGCAATGCAAACATGGCAAAGCCTTGCAAAAAAAGAACAGCTTGGTCAATTGTTCAATTGCAAAATTGCAAAATTTGCAAAACAATCAATTGCCGGCAAAACGCAAAAATTTGCAACATTGCAAAAAGCAAGCACCATACTTGCAACAAAAATGCAAGACAAAAAGAAAAAAAATATTTGGCAAATTGCAAAACAAATGCACAGCCGCAATTGGATTGCACAGCGTGCAATGCATTCATGCACTTGCATTGGCAAAGCAGCAAGGCAACATTTGCAAAGACACCCTCCAATTGCAGCGAAACAACAAAAAAGCAAGCAGAAAAAGTTGGGCATTGCAATGCAAAAAACACAATCAAGTACAAAAAGCAAAGAACAAAACGAAAAAAAAAGTCAAAAAGTGCAAAAATTGCCAAAACAAAACCACACCAATTTGCAACAGTCTTTGCAAAACAGTCCACAAAAAAATTGCACATGGCATGCCAAAGACCAAAAAGCAAAAAAAAAAACAAAAAAACACATTTGCATGCATTTGCATTCCAATTGCACAAGCAAAAACACAAAGGGCATTTAAACAAGAATCTGCATTTGCAACAAAATTGCATTGCAAAAAATTGCAAAAAAAAATCAATTGCAGCACAAAAAAAAAAAATGAAAAGAAAAATTGGCAAAAGTCGCTTGCATTTTCAAAAACAAAAAAATGCAGGCATCAAATTGCGGCAAAACATTTGCACAAAACAATTTGCAACAAAAAAAAAAAAAATTGGCAAAAACAAAAAACAAATTGCATGCAAAGGTCAAGCAGCAAAATCTCTAATCTTTCAAACAAAAAAAAAACAAAAAGATATTGCAAAAAAGACAACCACGGCACGCAAAAAATTTGCTAATTCAAAACAAAACCCTAAAATGGCAACAAAAGCAATCAAAACAGGCAAGTCAAAAATGCAAAAAACAAATTCAGCGAAAAAACAAAAGCAAGCAAAAAGAACAAGCATTTGCAATCAAAAAACAAAAAAAACAAAAATGCAGTGGGGGCAGCCGCAAGCACAACAAATTGCAAAAAAAACAAAGAGGCAAAACAAAAATTGCAAAAAGCCATTTGCAAAAAAAAAAAAATGCAAAAAGGTCAGCATTTCAAATCATTTGCAAAGCGAACAGAAACACAATGCAGCACATTTGCACACAAAAAAGCCCATTTGCAAATTGGTAAAAATTTGCAACATTTGCAAAAAAAAACAACAATTGCAACACATGCATTTGCCCGCCTTGCACACAATTGCCAATTGCAAACAGCATTGCAAGCAAAAATGCATTGCATTGCATTGGCACACAACAAAAACAGCAAAAATCTCCAAAGGAATTTGCATATTGTCAAAAAAAACCACAAAAAAAGCATCATTTCCATTTGCAAACAAAGAGTCAGCAAAAAACACAAAAATCTTGCATTGGGGCGCAAAGTCAAACAAAACAGACATTTGCAAAAAATTTGCAAAAGCACAGCAAATTGCAAAAATGCATGCCAAAAACAAGCAAAACATTGAACAAAAAATTGCCCAAAACAAAAAAGCACGCAAACAACAAAAATTGCAAAAAAATCTGCAAAGCATGCAACAACAATTGCACAAATTGCTAAATTGGCAGCATTGCATTGCATTTGCAAATGCAATGCAATTGCATTGATTTGCTTGCAACCATCAAGCAAAACAAACAAACGGCTCAGGCAAAACAACAAAAGCACCTGCAAAAAACAAAAACCAACAAAAGCAAAAAGCAACCTCGGCAATCAAAATTGCAACAAATTGCAACATCACAAATTGCAAAAAAACAAACGAACTTGCAACAATTTGCAATTGCAATTGCAAAAAAACAAATTGCAACACATTGCACAAAACAAACAGCAAAGCAAGTGCATGCAATGCATTGGGCACATTGCACAAAAAATGCATTTGCACATTCAAATGCAAAAGAATTTGCAACACATTGTCAAACAAACCAATGCCAACAAAAAAAAAAGTCATTGCAAATCTTCACTTTGCAAACAAGATTGCAAAAAAATTGCTGCAATTGCAACAAAAAAAATGCAAAAAAAGCAATTGCAAAAGCAAATTTGTGCAAAACCTCAGCATGCAAGCTTGCATGCACTGCCTTTGCAGCATGTCAAAAAAATGCAAATTTTGCAAACAAAACCAACAAAATGGCATGAAGCTGCAAAAAAAATTTGACATTGCAACAAACAAGCACAAACAAAAATTGCCACACCAAAAGCAACAAAGCAATTGCAAACAAGCATTGCAATTGCAGCAAAAACAAAAAAACAGCCCCAAAATTGCAAATTTGCAACAACCGAAAATTTGCAAGCAAAGCAACAAAACAAAATTGGTCAAAAGGCAACAAAGCCACAAAAAAACCACAAAAGCCAAGCTTCAAATTTGCAATTTGCAAAAAAAGGCTAAAAAATGCATTGCAAGTGCATTTGCAAACCACATTGCAAAACAAAGTTTGCAGTGACAGACAACACACACGTTGCAGAACAAAACATGCAAAGCACATGCAAAAAACATTGCAAAGCAGCCAAAAGAATTTGCACAACATTTAATTGGCAAGCAAAGGCAAAACATTTGCAAAAGCACAAGTTGCATGCAAAACAATTGGCCCTGGCCATTTGCAAAAAAAGGCCAACATGCAAAAGAAATTGCAAAAATGCAAAAAATGCCCAAGCAAAAAAAAATGCAAAACAACATTGCAACAACCAAAAAAACACAAGCAAGACACAAAAAAAATGCACATTGGCACATTTGCAGCACCCACAAATGCAAGCATGGCAATGTGCCACATTTGCAATTGCAAAAAAACAATTGCATTTGCAAAAAATGCAGCACAAAAATTAGCAACAAAACAATGCAAAAAACAGAAATGCAACAGATGCAAAAATGCACATTGCAAGATCACAAAAATCAGCAATTGGCAAAACAGCAAAGCCCGTTGGCCAAACAATTGCATGCACACAAAACCAAAAAAAAAACAACATCTTTGTCAAGCATCAGTCAACAATCAAAATTGCAACAAATTGCAATGCCAAAGTTGCAAAAAATGCAAAAGTTGGCAAAAAAATTGCAAAGTTGCACTGCATTGACAATGCAAAAAAACAATTGCATGCAAGCGGCAAACACCAAATTAGCAACACAAAAAAAAATGGCCAAAAAAAAAGAAAAACACAAAAACACAAAACAAAAAAACATCATTTGCAACAAACTTTGCAAAGTGCAAAAAAAAAAAAAAACAAGCGACTGCTCAGCAAACAATGGCATATTTGCAAAGGCACCCAAAAAACACAACAAATTGTCAGGCAAAGCCTCATTTGCAAAGAAAGGCAAAATTGCAAAAAAAAAATTTGCATTGCAATCCCCATTTGCAATTTGCAAAAAACAAAGGCAAAAAAAATTTGGAAAAATTGCAATTTGCAAAGCAAAAGCAAAAATGCAAAGACACAAAAAAACAAGCAAAAAAAAATTTTGCAGAACAATTTGCAATCGCGGCATTGCACCAAAGAATTGCAACCATGCAAAAAAAAATGGCAGAAATGCAAGACATTTTGCAAAGCAATTGTCAAAAATTCAATTTTTGCACCTGCCCAAAAAAAAAAAAAAAAAACACATTGCAAAATTTGCCAAAAAAAATTGCCAAATGCCAAATTGCAAATGCAAAATCTCAAAAATTGGCAAAAAATAAACTTTTGCAACAAAAGCCAGCTTGGCACACAAAAATGTGCAATTGCAAACATTGCACAGGCACAAAATGCAATTGCAAAATCAACAAAAGCCCACATGCAAATTGCAAGCAACAACAAAAACTGCCAGCCAAAATTGCAAAAAAAAAAACTTTGCAATAAAGCATTGCATGCCACCTTTGCAAAATTGCATTGGCAGCATTGTCAACATGCAACAACAAAAGCATTGCATTGGCCGAAAAAAGCCAAAGTTGCATTGCAAATTTGCAAAAACACAAAAAGTCAAGCAGGCAAAACATTTGGCAAATTGCCAAACAAATGCATTCAAAGTTGCAAGCAACATTGCAACAAAGCACAACAATTTCAAAATGCAAAAATCAACATGGCAAATTGCTTGCAGCCAGGCAAAGCAAAAAAAAAAAAAAAAAATGCAAAATTCATGCCATTGCAAATGCAAACAGTTGCAAACACAAGGCAAGCAAAAATTGCACAGCTTGCATTGCAAAGAAAAAATTGCACACAAACAAAATGCAAACAACATTGTGCAAGATTTGGCACACCATTCCAACAATGCAAAAAAAACAAAGGCAGGCAAATCATTTGCAAATTTCATCAACACAAAAAGACAAGTTGCAGCAAACAGAATACAAAATGCCCAGAACAAAAGTTGTCAATTGGCAATCAAACATGCAACAAAAAGCAAATTTGCAATTGCGAACACAATGCAAATTTCCAAGCAGGCACATTCAAACGCATTTCAACAAAAAAAAAGAACCAGCGCATGTGGCAAACAAAGCCATTGGCAAAAATTGCAAAAATCAGCAAAAAAGTCAACAAAAAACAAAAAAAAAACATTTCATCATTTGCAAAACCACTTGTCAAAAACAAAGCGCAAAAACAACAATTGACAAACGCTTTGCATTGCAAGGGCAAAACACAAAATTGCAAAAAAAATTTGCAGCAATTTTTGCAATTGCATTGCAAATTTCAACCACAACACACATTGCAACTGCAATGCAAGAAGAAAAAACATTGCAATTTGCAAAACCTTTGTGGCAAAAAAGCAAATTTGCAAGCAAGCAAGTTTGCAATTCCCATTTGCAAACAAAACAATTTGCAAACTGCAGCACAATGATTCTGGCAGCTCGCAACATCACAAAGAAAAAAAATGCAATTGCATTTGGCACAATGCCAACAATTGCCAAAGCAAATTGCCCGAACAAAAAAAATTTTGTGCATTGCATTTTGCAAAAAAAAATTGGCAGCAAGCAAAAAAAAGGCAGGCCAAATTTGCAGAATTGCATGCAGACCACACATCATTTTGTCAGAAACTAAAAATGGCAATCTTTTCAAAACAAGCCCCCGCATATGCACAAATTGCATTCACACGCTTTCCAAGCATTTGCAATTGCCAAGCAACATTTATGCAAATTGCCCAACAAGCAATTTGCAACAAAAACCCAAATGTCTTGCACCAAACAAATCAGGCGCAAAAAGCAACAAAAAAACATGCCACAATCCAATGCAAAGAAAATCATTTGCAAAACACATGGCAGCACAGCCCCAGCAAAAAATTTGCAACAAAAATGCAGGCAAGCAATGCGATTTTCAACAGCATTGGCGACAAAAACAGCAAATGCCTTGCTTGGATTGCACAAAAACACAAAAAAGCCCACAAAAATGCCAAGCACAATTTGCATGCAAAAACATTGCAGTCAAAAGCCCCAAATCATACACATCATTGCAAAATTGCTTGCCAAAAAGCAAAACACCTGCAAAAAAAAAAAACCAAAAAACAAATTGTCAAAAAAAACAGGCAAAGCATGCACAAAATTTGCAAAACCAGCATGCAAACATTTGCAAAATCAGAAAACAAAATCACCAAAAGCCCCTTCATTGCCTTGCAAACCAGAAATGCAAAACATTGCAATTTGCAAAAAGCAAATTTGTCAAAAATTGCAAGTTGCAAAGCATTTGCAAACCACACATGTTGGCAAACAACAATTCAAACAAGAAAATGCAACAAAACACATTTGCAAATTGCATTTGCAAAAAAAAGGCACATGCAAATTTGGCATTGCAAAAAACTCATTTGCAAGAACACATCAGACAAACTTTGCCACAACAAAAACAACAGCAAAAGACCAAAAACACAAGCATTGCAACACAAAACACAAAAAAATTGCCAGTGCCAAAAAAATGCACCAATTGGCAGCAAAAAGCATGCAAACAGGCAATTGCAAAGCGCACAACAAAGCAAAACCAGCAAAAATTGCCGCAAGCAACACAAGAAATGCACATGCAAACAATGCAAAAAAGCGTTGCAATCTTTCATTTGCATTTGCGAAATTGCAAACACAAAAAAAGAACCATTTTGCAAACATTGCACACAAAATTGCAAACCTCTCAAAAATCAAATTGCATTGCATTTGCAACATTTGCCCAACATGGCAAATTGCAAAAACATTGCAGTCACAAAAATTTGCATCTTGCACAAAAAAACAAAAACAACAAAAAAACAATGCAGTAAAACAAAACGCAGCCATCAAAGGCAACAAAAAATGCAAGAATTGACAAAAACCAAAAAGCCACAACAAAAATGCTTGCATTTGCACAAAAGCAAAAAAAGCCAAAGCAAAAAAATTTGCAAAATTGCCACTCTCATTGCATGCAAATTTGCAGTGCAGCAAAATGCAGCAATTCAAACAGCAACCAAAAGCAACAAGCACTTTGCAATTGCAAGCAAAAAATGCAAAAAGCATTTGCAAAAAAAAGGCACATTGCAAAAAGCAGCAAAACTTGCAAAACAAATTTGCATGCAAATTGCGTTTGCAAAAAAATTTTGCACAACATTTGCAAAAAATCCTTTGCAAATAGAACAAAAAACAATTTGGCAAAAGCACAAAAAAACAAAAGAAAAGCAACCAGCAGCACACAAAACCAGTCACATGCAATTGCACACTTCATGGCAAAGCAAAAAAACACAAGGAAAAAAAAGCAAAAAATTGTCAAAAACAACTTTGCAATCAAAAACACATTGGCAAAAAAAAACAAAAAACACAAAAAGCAGTTGCCCAATGCACAACAACAAAATCTTTGCAATTTGCAAACAACAAGCATTGCAGCAAACACAACAAACACATTGCAAACAGCCAACAGCGCAGCAAAACAAGCAAATTTGCAAAAAACAGCAACAAATTGCCAAAAATTTGCAAAATTTGCAAGAATAAATTTGTTGCAAAGTCAGATTGCAAATCCCAAACAACAAACAATTTGCAAACAAAACATTTGCAAACAGCATTGCAAGCGCGTATGCAAAAAGCATGCATTTGCAATTCAAACAAAAAACAAGCAAAAACCAATTTGCAATTGCAGGCAAAAAACAAACAAGCCAAAAAAAAAAAAGCCATTTGCACAATTTGCCATTGGGCATGCAGGCAAAAAACAAGCACCTTTGCATGCATTGCAGTCAAAATTGTCATGCATGCACACACAAAAAAAAAAAAAACAACAGCAAATGCAACGCACACATAAAACATGCATTGCGCAATTGCAAATTGCAATTGCATTCTTGCAAAAAAATTGCATTGCAATTGCACAAGAAATTGCACAAAGCATTGCATGCAAAAATTGGCAAGAACAATTTGCCAAAACAATTTGCATGCAAAACAAAATTGCAACAAAAGACAAAACAAGAAAACACAATATGCAAACAATCAAGCAAAAAAGCTGCCAAAATCAACATTGCAAAAAAATTGCAAAGATGGCACACCAGCAAATAACTTTGCAAAAATTGCAAATTTGCACTTTGCAACATTTGCACACAATGCACAAGGACAAATTGCAAGAAATTGGTCAGCAAAAACATTTCAACACAAGAATTGCAACAAAGCAAATGCCAATTGCACAAAAAAAAACATTGCACAAAGTGGCAAATGCATTGCACGGGCAATGCAAAGCAGCAAAAATCATTTGCATTGCTGGCAAAACAAAAAATAAATTTCAAAATGGCAAAAAAAAATTGCCACAACTAAAAAAAACATTTTGCCACAACAACAAAACACAAATTGCAAAAAAGTTGCCAACCAAAGGCGCAAAAAAATTTTGTCAGCAAGCAGCCCAAAAAAAAGCCCTGCAAAAGCAAAAAACAAATTGTGCAAGGCAAAAAAAAAATTTTCAACCCATGCAACAAATTGCAGAAAGCAAAACAACAAGGCAATTTGCAACATTTGCAAAAAAATGCCCAATGGCAGATTGCAATTGCAAAGTTTGCAATTGCAAAAAAAAAGCACAAGCTTTGCAACATTTTCAACATTGCAATTCATTTGCAAAGCAATTGCAAAGCAAAAATTGGCAAAAAAGAACAAGAAAAAAAAAAATTGCAAAAGCCCTTGCCATTGCAGCAAAAAAACATGCAACAATGCAGAAAAAGAAGCTTTGCAAAGCCCTTGCAAACAGAACTTGCACAAAATCATTTGCATTTCAACAAAACACGAACAATTGCATTTCATGCAAAAAGTGCAATTGCAAAAAGAATTGCGCAATTTGCATTTTGCAAAAAATTCACAAAATGCAAACCAAAGAATTTGCAAACAAAAAAGCCAAATTTGCAAAACAACAGCATTTGCAATTTGCCAAAAAACAAACAATTGCAAACAAAGCACGAAAACAAAAAAAAATTTGCATCAGGGACAGACAGCCAAAATGCAAAAGAACAAATCATAAGCTTTGCAACAACACTTGCAAGCAAAATTGCATGCATGCAATCAAATTTCAAAAAAAAGTCATTGCAAATTCACAGCATTCAAAACAACATTGCAAACCAGCAACACAAAAAAAATTGCACCAAAGGAAATGCACAAAACAAAAAGGACGAAAAAAAATTGCAATTGCACTTGCACCTCAAATGCAGGCAAATGCAAAAAAATTGAACTGAAAACAAAAAAGATTGCAAGCAACAACAAAGCAAAAAAAATTGCAACCAAACACAAATATTTGCAAAATGCCAAACAAAAAATTTGGCACAATTGCAATTGCAGGCAACAGCAAAGCATTGCAGCACAAAAAGCCAAAAAATTTGCACATCATTTGCTACAAGCCAAAGCAAGAAAGCTTCAAAAAAAACCGAAAAGCAAAAAAAGAAATTGCAACAACACAAGCACAATTTGCATTGCACAAATTGCAACAGAAATCTCCTTTCATTTGCACCAAATGCAAATAATTGCATTGCAAAATTTGCAGCATTGCAAAAAATCATTGCATTGCAAGTCGCAAAAACCACCAAAAAGTTCATTCATTTGCAATTTGCAAAAAAAATTTGCAAATTCATGGCAATTGCCCAATGCAATGATTGGCAAAAAATCAAAAAATTTGCAATTTGCAATTTGCATTGCATTTGCATGCAAGCAAGCTGCTTCCATTTGCATTGCATTGCACATTGCAGATTGGCAAGCACATGCAAAAAAACGCCCATTGCAACAAACAAGAAGATTTGGCAAAATTTGCAAATTGCAAACAAGCAGCTTGCCAATTGCAAAAATTGGCAAAACAAGCCTTGCACTGCCATTGCAAAAAGCAAAAGCAAATGCACAAAACTTGCAACCAACACATTGCAGCACGGCAAAAAAATTTGCACAAAAACAATTGCCTGCAGCAAACATGAAAAAAACAATCAGCCCAAAAATCGCAACTCATTTTGCCCAAACCAACAACATTGCAATAAGCAAAAAGCAAACAAGCATAGCAAAAACGAATTTGCAACTGCACAATGCTTGCAACAATTGCACAAGGCAAGAAAATTGTCAACAAACAGAAAAAAATTGCGCAAACAAAGGCAAACAAATTTCATTGGCACATGCATTGTAAACATGCCAAAAAGCATGCGCAAAAAACAAAACAAAAAATACAAAAGCAAATTGCACAAAAAAAGATTGCATTGCAGCAAAAGCACACCAAAAGCAAAATGCAAAATGCCATGCTCCAAAAGATTGGCAACAAAGCCAAAAACACAAATTTGCCCAAAATTGTCAAAACAAAGAACTTGCATTGCAAAACGTGAAAGCAACAAAAAAAGCTTGCAGGCAATTTGGCTTGCCATTGCAACAAAAAAAAAGCAAATGCAAAAAAAAAAGCAGCGCAAAATTGCATTGCAAAACTCATTTGCAAAAACATGGCATGCATGTCAGATTTGCAAGCAGCCTCATTTTCAACATTGCAGCACAAGCCTTTGCACATTTGCAAGCACAAAAAACGTTGCAAAGCAAACGATGCAGCACATAAAGCAACAAACAGCAAGCAGAAAATCAAATTGCAAAAACAAAATTGGCAAAATGCAAAAGTGCATGCAATTTGCAAAAATGCATGCAAACAAAGCAAGTTTGCAACCAAGCAAGATTTGAAAAAAACAACAATTGCAGCATGCAAATTGCACAAAAGCCGTTCATTTGGCATTTGCACAAATGCAAAATCCCTTTTGCATGCAAATTTGCAAAACCAAAAATTGCAAAAAATTTGAGCCCGGAATTGCAAATTTTGCAACAGAAACACAGCCATTGCAGAAAAACAAAAGAAAACAAAATTGCACCACATTGGCCACACAGCAGCACACACAACACAAGCACATAATTTCATTTGCACAAAGACAAAAACAAAGACAACGGGCAGCACACAAATTGCAAAGCAGCAACAAAAAAGCCAAAAAATTTGCCAAACAAAAAATTGCAAAAAACCAAAAAACAAACACAGCAAAAATGGGCCAGCAAATTTGCACAAAGTTGCAAAAAACCACACAGTTGCAACCACAAAAAAACCCATTTTGGCAACAACAATGCCGTGCACAAAAAGCGAGCAAAAAAAACCAACATAACTTTTGCATTGCATTTGCATGCAAAAAATTGCAAAAGCATGCACAGACAAAAAAAATACCTTTTCAAACACATGGCAATTTGCAAAGGCCATTGCAGAAAATCATTGCAAAAAAAAACAAATGCATTGCATTGCAATTGCAGCATGTCACAACAAGCCTTGCAAGCAAAACAAAATGTGCAAAGCAATTTTGGCAAAAAACAAACAAACAATTGCACCAAAGTGCAGCATTTGCATTTTTGCAGCAATTGGGCAAAGAAAAAAAAAAATTGCAATGCAGGAATTGCAATGTGCAAAACAAATCAAATTGCATTGCAAAAGCATTGGCGAGCCTCAAAAAAATCATTTGCCACATTTCAACTCAAAAAACCAGAAAAACAAGAGCAAAAAAGTCATTTGGCACAGCCCTTGCACAGCATTGCAACAACAAAACATTGCAAAAAAAAATTGCCAAAATTGTCAACAAAAACAAGCCCAAACATCATGCGTGCATTGCCTTCACCTTCCATTGTCCCAAAAAAGAAAAAAAAGACACAAGCAAACAAACAAAACACATGGCATTTGCAAAATTGCAGCAAAACATTTGCAAATTTGCATTGGCACACAAACAAATTTGCAATTGCAAAACAGTCAACAAAGCAGCAAAATTTCACAAAAAATGCAAAAATTTTGCAACAGCAAGCAATTTGGCAAATGCAGAAAACAGACATTGCAAACAGCCCTTGCACAACACAAAGCGAGAGCGCCAAAGGTTGCCGCAAAAAAACAAAAATCAACAAAAAAAAAAAAGCTGCACAAAGATTTGCCAAATTTCACACGTTGCAAATTGCAAACAACAACAAATGCAAGCTGCAACAAAGCAAGGGGGCAACAAAAAACACAAAACAAATTTCACAAAACAAAAGTTCGGTCAAACATTTGCAAAAAAAAAAACAGCATTTGCACAATTTGCAGCCATTTGCATTGCAAACAAATTGCAAAAGCTGCAATGCAATGCATTTGCAACAAAGCAGCACTTGCACCAAGCCGAAACAAAATGCAATAAAAAGGGGCCAAATGCACATTGCATGCAAACGTTGCAAAAGAAATGCAAAATGGCAAAGCCAAAACATTGCAAAATTGCACACCCTTGCAACAAAGCACAACAATTGCAAAAAAAAATCATGCCTAGGCACAACAGTTTGCATTTGCAAAAAAAACATGCAATTCATTTGCAACACACAAAAAAATTGCAAGGCAAAACAATTGCCAATTGCAAAAACATTTGCATTTGCAAAAAAAAAAAAACAAGTTGCAAAAAAATGCCAACAATTGCAACAGCCAATTGGCACAAATTTTGCAAAGCACAAATTTTGCAGCTTGCAAACAAAAAAAAAAAACAAAAAAAAAATTGCAAGGCATTGCCAAGAAAACAAAATTTGCAATGCATCCAAAACAAAAAAAAGCAAGGAAAAACATTGCGCACAGCAACAAAATTTGCACTGGCCAGAAAGCTTGCAAAATCCATTGCAAATTGCACAAAAGCAGCAGCAAACACAAATTGCCCATTCAAGCAAAAGATCATTTTGCACAAAAACACACAAACAGCATGCTTGCAGAACCAAAATTGCCACAAAAAACTTGGCAAATGCCATCAACAAGGTAGCAACAACTGGCAATCTCCAAAGACAAAGCAAATTGCATGCATTGCACAAAAACATTTGCAAATGCACACATGCAAATTGCAAAGCACCAAAACAAGCCAGGCAACAACTGCACGGCAAAAAATTGCAAGCCAGCATTGGCAAATGGCACCAAAAGCCAGCAATGCCTTGCAAAAAAGCGCAACAAATTGCAATGCATTGCAACGTGCATCATTTTTCAAAAGCCGAGCACACAAATTTGGCAGCATGCAAAAAATTGCGTTGCAATGCAATCAACAACAAGTTTGCATCATTCATTTGGTCAAGCCCAACAATTGTCATTGCAAAAGCCTCCAAGAAAGAAAAAAATGCAAAAAAAGCAACCTGCAACGAACAACATTTGCATTGGCAAAACTTGGCAAAGCAAAAAAAAAAAACAAAAAAAAAAAAAAATGCAAAGCATTGCACACATGTTCAAGCGCGTTGCACAACAAATTTGCAAAAATTTGCAAAACAATGCATGTCAAATGGGCAGCAATGCAAGCAAAGACAGTGCATTGGCCACCCCAAAAAACAAAGATTGCAAAACAACCCATTGTCACAAATTTGCAAAAAAAAAATTGCAAGCAGCTGCATTGCAACAAGAAAAGCCGCCCAGCAATTGCACACCCAAAAATTGCATTGCCAAAAAAAAACAAAAAAAAGCCCAACAAATTGCCAGGCAATGCATTGCCACAATTGCAAAAAGCAAAAGCAAAATTGCAAAATTTCATTGCATTGGCAAATTTCAAGATTTGCAAAAAAAAATTTGCACAAAAGCAAGAAAAAAACACAAATAAACAACAATTGCAAAACCAGCTTTGTCAAGCAGCAAAAACCAAAAAATTGCAAAATTGCACAAAATGTCAATTTGCATTGCAACAGCCAACACCAAACCATTTTCACAAGCAGCCAACAAATTGCAAACCAACACACAAACAATTTTTGCAAACAAACAAAAAACAAAATTCAGCAAAAAGATGCAACAACATGCCATTGCAAAATGCATTGCACAAAATTTGCAACAATTGCAAACTGCAACTGCAAGCAAACAGCAATTGCAAAACAGAAAAACACGCAAAAATTTGCAAACATGCAAAAGACAATTTTGCACCAAAAAAGCAAAAAAAACAAAATCCCTTGGCAACAGCAACAATTTGCAAAACAAAACAAATGCCCACTCTCGCCAAAACACATTGGGCAATTTCACAAAGATTGCCTATACATTTTCAAAAGTCTAATTGGCAAAAAAAGCAAAGCCCCTTTGCAAAACAACCAAATTGCAAGCACAAAATTGCCGCACAGTTTGCATTGTCAGAACAAAACCACAATTGCAAATTTGCAATTGCAATGCAAATTGCAACATGAAAAACAATCATTGCAAAAAATTGCATTGGGCAAAGCAAAGGCAAAACAAAAGCCCTGCAAACAAAATTGCAAAAAATTTCAACAAACAATTGCAGATGCCATGGCCAATTGCAAAGCAGCAATTGCAACGTTGGCAACGCATGGCATGCAGCAGACCATTTCATATGCAAAACAGCAAATCACAAAAAATTGCAACATGCCAAACAATAAAATTTGCAAAAGAACATTGCAATTTGCAGCCAAAACATTGCACAAAATCAAACAAAAGCAATTTGTCAAAAACAAACACCCAGCAATGTGCAAAAGCAAATGCAAAAATGGCATTGCACGCACAAACCAAAGCAACAAAAAGCGAAAAAAAACCATGCAATGATTTGCAACAAACAATTGCAAAATGCGCATTTGCACAACATTGGCATTGCAAAATACAAAACTTGCAAAAGCAAGGCCTTGCACTGGCAGGCAGGCACACTTGCAGCCATCAAAACAGCCACTTTGCACCAAGACAGTTGGCAATGGCACCAAAATTTGCAAAAAATTGAGATTGCAAAAAAAAAGAAAACAAGCAAAGTCAAAGCAAAACAAAAACACATCACAGATGTCAAAAAACAAAATTGCAAAAAAAAATAGCATAAGCCATTGCATTTGCACAATGCACAGAAATGCAAGCAAATCACATGCCAAGAAAAAGAAAAAATTTCAAAATTGCCAAAAACAAAACAGATTGCATTTGCAAAGCAAACATGCAAAAATTTGCCGCACAAAAACACTGATTGCAACACATTCATTTGCACAATTTCAAGCATTGCAAAAAAAATTGCAAATGCAACAAAAAAAAACGCAAGCAAAATTGCAAATCTTGCCAATTGTCACAAAATTGCAATTTGCAAAATGCAAAACAAAAAAATGCAAAACAAATAACAGCAAAAAAATTTGCAATTGCACATGCAACATGCAGCCCCATTTTGCATGCATTTGCAATTGCAAAAAAAGCAGAAAAGCAAAAATTCACACACAGAAGCACAAAAATGCAAAAAGCAATTTCAAACACAACAATTTGGGCAATTGCAGCAACAAAGGCACGGGGCATTTGCAACAAAAAAAAGAAAATGCACAAATTTGCATCATTTGCACAATTGCATTGCCCACAGCAAGCAAAGACAAAACAAAAATGCATGGCAAGCGCATTGGCATTGCATTGCAAAGCATGCAATATTGGCATGGCAAAGCGGCAGAACAATTTGCAAACAAAAAAAAATTGCCACTCAAAGAGCAAAAATGCAAAATTGCAAACGAATTTGCAATTGCATTGCAAAACCAAAACACAAAAGACAATTTGCAAAAATTGTCAATTGCAAAAAAAGCACAAATTGCATTGCAGCACACTTTGCAATTGCATTTGCAAACCGAAGCACAAGCAGCTCAAACAAAAAAAAAACATTGCAAAAAAAAAAAGCAGAAAAGAATTTGCAAAACAATTGGCAAAAACAAAAACAAACAACACTTTGCAAACCAAACAAATGTGGCAAGCCGCTTGCATGGCATGCGAACAAGTGCAAAAACTTGCAAATTGCATCAAACCAAGCAACAAGCAGAACCCAGCAAGATTTGCCAGAACAGTTGCAATCAATTTGCAAGTTGCAAAAACAATCCACACAAACCGGAAGGCAAAAAAACAAACAGCAAATGCAACATCAAAACAGCGAAAAAGCAAAATAACAACAACAAAAGAATCCCTTGCAAAAACAAAAAAGCAAGAAAAAAAAAAAAAAAACAGGCCAAAAAATTGGCATTTTCAAAAGCCACAAAAAAAAAAAACAACACATATTTGGCACGCAAAATTCAGATGCAAAAACAAGCATTGGCGCAAAAAAAACATGCAAAAACAAACAAATGCAGCATTGCAAAATTGCAAAATTGCATGTCAGTGCAATTGCAAATGACAAATGCACAAACAAAAAAAGCATGCAATTTTCAAGCTGCAAAAAACATTTGCCTTGCAATTGCAATCAAAAAACAATTTGTCCGCCACCAAAATTGCATCAAGCAACAAACAACAACAATTTGCAAAAAGCAAAAATTGCCAAAAACGAAATGCCAATTGGCAATTGCAAAAAATGCAAGGCAAAGCAAAAATTCAAATTGCACTGTTTGCACACGATTGCAAAATTAAATTGGTGCATTGCAAAAAATCGCAACAAGCATGCAATTGTCAAATGCGAAGAATTTGCAAAGGCACAATTGTGCAAATTGCAAAAAAATGTCACACAACAAAGCACAATCGTGCATGAACAATTGGCACAAGCAAGCAACTTTGCATTGCGCAAACAATTGCAGCATCGCTTTTTTGGCAAAGCAGGCAATGCCCAAATTCAAATGTTTAGCAATGCAAATTTTGGCATTGGCAAACAACACAAAAAAAAAAGCAATTTGCAACACACATTGGCAACATTGCAAAAGTGCAGGCAACCATTTGCAAAAAAGCAGTTGCACAAACTCCAGCACACAAAAAAAAAATGCCGATCAAGCACACAAACACACAAAGGCCACACAATGCAACACACACAAAACAAAACAAAAAAAACAAAATGCACACAGATCATCACAATCAATATCAAAATCCCAAAAATCAAAACATTCATCTTCATAAAGATAACACTCAAAAATAATAAAAATCACAACAAACAACAACATCCCACCCAAAAAAGTCATCAAATCTTGAGAATTCACGAAATCAAACAAATTCAATGCAAAACAACAGCACAACAAAAAAGAACAAAGCAGCAACATCCTCCAACAATCAATTCAAAACAAAACATGCAAACTCACAAAATCACAAAATAATAACAACCAAAAAAAACAAATGTCACAAAGCCCACAGCACATGTTCAAAATACTGCAAAAAAAAAACAAACCAAACACAATGGGCACAAAACTCACACCAACAAACAAACAATATGCAAAAACAGACAAGCACATTTCAAAAAAATGCCGAAAATTGCAAAACCAGCTCACATGCAAAAACAATTTGCACACAAAATAGCAAAAAAAAATGTCAACAAAAAATGCACAAAAAAAACAAATTCATAAAGCCACAATCCAAGAAAACAAAAAAAAAAATGCAATTCGCCAACAGAACACAATGCACACAATCCCAACCAAAAGCAAAAAACAAATCACTGCAGAAAAGCAACGCAAATGCAAAAAAGCAGAACCATTGTCAAGCCAATCAACGGCAAAGCAAAAAAAGCAAAACACAATGCCACAAGCAAAGGCAAAAGCCCCAAACAACAACAAAAAATTGCAGCAGCGCCATGCAAATGCATACAACCACCAGCAGCCACAATCAAAAAAAAGACCAAATTGGCAACAAAAACAAAAAACCAGCAATGTCAACAAGCACACAAAAACAGAAGTAACACAAGCAATGGCACAAAAAACAAAAACTGCATAAAAAGTCAGGTCAAACACAGCAAACAACCAGACGCTGTTCCAAGCAAAGCAACAACAACACAACAAAATAAAAAGCTAACACAAAAACCATTTCACATTCAACACAAAAAAAAACACAAAAACATCCCTCATGTCCATTCCAACAAATCAAATCAAAGCAACAAACAAAGCGCAAACAACTTCACACATGCAAAAAGGCGGCATTCCAAACAAACAAAAAAATCAAATGCCAACACACAAATTCACAACACTGTCTCAAGCAAAAAAGCAAGCAACAAACAAAGAAATCACAAAGCAAAAAAAAAAAAAACAAGCAAAAAAAACAGCAAAGCCAAACCAAAATGGCACAAAAACCCAACAAGCAATTGCAGTCAAGCACAAACAAAACAAGCAAATCTCAATGCATGCAACAAAAGCAAACACACAGCATTCAATGCAGAACAACTCCATCAGCAAAGCACAAAAACACAAATCAACCAAAAAATGTCACACAAAACAAAAACAAAGCACAAGAAACATCGGCAAAAACAACATCAACCAACCACAGGCACAGCCAACAACAAACAACCTTGCAAACACATTGCGTGCAAACAAAACAAGCAACAAAGCCACAACATCAAATGCGCAAAAAACACAATCAAACAGCACAAATCACAAAAAACAAACAAAAAAACAAATGCATTCACGCATCCCAAAAAACAACAAAGCATCAAACACAAACAAGCAAATCAACACAACAAAAGAACTTGCAGCAGGAAAATTCCTGTTGCAAAAAAAAAAACAATAAAACACAAAAAAACACACAAAAAATTCACAATGTCGACAAAAGACAAACAAAGCACAAAATTGCAAAAAACAAAAGAAAAGCCAAACAAGAACTGCAAACAACAAAAACAAAAGCAAAAAAAAAAACAAACAATTCTGCCATGCGTCAGAAAAAAACAGCAAATTCACACAACAAACAAAAAACAAAGCAACTTGCAACCAAAGCAAAAGGCACAAAACAAGCCAAAAAAACACAAATGCAACAACACAGCAACCAGCAACAGCACACAAATGCAAACAAGAAATTCACACAACAAACAAAAAACAAATGCCACTAAACAAATCGCAACAATGCACAAAATGCAGCAATCGGAAGTGCAGTCTAAAAACAAATTCACAAGCAACAACAAATGCACAATCACATCTTCACAGACCAAAAAAAACAAACAACAAAAAAAGAAAACAGCCAAAACATGCAAAACACATGCAACAAAAAAAAAGCCTGGCAATGCAAAAAGTTGCAAAAATTCAAAAAAACACAAGAAAAACACAAAAAAAACAAACGAAAAAAAAACGAAACAAATAAACAACAATCAAACTCAAAAAAAAAATGCCGCATCACAAGAAATGCAATCAAAACAACAGCAGGAGAAGTCAACAAAAAAAAAACACAAAATCACAAACTGATCAAAACAAGCAAAAAAAAAGTGCAAATCCAGCAAAACAATTGCAAGAAACACAAGACGGAACAAGCATTGCAAGCAAAAAAAAATGCAAAAAAAAAACAACAAAATGCAAACAAAAAAAAAATCAACAAAAAGCAACAAAAGCATTTGGGCAAATGTCAAGACAAGAACAAAAGAGGTTGCAAAGAGAACCAACAAGCAAACAAAACACATCACACAAAAGCCAAAGCTCATACAAATAACACAAGCACAAACAGCATCCAAACAAGCCACATCCAAATTCAAGCAGGCACACAAAACAACAGCACAGCAAGCCTGCAACTGCAACACAACCAAAGGCACACAGCACAAAACATTTTACTGCCGAAATGCCAACAACAAAAGCAATAACAATTGCAACTCACCAAAACAATAAAAGCAAGCAACATGCACATGCAATGGCATCAAACAGCCCAAAAAAGCCTGCATGCCATCACAATGCAAACAATGCACAGTGCAGCAACAAAAAAAACAAAGCAACAACAACAATGCAACAATGCAAAAAAAAAAACAACATGGGCACATGCACAAATGCAAAACAAGAAGCTGCAGCAAACAACAATCAGCAACCAGCAGAAAATGCACACCACAAATCACAAAAAAAAACCCATAGCAAAGCAGCAAACAAAAAGCAACACAAAAAACAACAAAATGCACGACCCAAACGCAAACAAACATCCATTTTTACAAATACACAATGCATCATCACAAACAGATTTACGCTCAACAAAAAAAGTGCAATCATCATCAAAGGCAAGCCTTGCACGTGCAACAACCAAACAGCACTCTCACAGCAAGACAGCAAAATCACATCACACAATTCAAAAAATTCAATGGCACAAACAAAAAACAACACTGCACAGCAATCAAAGCATGCACATGCAACACAACACAAGAGCACAAAAGCAAAAAACATCATGCAAACAAAAAAAAACAACAAAATGGCAATCAAAAAACAACAACAGCATGCAGCGCCAACAAAAAATGCAATCAGCATTGCAAAAAAAAAAAGCAAGCACGCACAAATCAACCAAACCAACAAAAAAATGCAAAGCAAAAGCCCACAAAACACCAAATCTCAACAAACAAAAAAAACAAAAAACACAAACCAAAAAAAACAATGCAAAAAAAATTCAAAGCAAAAAAACCAAAAAAACAAAAAAAAAAAAAATCAATGCAACAACACTCAACAAACAGCACAACAAAAAATTTGCAGACAACAACATGGCCAGCCATGCAAAAAAAAACAAAACAAAATCTCAGCCCCACAACACACACCAACACAAACAAAACAATCTCTTGTCAACTCAAAAAATCACAATCAATGCTCAAACCCAACAAGCCCTCAAAAAAATTCAAAACAATTCATTCATGCAAAACAATCCAACTTCACACAACAACACAAACACACAAAACATGCATTCAACATTCACCATCAACAATCACAGTGCAAAAAGCAATAAACAAATTGCAAACAATGCTAAACTCAACAAAATGCACAATCAGCATGTGGTCAACATATCAAAGAAAAAAAAACCCGAAAAAAACACAACAACAAAACAACAAAAAAAAACAGCTGCATCCCAAGGCAAAAAAAACCAAAAAAAATGCAACTCAACACCCAGCACCACAAAAAACCACCCACAATTGCAAAAGGTCACATTCAAAAAAGCAACAATCACAACGGGCAGTCAGCAATACAAAGAAACAAAAAAACAAAAGCACAAGCAAGTACTCCCAGCAAACACAAAAGCCAGCAAACACAAAAAAAAAAAGCAAACAAAATTGCAATGTGCACACAACCACAAAATGCAAAAAAAAATGCACAAAAAGACAGCAGACGAAGCAAATATCAAAAAAAAAAACAAAAAAAATGTCCAATCCACAATCAAAACGCAACCAACAAAACCAAGGAAATCAAACACTGCAAACAAACGGCAACCCAAAGGCAAAAGCAATCCAAAATGCAAACAACAAACATGCAATTGCAAAAACACCACCATCAGCACACAAAAAACAACAATCAAAAAAAAAAAAAAAGCAAAATTTGCAAACAAGCGGCACACATGCAATTCAAATCACAAAATCAAATCACAATGCAATGCAATGGCAAAATACAAAATGCAAGATCAGCAAAACACCAATCCTCAAACAAGCACTGTCCAGCAACAAACAAACCCATCTAAACAAAAGCAAAAATGGGGGGGTTGCCAAGACAACCAGCAAAAGCTAACAAAAAAGAGCACCAAAGCAACCAAAAAGCACCAAACCACAACAAAAAAGCACCTTGGCAAATAAAATGCAAAACCAACAAAAGTCCAAATGCAAGCAAAACAGTGCAATGCACAACATTTGCAAACACAGCAATGCAAAAACAACACAACAAACCGACACACAAAAAACAACAGACAAAGCATGCAAAAAACAGCAAATGCAACCCAACAATGCAAAGCAAACACGAAAAGCCGCAAGGCAAAAGCAACAACTGCAAATTTGCAAAAAGCTAAAATGCAGCAACCAAACAACCCACACAGCAAAATGTCAAACAAATCAACGAAAAACCAGCAAAAAGCCAAACACACATTTCAAGCAACAAATGCAAACAAAAGCAAAAAACACAAAATTGCAATGCACAAAAAAGCACAACAAGCAGCAGCACAAAAAAACAAAAAGGCAAATGCACAAAATGCCCGCTGGGGCGTTCCAAAAAACAAAAAACTGAACACACAAAAGCCCAACAATTCCAGCTTCAAAAACAAAACCAAAAACACATCACCAATGCAAACAGCAAAAACAGATTGCCACAGCAAAACAAAAAAAAACAGCAACATGCAACACAACAAACAAATGACCAAACAAGCCGCCACGTCAAACAAAACACATAGCAAAACAATGGCAAACAAAATCTCCCCACAAAAAAAAAAAACAAAGTCAATCATAAAAGCAATCAAACACAAAAAAAAAAAATTCACTCCAAAAAACAAACAAACAAAAAAAAAAGTCAGCAACATCACAGCAACGATTTCCAAAGGAAATCAACAGCACAAAAAAAAAAAATGCAAAAAACAAACAATAACTTTTTGCAAAAATCAAACAAAAAAACAACGCAATTCAACAAAAAAAAAAAATGCACAAGCCAACAGAATTCACAACAACCAAACCCGAGCCGTTGCAGGAAATGCAAAAAAACAAATTTTCAAAAAAAAGAATACCCCAAAAATGCATCAAAAAGAGAAACATAAAACAGCCAAGAAGCGAAGCGAAAGCACAAGCAAGCAGCAAAAGCAAAATGCCAAGAAACCAAATCCCCACACAAACACAAATGTCCACCCCCATCCAAGCTTCATTCCAAAAGCAAAATAAAAAAAGCCAAAAAAAAACAACAGCAAAAGCAATGTCACAACATAAAACAATCACATCAAAAACAGCCACAAGCAAAACATGTCACACAACAACACAAACAACAAATTCAAACACAAAAGCAATAAAATCAACAATATCCCCCAAATTGCAAGCAAAATGCAGCAACATGTCAGGCAAGCGTCAGGCCTTTCAACAAAAGCAACCACAAAAAAAAACAAAAAAAATGTGCAACACAACAACAAAAGTCAAACAGCAAGCCAATTGCCAAAAAAAACATGCAGCAATGCAAAAAAACCACACAACAAACAAGTTGCAAATGCAGCACAACAGAAACCATCAACAACCATCAAAACAAAAAACAAAAAATGCACAACACAAACACCAACACAAAATGCAGTCCCCACACATGCGAACACAAAGCAACAAAAGAACAAACACCATGCAAAAAATGCACAACCCCAAAAAAAAATTTTTCAAAACACAACAAAGCACAACACACAGCAATCCCTTCGAGCACACACATGCAATTCAAAAAAAAGCAAAACAAATAGCCCCCCAAAAACCAAAAAATTGCATTTCAACACACTCACCGTTCACAAACACCAATCAAGCAAGACAGCAAACAAAAAAAACCCCATCAATTGGCATCTACACAAGCAAACAGCAGCAAAAAAAAAAACAAAAACAAATCTTCATTCACACACCAAACAAAACATGCAAAAACAATTCAAAAAAAAAGAAAATGTCCAAAGCTTTTGGGCATGCAAAAAAAAAAACACATAAATGCACCAAAGAAATGCCGCCAAAAATTGCAAAACAAAAAACACAAAATGCATGCAACATGTCCAGTTGGGCAAGGCACAAACAAAAGCTCACATGCAAAAACGCAAACAGAAGCACACAAACATCCAACCGCATGTCAACAAAAACAAAAAAACAGGAAAAAGTCACAACAAGCAAAAACAAGCAAAAAAAGCAAAACATGTCAAAACAAAACACCATGCAAAGCAATTGGGCACACAGCAGCAAACAAAGATGCAAAACCAAAAACAGCATAACTTCAATGCATGCAGCACAAAAAGCAAAAACACAAATACAAAAAAACATGCAACAGCTGGGAGCCGAAAAAAAAAAAACAAATGGCAAAAAAATTGCAAAAGCAAAATGCATGCAGCCGCGTCATGGCACAACAAACCAAACAAAACAAGGCAAGCAAAAAAAGCAAACAGCCCAACAATGCAAAAAAACCCAAAGCAAAAAATGGCACCTGCAAACACATGCGCAAAAGCACTGCACAAAAACAAAACAAACCAAAACAGCTGCAAAACAACCATTGTCACAATGCAGACAACAAACAAGCAAGGCAAAACAGCACAATCACAGCCAGCCAAAGGCAATGTCAGCCAAAAAAAAAAAAACAATAAAAATCAAAAAAAAGGCACAGCACAAAAAAAAAACAACCAGCCACGAATGACATTCAAAAACATAAGACAAGCGCTCAACCAGCAACAATGCAACAAAGCAAAAAGAACACAAACAACCAAAATGCAAGCAAAAAATAAGCAGCAACAACAACAAACCAACAAAAAACACAAATGCAAAAAACAGCACAACATCAATGCACAACAACAACCAAATTGCAAAACCAGCCGCACAAGCAAAGAACAAGCAAATGCAACAGCAAAACAAAAAAATCACCTTTGCAAACAAAAAACACAAAGCAAAGCACAAGCAAACAAAAAAATGCCATGCCAGCAACAACAACAAAAAATAGCCACACATCATTGCAACCAACATTCAAAAAACAAGCAAAAAAATGCCGACACATGCACAAAAAGGCACAAGCAAAATGGCAAGCTAAGCAGCGCAAACAAAACACTGCAAAAAGGCAACAAATGCAAACAACCAAAGGCACTGCCATCAACCCTCAAAAAAGCACGAAAAAAAACCCCACAAAAACAAAAACGAAAAAAACAAATTGGCACACAAAAAAAAGTGCAGCGAAAAAAGACAAAAAATAGCAAACCAAATGGCACAGGGCAGCACGCAAAAGTCAAAAGCAACAAAAAGCGAGCAAGGCAAACCACAAAAAAAGAACCCAAACTCAAAAAAACAACACAAAAATAAATGCACCCAATGCATTGCACACCAAGCAAAAAGCAAACACATCAGCACAAAGGCACAAAAAACAAAGCAAGCCCAAGCACCTCAACAGAACAAGATGTCATGCCAACACCAAAACAATGCAACAAAAAAAAAAAAAAAAAAGCCAAACAGAAAAAAGCAACAAAGCAAGCAACAAAATGCAACACCAAAAAGCAATCAGTCACAATTCAAGACCAAAACAAAGCATTTCAAAGGCCAAATTCACAGCAACATGCAAAAAGGCAAAAGGGAACAAATCATGCGAAAACAGCAACCAAAAACAGCAAAGCAATGTCACAAATGCAGCAACAACAACAAAAACAATCACAAAAACAAATCAAAATCAACAAAACAAATAGCCAACAAATCAAAAACAATGCAAACAAAAAAAAAAGCTGCACAAACAGCACACCCCAAGGCAACAGCAACAAATCACACCAAAAAAACACAGCAAAAATCAACACAATCACAAACAAATCAAAAAAACGCCAACAAAAACCAAAAAACAACAAATCAAAACAACCCGTCACATTGTCAAGCAAAATGCAAATCCAAAGCAGAATTCAAGCACACAACCAAAAAAACACACACAAAAGTCAAACAGCACAAAATGCAGAAAAGCAAAGACAAAAACAACAAGCCCAAAAAAACACACAAAACCAACACAAACACATCAAATGCCAAACAGCCATTCAATCCACAATCAACACCAACACTCGGAACATTCAACATCAAATATTCAAAAAAAAAAAACAATCAAGCAAAAACAAAAAAATCATCTGCCCAATAAAAAGCAACAAAGGCCAGCACACAACCACAACAAATTCAAATTCAAAAAATAACCATCACCCACAAAATCAAAAACAAAAAAAAACAATCAACAATACAAAATCGACAAACACCAAAATACAAAAAAGAAACAAGTTCAACCAAAAACAATAAGCACAATACATCAATCAAAACAATAAAATACACCATCATCAAGAAAATTCACATAAACAAACATAAACAATGCACAATAATAATCAAAAAAAAAAAAAAATAATTCAACAAAAAAGAAGAAAAAAAAGTCACAGCTAACGACTCAAAATCAAAACATCAAGAAAAACACAACAATTCACACAAAAAAAACAATCCTTTCTACAAAAACATGCAAGCGGCCGCAAACACCACAAAAACAACAAAATGCAAAAAAAGCCATCACCACAAAAAGTCAAGAAATGTCAGCAAAAAATTTCAAAAAAAATCAGTCTTGCACAAACAGCAAAAAACAAGCAAAACACCGAAATTGCAACACTCAGCACAAACAACACGCATGCACAACAAAGAACCACACAAGCAACATTCAAAAAAAACGTTTCAGAACAAAATCACCAATTGCAAACACACTAGATCACGCAGCAAAAACAACACAACA
>Ga0179591_1363386_pt1 | contig 27838 bp, 25 predicted proteins | sample CZOMad2_1_08_16f_FD_182891 | JGI IMG/M metagenome (GOLD analysis project Ga0179591, IMG submission 182891) | Vadose zone soil fungal communities from Angelo Coast Range Reserve, California, USA - CZOMad2_1_08_16fungal (PacBio error correction) | ecosystem: Environmental > Terrestrial > Soil >...
TTAAAACTGAACATTGCAAAAAAAAATTGAGTCTCGATGAAGGGAGAACTCGGTCAAGGCCAGCCACTAAAAAAATTCAGCGTAGGCAAGATATCCCGTGGCGGGGAAAAACCCAGACAATTCCGAGGGTTGTCGCAACTTTTGAAGGGTCCCCCGAGGGGGGTCCATTCGTGATAGCGACAAGGAAAGAACGAACGAGGGGAGACCAAAACCTTTTAGCAGAGGGGAAAAAATGGGGTGCACTACTGAAATGGCGTTGAAGGTTAAAAAAGTTAGGGAACGGGGGAAGAAAAGAATGTTAATATAATTTTTGAACTGATGTAAGAAACCCCCCGCACAGATGGCTACAGGGTGAATAGGCTTTTGTTTGTGGAAAAAGTTGGTCCGCTAAAAAGTGCCAACTGCTCAGTGAAATCGGGGATGAAAAAAGAGAGGGACATAATGGGTCGCACATGTGTGCCGCGGCGGTTCGGGGGAGGAATGTGTTTGTGGGAAAAGCGTCGTGGGCTGGAGTGGCAAGGGCGCCTCAGCGCACAAGATGCAGATAAGCAGAGTTCGGGTATAAAGGGCATGCTTGCGCCTTAAAGACAACAAAGTTAAGAGTTGAGTTGGGTACAGTTAGCAGCACATCCGACGTAGGAACACAACGAGAGAAGCGTGACGATTTGTAAAGAGGAAAATGGACATATGCAGTTACGAGGGGTTCGGGGATATTCCGCCTCCAGCGCCACAGAGAACCAGTCAAGGATGAGGAACATTTGCCTGAAACGCAGAATTTCCACCGAATAGACGGGAACTACACGGAAAAACGGAGCGATTTAAGAGACTACAAGGACTGAGCTGAAAAGGGTGTGTCCAACGACCGATGCTGATAGCCTGGCCAGCGGGAGAGATCTCTGCGAAAAAATCTATAAGGGGTACGCTGTGTGCTACGCCCGAATGGGGCTCGGGAAGGGGCGAAGGACCTATCTCGTACAGGGAAAGAGATAGCTTAAAATTTGATTTCGAGGACAAACTTTCAAACCCTTTTGATGGGCAAATCTTCATGGCGCGGGCGAATAGCGATGTCAAAGGGAGTCCCGAACGTGATGATGAAAAAAGATGGCGATGGGGGATATGCATGGCAGCGTGCTAAGAGAAAGAGCAACTTAGAGAAGGGAAAAAGAGGCGAAAGACGGGAAGGGGAACTCGGAACGGGAGAAATCAGCCTATTGAACGCACCTGAAAGGAGAGAAGGGGGGTAAGGGTAAAGGCTGGAAAAGGGGGTATCCGTCGGTTTATTCTATGAGCGGGCGACGGAAATCCCTACGCACTCGCGCTGCAGCGAATACCTTTTGACAAATAAGGCCCTCAGGAGGCAAAAGGGGGAAAGGTACGAACCATTGGCAAAGAATCAGTTTCAGAAAGAAGACCGGTGACAGAGTGACCGCGCGGATGAGGAAGACAATCATGAGATAGAATTTTGAGAAGTCTAATTCTATGGTGAAGTGGGAAAGACGGTATGAACTGCGGATAGATCTGGAAGGATGCTGGCGGAGCTTGAAGAGGACGGGCGATCAGCGAGGAGGGGGCGCCGGGAAAAGTGGGGGGAATACGACCAGAGGAGTTCCTAAAGGGGGGGGCTTTGGATTGTACTACTCGATAGGAAGGAGAGGAGGGGGTCACTTTTCGAAAGCGCTGAAGACAGAACAGAATTACAGCGGTATCAGCAGCGCTGTTCAGGCTAAGGCGTATGTGCAGCAGGAACCCTTTCTGCGCGAGGGACGAAAAAAGTCGATAATGAATGGGAAGATGGCGGGGAGGTTCGGGAAGAAAGACGCATTCGGGTAGAAACGTCCATGAAAGGAGACGGATGAGAAAAGAGGCTGAAAGAGGAAAGCGTTCCAAGCTGGGACGTCAAGTCGATCGCAGAAAGATCGGGAGGACGGCTAAACAAGAAACTTAGTAGGAAAGACTTCGTATGGCAAAGTCGAGCTCGCCGCCGCCATTAAGAAGGACCATGCCCTGCATCGAAAAAGACTCGAGATATAGAAGTCTTGAGATCATCGAGAGAAAAAGGCTGAAAAAGCACACGAAGACGATCAAAAGAAAAAGACAAAAAAAAAAAAAAAAAAAACAGAAAGCAAAAAAGAAAAAAAAAAAAAAAAAAAAAAAAGAAAAAGAAAAAAAAAAAAAAGAGGAAAAAAAGGAGAAAAAAAAAGAAGAAAAAAAAGAACAAAAAAAAGAAAAAAAAAAAAAGAAAAAAAAGGAGAAAAAAAAGAAAAAAAAAAAAAAAAAAAAAAGAAGAAAAAAAATAAGAAAGGGGAAAAAAAAAAAAAAGAAAAAAAAAAAAAATTCGGGAGAGGAAAAAAAGGAAGGTGAGAAAGGAAAAAAAGGAGAAAAGGAAAAGAGTAAAAAAAATGAGAAAAAAAACAGAAAAAAAGAAAAAAAAGAAGAAGACAGAAAAGTGAAAAAAAGTTGGGGAGGGTCTCCTATCAGGTCATAAGGTTGAAAGACAGCCCAGAAGCGCAAATCTACAATCGCGGATCCAGGGTGGGCGAGCGACGGCAATACTCTAGACCATGAAGGCAAGAAAAGTCCAACTGAAGAAAGTCTCCAACTCAAAAGGAATAAATATGGCTAGAAAACTCCTAAGAAAAAGACTCTAGGTCACAAAAGTGAACGGATAAGATGAGGGGGGGTAATCCGAGTTTAGAAGAAAAGCCGCCTACTCTCAAAAAAGGGACAGAAGACAGAATTCCATAGGCTCTGCTCACGGGGGGGTCCAGGAGGAGTATTTGCACCTCCCCTGGGTGCGAATGATTGGTGAAGCGACAAATAACGAGAAGAAGAGTCTGCTGCATGGGTGATTCGAAAGGGAAGGAAATTGGAAATACGACCTTGCCACAGGTTGCAGCTAAACAAACGGGATCGGGGCGTAAAGAGCATCTACTTATGCGTCAGGAAAGATGGAATGAACTAGAAAGAGGATAACCTAAGGCGAAAGGTAATGCAACTCTGGGGGCTAGACCTAATGGCTCCGGACGACAAAGAACCGCGGGGGAAGAAGACATTAAGCAACCAGCTCCCTACTTCGCTCGGTCTGCGAAAGGACCCTGATTCAGGACCAGGCGCCAAAAGGAAAGAGATAAATGACCATCCGCAATACGGGAGCAAGAAGACGGGCACTCACGGGGAGAGGTGCCGGACCCTCTCAACCATCCGAAAATGTACAAAAATGACAGTACAGGTCAGGGAAGGTGTGAAGAAAAAAAGAGTCAAAACAAAGCGCGTCAACCAGGGAAAAAGAATATACTCGTAAGAAATCCTCATAGAAGCGCGCAACGAGGAGGGAAAGCCCAAGAAGAGACCGCGAAAAGTCAAGGGATTAAAGAAAGGAGAGACCCGGGTCATGAAAGAACAACAGGATAACAAAGGGGAGTAAGACAAACACACCCCTGGACTATTAGGGACTCGCCCAACATACCTCTATGGTGCGACAGGGGGAAGTTTGCTCACCTCGATCTCAGCGGATCAAGCGAGTCGCTCGAGGGATAGGGGATGGAGGGGGCGGAAATAGGCCAAAGAAAGCGGTTGACGCTGTAAAAGGGTTTAATCTACCGCCGGATTTGCGGGTGTCAATTTAGCAGGGAATGCTGATAAGGGTCACAAGGAACATTAAAGGAGAGCTCAGAGAGGGATTGCGCCTGCCGCAGTAATAAAACCGTCGAAGATAGCAAGACGGAAGAGAACACAAAGTCCAGGAAGGAGAAAAAAAAGGAAATATTCTTCAAAAAGGGGCAAAATCGAGGCAAGGCACCTGCCGGAAAGTGGAGACAAGATGGGAGATAGAACTCTAAGGGGTCAGAGGGACCTCTGCGTCCTAGGAGAAAACGTTTTCTACTGGAAGGGAAAAATCGCGGAGCTAAACAAGCCACGTAGATGGAAAACCCGCCTTATTTCGGTAGAGAATGCAAAGGTCAAGATGGACCTCAAAGGGCAAACTACAAACAGAAACTGTAGGGAGAAAGAACAGTGACCACGGCTACAACGTTTTCGGGGAAAGAGGAGTTAAAGGAAAGCAGTAGGAGAAGCTCCAAAGGAAAGGGAAGGAAAAAGGTGCCCCTGCCTAGAAGGCCTTGGGGGACGATACAGGGGAAGCATGAGAAGGACTAGAGAAAAGAGCGAAAGGATGACGGAAAGCGGGCGGCCACGTTCGTAAGGAGAGAATTCAAAATGGGTGTGGGTCGACCTCATGCATTACAGCTTCAGATTGGGGGAGATTTAGAAGCCTAACGGAAATCCAAAAGAAATCGGGATGCCGGTTTTGAGGGAATTAGCTGAAATGTAAGATCCCACCGCTGGGGGGAGCGTAACGATAGTGCGACGTCAAGACAAGGGGGGAAAGGTTACAGGGGGAAGTGAGCACGAGAGGAAAAAAATGCGGGATTCGGCTGATGAAAGAACGGTCGCCAGAGGGTAAGCCCTCTGGAATGTGAATAGCTTTTTCAGGAAGCCAGTCGTTTCTAATGCACGGAAAGAACAAGGCGGCGAGTAGAAGAAGTTACGAAGTTGAAAACGGGACGCAACGGAAACGGGAAACCAACTTTCAAAAAAAGGAACTTCCTAGAAAGCAACGTCCGAAGTCTGAAAAAGATGGTTAAGCGCCTGGTAAGAATGCCGATCACATAAATAAAGGAAGAAACTGACAGCGAGGCCCCAAGAAGGCCCCGAAAGAAATTTGTCCCTAGACAAGGCTGACTGAAGACACACTAAAAATCAGGGCTATTGAGAAGAGAGGAAGTTCCATGAAAAAGGAAACGAAGTGGCCTCCGATCCCATGAGTCTCAAAGAAAGGAACAACAGAGAATTTGATGTTGAGGGGCATGAGATAGGAGAACCTTGGACACACATCACCAAGTAAAGAAGGGACAGTCCAACGTCTGCGTAAGCCAACTTTCCCTTCATAAAACACAATCTCCCACCAAACAGAAGCACGGGGGAAGATGAAACCAGAAGTTGGGAGATTCTGGCGGGCAGGACAGAAGAAAAATCGCGTGTCAGAGCAGGGGGGTCAGCACTACCAGGGTACGAGAAGGAACACTCAAAAAGCCGGAAAGTTAGGAGAATCTCGCAGGGGATGGAGGGACGACGAACCGAACCTTCCAATTAAGCATTAGCAAAAAAACAAATCTAGATAAAAAACAACGGAGTGGGGAAATGTGTGAGGGGAATGAATAAGTGTGAGTTCTGTGGTCTTTGCTCGCGGAACAGGGCGCCAAAGGTCGGAGTTTGCTGTGTGAATGGTCATTTACAATTGTTGTGACGAAAGAGGAGACGAGCTTGTAGGAGGGTTGCCAGAGTACTAAAGGCGGTCCTGGAACAATGGGGGGGGCGATGGTGGTGTCTGGAGATTTTTTGCTACGGGAGGAGTCATAGCATTCAAGAGGGAATGGGGGGCGCCGAGGGCCTGGAGGTTTCTTGACGGGGAGGCAGGTTACACAGCGGTGGAACGATCTATGAAAAAGGGACCATCAAGAGGCCGATGGCTGAATCGTCTTGGGAGTACGAGGTAACTTGGAGAAAAGACGAAAGCGTGGACGGACGGAGGCATCGTTTGTTCATCGCGAAAAGAGAAAAGGAGTTAGTGGGGAGTGGGAGAAGCAGTAATCGACTATGTCTGTCCGGAGGACAATTCTCCGGGGATGATCGTCGCAAGGGAGCGAAGCATTTTAATATAAGTTAAAGCAGGGAGGGAACTAACAAGAAAGGGATAAAAAGTCTCTTACGAAGCCTGGGGGGGTTTCGTTTTGAAAGCAATACAGAAGGGTCAAGGGGGGCGAGGCTTCATTGCATTGCAGAAAATGCGTGCGAAAAGGTGCCGAAATGGGGAGACGGGGGGGTATTCGAAAGGTACTAGGAATACTGGAGGCTTAGCAAAAAATACCACAGGGCATTGAAAAAACGAGAGGGGGAACTGTACTCAGCATCAAAATTGACGGGGGTTTGCATTCCGGGGATTAAGAGGTCCTAAAAAAAGACTTAATCGCTGAGAATCGACCATAGACCGCTCTCCACAAAGGGTTGGATCCAGGATCATATTTACCGCAACCGTAGAAAGGGGGGCCTTAGGTTTGGAGCATTAGAAGAGAGAAAGAGGACGCGCGTGCAAGGACGAAAAAATTAAGGTGTGAATCCGTCTCCCGATAATGGGAAGGGAAACAAGCGACGGCCGCAGAAGAAGATCAGCATTCGCGGGAGGGGCGATATCAGTGGCGCCCTCCTCGAAGACCAATGGAAGGAATCGATTCTTCAAGGAATGTGGGAAATTCAAGTGGAAGTTTTCACATTGCCGAGCTTCAACTGGGAGAAGTGGCACAATGAACGGGGAGGAGAATCGATGGAGGTTCAGCTTCTAGCTGAAGGAACTAACTCGTATTTCAACCGGATAAGGGGACTGGCTTGTGCAGAAAGTTGGGGAACGCGAAGGTGAAGACCGGTTTCGCGACGAGCGGCGGGGAGGGTGGTGAGTCAAAGCGCCTTAGAGGGTGCAACTGCAAAAAAGGTGAGGACCGCCTGTACAGGAGTTCATATCGGGACAAATTGAGAAGAGGCAGGGTGGACGAGAGATGTTTTTTGTTAACGTGAGGATGAATGGCATGGGCGGGGGACGGATTGGGAGACGGAGGCTTACAATATTACGCGGGAAAGACGAAAATACGACTTCGAAGAAAAAGAAAAGTGCTTTAATTGGAAAGCGAAAGGCACAGTCCTACGAATAAATGAAAAGCAGCACTTCACACCGAGGTGACAGTTGTCAAGATCACGCGGGGGACATGGTCAAAAGAGTCGTGAATTAAAGCCTCCAGACACGCAGGGGAAAGCGAGGAACGCTCGCATTCCGCGAAAGGTCGCTGCGATCGAGGGGAAGTCCTCATCGTCTGCCACTAAATGAAGCGGTGACTCAAGGATGACAAGCCGAAATTCTAGCTGGAGCGGGGGTGGGCATCCAGACAAAAAAATGCATGAGGCGCCCTGGGTGTTTGCAGGGGAGGGTCGACTCTCTCTCAAGAAAAGGCACAACGGTGCTGGGAGAGAGCGGGATGTGATAGAAACCCGAAGGGGGCTTCGCAGGGGCGAGTGACGAGGAAAAGAGAATATCGGATTCATTGTGCCGCGGCATGGGAAAGTGGAGAGGGGCCCGGCGAAAGTCAAGGTCCTTTTCGGGGCACGCTCGTCGGGGATTTGAGAGAAGAAGGAGGCGGCATCTATCACCATTTAACCGGAGAAAAAGGGGACGGAGGTAGATTCTCGACGGTGAAGGCGCGGAGAAATGCTTAAGAAGACTGCGATGGCAGGCTAAAGCAAGGAGCGGGGGGGAAAAAGGTACGGAGGCAGGAATATATCAAAAAAAAAAAGAAAGAACAAAGGGAGCAAGAAGACAAGGTATCGTGCAAGAGAGTTCACTGCGTTGTTAAGGGTGAAGGCGACGGCATACCGCGAGGCCATACGCAAGATCGCGCGAGAATTGCCGAGAATCATCGCGGAAAAGGTGACGCAGGGATTGCCGTAGGAACTGGCAAGACAACTAAACAGGAAAAAAGAAAATCGACCGTTACTCAGGATGTGCACCGAGGGGCAGGATCTCTCACGAAGAGTCGATCGGCTGGCCATTCAGAGTGCCCAGGAGCATGGCAAAACCGAAAGCAGGTTGGATATCGCGAACATAAGGAATTGGTAACAAAAAGCGGAGCAGGTTTTCGCGGGACGGTCAGGGAAGACGAAAGAACAGCATACACTGTTGATAATTTGAGGGGAAAAATTGGGGGGGAATAACGTATTCTTGCAAGGGCGGAGTTCCTAAGAAGGTTGCTTGGAGGGCGGTGTGGGGGGGGAACAACCCCCCCAGGGCTTCTTGAGCGGGGCAGGGGGTAAAAGTGGAGCCTTCGAGATCGCGGATGGAGGTCCTCTCTCAGTAAAGGTCGCACGGGGGAAAATGACGCTAGGGGGCTATGCGCTAGGAAGCGATCTGAAGTCAAAAGAAATGGGAATGTGTTGTCGGGTCGAGGGAGGAACGGAGGTCGGGAAACCGCCATTAAAAGTCAGACGAATTAAAAGTCGGGCTACGCAGAAGGCAAAGATGAATGCGGGGACGGAACCGAGTGGAGGGACCTCGCGGAATCATCACGAACCACTTGAAGAAGCATCTAGTTAAAATGCGCTAGGGACTGACCGTGAAACTTCCTGACATGAGTAAGAGAATTCGTGAATGATAAGTCGCAAAGACAAAAGGGCAGGTAGGAGTATACGATCGCGAGGACAAAGCCGATGAAAAACAACACATCCAGAGTGGCCATTTCATACATCGCAGAGGGGACAAAAGTGAACTCCAGCACATAGCGGCCAAGAAGACAACAAGAAAAGGTCAATCTGCTTTTAAGGCTTCAACTGAATCAGCGAAAAGCACGGCAAAAAATGAAGGGATAAGAAACGCGGAAGGAAGACAGCCAAATCCATACAGGAAAGATAATCCTCCTGCCAACTCTTGGGCAGTCCTCGAACTTCAGAACCATAGGGCTATTTCCCTGACTAATCCGACAACGCTAACGAAAGCATTCCGTAGAGCGCTTAGCCAAGAATCCGGTGCACAGGGGGCCGGCATCGAATGGAGCAGGCAAATAGAAATGCTTGCGTGCGCTGTCTTAGCAGAACGCCAAACATGCGGCCGATTGCGACGGGGAGTCGGGATTCTTGACTCAGGAGAGGGCGGTAATCTGTGCCCTGGAAGAGGCGTTCCGGGACACAGTTGAGAGGCCGGAGAGAAAAAGGCAACCTGGATAGCCTGAATCTTTGAGGAAAGCCGTAAGTCCCTTGCTCAGAAAAGGTAGAAGAATCACCACCCATGGAGCAAAGGCGCTCACGCTAGGTAAATTGCTCGGGAAAATATCATGTGCCTCCTAGCGCCGGAAGGGCCACCTCGCCCTGAAGGGGGGCTTGCGCCGGCGAATAATCGGAAGAGGAAAGGCCAAAAGGATACACCAAGACTCAGGGTCTTTCCATCGGGGTTCAAATCCCGGTGATAGTGACGAACTTAATTCACCTCGCTACACATAAGATACCTAGGGGCCCCAAAAGACCAGTTTGACTTTAGCAAAAAGCGCAAAAAACTGGGGTCCTAAGCTCAAACGAATCACGGATAGACTCTTCTCTAGACTCAGCAATCGCGCAGAATTAGGGTTTCTCAGAATCAGGAAGAAAGCGCGCAGCAATTCTTTCGCGTAGAGGGAGAAGACCAGCTTCAGTCCGAAAAGGCTAATCAGGTGTACCGTCAGATAGAAAAAACCCCAATCCCGCGCCCAGAGTCATAGTGTAAAATACAAGGACCGCTCTCGTGTCAGGGCAGGAATGTCTGCTAAACTAGGAACTCAAAAATGGGTCATGCATAAGGCGAAGAGCGGGGGAAAGGGGGCGTGGGGTCGCTGCCGGCCATCAAAGAAGTTGCAAGCATGTCCGCGGGATTGAAAAATGCACCGCCGGTGTGAACAAGGAGAGGGAGATGGGTCAATTTCGGACGCGCGCGGGGGGAACAAAAAAGTGCAACATTACGGGAAGGGCGCCCGTATTACGAAAGGAAAAGGGTAAGACCGCTGCTGAGCGGCAGCAGTTCCTCAAGGAACACGTCCCGCCAAATATCCCAACGCCGTCTTCATCGTTCAAACAGACCGGAGGGGGCATCCACGCTGGTCAACGATGTGAAGCTTGAGAATCAACAAGAACCGGATCGTGCAGGGGCAAGACAGTCCGGGAAAACGCGAAAACCAAACAGGCGAAAAACCGTCTGCAACCCGCGCGTGGAAAAAGCCCCAAGAAAGAGAAACTAGTCCACCCCCGAGCTTCAAGGCAAACTCGTATAGACAGGAAACCCGACTTGAAAGCTGCACCATGTCGTCCCCGGCTCGCGCAGGGGGGGTGGGATGCAACTGCGTTACGTAGACCGAACCCTACGCATGTAGGAGAGGGTGAACCCGTGGCCGTGCAGAGAGGGGGGCCTTGGAGTCCGATCTTGCCGCACGCTATAAGAAAGGAAATGCTGAAGAGCATGGGGGCCTGGATTCCTGGAAAACTTTCCACCTTGATAAGAAGGAGACGGCAATTTTGTCAAATTTTAAAAGGTGGAGAATCAGTAAAGCACGCGCACGCTGGGGGTTCAACTGTTGTGATCTAAACAAACTTCCAACCCGCAGGTACTATGGTATTAGTGAGTGGAGGGTGGGATCCCAACCTCTTGGGAAGTCCCATGGAGAAGCAATGCTTGACTCTTCTAAATGAGGGTGAGGAAGAAACCTGAGTGTCAAACAACATGAGTCATTCCTGCGGCGGGAAAGTACTGCAGGAAGCCTGTCATCCTCAAGGTAATGACTGAAGGGGAAATGAGCCTGCGACTATCCACGATCTCAAGAGAGAGAAGAGTTCGACGCTCTGTTTGGTCTATCAAAGCAAGCCTTCTCCTCACTGACTGTCAGTGATGCATAGTCACAAACCGAAACGGCACACCATCTAGCGCCGTCCAAAAGGAGTCTGGTTAGCGGCATTGGGAACCGACTAAGAAAATCAGGACTCAGGGGTCTTCAGAAAAGCGGGCCACTTCTGGGGGATCATGCCCCGGAGAAGAGAAAACAATGAAAAAAACCGGAGATCATGCGGCTGGGAAAACGAAACCCAAAAAGCTCATATCAGAGCTAAAAGTCCCTACGGCTGCGACTTGGCAAGCGGCTCGCTGAAAAAGCGCCTTTTGAAAAAAGACGTGCCCAGAAGCCGCCCAGAGAATGGTTTCAGAAACGACTTTTAAAAAAAGAGGAGGAGAAACCCCGGGAACAAGGCCCACGTCGACAGAAACCCGTATCCGATACACATCAAAGAAGGGGGGCGCCTCCTAACGCCAGCGCAGGTTACATGGGGGGGTTTGGGGGGGCCAAAAACATCGCCATCACAAATCACCTTCCACCAAATGGTTACTCAAGGGGATGCTGCAGGGGGGAGCACGGAGTACACTACAGCTCAGGGGAAAAAAATGGGAGGCTGTGTCATCACACGCCAATAAACATTGAAAACACACAAGCAAAAGCCATATTGAAGGAAAGGGGATCGAAAAAAGATCGATGGACTAAGCATAAAAAGGGACCAGTAACCCTTCGGCCCAACGGAAAGGAAACAGCGCATCAAAGGAGGAGATGATGCGGTGGCGTGAATGTCGGGGCTTTGCGTCGTAAAGGAAACCCGAAGTGTGCGCAGAACTGAGGGACGGCAATGTGGTAAGGTCGTGACCCGGGGTGACCGCTGTCGAGGAACGAGCGGGGAGAGGTGTTTAGAGGACCAGCCAAGGCAATAACAGAAGGTGAAACCTTTCGGTTGGCTCGCTGGGGTGGCACTGAACCTGGTTAACGGGAAAACCGGGCGGGAAAAAAATGTTAAAGATATACGGATAACCAGGGGGCTGGTGGACTGGAAAAAGGGGAGGATATCCTCTGTTGCGGGAAAGGGGGGAGCGCGAATTAGGGTCCGTTGGGCATGAAGAATAGGGGCGGACTGATGTTTACGGGCTGGTGATTGAAGGGTCTTGACGAGAAAAGGAGACTGGTAGCTATCCCGCGTGGAGGAAAAAAAAAAAAAAGTGGGCGCGCGCGATTTAGACTGCTGATGGGGGACATAAATCTCCGCTTTAGTTGAACAAGGAGGATTACTCTCTCCGGGAGACCGCCGGGGCCCTCGCAGCAAGAAGAATTTGTCCTGAAATAAGTATGTCGGGAAAAGGAAAGCTACAGATGAGGTAAAAATGAGGGCTTCTCGGACGGGAGATCCTGTATACGGCTGGCGTTTTTGGGGATAAGAGGGGGTGAAAACAATGGCAAGTGAGGCGAAGCATTGTCTAAGAAGCGTCTTCGATCGAAGCAAGGGGAAGGTAGGGGGGGTCGCAAGAGGAACGCAGCTATCCTTTGGGGTAAACAATGAAACACGCAAGGAAGGTGGATGCACGAGTGCGCCTGGGACGCCGGAGACATTGATAATCTGGGGGAGCAGAATAATCACTATTGTGCCAACGGAACTAATAGAAAAACGCACCTTGAAGAACCTAGGGGTAAACCGCGCTCAAAGGGTTGGTCTTCAGGAAGACAGAATCCGGAAAACAAACGGCATACAGATAGTTGATTGGGGAGTTTCGCTTGACGGAGCGACATAGTCCCGCAAACGAAACGTGACTGAGTTCGCAACTGATTTGAATTTCCGTCTCAATCCATTATGCATGCCCGACGAACATCCACTGAGCAAGGAGATAAAGACGATGGCGACCTGGAAAAAAGGAGATTCCTCGATATTCGGCAAGCACTTTTCAGGAACCTATTGGGGGGCAGTTGCGGGGCGCTTTCTTACGACTTGCTCCGGGAGAGGGGGGGGAATCCCTGAACAGTGGAGGGACGCCGCGATGGGAGAAAGTGGAAGCCTCGGAGCGAAAGTGAGCATGGCTGATCGAAGTGCAAACAAGGAGTGAAAGAGGGGGGTCATTGTGCGGAGAAGTGGAAGAGCACAGCCGCGCGCAGGGGTGCGAGACGTGAGTGGGGGTGGTTGCGCCTAAGGTTTTGCGGAACGAGTGGTAGGGAACGGGTTAGTACAGGTCAGCGGGGGGACAACCTTCTCAGAGTGTCATAGATGACCAGGTGACTGAGGCGGCTGGGTTGAAGGAGCGATGTTTTGGCAAGGTGGGAAAAAAAAAAAAGCGTGGGGCCGGGGGGGAGAAGCGTGGCTCGCGCGTCAACGGAAGAAGGTTTTACGCGCGCAGGATGGGGGGAGCATCGTCAAGAGGACGGTATGTTGCAAGTGGGACGAGCAGCAATTCCAGGAGAAAAAAGTGAATCGCGAGCACCAAGGGTTCCAGTCAATATCCCCTGGAAGCGTCCGACTTGAGGGTGGAGGGGCCAATCCAGCGCCACTCGAGGACCCTGGGCAACATAACGCTGGCCGGCATGAAAAATTTTGCGATGGATCGCAGTGCAGCATAGAATCAAGAAGGAAAAAGCGAGATTGAGCACTTACAAATGAAGAACTGGGGGACTCTTTGGGAAGGGGTTTGTCCACTAACGCTGCAAACGTCTGAAAATACTTGAAGTGAAAACCACTAAGGAACAAATGCGCACACGGACTAAGGACGGCGGCTGGCCTCGGACTATCATGAAACACCCGAATGGAGCGATAAGACGAAGCGAAAAAGGGGCCTAAGGGGTAGGCAGGGTGGCAAGCGCCGTGGAAAGAGTTCCAGGGCCACTAACGTGCAATGTAGGTGCATCAGGTCAGGGAATGGCTAGCGCGGGGGGGGGAGCATCGAAGCGGGGAGAGAGAAGTTATCAAGGAAAGGGGGATGACCGAGCGGTGGTGGGGATTTCCTCGCCTGGAAGGCGGCGTCGTAATAGGAGTAAATTCTTACTTAAGAAATTGGCCCACTCTTCAAGACAGAGCATTGAACGATACAGTCGATGCGGAGAGAAAGAAAGGCCTATAAGGGGAGCTCTGAACCGGGGGGTAAGAGCAAAAACCTGTTCGCCTTCGTGTGATTGGATGAACTGGCGGAGGCATCAACAGTAGGGAGACATACTAAAAAGCTCTGGGTGTGCGATAGCCGAGAGCCGTGAGGCAAAATGTTGACCAAAAGCAGATCCGGACGAACAGGTCAAGGATATCACTACAGCCTGGACACTCACGCATACGCAAAGGGGGCTTGCAGTCAGCCGCAAAGATGCGGGGGGGGGGAGGCGGCGGGGCAAGCAAATTCGGAAATTCGCACATTTGACACCAAAGAGCGGGAGCGCAGACGCGGGGAGGTGTCTAGGCGAACGTTTGTTCACAGGATCGGCGGATGAGTCAGCGAAAAAAGCCTGGTGATCAACTTTTCAATTGTTTTGAAGCGAAGTAGCGTTCGGATATTCTCGACGATGGGGTGCTGTTTGAGGAAGCGATTGATGCCCGAGGATGGGGTATGCCGTCAAAAGTTGGACTCGAGCCGAATGATTCCGTTGCTAAAAATAGGGAGGAAAAACACAGCTGGGGGTACTGGGAGGCTGTGCTGGCGGGCTTTCGGCGCAAAGCTTATCAATGCAGGGGGGGAGTGGGCGGGAAAAAGCGAGTGGGGACTGAGCGATTAAGAGAAGCATCCTGGAAAATGAGGGAAAGTGGGCATAGGAGATATCAACAGGGGAGGTCAAGAAGCTAAACCTGGGAAACCGAGAACTTTAATGGTAGGAGCGCTCGCTGATGCGCCTCGCACACAAGAAGGAGGGAAAGAACAAAGTCCGCACGCTGCGCGTGGAAAGGGGGAAGTCATTCTGGCCTGCCAGCAGCGTAGGGGGTTCGATATCTAAGACAATGCGAAGTGGCCAAAGAGAAAGCACCGGAATAAAAAGCGACAACCACAGCCAGGGGGGGGGGCCAGTTCTAGAATCCGATCAAAATTTCCTCCAAGAAAATATCCTTGCCCGATCATATGCTGTACGGGCAACTGCCAGCAGCGCAGCGTGAAACACCAGTGACGGCAGCCGTAATCCGCTCGGCAAGCGGCGCCAAACATCAAAGGCCCATACAAGAATGCCCATCTAGTTCGTGGCCCAAATGCAAAAGCACCAGGATGCATTGTGATTTCGCCTGACCCTCATCGCCTAACTCTAAAAACGCAAAACACATATTCCCCCCACCCCCAACTAAGAGGAGCAAAGCTCTGCCGGTGGCAAGGTGCCGTCACAAGTGAACTTGGACTCACCAAAACTCAAACTTAACTTATAAATGTTCTTCAGCGACTAAAGAAAAGCGAGCGTAGAGAGGGAGTCTTCTTCAAGGGCTAATTTGAAGTGCCAGTTCGGAAAGCTTATCCTTGGCCAACAAGCGAAAGGCGATCGTCCAAGGGGAGGGGAGCGCACACAGGAAAAGGTCTCTCTGGCCGGGGGTATGGCACGTCCGCAAAACACTCATCCCGAGGAGAACATGTAAACCTAAAAGGACCCGGTTAGGTGTAAGCGTATGCCAAGGAAATCGCGCCGTATACGGGGAACACCGCGCCCTGAGGGGAGGGACGCGGGGGGCGGACTGCCTTCTATTCTCAGAAGACTCTTCAAACGAAGGGCTCAAGCCGAAATCTTCAACCAAACCATCGTCAGCATCACGTTCGCCGTTCAAGAAGGGAGAGGCCGATCTGACTCAACGCTCATCCATAAAAACTGCGTGCCCACCGAAGACTCAGCGTTCCCGGCCTGCGAAGTCACGCGGCCAGCGACACCCATCTGCAAAACGGGACTCAGGGACTCCGACTCGCCACCTTCGAGACATTCGGTGTTCGAGAGGGAAGACAGCCGCGCCTCTCGCAGACAGTGCGTGAGATGGGGGTTCAGAGAGGATAGAACAAAGCGGCTGGTCAGCACAGCATCAGCCAAGTGGGGGGCCGAATAGCCAAAAAGCTTCCCCCCCTAGCCCGCTTCAGAAAGTACAAAGTAAGGGGGAGACAGCTCCGCCGCATTCGAAGGAATCGTCAAAGTCACTATGAGGATTGGGGAAAAACCGATCTCGCGGCAAATTTCATCAGGGATGCGGGCTCGCGGGGAGAACTTTTCTAAGGGATAACCAAAAAACGTCGGGGTGAAACCGAGATTGAAAAATCTCACAGGGCCGGATGGGGCCATTCGGTTAAAATTTCTTCGAGATGTGATCGGTTCAAGCATTTCAAAAGGAGGGGAATTTCGGTCGCACAAAAACAAAGACGAGAATCCGAGACCTGCATGGTCGTTCCGCGCTGGTCCAAGGCAATGCCACGACGACAAGAGGTAACGTGCCAACATAAGAGGCACTGCACCGCCATCATCCCTGCCGGAAATAAAGTAGAGTAGCTGCCTGTCCTCCCCGGGTCCTGCATTCACCTTGAGAGAAGACGCGGGCGGCACCAAGCTCGTCCGAGAAAACGCGGGGAAAAAGCGCAGGGGGGGGCTCGTTCACACCAAAAGACTGGACATGCCCGAGATGGCAATCCGGTTGCACTATAGAGCCAGACACTTCGCTCGACTGGCAAAAGGACCCATCAGCGGCTCGCCTAAGGAATGGGATAAGGATTACGGAGGAATTACGAGAAAAATACACGCAGTAACTTTCCATATAAAAATGCCTTGCCGAATAGAAGGAATTTGAAATTGGAGTCCGAGGACGGCATAATCAACCTAGAGACAACGCAATGCTGATAGAAGTGGGGGAACGCGTTAGGGATAATGACCTGGATCTGACGGAAAGCACTTGGGCAATCTTGTCGTAAAAGGACACGCTTGGGACCCTTGGAGCGGGCAACTCTTGTCTAGCTTGAGCGAACTCTAACCTTCCGGAAAGAGGGGCCGGTTGGTCCTTCTGCGACCTGAAGAAAAAAACGGGGCAAAGCGGTTCCCCGATAGGAACGCAGGTGCTGAACAGAGGGTCCGGGTGTGGGGGGGATGAGGGGACCGCGAAGGGCCATGCTTGATTCCTCACACTAGAACAGAATCCTGCCCGCTGGGGGTCATCCCCGCCCGCGGGACAGTGCCGAGCTGTGGCAAAGGCAGGTCGTGGATCTATAAGAAAATTCTCTGTCGAGCGAAGATTGGGGAAGCGAACGAGAAACCCTCGCCCAAAAAAAAAACCTCCTCACGGAAACTGACCGCCCGTCGGTCCAAACCTAAAATGGCCACCAACTCCAGGTCAGGTCCGAGAAGCGAATCAGCTTCGAAGGGTTGAGCATTTCAACGAAAATCAAGACCATCTTGAGGCTCGAAAGGACTGGAGGGTCGCATAAAAGGGAGGAAAGCTCCCATCCCAAAAATGGAATGCTGGACGCCCACTACCAACAACCACAGCTCGGGAGCGCGCTGCCGGCAAAATTCGGGTCCTTCCACGCGGTCTCGGGACTACGGAAAGTGTCCGTCCGGAAATTACGTACAAAAAAAGGGAAACCACTCCTCCCCAGAGAATCTGTGAGACCAACGACTGGATAGGTCGCGCTCGGGGAACACCGGAGGAAGCACGTCCCAGGAACAGGGAATAAAAGATCCGTATCCATTCCCATCAATTCAGAAACCATACTCCCGGGGCGGCCAAAGAAGTTCAGTGCACAAACATCGCATCCAAAGACCGGGAGTGCCGACGCTGAAAAAAGCGGGGTTATGCTCTTCTGGCTTATTCTGAAAGAACTACAGATCTTAAAGGATTGCAGACACTCACTCCTCATTGGTCACGACAAAAAAAAGGGGGCCGTCCAGAAGTTCAGCGATAGTCTGCGATGCAAACGAAACCAACCATCTCGGAAAGTCAAATACGCCTTCGCCCCCCCAGGCACCGAGCAAACACACCAAAAATAAGGCGGGGGGGAGGGGAGATGTTGACCTTTGCCTGGGCAGGGCGGAGTGAAGCTATCAAGAGTTCGCAGGGCAAGCTGGGAGATGGGCCTACAGGAAAAAGTAAGAGTTATGTACCAATCCCGCGGAGGGGGGGCTGTATGCGCTGACGAGGGGAAGCAGAGCCTTCCGTTGGAAAGCTTGACCTTGCGGTGGTTGGTTCTGGCGATGGTGGTGACTGGGAAAAGGAAGGGGTTGGTAAACTTTACGGTCGAGGCGTAAGGGAAAAAGGGGACTGGATAAAGGAGCTGCGGATGTCTCTGGGGGTTACGGGGGATAGATCTAGAAAATGAGTTCAAGTCGTGTTACTAATAGATGGGGAAAGCAACATTCCCTCGGGGCGGACTGATGTTGGTCATTCGGCTGTGGGGTGAAGGGGCGACAAGAAACTGGAAGACCTCAGTTAAGGATAACCGGGTTGCGGCCAGAGTCTGTGATTGGGGGGGGAGTGGAGGAAGAACAGCAGAAGAAGGTTCGCCACTTGGCGGATACAATTCTAAGGGGGACTCCCGACCAGGACGGGAGGAAAGAGCGGGGACGCGCAAGATGTAGTGATAGAGGCATGTCGTAGGACGCGCACAAAACTATTCAAATTGGCAGCCTGGAATTGGTTTGGAATATTTTCAAGGGTGCGAGGAGGGTCTCTAAAAAAGCGAACTAGTAAGAGCAAGCCGGGAAGACTGTGGAGGCCAAAAGCACGTGCTACCTTGCAAACGCGGGCAGTGGATGCAGGGAGCGATCCCGTTACCAGCAGAAATTGTCGAACAAGCCTTTTTTCAATTAAGGAAAAAGGGGGGAAAAAAAAAAGGAACACACTGCGCATGCAAGGAGAGACCATACGGAGAAACCAACATCAAAACAAATAGGGTTTTGACCAGGGCGCAAACAAAAACACGGCAAAGGACTTTGGGGGTGCTGAGGTTATGAGTTGAAGCTTCATAAAAGACAAGATTTACCCTCGCAGGGGGCGAGGAGGATCTGCCAAGCGCCACTTAAACTTTTGGAAAACGAAGGACGGAGCAGGATGAATGCCGAAAGCGGCTGAATCCATCTGACTTCATCGAATCGGGTCGTATTCGAGATATCAATGACCATGTAAGAGAAATGTTCCACTATATTAAGGGAAGGGGTTCCGGATGGAAGGTTCATGAATCAGAAAGACGACTGTCAAAAGTAACGCAGGGTGAACCCATGAGCCCGGAGAATGGGGACTGCGGCAGATGGTAGGGAGGTACCCTACTCGTTTAAGGGACCACGAGTTGGTCATTGTGGGTAAGAATGGGTGTGAACGCGCAAAAGCGACTGTTTGTAAAACGGTTGTACTTTAAAGCGATGGGGGGGAGCCCCGCCTGTTTGACCGATCGGGCCACGGTGACGGCAGGCAGCTTTATGAACTTCTCAAGAGTTCAAATCTAACAGGATGACCATGCCCTTGCGGTGCGGGTTTAAAAATGAGAAGATGGCGGAAGGGGAGGGGAGGGAGGGGCCCGCGGCACGGAAAAAAAGAGGTCAGCGAACAATCGGTATTACGGAGGGAGCGCAATCTAACGTCAGAAATGATCGCAAGAAAGTAATTTTTATTTTGGTGAAAATTCCGCGGAAATGACCAATAGGAAGGAAAAAAACTATTGGGATTTCCTATCCCGCGGGGGACGTTCAAGCTCGAGAGGGATATAGCCTCCATCGCAAACGCGACAAAAGAGAGGCACTGCATGAACTGAGGGCAGCTTGAGATGCGAGGTGCGCAAATCCTCATCTTCCCGCGACAAATGAAGAAGGGAGATAAGAAGCGAAGTGGGGAATCGGCTGAGGAAACAAGGGTGGGGGTACTTCTAACAATCCAACTGTGAAAGGGGGGACTTCTGAGAGGGGCTACTCGATCTCTAAAGAAATGACGACAGACGACTTATCTATGGGGGCTGCTAAAGAGGAACACACCAGACTGCGCGATCTATAGGCAGTCGAGCGGAATAAGGCATAGGGAAGAGGGAGATTGGACCGGGGGGATAGCAGCAGGTCAAGTTTCGGTGGGCAACTAGGGGGGGAAGTTGAGGCTGAGCGCGGCAATCAGCGTGCTATAGAAACGTTTGAAACCGGAGAACTGGGGCGGTGTGAGATTCGAGGAGTGGCCGGCGCGCGGAAGACAACGAAACTCAGATAAGGAGGCAGAAAAACTCGTCTAAGCAGGGGCGTTGGCGACACGTACGAGGAAACGAGAGGGCCTATATAGGGAGAAAGGATTCAGAAGAAACGGTCAGAGTTAGCTGGATGAGGGGGCATGCGTTGTGGGCGGTTTGGAGCGGCATCCAAGGGCATGGGCGCGAAAACTCTGTGGGAAAGTGTGAGAAATTTCCATTTTTTGAAACGATCCCGCCAGGGTTGAACGGATACGCCGAAACAGTGTAAAGAGTTCGCCGGAAACATAAGCACAACCGGGTAGGGTCGGATGACGGGACGAGGAGGGGACATGATGCAGATCATTTAAAGTCGGAGATGCCAGCTATGGCGTGACCATCAAAGGAGCGCTCTATAACGGAAAGTGCTCGATCTGACGGAAGAAGTTTTCGCGAGGTGCTTGGGGTATGAATTAAAATAACACATCCTGGTGGGAAGTTGGACCTTCGAAAAAGGGAGCGGGGCAGGCGGAGGAGCGGTGTATGGCGGGGTCTGGCGCCAAGGAGTTCAGGGGGAATGCTCAATTTTGGGTAGAAGGCGCAGACGTTTTCCGCTCTAATGAAAAGCAGTGGATCCAGGACAGGGAGTGGGGGGCAGCGGGGAGACTTAGCATATAGCGGGACACAGTAAGCGAACGGGCTTCTGATCGAACTGCAGATGGATGTGGGGGCCGTTCGGGACGCAACGTAGCTCTTAGAAAGGAAAAAGTTGACATACGGAAGAATCAACGAAGATGCAGGCGCATGGGGCAAAAAGTTAGGGGCTCCGCGAGGAATAGAGCCTAGCTTCTTAGAGAGAAACAACTTATTAGGGAGAAAATCGTCCGCATCGCGGAGCATCCAGGAATCCATTAAGGAGGAAATTCAAAATGCAGCGTCCAAAGGGAGACTTCGGAAGTCTCCGTCTGCAGGGCAATCAAGTAGAAATACGCGAACGAAACCCGCCGAACATCTTGAAAAAAGTGGAAAGTCAATCGAAGCCTCAAGAAGGGCGAAAGTGGCACCACAAAACAGCCGCTGCCACAAGAGCGGATCCAAGTTCTGTAGAATCAACTTCATCATCGCGAAGGGACGCACCACCAGTAGACACGCGCCAAAAAAAAAAAAAGAGGCGCGCCAACGCAGCCATACAAGAAGAGCCGCCTGGGCCTATAAGTGGAGCAAAAAAAAAAGTTGGCGAAAAAAAGAACAAAGGATGCTGTTAAGCTTTCGCCGAGAACCGCCGACTCGCTAAAAACCAGCATCGATCATTGAAGGAGCTCGGCCTCTCGCCGGGACATGGAAGGAAATCGAATGGCAGACAATCAGGATCAAACTGCATTCGGAAATGAATTCACGACTCCGCACGCCCGTGCGGAAACGGGGGTAATCCTAGAATTCATGCAGTTCGTCCCGTAAGCGGATAGGGCAACAGTTGGGGCATACCAGGGGGGGGATCGGCAAAAAGAAGAAAAGGCAGCGGCTACTGATGGCGGGATGAGGGCGTCACATCACCATCAGGCATACAAAAAAAACCGAAGTCGAAACAGGGAGCCTGCACGCTACCAGCAAAAGGCGAAAAAAATTGGAGTAAGAGAAAGAGAGGGCAATATGTCCGCCGTATACTTGTAGCCAGCGCCCTGCTGGCAAGAAGGTTGCTATCGAAGAAAGGATGGACTCTTCCGCAGGGCGCCAAAAGCCAAAGGGAAACGAGCATAGACACCAATCCTCAGCATCACGGGGCGGAGGTGGAAAGCCCGGGAATAGATTCAAGTCTGATTCGCCGGAGCTCAGAATCGACCTGAGTGAAAAACACACGAAAGGGAAGAAAATTATTACTCCTTTTCCCGGCAAAAAAAGAGGAAAAAGCGAGCGCCCTGGCACTACTGCGAATAGAGAAACGACTCGCCCACGACAAGCAAAATTCCGGTTGAGGGAGGGGAAGGCCAAGCAGCCGCTCATCACCGAGTGCTCGGAAAGAGCCCCGCGTCAATGTCAGCACAAATCAGGCAGCGTGTCGTGTGGACACCACAGAAAACTACAGCTTCTTCATAATTGATAGATAAATATCAAACTTCCCGCTCCTCAGTGTACTGGCAAAGAAGGAAATTTGCTGCGCAAACAGAGGCATTACGAAAATGTTTAATGCGGAAAGCGTTAAGCTCTCGGCTCTGTAGAATATCATTGGGAAAAGAGAATGTCCACTTGGGGAAAATGGAACGGCAAAGAAGATGTGGCTTCGAGGGGGGGTGTATCCTTCAGGAATGCTGATCAGGGGTCAACAAGGACATTAAACACTTCGGGCGAACAATATAGTGCGAGGAAGGAAGCCGTAAGGCAGCTGCATGAGCAGCCGACAAAAGTCCCGCCCAGGCAAGAACCCACAATTCACGTGAAAAACATCTCTGACATAAGGACCGCCATGTCCTCCCACTCGGGGAATGAACGGGGGGGACAGCCGCTGCATAACAAACAGCATTACCTTTCTCGAATCAACAGACGCTCACACCACAAAGCCAACTTAAGAAACCGGTCCTCACAACCTCGAGGGGTGGGTCCTCATCACACCAGAACAGACAATGAATCCACCCAGCTGGCATCCCGGTTTGCACTAAGAGTAGGCGTAAAGAACATGACCATAAAATCACGGCGGCACCTTCTCCATAGGAGCAGCTCAACGTTTTCGGGATCAAGAGGAAAGACGTAAGAAGCGCTCAAAAAGAATTAAGATGAAAAAAAAGGGTGCGAGGATGACCGGGGGGGGGGAGTAGTGGTCCGACACGGGCTCTCGCTGAAGGGACCAATGCTGAAGAGCAGGGCTCTAAAGAGGAAAGGCTCCTGGATCCGGAACGGAATGGTTGACAAATCAGTTGGTGAGCAAAAGAAAAGGAAGCAAAAGCACGCTTGGTGCGCGGGGCAAGAGTGCAAGTTCTAGGAAGAAGAGAACGAAAAAAAACAGTTAAACGATCAGGCCGGTTTAAAAGCACCGGACAACCGAGTTGTCTACTGCGCGGGGACCCCGATATGGGAACGAAAGGAGCGCATGCTTACAAATGGAGTGCGGGGTTGTATTCACAAAGTGAAAGACGGAGATGACCCATGCTGGGAGGCCGAAAAGGTCCTGCTTCTGCGTCCCGGGCAAAGGAGGTCATCCGACCCTCTGAGGGAGAGCTGTTCATATCCTCTACGTTAGAAAGGAAAGGCAGGCGAGAGGAAGAGTTCGCGATTTTCGGTAAAAGTGCCTCGCCTCCACGGGAACTGAGGGTTGCCTCCGGTCCCCCAAGGGGGACACAATACCTTCAGACCAGGAGCGGCGAAATCAGAGATATTTAGCATTTCCACAAAAAAAAGAGCAGTCTTGCGGGCTCCGCGCGGGCCGGGCATGCCCGGAATGGCCCCATCCGACAATTGGCAAAGCCTGATGAAATAAACTAAACAACGCACGCTCATATAGGGCTCGACTGACTCTGCGCCGTTCATAAAGGACTCAACCAGTCGCGCGTGTAAGAATGTCCAGAGGCAACACCAGCCCAGAAACAACCAGCCAAGAAGGAAACAGAGAAGGGAATTCATGCCAAAACTGCAGATAAACCAGAGGTGTAGAGCCATCAAAGACGTCACAAAGAAGCGTAATCCTATGCCACAGAGTACTCCTACTCCCCGCAGAACATTTCATTTCCACCCCATCGCCAGCACAGGTGAAGGCGAACACGGAGGTTATGCTAGTTCTACGACGAAAACAAGACCAGCTCCGTCAAGAGTCTCGGAGGGATAGCTCAAACCAGGGAAGAGAGGGGACACCCGACAAAACATATTTCCGTATCAATGAAAACGCTATAGCATGCCGACGCCATAAGTCCGACCTCACACCTCCACCGCAGAAAAGAGAGATCCAACACAACGGAGGAGGAGGGATGGAAGGGGCTTTTTCTAGAGTAAGTTGGGGGGCGGGAGGGCATCAGCTATCGAGAGAAGGGTAGAAGAACTCAATCTGGCGTGTTGATCGTGACCCTGTTTAGGGGGTATTGGGGGAACCAAGCCGCAGTACCTAGGAGGGCGGTTTGGTTCTCCTAGCAATGAAAAACGTGGTGAAGCGCCGTGACAGGGGGATTGGCGGGGGGGTCGTGGTCGACCTGATTTTTGCGGTCAAGGGGAGGGATTCGGATATGATTAGAGGAAGGGACGGGTTATATCCTTATACCGGGCTTGAAGGGGGAGGCGGGAATATGCTAGCTAGTTACAAGAGCGAAATCTATAAAAGAAGGGGGCATGCAAAAACATGAACATTAGACTGAGGAAGGGTGGGTTCGATCTTTTTATGGGGAATGAACCTGGGGGAGCCGGACTGAACTTTGGCGGAAGCGTTCACAGATGGGAAATTGATTGGGAGTGGGGCGGAAGCAGATCGGCTTGAGGTGCCCCTTGTGATTCTCCTGGCATGAGACCCGCCAGAGGGGAGCGCGAAAAATTTTCAGGGTGAGCAGGGATGACCGCGACAGATGAAAGAGGAGTCGAAGACGGACGGCAACCTAGATCAGGGGGGGGCAGTGCTGTGTTGGGAAAGAAGCGGGGGAGCCTTCCTGAGGGAAAAGCTAATTCTCGAAAAGCGCGCGAGGAGTGAAGTCAAGGCCCTTGCGACGTATGGAATATTAACGGGCATGCTATCCGTTGGGCAGATACCTGGGGGGACAACAGGGAGAAAGAGGGGCAGGATGAAACGGAAGCGAAAACGGGGTGAGACATGGGTCATGGAAGACGCGATGGGTGTGCAAGACCACCCTTACCTGAGATACAGCCTTTCAGCAGACGTGGAGAGATACAAGAGGTGAAAAGCGCATCCAGACAAAAGAGGGGATCTGACTGAGGACTCAATATTGACCTCAAACGCAGAGAATACACTGTTGGGGATGAGTTCGAGATGCAAAGGCTTAGAAAGAAAAAAGAGGCCGTCGGGGACTTGCCCCTGAGGGTGGAGGGAACGACCTTTGGGAAAAGTCCCCTTCTATACCAGTATTAATGCCGAAGCAAGGAGCAGGGATTAAGTTGTCGGTCTAGATCGATTCCAGTGGGACGGAGTACTCGAGGAAAAGTCTCAGGCCCGTATTCGCAAGCCACGACAAGGGAAAAGATGGGGTTCATTCCGGAGCGCAGCAGGACGCGGAAGTAACGCATCCCAATGACCAATGGAGGCGACCATCGAAGAGCGAAAGATGGTCATTTAAACGCTACGTGGGAGTGCCACGGAGATGATGTGCAGGGATTCGTTGCTGCACTCGCGGCAGGTGGCAAAGGGACATGGGTGGTGCGCCAAAGGGCTGGAGAAAGGTGTCCAACTGCTGTGAGGGCCGTCCGGAGACCTTCTCAGTTTAAAAAGACGTGGAAGGACTTGCCCGCGTCGGTGGGCAGTGGCGAAAGCTGATGGACGTTAAAGAAAGGGGTCGTGGGTATTGCCTGGAGGATGGACCGCGAGAAACTTTGAAGGGAATGCAGAGATCGTTCTTTATACGACATGAAACGAGGAGGGAGACGGAAAGGCTGGGGGAACTTGGGGGGTCAGACCGCGCGAAAAATGGAAACAAAAGAAAGCATCATCCGCGTGGCATATTGGGGAGGAACCGCGGCTTGCAACCGGGAGACGAGGGAGAGAGGGTCAAGCCTCATCGCCAGGCATCCCGCCTAACGAATTAGAAAGCAGAACCTTTGCGCTGAAGAAAGAGGGCGCAGAAAGTTCCTAGGGAGGCACCCTAACTGATAGCTTATTAGGCGTTCAAAGGGTAGAAAAAGGGGAGAGGGGGTAGCGGGGTGGGTCGGAACAAACGCTTCAGTGAGTCAACGGGGCAACAAAAGCGGGATATCAAAGGAGACTGTCACGAACGATGCGCAACGATCTGCGCGATGCGCACAATGTGAAGAGAGAAACACCGTATTGTCGGAGCGGGGGGGGGCGATTCGGGGAAAACGAGCTATAATCGTATGTCAGTGAAAGAAGCATCAGGACGGCGTGATTAAAGACGGCAAACTTTCAACGGTTCACTTAGTGAATCAGGGCGGTGGGGGCAGAGGCGATCACGGAAAGGGAAAGCAAATCACCGTGTTGTTAAAAAACGAACGTGAGTTTACCATATTGAGGAGGGAGGGAAAATAGTCCTTTGGCGGGAAGGAGTCCGATCATGCGGTCGCTACAGCCAACACAGCGCAAACAGTATACTTTTTAGACCAAGTCCGGAAGGGGGGGGAAAGACTGGCCTTGGCGACGAGTAACTCCCTGAGAAGCATAGCGTTTTCGAACGTCTGTTGATTCGGGGAGAGGACGGTAATACACATATCGGGGAACGCGAAGAGCGATGGTATCCAGTTTGTCTATCCCCGTCTCTGCAAAAAATGTTGAAAGATACGCCTTACTAACGGGGAGGACCGGAGGAATTATAATCCGCAAGGGGGACGCAGCGGAAAAGAATGTGCGCGAGTGAAAGGGGAAGAAATCATGCAAAGACGCCTTGAAATTCTTTGGCCAATTTGCAAAGGCAAAGTTGCAAACCGAAAGAACGGGGATAATCTACACGGGATGCTGCGATTCTTTCTGGTCGTTCGGCTAGGCTTGACGGATGATCAGGTCAGAGGGTGTCGGTTCAGGGGGTTGGGAACCAGGGCAAAAGTACGGGGCAGCGAGTTTCTCCAGGGGGTATGGCTTTGCAGGGGGGAGTTCTTCCGCTATGGGGGAGCCTTAAGGGATGCCGTCCGGGGGGTTGGCCGTTCAGCGCTGGGGGTTGAAAGCTCTCATAAGCAAAGCCATACGCTGGCAAGCAAGGGGCTGGCGAAGGGAAGACCGAAGGAGGGAGACGCTTCAGATGGGCGATGCTGGATGTTGCGGTCAACAGGCGGAACGGCGGGCGCGACCCGAAAGTCGAAATTAGTGTGCAAAGATATCGACGAAAAAGGGTAAATCTTGCAGGGCAGCCAGAGGGAAGAGGCGTCAGGAGGTCTCGCGTCGAGGGGCGGGGAACAGGCTCGTAAACAACAAAAGGGGAAAGAGAACGCTGGGACCGCATCACACAACGTGAAAGACTTAACCAGGGGGAAATTTCAAAGAACTGAGCGTCGCAAAGACTGAGGAATCTCCTTCAAAACTCTCAGGGGAGGAGGAAGAACTCTAATCGGCGCAAAAAGAACACGACAGCCCGCCACACCAGCTTTCAAGGTCAAAAGAAAATCCGTAGAGGAGAAATTTCAAAGCCAATCCGAGCAATCTGCCCAGATGAAGAGTCCATGCTGTAAAAGAGGCGGGAACTGCACAGCCGGGAATCGAAGACGCCACCAGGACTGCAAACTCCCAACATGCAACGCGGACCGGGAAACTCAAACCAAATCTTCTATAAGAAACAGAAGTGAAGGTGAACTAGGCATCACCCGGATGGCGGGGGGGAATTTCGCATCTCATAAGAAGACTCGGCGAAACTCTAGCCATAAATCCGGATAAGAATTCAGCTGATTTCCGGTGGAAAGGACTAAAGAAATGGGGCATGAAACCTGGAAAGCATCAACGTCTGGCTGGCGATGAAAGTGTCTGACACGAGAGAGGGCGCAAAGCCGCGCCGATGCAGACTAATTCTTCTGACTCATAGGTCGAGTCTTTCCTTCGCAGAGGTTTGAAGCGCCGGCGGAGAAGGAAAAAACTGGAGAATCGAAAAAATGAAAAAAAAAACCAAGCGCCTTATTCGGGGACTTATATTTATGCCGGCAGATCAAAGCTCCTACGAGCACAAGGGGCAAAGGTTCGATCTGGAAAGCAAGCAGGCCAGTTACGAAGGGACTGCGCCCATAGAGGCAACATCGGGGAAGACAGAACTTATACCGGGTCGCCTGGAGACCTGTCCGCGTTGAAGGAGAAGCGGTCCGCCTGATACTAAGAAACACCACATTGAAACACCACTCCTCCATAAAAAGGTCACAGAAAACCGGTTTCAATGAAATGATAGAAAGGGCCATCTGAATCGAAACGGGATAGACCCATCCGCGACCTTAAGGGAAGGATTTTTGCACGGGAAGGGCAAAAATCACTCTGAGTCAGCGGCGAGGGACAGAGAAATCACGATATAGGAGAGAGAAGGCTCGGTCGCCCAATAGATCGCAATTGAAACGCAGAGGCCAGCCGCGCCGATCGCTAAATCGTGCGGCGGGGGTGTTCTATAGGGGAAACGCTATTTTCATCAAACAGGGCGGGGGTGGGGGACAGATAGACCACCCCGAGGCCCCCGATCACCA
>Ga0179591_1311842_pt1 | contig 27829 bp, 20 predicted proteins | sample CZOMad2_1_08_16f_FD_182891 | JGI IMG/M metagenome (GOLD analysis project Ga0179591, IMG submission 182891) | Vadose zone soil fungal communities from Angelo Coast Range Reserve, California, USA - CZOMad2_1_08_16fungal (PacBio error correction) | ecosystem: Environmental > Terrestrial > Soil >...
CGATAGTCGGTCTGCGGGCTGAGGGCTTTTGTCAGCAGCGGGTTCGGTTTGTTGTTCCAAAAGCTTCGCTCTGGCGCTGGAACGAGACTGGGCCAGCCTCTGATCGGCGGCCTTAGGGGGGATCCTCCACGTGCGCGGTCTCGGGCAGATCCTTCCACGGGGTTGAGAGTTTATCCTGTAATAAAACACACCGTGCGCGAGGGGTCACTACTCCTGAAGTGACACTTCTGTGTGCCCTACCCTCGATCGTTATGGAGGGGCATCCTGGTAGGATATTACTCAGGAACTTTGACTGTACTGGAGGGACGTGTCCGGGGGAAGATTGATTTCGAGCGTGAATCTGCCTTGAAATTTTTTTGGACCGACTGATCTAGAAGAAGAGCTGTGGCAAAACCTCCTGCTAGCGATAAGGGACGCCCTGCACGAGGGGAGAGAGATCTTCCAGCAGAATCGACCCTCTCTGGTGCGTCCAGACCGCGGAAAGACGAACACGGCCTACCAGCGACCCACGGGCCGGCACAATCCGACGCCTCGGCTGCGTGAGACATCAGGAGAAGAGGACTCTCTGTGTGAACAGCGGATCGTGACCGTTCTCCTCGGACGCGCGTATAAGGAACTATCTCGCGCTCGTCGGCCCGCCGTCGTGTTCGGACGGCCACTTGCCACACGGATTCCTCTCGAGGAGGTCTGACTCTGGTGGACCGCCCGTGAAGCGCCAAAAGACGGGGGAAGTCGTGTGCATGGTCCGAAACGGCTTGGTTACCCACCTGGCCGTGATCGTGGGGAGACTCTGGCCTGCAAGGCCGTCGCGCTCTTAAGAAGACGTGAACTTCTTACACACCGTAAAAACGAGCTTGAACGGCGATTTCCGGGTCAAGAACCTTCCTTCGCCAGGGGAATGCAGCGCCGGGGGCCAGGGCTATCACGCTCTAGTCGTCCAGGTCTATCTGGGGAAAGAGCTCCTGAGAAAAGGATTCTGCAGAGCGGGGGCAAGGCTAACTTCACTCAGGGGGGGGAAACAGTTTCCAGGGCAGCGGAGTGGAAAACCAGCCTCTGAATCGCGGTGCGCTCATCTAAAAGGGGGGAGCCGTCTGTTGGCTGATAAGGTCAGCGCTTCTTCACAGGAGGCCTGACGGCCGGCAATGGAGTAGACGAGAGATTCGCTGCTCACACCTTAGGAGGGTATGTCGAGGATCGGGTTCAAAGGCGCATCGCGGGGATTCATAAGAGTGGACGAGGCGTCTCTAGGGGGAACCATAGTCGCATCTACTCCACACGCTGATGATCTCAAGAACAGGCGACGCGCTCTCCGAAACTCAGGGAGGGGAAAGCGGCGCCGACTTCGAGGCCGTCACCGGGAAAGACTGCCGGCTGCCTCGACATCGTGGTCACAAACGCGGCTACGGACACTTCTAGGGGGAGCGGAACCGAGTAGCAGTGCGGCGCAAAGAAGGAACCTCATGAGTGACGCAGTCCTCCAGAAAAATGATATCACATGGGGGGAACCAGATCCAGTTGTCGACATCGGGAAGCAGCGCCTTACCCTGCAAAGGGAGAACAACCCTCTAAAATTGGATCGAAGCTTCTCCCAGCGCTCAAGCGGGCGGGCTTAGGATAAAGACGAGGAGAGGAGACAGGCTTTTTCTCGACACTGGGGGGACTTCTGCCAGGCACAGCGAGAAGGCCTACTCCGCGGTGAAAGCGATCAACGCGGAAGGCGGAGGTGTCCGGCAAGACAACCCGGCGACCCTGGCGCGCTGTGGACGAAAAACGCTCGCGACGTGGAGGAATCTTCGCCTCTCGCATCGAGGGGTACATACGAGTCCGCGCCTCGCGAAGGGAATGCAGTGCACCTGTGTCGAACGGCTATAAGACCGTACAAAGCGCCTTCTTCTCTCACGAAGCCGTTTCGGGGCTCATACACCTCGGAAAAAGAAAAAAGGGAAAATACGCCGTAGCCTCCCCCTCTGGATCCGGATGAACGAGTTGACCTCGATCTCGGGGAACGGAGTATGACTCGACGGTCAAGAGTGAGGTCACCTCTTCCCGGTGGCGCCCTCGCCGCCGCCTCGAGCAGACGTGTTGCACAGACTTGGGTCGACCTAAAAAGGCGGCACCCTGTACTCTGACAAGGCCTCCCCGAGCCTTCAAACGCCTGCTCTCACTCAAAGCGAGCCGATATAAAAAAAAAGAGAGAAGCGGCGACCTCCGCCGGAAGTGGGGAGGCCGTGGAACCCTCTTAAGCTCAGAAAAACAGCGCGCGATGCCGACGCCATCTCTCAACAAAAGGGGAGGGGAGGGGAAGGGGAACGAGATAGATGGTAGTCTGCTCGAGCGAACGCAACTCGGCGATCAGACGGGCGGTTCCACTTCTACACCGGAAAACTGGACTTCGTATTTCTACTATTCGAGCTGTTCGTCGATCGGCAGAGGGGTGACTAAGCCGGGCGGGGTAAGGGGATGAGAAGGGGGGGCCTCGTTCTCGATTACCGGGTCTGAACGGGTGCTCTTCACGGGGAATAAACGCGCAACACGCACCGGTCAGAGCTAGGAGGCGGCGGGATTCGTACCGAAGGGTGATTCCAAAAACGGACCGAGGAGAGAGCTCGAGGTCAACGAGGGTCATCCGATCCAGACGCGGCGGGGGGGGGATGCTACGGCGAAGGACGCAGCGCTCGAATATAACTAGGGCGAAACGGCTTCGTGAGGCGAAGGAGAGGGGCGTCTCAGAACTGTAATAGAGGGGAAAAGGGACATCTTCCAGGTCGCAAGAGCGCGATCTCGTATTTCAAGAAGATGCCGAGTCTTCGCGATCACGAATAGAAAGGGAAGAGGGAGTCTGTTCAAGCGACGACCTTCAGGAGGGGCAGGTCGAAGAGGGGGTAGCCCGGTTTCCGGGGGAAAGCGCGACGCGTTTGCGTGCACCTCGGCGTAAGGCCTCAGAGGCGCTGTGCGCTGTCCTCTTGAAAGGAGGTTCTAGAAAGAAGGCTCTACTACGTCCCGTTGATTCCGAAAATAAGGGAAGGACTTCTATCTCCCACTTCGAGGTATGCGCCGGTTCCGGAATGGCGCTTTGAGAGAGCCGAGGTACACCTATGTTCCCGGAAACATGGGGAAAAGGATACGGGAGGGCCTTCCGTCGGACCAGAGAAGGGGAATCTAACATTCGCCCGCAAGCTACCTCGGTCATCTCCTCGTCCATCAAAGGGTCAAGACCGTCGGGAATATGCGAGGGGGGGGAAGAAAGGGCACTGCAAAAATCGGAAACTAAAGGGAGACAATCGAGCCTGGAGGCAGTAGCGCGTCTGCGTGAAGGAGACTAGATTCATTAGTAGACAGAATGCGTTCAAGGTGCACTCTGTTCGCGAGCGCCGCCCAGGGAAGCAGAATCCCCGCGAGTAACCAGTGATGCAAATCTACATCAAGACTCCTCAGAAGATCAGCCTCTGTCTCGCTAAAAAAAAGGAGGAGGCCGTCAGCCCTCTCAAAAAAGCTGGAACCTTAGATAAACAGAAACTACACGCGAAGTGGAGAGGAGATCACAAAAAGAGAGTAGGGGGTCGTAGTAGCGGAAAAGGGCGAGCCCTGCTTCATGGGCTCCTGTGTCGCGGGCGGAAGAACATGCTCTAAGGAGGCTAGGGGCACAATACCCAAAGGAACGACGAGCAAGCAGCGGCAACAAAAAGGAAAAGTCAACGGGACGGAGAACCCTCTCCCACCCAGCGACCGACGCCGAACGACCATCTCTTATGGGTAGTGCGGAAGAAGTTCACGAAAAAGGATCGCGAACGTCACGAAGAAGTCCCGATTAGACACGAAGGGAAGCAGGTGGTACGAAAAGGAGGAAAAAGGAACACGAAAAAACAGCGTCACTGCTTGGGGACAAAAGAATGTATCTCTAGGGGCGAGAGTTAATAGATCAGTCCTTGGAAGCGAAAGAAGGCGTAGGGAAGAAAAAAACTATCATGAAAAACGAGCACGACCGAGGATACGGTCCGAGCATGCTTTTTAAAAAACGCGCTTCACCATCGGGATCGATGATCGCAGCACCAGCGTCGGATGGGAAGGCCCGTGGGGGAAGAGGTAGGGAGGGGTCTTCTTGGGATCGCTTGAGGGACAGAGCGGTAAGCGATTGCAATAGAGTACGCGTGAGGGACGACGATAGGAAAGGGATGGGAAAACAAGGTCTTTTGTTGTCTCGAAGCCTTCTTCGAAAAACAGGTACCTCTCTGGGGAATCCGAAGACATATCATGCAGAAGTCAAAGGAGGACCGGGAAGGGAGCGCCCTTTCGAGAATAAAATTTACATCTCCGATCACGGAGGACTTAGCCGTTTCCACCGACACTTAGACTTAGTTAACACAAAAGAGCACGGTGAAAGGAATCACCCTCGGTGGGAAAGGAAAGAGGGGGGCCGGGTCTGGGAGCGATCTGAGTCAGTCCACCAGCCGGCCAAGTCCTATTCTTCGATCCACGAGTTGGTCAGCTCCAGAGAGCAGGGAAACACGAAAGGCAACCTACGAGTCCAACAGTCCACTCCTAACCTAATCAGCTATTTGCGGGAAAAGATCCAGAGAAAGATTAGGTAGGACGGAGAGACTGGAAAAATGACCTTCATGGATCATGTCAGAGAGTCCGCGGAGCACTTCGGCAGGAGACATAGAGGGTATACTATTTCCTCTCAACATCGTCTCCGTCGTTCGAACGAGCGCGATCCAGGCCCTCTACAAAAGAGGAAAATCAAAAGCAGGTTGTTTCACGAGCGAAGGGACTGAACTCTTTATAGGGGGCGAGCACAAGGGTAGGAAGGGCCGACCAAAGACCGGAGGGAAGGACGAAAAAAGAAGGAGGATAGCTTAAAACAGATCTCTCTCAAAACGAGGATGAGGAAAGATAAGGTCTTCATGGGGAATCTAAGGCACGTTCGACTCAGGAGGTCTGCCTCAGAAGGGGGGAGTGACTCGGATACCAGGATCGCTCTTTAAAAGAGATGCTCCTGAAAAGGACTATCATGAACAAAGGGGCAAAGATAAGCGCTAACTCTGAAAAAGGTTAAGGCAGAAATATCGAGGCCTACGTGCTGCCAGGGAGGGGCGATCCGTCATCTAGGAATACTACCGAAAAAACAGGGGCTCACCACTGATCCAGCGACGTCCAAAAAAGGAGAAATGACTAAGCAACTCGCGATCGTCGAAGGAGTGCTCGTCCGGACGCAGCGAGGGGGTCGGGGTCTTGTTCAGTGCGTCGGAACTCCTGAGCTCCACCCGGGCACATCGACGGGGCCGAGTCCCCCGCTTCTGCGTCGAGGGGCACTTCCTATCAATCACGGTGCAGACACTTGCTCTCTTGAAAAAGAACTGTCTACGTGCGAAGGGGGGGACCTGACTCCGAGGGAGACTTTACTCTGGAGGAGCGGCTCTAACGGAGAACTTATCAGGCCTCCTCCGGATGGGACTACGGAAAGAGATCGGGAGCAAAGACCTTTGGGGCCGCCTGCGAAGAAAATCATTAATCGGGGAAAAAAGACCGCCAAAAATCGACGGAACGGCATCAAAAAAAGAGGACTCAGTCAGGGGCCCTCTAAACTCTGGCATCGTCTCAGACTCAAGAAGAGCCTAAGCAGGGAGCCAAAGGAAAGACGAGGCCGAATAGATCTGCGTGCACGAAGCGAAGTAAAAGAAGGTGGACAGAAAGGTTTTACATAGTCGTGACCGTCCGGCAGGTGCGTCTTCTGACGGGAGGGATAGATGCCGGACTTGTTCGGCCTCACCACGCCACCTGAGTCCTCTCACGATCTCGTAACATGGTGGAAGACAGAAAGAAGAACTAAAAAAAAAGGGGTGTTCATTTTAGACAACTTCGGGGGCAACCCCAGGAAAAAAGTTCGTGGATCGGGCCTGCTAAGTGGAGAGATAGAGAAGAAGAAAGTCTTGCACGAACCTACTAGCTGTGAGGCGGAGTCGTTCGGAAATGTGGTCCGTTAAATAAACTGCGAAGTGGAAGCAAGGCCGAGTGCAAAAGAAATTCGATTCCATGCTAGAGGTCGGGACCTATCTCAAAGATATGAGGGGGTCTTCCTGTGTCGACCAAAGAAAGCCGGTCAAAGTCCAGGGTCCGGGCGGAAGTCTGGATCCTCGCGAGCAGCAGACTCAGCTCTCCCGTCGGGGAAAAAAAAATGTATCTCTCCTTCAGATGCAGGAAAGCGGGCTGACGGAAGAATAGTCTCGCAGTGGGAGGGGGAGAGGGCGCAAAAATGAGTGGAGGGGGATTTTGAATCACCCGTGGGTCGGCAAGGAGTGGAGAGCTCTAGCGTGTCGGAGAAGAGACTGCCCTCATTAAGAAACTAATCTCGTCGACGCATCAGGAAAGCAGTGTCCGAAATCTGCAGTGCAAAAAAGAAGAGTAGCCGAGGAAAATCGAAACAAAGCCGTGCGAATGACCTTCGGATGAAGGGGAAGGGAAAGACATGTTGCATCTAGACGACCCTCTTAGGGGGCAGAGCCTCAGAAGGTGGTCCGGCGCCAAAAAGGTGTCCTATCATAGGTGATGCGAAGAAAGGGACCAAAACCCCGAAGTGGGCTCTCTAATTAGGAACAGGCCTCTCCCATGGAGGATCTTCGGAGCAAGGACCAGACTGGCCAGGCGGTCCCTCGGCAGAAAGCACGAGCTCGAGGAAAAGGGAGGGAAAGATAAAAGATCTGAGACCTCAAATGAAAAAATCGAAAGCCGGCTAACTGAAAGGTCAGAGTAAGCTATCCTAAAAGAGTCTTTTCTTCTAAGGCACTCATAGGGACTAAGGGAATACGATTCGGAGGAAAGGGGAAAGCCTGTGTAAGGGAAAAGACGAATACTATCAGGAGGACTCTGCCAGAAAGCCCGTTTCTTAAACGCTTAAAGAGCGCGCCTCGCGGTCGCCTGAGAAACCACACGACATGGAAAGGAAGGTTTACTCACTCGCGGATGACCACTGCGTAGGAAAGGAAGGAAGGGACGGATAAACGAAGTTCGCCCCCCTGAGAGCTCCCACGTGTTTCTCGTGTATGGAAGGCACCAAGGGGAGAACGAAGAAGAAAAGAAATTTCAAAACCGAGAAAGAAAGGACTCAGCGCGAGCCGATGACAAGCACTTAGCGCGCAAAAGCCGTACTGGGGGTTGTCTCGGGGGAAACCCGCAGAGATCGCCGGGAAAGTGCGCGAGCCGACGCGCAAAGATCTAGAACAAAATAGAGAGGAGAGAGAGTGCATGCACAGGAGAGGGTCAACGGCCGCAAAAAAAAAGGTACCGGGGGGGGGGGGGGGGGGGGGGTGGGGTTGGGGTCGCCGAGGCTCTAGAGGAAGAGAGAGTAGGAAGAAAGATGGGAAGTTGAAAAAGTGGGCAGCGGGATAGCAGGAAAGGGAGAAAATTTTCTGAAAAAAAGGGTGCAGAACGAGAAACAAAAAGTACTTTTGCTAATGGCGGCGGGAGGGCGGCGAACAGTCCGAGGTTATCCATAACGCCGAACAAAGAAGCGTTGTAAAGGTGGGTCTCTAAGTCAACTATTGAATATAGGGATCCATACCTGGAGGAGATTCTATCTCGAAACGCGGTAAGCGTTAAGAGAAAAAACTGGGAGGGTGTCGGGCATCTAAAAAATTTAAGTCTCTAGCCCTTTTCATAGAGAAACCACCTCTGAAAGGGAGGAGCGCGACTCTGGAGTCGAGATTGCCGAGAGGACTCATCTAAAAAAAGGCGTTCCTGTTATCTAAAAACGAAGACCGGGGTAGCCGCGTGTTAGAGGAGAGGGCAAAGATAGGAGATTTTCGCTCCGAAAAGGGCGTATGAAGGCTCGTGGAGTTGAGGATACGGGCAAAAAGAAGGAGATACAAGCCGATAAAGTCACTTGGATTAGGAAGAACACACTCCTGGGTGAAGGAAGAAGCTCTGATTGTATTTTAAAGTTCCGGGTGAAGTTGAGGGAAAGACACAGGAGAAAGGATTATGGGGGGAAAGGAAAAAGATCATGATCGGGAGGAGGAATTGCTTGAACACCGAGAATGACTGCGCCCGCAAACGGTCAGCTCCCTCGAGAAGAAGAAAGGGGACTAGCCAGGGAAAATCTACCGCGAATTCGGAAATTGTACAGAAGCTAAGCCAGCGGTCGTCAGAAAGATGTAATTTGCTTGGCAAACTAAGGGGGGTTCTCCCTAGAAGGATCAGCCCGTCCTCATCCTAAGGGAGGCGAAGCTTCCAGAAAAAAAAGACGTCCCTTGAAAACCGCGATGCGCCGGGAAAAATAACTCTACAGAACTCAGGGTGAATCCTGCCGCTGCGCGATAATAGAAAAGGCCGGAAAGAAAAATACGCTGGAGTCGAGGGCATCAAGGGGGCGGGCGCTATGGAAGACCGGACTTTTTCTTCGACCCTGGACTTGGGGAGCCAGGCGTTCATGCGCGAATTGGAAATCGTACATAGCGGGAAATACGAATGGGAAAAGAAGGGAAAAGAATGCGGAAAAGGAAAATCATCACACCCCAGGAATGTGAAAGGGAACTTCCATCTAAAAAGCCTATACAAATCGAGGACGTTGAGGAATAATTTCACTAGGAAGAAACTTCAACGAAGCCCAGGAAAGACATCACTAGAGAGGGGGGGGTCAAAATAGCCCAAGAACATCTTCCTATGGAAAGGGATTGACCAAATATCAGCTCTCGTAAGGAAGATACGGTTTGAAGGGAAGAAAGAACAAAAAGACATAAAAATAAATCGTCCGAAGACGGGCGACCGTCTCAGAAGGAGGGGCCAAACATCCGGAGGACGGATACTCTATGATCTCAGCAGCAGCGTAGGTAAGGCAGGGAAATGGGAATCAGGTGGGGCAGTCTGTCTGGGCGGTCCTGGTAGGAAAATGGCGTATTAAATGAGTACTGCTTGGCGTTATAAAACCAGACCCCTCTCTAAAGGGCGGTTTTAAGACCGCGCGTCATCTCGACAAATGGAAAAAAAGTCTCGCACTTCCGACCTCGCAGTCATCCAGGGACGAAGAAGCAGTACCTGGGGGAACCGTTCGAGAGGAATCAGGACAAGCAAAGAGTAGGCGTATCCTGTTCAAGGAGACCTATACTTATTTGCAAAACCACTATATCACTTGTGAAATGGGGTAAAAGGATCAGAGAGGCGCTTATAGGGGGAAAAAAAAAGACTTGAGGAAAAAAGCCCTGAGGAATTCGGAGATCCGCCGTCCTCGGGGACAGCGACATTTCGGGGAAACACTACCGAACCCCGGAAAGAAGCCAGCAAAAAAAGGATAGAGAGTTCACGAGGGAAAAGAAAGGAGATCATACAAGGAGGACAGGAGCGCCTTGGGAGAACCCCCTGAACCTTCTGGGATAAGGAGCCGATAGAGAGAGCTGGAAAAAGGGAAATAGCTACGGAGCCTCGGGAAAGGAGTGTCATCTATCCTGAGAGCTAATCATTATCAGTAGATGCGAGTGTTTCACAGATATGAACTTCAACTAGTTCTATCACCCGGTATTGTCTACGCCCAACCTAGTGAGAACGTAAAGAAAGAAACTACCGCAACTATAAAAGAAGCAAAAAAGTATGACTAAAATATATAGAGGCATGAGTCGTGAATCTAAGAGAAGTAATCTCTTTTGTCATAGAAAACTACAGGAGCGGTAAAGGTCCGGTGCTTAACTCATGACGGTTCAGGGAAGATAGGGGGAGGCGCGTTCGGGGGGAGGAGGTAACTACCGGATCCGCTGTGGGGGGAGACTGAAGGGCGATCTTCGACCTACGGGGCGGGGCAAACGAGAATGCAAGACATGAGCCCGAAAAAAACATGTTTGGGATCAAAAAAAGTAAGAAGGTAAACCTCGGGAAGACGCTTCGCAGGGGCACGTCTTCAACTCCTCGAGATCGCTCGGGGAAAGTAGGGTGGCATCAAAGAGGGGGGGGGCGGGAAAAGGAAAAAATGGGAGAGCCAAGGGAGCATCCAGCATCGAGGGGGAGGTTATCCTCCATCAGGTCAGGTACTGTCATATCCTCCTCTAAAAGATGATAACGGGGAAAGGCAATAAAACGGGGGGTTTGGTGAAAATAAGGACGGAAGGGAGTTTACCCTGAGAACGTTGGGGCTTGTAAGATTGAAGAGGCTCTAACGGAGAAAAGGAAAGACTCCTTGGATGCTTAAAGGAGATCAGGGAGACTGTCCAAGGGGGGGGGGCGCCGCCGTCTCAAAGGCAGTAGGCTGTTTGGAGGGTAAACCTGTACGAATCGTCGGGAAGATTTAATCGCTGGGAAGAAGGAGGAGGGAAATCGAAAAGGAAGTTCAGCTGAAGAAACTATCATACGAAACCACCAAAAAATCCCAAGCAGCGCATCCGGAGAGCTCTGGATTCGGGGATCGCAGGTTGGAGAGGGGATTTTGAAACAAAGATCTTTACGCGGGGGTCGAGGATCAAGGATCGCTAAAAGACGCGGCTGTCAAAAAGAGCCAACGTCACCTAGGAATATCTACTATCAATGCTCGTTACATTAAGAACTGGAAATAGTTCCTGGGGCAAAGTGGTCAAAAAAACACCCCAAAAAAAAAAAAAAGTCTGTGTTGAAAGGTCAGGGCCTTATCGGTCTACTCGGGCTTGCTCAGGGGGGTTCGAGAATATTCTGAAGGGATGAAGGAAAAAAACCTGCAAAGGGGAAGGGGAGGAGTAGGAAGGTAATTCACCGTCCGACCAGGGTAGGTTGATTAGGGCTTTTGATGGGATTAACGCTCTGAGGGAGAGATACAAAGAACTGAAAGGCTGTGGATCAATGCCGCGAAAATGAGGAAGAGGAAACGCGGTTCGTCACAAGAGGGAAGATAAGGCTACTACAAATACAGCTCTTTCAGAAAACAATACGGGTGGATGTATCAGAGGAAGAAGGGGGGCTGCGAAGAAAGACTGAATGGGTATCGGCAAGAGATCAGAATGATGTCTTTTTCGAGTGAGGGGAACCGGACTCATCTCGGAGGGTGGACTTATTGCTTAGGGGGAAGAGTAGCAGCCAGGAGGGAGACTAAGGAAGGATCCAAAAACCATCTCCGAGGCTGGAAATCAAGAAGTCTATTCCGTTCAAAGGGGGTAAGACGATTGTCTGAAATCGACTCTTTTTAAGAGAAGAGGACACGGGAAAGATAGAGGATCTTCAAAAGGGGGAGCGAAAAAAAACTCCGGGGAGGGGAGAGTGAAGGCCGCCCTCACAGGGAGATCACTTGTTCCGGAAAAAAGTAAGGGGTTTTCGGGCAGCAGCGCCTTGGAAACAGGAGAATACAACGCCGAGGGCAAAAAATCATAGAAAGACGGATTAGAGTCAGGGGAAGAGATCTAGCCCGGAAGAGAGGAAAGTAGGGCTGCAAGCAAATCACCTCTAAAACGGGGCATACGCCGCGGGGGAGAGAGCACTCGTATCTGGGGGGAAAAGAGAAATTTCAGAAGAACTCTGGCTCCTGACGGTCAGGGCCTATCCGAAGAAGAGATTGGAAGGCTTAACCGGGAGAGGAAAATCTCTACTATTGACGACTACGCGACTTGGGAAGAAGGTAGAATAGATTCCAAACTTGACTTCAAAAAGAAAGATTGCAACTATCAGGGGGTGGTTTGGGTTTTTTTGGGTTTTGTTTTTTGGTGTTTTGGGGGTTTTGTTGGTTTTTGGTTCATTTGTGGGTCGTGGGTGGGTGGGTTTTGTGGTGGTGTTTGGGGGGTTGGTGGTTGGGGGGTTTTTTTGTTTTGCGAGCGCAATCAGGGGAAGTCTAGAGAGAAGGAGCAGAAATAGGATTCGGGAAAGAGGGGACATAGAGCGCTTTCAAAATGAGGGGACTCGACGGTCCCGTCCGGGGGAAAATCTTACCTGTTTTGATCGGGGGGCCAATCTATCTCCCTGACTGGGGGGCAGGGTGTGAACAACGTTAGAACTCAAAGGAACGATGCCCTTGCGAAATAGGCAAAAAAGAAAATGATGTGCCGAGCGCGAAAAGGGGGAAGTCGGAGACATCCCTTACGCGTCCAAGGGAAATAGAAGGACATTGAAGGGCAAATCTTACATCGAGATGCGAAGAGAAGTACAGAGAATCTATCAGCAATGAAAAGATATAAGAAAAAAGAAGGCACTCTGCTATCTGGGGAAAGTCGGAACTGTCCGCGGAGGCGAGCAGAGATAGGAGGTCGGCGGATCTCTCTATAGTCAGGGAGGGTTATTCAGGAGGAAAAGCGTTCAAGGGGAGGCAGCAAAAGGGGAATTTTTAAACAGCTCAACCGAATGAGAGAGCTACAGTTATTTAGAGAGGGCCCGAGGGGGTAGGCACTGTGGATCCAGAAGGTTTGATAAGGTCAACTAGGGCTACAAATAAGAAGTCGTTGGGCGAGCTCGACCCGAGCGGTCTAGAGGTAGAATGACCTGCGAAACGTCGGGGAGCGGCATCAAAAAAAGGAGTCTGTTAGACGATCGACAAGGATGGAAAGCATAAAGGGGGAAAAGACTCTGATGAAAAGACACGATCGGCTCAAGGAAATAAAAAAGGGGCGGCTTAGTAAAGAACATTCAGGATCTTAAGTCAGCCGCGTGCACGGGTGAGCGGGGGGGGCGAAAAAACGAGTTGAAAAAAAACTGCATGTTCAAGAGGATAAGAGCCTCCTAAGGATTCTCTGGGGCCGACTTGAGGGTACGAGACCCTCATAAGAAGGAAGGAAGGCCCCCATCAATTTAAGCTAGGGAAACTGAGAATTAAGGGTATGGCTTGGTGAAGTTTTAGTCAAGCCAATACCACCCAGGGAAATGTGATTAAACAAAGAAAGAATTTGGTCTCCGGATAGAGAGGTTCTTCTCTAGCTCAAGAACTGATCCTCTTAATCCTCTACCGAGATCATCCAAGAGGGAAGGAGGCCGGCAGTTGGAAAGAGAGGAAGCCAGAGGGGCTGAAAGGGGGGGGGAACCGGGGAAAAACTGCCTCTAGAAACAGGAGGAGGAAATCGCGGAGGGGGAACTCTTCCTCCTAAGAGAAAGAGAGAAGTAAGAAAGAAGGGGACTGAAAAGGAGCAAAGAGGGAAAACACGCTAAAAGAAGGGACACTCCTTGACAGGTAATACGAACCGAGGAAGGGATTACCCAATCCTATAAAAGGGGGTTGCGCCTATAAGAGAAGATACTGTTCCGCGATTCAGGTGGAACGAGAACTAAAAAAAAACTTAGAGAAAGAGGGAGTTAGAAAAAGGCGGGAAAAAGAAAAGCGGCTGGTAAGGGGTAGCGCCCTTGAACGAAAAACGGCGTTCATTGGATGGAGCGAGAAGGAAAGGAAAATCGAAAAAGAAAAAAACAGATAGAAGAAACTTCCAAAGAGGCATAAAAACCCGGAGAGGGAAGGTTCAACCTATAAACAATCTAAAAGAAGAGAAGAGAACTGTTCTTAATAGAAGGGAGAAGATATCAATGACTTATTCAGGGACCGGAAGAATCACCTGACTGAAGTGGAACAGAAAGGGTTCGAACATGAACAAAGAAAGGAATAGAGGAAGGAGGAACAAAATTCATCAGGCGAAGGCTGAGAAGAAGGGTACTTGCCAACACAAAACGTCGTAGAGAGGGAGAAGTCTCGAGAGACCTGAGTAAAAGAAGAAGAAGTGAAGAAACTCTGAACTGATCCTAGAGGACGTCAAAAAGAGCAGAAGGGGAGGATGCGTCTTCAATGGGTCGAGCTGTTAGGGGAAATTCTTTGATCTCGTACGATGAAACGAAAGTAGAAGGAGTGCAGACGAAGTTAAACTTTGGAAAAAGCATATGAAACCGCGTCCATGGCGCGAAAGGCGGCGCAAAAGAAAGAGGAGAATCCGAGAAAAAAAAAGAAGAGAAAAACGGCCACGGCGGCGAAAGGAAGGGGGTAACCTTGGGCCCGTTGCGAGAATCCCTCCCGAAGAGATCCATACGTCTCAAAGGTAAGAATTTGAAGAGGAAGAAAGTGGGGCCCACCATCACTGGGGGGATCAAGAGAGTCGGGCGGAAAAAGAGCACTCTAACTGGGACCGCAAAGAGGAATGAAATAATGAATCCGCCGTATCGAAAAACATTAAAACGTCCGAAAAACGAACCACAAAACCCGATCTGCTGAAAACGAAACGACATCCGCCTCAGAAAGGAAGAAGAGGGTGCAGTTTCCTGGGGGTGAGAAATCGAAGGGTGGAAGACTGCTTTAGGAAACCTGAGCCGGGTAGTTACTGAATCAAAGGGTAGGAATCAAAGGAGGAAAGGAAGACGATTCAAGGAATCGAAAGAAAGACCCAAAACTGGGCAAGGGTCACACTAGCTCAACTAATCAGCAGGCAGATCATATCGAAAATTTTCATCAAAAGGAAAAAGTGTTACGGCCGGGAAGAGTAGCACACGTTTAGTTTTGGAGGGACGACCCATACTGACGATCCCTCTTATAAGAAAATTAAAATATAGACCTAAAGAAAAAAGGCAGGTTATGAAAAGAGACTCGTAGAAAGGGAATCTCTTTCTCGGGAAAATCGCTGGGTCTGAAAAAGTCTAAAGGCGGTGATAGGATAAAATTAGAGAGTCGTGGAAGCAATCACGCTTGATAGCTCGGGAGAGTGTATAATCGTGCAACGAGGGGGGGGGGGGTATCCTCGAGGAAAGTAAAAAGGATAAAATGCCCCTAAAGAGGAAGCGTAGAAAGGATGATGATCGGGGGGGAGACATGGGCCCGAAGGGAAAAGGACACCGAATATCTCTCACATTGAAGGCAACTCTCAGGTCAGAGGTACTTGATTGGAAGTCATCTCGGGAATGGTTAGGGTTCAGAGAAAGGGAGTAGGCCACCCGGCGGGAAACCATAGGGGAAGGGTGCAGGGGGAGACCGAAGAGTCGAGTGCATGGGGGAAACTCAAGGGATCACATTGAATAAGAAAAATGCTCAAAAAATGGGACTACGTACCTACGCGAGGGGGGCCAAGAAGACTCGAGCGGACTACATCTTTATTAGCTACGTGAGAAAGGAAGTCCAGAAAAGGATGACGAAGTGGCTGTTGCGGAGAAGTCCTGTGGGTGCAGGAAAAAGAAATGATACCGCATGATCAAAAAAACGATTCTAGAGAGGAGGAAACAAGGGACCTCGAAAAAGCCTTAAAGTTCAGGAAAGAAACGCTCAATACGAAAAATACCACTCGATCCCACGTACGAAAAATCAAAATTTGAGACGATCATCGAGGATCATCAGGAAGAGAGGGATGGGGGAAGTAGGGATTCTAAACGAGGGTCGTAAAGAGAGATCGCGGCCTACGCGAGGTGGGGTTCGGGACCACTTCCACCGGGGGGGGAAGAGAGCAGAGGGGGGAAAGAACCGTGGAAGGAAAAAGAAGATGTTCGTGGGGGGAGAAAAGGGAGGTGGACCACAGGATCGGGGGCCACTAAAAAAAAAAAAAAATATGGCCTGCTCGAGTTCTCTATCTTCAGGAGTGCAAGAAAAAGAAGATGAAGGGATGGAGGAGGGACAAACGGGTCAGCAAGGCGGGGGGAGCAAAGACTCTCGTTCGTCCATAATGAATTTAAAGAGACTGAGATGACTTAGAAAATTCCAGGAGGAAAAGAGACTAGGGGGGCCATTAAGACCTCTACTAAAGCCTCTGATCCTCGAAGCTCTCCATCTGCGAAAGGGGGCTGCAATCTCCGGGAGGGCGAGGGGAGAAGATCTGGGAAGACGTCGCAAAGGAAGGGGGGAGGAATCTTGAGCAAGGAGGAAGAGGGGCGGGGAGGTCAATGTATTTTACGGGGAAAGAGTAGCTTGGCGAAGAGTCGTAGGAAACTCATTCAGGGGATTATCTCTTCGTTCTTGAGGGATAAGTGAACTAAGAAAGGGCTAAGACGTTCAACGGAAAAACACTTCGTGCTTCCGAAAGCGTTGTAAAAGACTGATAGAGGGGAGGGAGGTCTGAAAATTTGAAGGTGCGGAGTAGGAGAAGAACTAGGGAGGTACACGAAAAAAATATATACTTCAAAAAACATACATCCATTGAGAAAGGAGAGGAGCGGGCACAAGCTCTACACCAAAAGAAAGATTGTGAGAAGGAGCTCAAAGGAAGACCTACCCCGTCACTGGAGGGGATTCGTCATTCCAAAGGGGGGACAGTCTTTGGCGACGAAGGTTGAAGGGAAAGGACAGCTGAGAAGGGAATTCGATGGCGGAGAACGCTTCTCGGGGGACCATCTAACCCACGGAAGGGAAGAAAACGAAAGGTTCTTCGACTAAGAGAAGAAGCGGAGGGTTCAGTGAGAAAATCTACTCGTCAGGGAATGTAAGGCCTGGGGCAGGGGTAGATCGAGGCCTCAAGAGTTTTTCGCTCTCAAAGCAAAAAAAGAAAAGTTTAGGAGGAGGACTTCGAAAAAAAAGGAGGCGGGAAGCTGAGAACAAACGGTCACTTGGAGGGAAGGAACGGAGCCCAGATTGTGACCTCTGAGCGGAAAACGGCTTAGGAAAGGGTCGAGAGAAAGTGGAAAAAAAAGGCTCCCGAGCGGGTTCGGGGAACCCGTGGCAACACCCGGTACTCGATCAGGAACCATTGCCTCCCCTATAAAAATACCCTCCCTTCCGTCACAAGGGAAGAAGAGCCAAAAAAGAGTCAAAAAGAGACTAAGGAAAAAAAGTATAGAAAAAAAAGACCTCTCACATCGAGAGAAAAAAAAAAAGGGAGTTAGAGATGGCTCGTCGAAAAAAATAAAAGGGGACTAGGAGAGACTATGCGGAGTAAAAGGCGACAATCAAGGAAGGAGGAGAAGTATTAGCGGAGGGTCTGAAAAAAGGATGACCGTTTCGTATGGTCATCGTGCTCGAGGCCGGAGGGCGAAAAGGTGGGAATTTTTTTGTTTTCCAAAAGAAAGAAGAAAACACAGAACAATGGCGAGGCGGACATGGAAAAAAAAGGGACTATTTGAGAGAACCGTCAAAATAAGAGGGGGAACATCTCTCGAAGTGGAGAACGAATCCGACATACCTTCCTTTGGACTGTCTAGAAGCGGAAGACTGAGATTAGATGGCAAGGGAATTAATCAACATGAGGAGGACTTAGGAGCTGAAGCCCCTGAGATCGACACCGGCTAGAAAATCTCGAAAGCGCTCAAAAGAGAGGCCGAAGATCCTCCAATAAGGAAAGAGACCGAAAGTCGCAATTCAGAGGCTGACGTTTCAAAGGGTTCTCCCTTGGGACCTAGGAGAAAAATTATGCATCGACAAGGCGTTGCCTCGAGCTCGTTCGTGGCAGTAAAGAGGCCGAAGGGGGGCTATACCCGCCGGGAATAGATAAGACTTCAAGGAGGAAGAAAAATCAAAGACCGGGAAGCCTTAGGCCGTAGGGGGTAGCCAAGGTTGAGGGGGGTGCGGGGGGGTGAGGGATGGCACCGAATGCTAGGAATTTCCAAAGGGGCTCTAGGCTTTCCTTCATTAAAAACGAAAAAGGCTTCTAGAGAAGCCGATCGGCAGTCACTGAAAGACAAAATCCCGATTGTCCTTCGCAGGCGTTGTTGACCACGGGGCAGCCGAAGTGATTCAAACGCTAGGGAAAGCGGACAGAAAAGGGGGAGGGGGGGCAGACGTGCGACCGAAAGATTCGACTAGAAGGAGGCCGGGGAAATGTCGCCACCTCGAAGAAGTCCACGTCCTTGGAAGACGCCGTTTATTAAGCAGATTAATACTTTTCCGCTGGCGGAGAAGAAACGCCAAGAAAGCGAGAAAGGGCGAAAGACGGATGCTGCGATAAACCCTCTATAAGTGGTTAGTCAGTAGAGAAAAGACGAAAAAGAACGGAAGGGGGAGCAGAATTAAAGACCAGCGAGTCAGATAGTAAAAAAGCCCAAAAGATCTCAGGGAAGAGGGGATTAAATCAGGCAAACCATCTTCATATCACTGGAGAGTACTTTAGGAAAAAAAGAGCCCTAAAAGGAATCAGGAAGGAATATAAGTTCCATAGAAGGAACGGCAAGAGCAGGCCAAAGGAAAGAACACGATCACGCTTCGGGGGGGGGTTCACACGCAGGTTGAAAGGAAAAGAAAAGGAACGCATGTAACTCGCGAAAGAAGCGGGGGAAAGTTGGGAGCGGAAACCAGGTCGTAAAGTCCATCATAAAGCCTAGACAGATCGGGTCGAAAAAGGAAGAATTGGAAGAAATCAAGAAGTAACAGAAAAGGAAGAAGATGATTGACGTATCAAGGAGGGTCGGGGATCGTCTTTACAAAAGGGGGGTTTGAGAGACTAGGAGAAAGAGAAAGGAGGTCAGAAGGAGATCAGCTGGTACGGCCAACAAACGACAAGGTCTCTTCCAAAAAAGGGAAGAAGCAAGATCGAAAAAAATCTGCCACTCTGCCGACGGGACACTTTCTATAAGCGAATCAGCCAAATCTCTATCTTGGGAAACCCTACTTTCTCACGGGGACAAAAAATAGAGGAGAAAAATGGTCAAAGGAGATAGAGTGAAAAAAGAAGGGAAACTAGCAAAAAGCACCCGCCCCGGAGAGGGGTCTAAGACCTCCGTCTCGGTGGCAATTCCATGAACAATGAAAAAAGAACAACAAAAAGGAAACCGAGTTCTTTCCAAAAAAAAAGGAGAATCAAAGAAAGCCGAACCGTACACATGGGAGTTGCCGTAGAAAAAGGACGCTCGGGGAAAAAGAAAACGCAGAGGGAGTTCAAAAAGTAGCACAGCAGAGATAATCTATTCCTGAAATAGAAGGTTCAAAGGGCAAGGAGAAGATGGGGGTCAGGCTCACCTTAAGGAGTTCAGCAAGAAGAGTAAGAGACCAGAGCAGCGGAGGAGGAAATTAGTTTTAGAAAGAAGACTGACTTACAAGAAGAGTAGATCACAACACGGTATGTGGGAGGAGGCAGAAATCCCGGAGAAATCTTATAAGGAAAAAAAAAGTCACAGATCTCAAAAACCAAGGGGGATGTAGTAAAAGTAATGCTTGCATTTCAATCTACTAGAGTTAGAGCTCCGGTTCGGTAAGAAAGAAACCGGTAAATACAGGAATCCGGAAGGATCAAGGTAAACAAACCTGAAGCTGCAAGTGGGAGCATTGGGATAGGGATACTGAAAGAGAAGGGAGAAAGGGAAGAGGGGGGCGAGAGGAAATTCAAAGAAGCAGGCGACCGTGCGGGGGGGGACATCGCCTTCATCCTAAATTCAGGTTCATTTTTTAGGAAGATCTACTGAGAGGAGAGAGGACTCACGAAGGGAAGAGATCGATAGAAGCGCTGGCGGTGGATGGGGTTGGTCGTGTTCACGGCGAGAGGCCGGGCGCTGAAGACTTCTGAGGAGCGAAGGGGGGAAGGGGCGGGGAAAAAGAGTCGCGTGATCTGGCCAGATCATCGAAGAAGTTGTGCCAGGGTCATCAGGGACTCTAGGGGGGTTCAACTACTTCTACTAAGGGGGTTTACAAAGAAGAGAAGGGATTAGAAAAGGTAAATAGGAGGTAGGGAGAAAAGGGATACGTCTGAGACATGACTTGCTCTTTAGGCAGAGCGGGGGGGAGGGAGAAAAAGGTCAAATTGGCTCAGACGATAGTCGAAGGGTGAAGGGGGAAGTCTGTAACAAAGAGAGATATCTTAAAAAAGTAGATTTCTAAGCGCGAAAGACCACTCTGGTCCGGGAAGACGCGCTCAAAGGCCTACCATCTCTAGAACACTAGAGAGGGGGCTCAGGGGGAGTCGAGAAAGAGAATAGCAGTGGGAAGGGGGCTAGGGGACATTAAGGATGGAACAACGCGCAATTCTCAGAATGATACGCGCGAGCCGGGAAAGAGAATCTTTGTGAAAAAAGGCATGACACGCCCCTAGGAAGATCGACAAGGGTGTCAAACACCTAGGGAGTAGAGGCAAGATGTTAGTGTTCATGAAGTTCTGGGTGAAAACAATTTAAAAGGGGAGGTTCTAACTAGGGGGGCAGTGAAGTTGTCGAGAGCGTGAACTAAAAAAAAAAAGAGGGGTCAGGGAGCAAGTCGGAGGGAGGGGTCAGGGTTCACCGAAATGCTCCATGTCCGGGCGTTTTGGAACGGATGAAGAGAGGGACTGAGAAGGTCTCTGGAGAAGATCTCGAGTGAGGAAGGGAATAGAGCGGCTCGAAAACACTGGACGCCGGGGTTCTGCAAGGTACCATTTCACGAAAAAGACAGCCGCTATCACATGAGATCATCTCCATCAAAGGAGTTGCGGGGAAAAAACAGAAGAGAGTATGGGGCTCTGAGGAACGAAGAGGGAAGGAGCGCGTCACGGCTTATCGAGGGAGCTTGTACTGTCGAGGGAGCCGGGGGGCCCTCTCTGTTATGAAGGAAAAGCGTGTAGCAGAGGCTCAGAAAGGAAGTGAAATATGAAAGCGGGAAGCTCACCAGGGAAAAACTGTACAGAACCGCGCGCCCTACGAGGCAGTTACTTGCAGCTAATAGTGCGGCCTCGGGGGGCACAACTCACAGAGAGGAGGGAGGTTGGATCGAGGGAAAAAAAGTACAGCAGGGGTGCGGAGAGGAACGCACGGTTAGATGAATACAGGATATCTGGTAGACACTGGAAAAGAAGGCAAAAAAAAAAAAAACCCGCGAGGGAAGGAAGGGGAAAAGAGAGCATACACAGTTACCGGGGACTGAGGATATAGGGATACCATGAGACGAACCACGGCACATATAATGAGGAAGCATAACTTAAAGGAACTGGGGGGGAAGGCCGGACTGGCAGTGCAGAAGAGAGGGAGTCGATGGCTCGATAAAGCAGGTTACTCTCGAAAAGGAAGAAAGTTAGAAAAAGTCCGGCGAAAGGAAAGGTCAAAAAAAATCCCGTCAGAAGACTCTTCTCAGGAATGAGCTCGGCACATACGTCTACAACTCGACGTGGAAAGTCTACAGAAGACCTTCAATGGAGGGTCATTGTCAAAGCTAAAAAGAGAGGCAAATAAGGGGGAATACTGGGAAGAAGAGGGGAAGATGACACTGAAGGTGTACGAGAAGGCCCAGGGAAACTTACGTTATCAAAAGCTTCGCGCGGCCTTTTAAGCGGAAGAGCAGCGAGGCAGAGGGCGGAAAGCGCCTTAGAAACCACCAGGGGGAAGAAAGGAAAGTCGGAAAAAAATCCTCGAGGGAAGAAAACGGCCGAAAACGGGTCGGAAGGGAGGAAAGGGGAAAAAGAGGAAGCCGGGGGAAATACGTTGGGCACTCTTGAATGAACACGGGAAGAAAACTTGAAAGAAACTGGAAAGAAAGAAGTAAGCCCCAGTGCCCCCTAAACCCGAGAGTGAGAAGACTAGAAAGAAGAACTTACTCGGAAAAAATCTTCTACCCAAAGTGTCAGAAGAACCTTGTATAGAGAGGAGATAAGCCCCATCTTCTAACGTAAGATTGGCTCTTAGAAAGACTTCAACTGAAAAGATAAAAAAAAGGATTTTGGGGAAAATTAACATGTCGAAAGGAAAGGAAGGCGAGGGTGAGAAGATGCATCTAAAAATCTGACTGGTAGAAGGGTTCAGGGGGAGATAGAGTACTCTTAATTCGAACTGATTAAAGTGTGATAAATCAACAAAAACCTTGGAGGCGAGGTGTTCATGGGAGCCAAAAGTAGGTTAAGAACTTACTGGAGCCTGGAAGCGCTAAGTAAAGAGAACTTCATAGATGAAATACCTGCGTTTGGATAAACGAGGAATGACGAAGTTACCATAATGAAGAAACGTCTGGGGGGGTTGTATGCTATCCGTAGACCGAGTTAGAAAAAATCCAACTAGAACCAAGGCCATTCATTTGGACGCTATACTCTTATGAAGCGACTTGAGAGGCGTGAAAAAGGAAGGTAGAAAATCTGCTCGGCGGAACAGGACCGAAGGAGTCTTCCCTTGCACACTCTGGTAAGGGAACAGGGAGGAAGATCGAAAGAGGGAAGCACCTCGGGTAAGGATAGAAGGTGCCCAAATGGCCGACTTTCCGAGATCTATAAGAGCAGGGATCAGAAGGGCCAAACGATCAAATCCAAACACGGACCTGAGAAGAAGACGGATCCCCTTAAGGGGGTAGAGAAGGGGAAGGGGTTCGAGGGGATCCCACTCTTCGAGTGGATGATAGAAAAATGAAGTCTGGCAGCTTCCCAAAGGACTCTAAGGCTGCTCAACAAAAAAAGACAAGAGGAGAATAAATAAGGAAGAGAACCTTGGGGGAAAAAGAGGACCGGAAAGGAAGTTTATTCTCTGACCAAAGGCCTCTCAGGAAGCAGTCTTTCGAAAGCAGAGCTTGGGGGAGAGAGCGTAAGAGAATCGGGGAGAATTAAACGTCTAAAAGAAGGGGACAGGCCGCTGAACTCAAGGAAAATCTCTAGAAAAACTCGATAAAACGGTAAAGACAAAGATGTGAGAAAATATCCAATAACAAAAAAAAAAGACCTTTTTTCAGGAGCATCCGCTAGAATGAAGCCGGAAAGACAGATCAAGAGGAACCGAGAAAACACATATCAGAGAGTATCATGAGGAGGGGGGTCTGTCGTCGACAAAGGGGGTAAGCTGACAAGGCAAGGTGAGAAAGCGATCTGCAGTAATAAGGATACTCAGTCAACAGGAGAGCAGGGACTACTACGAAGGAAAGGCTTCACCCTAAGGCTTCATAAAAAAGTTCTAAAAGTACTTTGGGACACTCCCTACAAAGACACTCTACAGGTTGGAAACGTTTCTGAATAAGGAAGAAGATCTCTAACTGAATAGAAAGATCAAGGGGGGGAAGGGTCATTGGTGGAACCATCCTGTGTATAAAACCTCTTAAATTCAAGACTCACCATTGAGATGAGCGGGGAAAGGATCCTTTCGGGCAGGGACGACAAAGTGGAATAGTAAGAGAGATAATACGGAGGTAGAACTAGGAGAGGGAACATCAAACTCGAACAAAAGAGCACTATTACAAAACAATCTCCCACAGAGTAGGAATGGTAGAGCTTGTAGAGGCTTAGGTGTAAGAGGACCCGAGTGAAGAGATAGGGACGAGGATTAAAGAGGCCTTTTCGGGAACGAAGGAGTGGGAATCCTACAGTCTCTATCAGGAGCCTGAAGAGCACGAAAAGGTCCAATAATCACTTCATTAAAAGGGAAGGACCGTTTCGGGAGATCCTCCCATATTGAAATAAAAGCTCGAAGGCCACCCTAAAAAAAGGGAAGGACCCCCATTACTAGTTTATAGGGTCAAAGATGATCGGGAGACTGCGTCACGCTCAAAAAAAAGGACTCCACCACCTTAATAGGTATTGAATCAGCGTCAGAGGGGAAACTGGGAAAAAATAAACACTAAAAAAGAATGCCAAAAACGAAAGAAGAAAAGTAGGGAGGGTTAGAGGGGCCGTCGGGAAGGGGGCGGCGATCCGATGGTGGGCAAGTGTTTACACCCTCCTTCTGCTAAGTAGGTAGGAAAGGAGTATCGGAGGAAGAAGCCCGGAGAGAAGAGAAGGTTACTGAAGGGAAGGTTGAAAAGTCTAAGTCTACCAGGAGGAAGAGAAAGTAAAGTAAAGGTTGGTTCAACTAGAGAGACTCTTTATCTTCGAAAGAGAGAGTTGTAGAGGAAAGAAGGAGAAGGAGAAAGATCCCGAGAGCACAAAGAAAGATCAAGTCAAGATAGATCTTGTGAAGAGCGGTACGCGGCTCTGAAGGACGGTAAGGGGTCTTGCGGAAGATACTTGTCGTGAAAGAAAGGAGTTACGGAAGTCTAAGGAGAAAACATGAATCTTGACTAAGGAGGGAAAGAGAGGATCGGGCGATTTAAGGACAAGGTGGGGCGCGGGGCTTACCATTCGGGAGAGGGCCCTACTGCTAACAGAAAAATCTATCTTCATGAGGCTATCGGAGTTTGATGAAAAATCTAAGGGTCACGATCCTATCGTGAGGGAGGAGGGCGAGGGGGCAGCATCTAGGAGGGGGGGTCTTGTTCACGCCCTTTCTCTGTCCACAGAAGAGGAAGCCGAAGAGGGGCCAGCGGGTTGGGGAAAAAAAAAAGTCAGAAAGGAAGAGAAGGGGACCTAGTTCTTCAAGGGGGATCAGGAAAAGAAAAGTGCTCTCGGTGGTGAAAGATCTACGGGAGGTGGCACCGGGGGAAGCGAGAGGAAGGGGAAAGGTAAAAAGATAGGAACTAAGGGGCGCCTGGGAAGGGGGTGCAGAGAGTGATTTGCGAGCGTGCTGGGGAGCGAGGGAAATTTTTTTGGCAGTATTTAGGAGGAAGCGCGGGAATGCCTCGAGATTCGAGACAAGAGTTATTCCTCGAGGTCTGCATCGCTGGAAACCGGCTGTTTCATCGTAATAGAACAACACTGGAAAGCTCTAACCAAAGGGACCGAGAAAGAAAATGGCGAGAGATGAGATCAATCTATGCAAGGAAGTTAGCGCGGGATTTTTACAGGGGGAAACGTCATAAGGGCAGGAGTCAAAGGAAGAAAGAGGAGCGTCAAAAAGCCGGTTTGCTATTGAACAAATTATTCTCCTCAACTGGGGAAAAACACAATAAGGGTGAGAAAGTGAGAAGGTCACTGGGGGGGAGTGAAACTTAGAAGAAAAAAGAACTTATCTTGTTGAAGCGGTCGGGCTGGGCTTCTCGAGTAGAGATCGGAGGAGGGGAAGCAGGAAAGGTATAATAGGGGGCTATCTTCGTACAACGTGGGCGATGCAAAGGTCACCTTCGAGAAAGGGAGGGGAAACCGGTTCCGGAATGGCTTCATAGGGACAGTGGGTTCCGTGGAGCCGAGGGGATTGTGAGAAGATCGAAAAGATGATCACCACAAAAGGGAACCCAGGAGGTCCCGGATGAACCCTAGCCTCGCGGCATCAATCGAAAATTCAGTTTTAGGGATCTAAGTAAAGACGCTTCTGTGAAAAAAAAATTGAAGAAAATCACTATAGCGAAAAAAGAGAAGGCAACCCCTGAGATGGATTTCGAAAAGAGTTTTCCTCCAGGAAGAGAGGTTTGAGAAAGGAGGGAAGGGTCTTAGGGGGTCGAGAGTCCTCAAAGCGACGGGGACCGCAAAGGACTGCTGGTGAGAGCTGGAACTGGAGAAGAGAAGGACGCATGTCAAAGAGTACGTCTTCAAGGGGACCTCGGGAAACGGACTGACGCCTCGATAGGACAAGCCTGATAAACTTCGTGATTGGAAAAGTCATAACTGGGAGGCTAGAGTAGATGAACCTCTTTGAGGGAAGAGCTTTTTCACTGTCCTTCCAAAGCCTACATGATAACAGACTGCAAAGAAGGTGGTCTAGGGCAAAAACTACACGGGAAAAGGACCAAAATCTAATTGTGGAAGAGGAAGACTTCTCTCGAAAAAATGGGGGAGTTCTCGAATAAGGGAGGCAAAGCGGGGGGAATCTACCGTGGGGGCCAGGCCATGCACAGCGCGAGCTCAGAAATACCTCGGGTGACTGTACAAGGAGGAGAGTCTCGAAGGAAAAACCTTAAAAAAAAACTGAAAGAAAAAATATTCTGGAGAAAGGGACCCGACGCCTCGGAGGGTCTTCTTCTTAGCTAACCTAAAGACTGGGAAGATAAGAGTAAGAATAACTCTAGGGGGAAAGGTTCAAAAGGGTCAGAGCGAATGGCTTAGACTACTTCAGACTCACAAGCCTGGGTAATAAGTAAGAGCTCGAAGTCTGTGCGGAAGAGGCATCCTAAAACCAAAAGGGAGAGGATGAGGGGAGAGGGAAATAAGAGCTGGAAAAACTTCCTTATGAAAGGGAACGTCAGGGAGCCTCTTGCAAGGGAAGCGCACACCCTGAAGAGACCAAAGGAGAACTAGGGGAAAAAGAAATCTGTAAAAAAAACTGATCGGGGCACTATTCCGGACAAATGAAAAATAGATACGTAAAATGAGAGAGGTACGAGAAAAGAAGAAAACTCAACCTCTTAAGGTGGGGTTGGGAGAACAGCTGAAGATCGGAGTGGAACGTCTCTGCGGGCTCCATCTCTCTAAAAGGAGGAGGAAGGAAAGAGGCTTCGGTCCGAGAAGGAAAATCTGAGGGAAAAAAGACGGCGCACCTTAACTTGGCTGGGGGGGAAGGGGGCTCGCTACTGGAGGGAGGAGCTCTCGCTGTGGGGGGGGGGGGGGGGGGGGGGGGGGGGGGGGGGGGGGGGGGGGGGGGGGGGGGGGGGGGGGGGGGGGGGGGGGGGGGGGGGGGGGGGGGGGGGGGGGGGGGGGGGGGGGGGGGGGGGGGGGGGGGGGGGGGGGGGGGGGGAGGGGGGGGGGGTGGGGGGGGGGGGGCGGGGGGGGGGGGGGGGGGAGGGGAGGGGGGGGGGGGGGGGAGGTAGTGAGAGAACATGTTATGAAAACAAAAATTTTCTAACTGTACAAACGGGACAGGTTGGCTTCTTCACGGGGGATCCGCAACACTCACCTGTGCGAGGAGGGAGCTAAACGACAGGAGTTTGAAAGGAAAGTCGAGTAGAGAAGGTGTTGGGTGGTGGGGTGGGTGGGTGGGTGTTTTGGGGTTTGTTTTGGTGTTGGCGGGATCTCGGAAACTGGAAGGCTGAGAAGACATCGGGGGGGGGTGAGGACGCGCGATAGCCGCGGATGAAAATACTTAAGGGCTGCTCTCTGGGGGGGGGAAATAAGGAAGCAGGCGCGAAAAGGGTACTGGAAAAGTTGGCCCTCGGGGACAGGCTTCCAAATGAAAGGGTCGAGAAAAAGGGATTAAGCGAGAAAAGCCACAGGAGAAGGACGATAAAACCTCATCTGGGCGCAGATTCAAGAATAAAAGGGACCTAAAGGGCTTGGAGGAGCCAGCGAAGGACGGAACTAAAGAGGCGTAGGACGGAGGAATTTTCTTTCCTAGAAACATGGGCGAAGGGAGAGAGAAGATTAACCATGCTCCTAAATGCGAGCCACATAGAAGTCGGGCAAGGGGCCGTTGAAGGGGAAGGCAAAGTATGACAAGAGAAGGAATTTAAAAGGAAAACTGTTTGATACAGAGAGAGGGGAAAAGAAAGGAAACCAACGCAAGGGAAAATAAGTGACTGGGGTCCTCGAGACTCACCATCTCTCCTCTAGGAGAAAATGTTCAAGGTAGAAGAGGGGGACTTAAAGAAGGCCTGAAGGGAGAGGCAACCGTTGCAAGGAAGCGAAAAGATACGTCTGTCAAAAATATACAGACGGGAGTGGGGGGCAGGGTCCGAAAGGACGAGATCATGAAAGGGAAGCAAAGGAAGTCGAGAGGAATGAAGGCAGGACGCCTGAGGAAACTCCTTGGCACTCAAGAATGCGAGGGTGAACCAGAAAAGACTCAAAAAAAACATGACAGATCATCCTCTTCTCGAAAATTCCTCAGAATCAGACAACCTCTCACGTAAGAAGACAGTAATCAAAGAAAAAAGGGAGCTAGGGGGAGAGAAAATAAAAAGTTTCTGGCTGAAGAAATTGGCGAGACGGAGTCATTTTTCACACGCTTTGGAAAAGGGGACAAGCAGCGAGCAATAGTTTCCGAAAGTGAAGACGCTGCACAAGAAAAGATAGAAAATACCTGGCTCATGGGATGGGAAATGACCCGCAAAATCGACCTACCAGAGGAAGATCTAAGGTAGGTCACGAAAACTACGGCAATCAAACTAGGCTGCGGGGGGTCCACCAAAAGGGTAGAACCAGACAACATAGGGAATATAAAGGCTTTAAAAAAGAGATTAGAAGAGGAAGGATCCTTTGTAAAGAAAACAGAAGTCTTAAGGAGGGGCCAGAAGACGTCTAAGCCGAAAGGATACGTTCCTTCAGCCCACATGAAACTCTGTCAAGAATAGATGAGAGAAAAGAAAAGAGGACCTGGGGGGGAGGAAAGTTGAGACCTGTAGCGC
>Ga0179591_1366933_pt1 | contig 27819 bp, 40 predicted proteins | sample CZOMad2_1_08_16f_FD_182891 | JGI IMG/M metagenome (GOLD analysis project Ga0179591, IMG submission 182891) | Vadose zone soil fungal communities from Angelo Coast Range Reserve, California, USA - CZOMad2_1_08_16fungal (PacBio error correction) | ecosystem: Environmental > Terrestrial > Soil >...
CGTATTCGCGGGTTTTGGGGGGGAGAACTGGCGTCCAATCGAGGAAAATGGATAAAGGAGTCTCCTATGGGGAAGGCCTTATTCCAACGAGTGGCGGGGGGCAGATAAGGAAAGAGTGGGAAGTCCAAGCTAAACGCAGTGGAAGGACTTTCTAATTCGGAAATTTATGAAGCGTGTTGTCTCGAACGGTCGTTCCAGTTAGAAGAAGGGGTGAGAAAGTAGGACTGCTTTTGAAGCCGAAGGATTAGTGTCTCCTTCCACGGAGACCGATAGGCGGCGGGCGGGGAAGTCTGAAATTTCGTTTCTGAATGATGCCCTAAAGGATTCGTCCCACAGAGGAGGGAACTGGAGGGGTGCGAAGGCGGTTCTTCGAGTTAAGAAAGGCTTTGGAGTGGGACAGGGGCCAGGGAGAAGAACCAGCGCGCTCTCTGGAGAGAAGTGGGGGGAGGGACCTTTCTTGTCTGAAGAAAGAGAGGGGTGAGGGAAGCCTTCCAGAAGGTCCGTTAACAGAGGATTGGCACATGAGAATCGAAGGGGGGGAGGAACGCCTCTTTACAAAAAATGCGGTAGATGTCACCTGGGTTGAAGCCCAGGGGCCAGAGGATAGAGAAGAGGGTAGTACCCGGCTTGTGTGTATGAAAGAAGAGGGAGGTGGGGGGAAGAGGGCTGTTTTTGGCTGACCCGGGAGACCAGCTGGAGGGGAAAGGGTATGGCTGAAGTGACTCAATTTATGAGAGAGGGAACGCTTCCAGGGAGAAGAGGGGAGTAAAGCCATGAGCCTACTCTGACAGAGGGGGTCCGCCAGGGGCAGATGAAGTGGGCAAGCAAGAACTTGTCAATAGAAATACTGTTCCCTAGCAAACAGGAGGGGAACTGAGATGAATAGCCAACGTGGCGGACTGACGCGGAGAGGAGGGCGGGTGCAAAGATCAGACTATAAAAATGGGTGCTGACGTTACCAGTGGGGAAAAAATGCCGGGGAAGATTTCAAGGGGGGGGGTGAACGAATGTTTGGGACGCAGGGGACTAGGGTGGGGGGGGTTAAGTCAGTTCGAATGTGCGGGGGTGGAGCCAGAACTGAAGAAAGGCTGACTTGGGTGGGGAGGGGGGAGGTCGGCGTATGGGGGGGAATTGACGGTGAGAAAGAAAGGGTATTCCTGCCAGAGGGAAGTCGGTTCGGACGAGGGGGGAAATGTAATAAAAAAGAGGGACCTCCATTGGTTGGGGGAAGGGATAGGGAGGTTTTTGTCTTCATCAACATGCCCATCTTCAGAGGGGGGGGATCTGGGCCAAAACGGAGGCGTAAGAGAGTCACGCGTGGTGGGGAGAAAAAAAAAGAAAAGGCCGGGGAAGGAAAGAAATTGATTTATGATTTTTTCAGTGGCGATGTTTTGCGTTCCTGAGGGGTTGGTCAGTCGGAAAAGGGGGAAAATTAATTTAATTTGGCACGGGGCCATGAGAATGGGGGGGGGAAAAAGGCGGGCCATCCCCGATGGTGGAAATTCGCCGTTGCCGACCGAGGGAATCTGGAAAAGGGGTTATGGAAAAAAGTGAGAGAGATGGGATTCCGAGGTAATCGGACTTAGGACGCGACGGAAGGGGAATGTTCCATTCAGGACGTGATCTTGAGCTTTCTCACGGGGGGGGGGGGGTTAAGAGAGGAAGTTAAAAATGAGAGAAAGGTCGGTTAGGGGGGTCGCGCTGCCCTAAAGGACTTTAAAATATCTCCATGAATCGTGGGGTCTCTATCAAATGCAAGGGAACTATGGGAGGGGGAAAACAGGGAAATTATTCCCAAGTCCCAACAAAAACATCCAAGAAAATCGGTTTTCGCGAAACAAGGCGTAAGGGGGGGGGATGGGGAACGTAAGTTGAAGCACGAACGCAAGACAATAAAAAAATATTGGACAAGAAAAACAGTCTAGGGGAGGATACAAAGTTTCATCAAGCTGAAGGGGGAAAGTTTACGAGGGACCAGGCAGAGAAGTAGCAGCGGGTCAACTGCTGGGAAAGGGGAGAAATGGCGACCGGGATTGCTTCAAGAAAAGGGGCTGTTTGTGCTAGGGTAGTTCCCGGGTTTTGAGGTGGGGTCGCAAGGCAAGAGACTTTACAGCGTCAAGCTGTGAAGAGCGGTCGCCGCCGAGGGGGGGGGAGGAGGTTTGAAGCTACTAGCGCTAGTGCTAGTTATTGGTGTGTCAATCCCTTTCGGAGCAACTCTCTGGAAAGGGAAACCCGAGGACAGTAGATTGGCTTTCTGCTTCGAGCTAGCCAGCAGACGTAGGGGGGGAATCACAGAAAAGAGCCTGTCTGAAATTGATCAATTTCGGATCCCGAAGGAGCAAATAACTGGATCAAGAAAGGAAAGGGGTAAAGGCGTGAACTCATCAATGGTGTGGCCTCGCAAAGATAGATTCGTGACTGCGATGAAAGAGGGAGGGAGGAAGCAAAAAAACAAAGGGAGGAAAAATAGAGAAGATTCATCCGAGAAGATTCGCACGATCATTCCTCCCAAGAGAGCAAAAGCCATTTGATGAGCCGGCCCAAACCTTTGACATTCAAAAAGAAACGCGGACTGCTCCTCTGAGCAATTGATCAAGATGAAACTCTCGGATCTGCAACGGGGAAAAGGAAGGAAGAAGCTGCGGGATAGCGTCAGGCGGCCAGCTGCCAAAAAGAGAGGGAGGCTCAAGACAAACTGGATCAGAAAAAGGGATTGCCACCCATCTTTCGCCAAATGTGGGGGGAAGTCATAAAATTCCTGCGGAAGGTCGATTCACGGCTCATAAAGGCAGGAAAAAAAATCTCTAAGAAAAAAAAACTTTACCACCTCCGGACAAAACACAAGCGGAAAGAAGCAAAAACCCCAAAGCCTGAAGCTCAGGAATGAGAGTGAAAAAAGGTTTAAACTGCCCTGGAGGACGAATGAACTATCAAATCTGCATGGGCGAACCAAGGCGTCCGGATAAAAGAAGGAAGAGTATTGGGCCCACAGGGTTTGACTGGTATTGAGGGGGGGAAAAAGAAGGCCAACACCAGGGGGAGGGACAAAAGCAATCCAAAAAAAAACTCCGCCTTGATTTCGTACGATTGGGTGACGCAAGGGGGTGGGGTGGAAGGAAGGCTCACCGACCAAATATGGAGGAAACGGGAAAATCGCGGCTTCATTGATATTCCGTGGCTAAAGTAAGCTCGGGGAGTAATACCACAAAACAAGGTCAGAAGGCCCGCCCCCTTTTGGGAAAAAACACCACGGAAGACCAATAATATCACTAACTCGAAACCCCCATCCGGCAGGTGTATCCGCCCCGTCGCTGAACATCTGGCGGAATAAGTACTCGAGAAAGGAGGGAGTCCAAAAAATAAAAAAAAAAAAAAAAAACAATTAAGGAAGGGGAAAAACAAGGGGGGTCGCAAAGGACGGGTTCCCAAAAGTGATCGGGAAAGGGGCTCCCTTCCCACCAATGCGAGAAAGTGAAAGGAGACACGCGAACCAATAGCGGGACTAGCAAAAAAAAAACCTCTATCCAAAAAGCCATCGGCCACTGAATAAGACCGAGTCCTGAAAGGAGCGAACCACCCTCACAAAAGATCAGAGATCCTACAGACAGGCTTTTCCATCAGAGGGGGGAACGATGCCGATGGGTGTTGTGAATCGCAGAAAGCAAAATCCAAAAAAAAGGGAGTGTCCTAATCGATTGCTCAGTCACAAGGGAAAGAAGTAAAAATCCAGGAGGGAAGCGAAATGTCTAAAAGGGGATGCAACTGGAAAACTCCCACTAAAAGAAGCCGAAGCAGAAACGCGAAAAGTCCCCTGCTTTGCACAACCCTCAACAAGAAAGCGAACCTTACGAGACCACAGGAAAGTAAGGGGAGTAAACATACTGCTAACAAGAAAGAGAAAACACGGGAGTGTCACACCATTTAACGGTCGGAACAAGTTCGGATGATGCTCAGGACGTCGATATTCTCAGCGGCCCCGTTGCAGATGGCCGTGAAAAAATTGGAAAGGGGGACTATGGAAAGGAATTTGAATTACAACATTGCTCGCACAATGCAAAAACTTCAGCAAGTCCATCGTAGTGTAGCTCAAAGGACTATTAGATTAGAAAGGTAGTCAAGAAATGGGTTATACTTCACAATAGAACTCAGGCCCAGAGTACGAGGCATTGTGAGCCAGGGGGATACAAACCAGACAAGCGGGTCGCAAAAACGCCGATGAAGACGCCTTCAAAGAAAAAGAAGCGAACTGAGATTCACGGTCTCGGAATGAGAATTGGGCGAGTAAAGATTACTTGGAAAGAGCCTTCGATTACTCATGGCAAAAAGACGGGTAGCTTGGAAAAAAGAAAACCCTAAAAAGGAGAAACCTACAAAGGTCGAAAACTTTGGGGTGGGGCTCGGGCGGCTGCCCACTAAAAAAAGCCATCTACTCAGGGGACGTGAAACTCAGCTCAGGTATGCAAAGAAGGCGGGAGTACTCAGACTATCCAATCAGAGGAAGGGATCAGAGAAATTGGCCTCTTCTAAAGCAAAAAGAAAAAATTATCGTAAAATGGGAACGAGAAGAAGAGAATCCAGGAAAAAGAAAAGAAGGCTCAAACCAACGCCAGGCAAAAAAAAGAACTTGAGGGCGCTCGCTAGACTGGATTAGAAAAGACTTCTCTCAAAGGAATTTAGAAGCTCAAGGAAATCAGGAAAACCTGATCTGTCGGGATACCGAAAGAAGGAAGGCCTCGTCGAAGTAGATATTCGGAGAAAACCAGTTAATCGAGGCAAGAAAAATAAAGTCGGAAGAACGCAATGGCACCAAGGGGGGGGGTCCTCCTTACATCATAAAAAAACCCACCCTGCCAAGGGGGAAAAAAAAAAAAGTTTTAACGCCACACGAGACTTCCGGGGAAATTATATTGACGCAATCAGAAACATCTATCCGACTAGTAACATTTAATTCGGCGTTAATTAAAAAAAAAAAGAGGGAACTGAGAAGGGGGCAGAGCTCCTTTGAGGGGGAGAAGAGGAGAGATGTTTCCTCTGGGGCATTTCCTATAACGAAAAATGAAAAAAAAAGGTCCTCAAGGGAGATTAGGGTGCCTACATAATCGGCCGGAAAAAAGTCGGCGAAACTCGCGAGAACCTATCTGACCTAAAAAGGTCGGGGGGGTGTTGGGGGGGAGCTGGAGGCCAGGGGAATACCATTGGGCCATCCTCCAAGAGAAGACAGAGCGCAAATGGCTCAGTTTCAAGAGGAAGGAACATCACAACAACTTCCTTCAGGGAAGAGAGAGATAGCTTTGAAAGAAAAGGGCTTGCAGAGAGGTGAGTGGGCCGGCTTTCCGGGGGTTGGGGGGAGGGGCAAAATTTTTCCTCTGGCAGAGATTACACAAGGGGTAAGGTGGAAGAGGAGGACGGGTTTCGCAGACATCTCGGGGGAACTGAAAGCATCTGAAGTTAGGAAATATTTATGACGTAGGTGGGCACATCCCAATAAAAAAACGAGACCGATTCTTACAAGGGACGCTGGATAACGAAAAAAGTACTACTCAACCGAAGAGCGTCATTTTCAGGAAGGAAAACATGTCTTGGAGGGAAATTGGGAAAAGCCGCCTGGGGGGGGAATATCTCAGGTCATTGTTCTGCGGTTGACAAGGGGAAAGTGGACGGGGTGTAAGGGGACAACTATGGTGGTGCCAAGGGGGGGGAGGGGGGAGATTAGGTTTGTATGGACAAGAGGTGGAGGAATCTCATTCAAGGAGGCGATAAGTAAAAAAAAAAAGTACGACGGCGTGTCGGAAAAGGAAGAAGTGATGCACCGTTTAATCTGAGGACTAAAAGGAAGGGGGAGGATAAGCGTAAGGGAAAGCGAGATGATTGGAAAACGGTTCAGGGACAAAGTATTCAATTAAGTTTGAGAGGGGAGTTGGGAGAAAAAAAGGGGGGGACTTTTGTGGAAGGAAGGGCAGAAAGATGCAGTTATCTTCCAGAAGCGGCTGAGAGCTAAATTGGAAGAGGAGGGGATTAAATCTGACTTGATGGGAGAGGCGAGACATAAAGAAGGGGGATAGCGCTGTTCCTAGACTGAAAGGGTGGTCCTTAGTGGTGCAGCCTCCTGAAGCCCAGCTGCGCATCTAAAAAATTGAAGGGGGGTCTTGCGGCTTGTGGGGGGAGAAGGAAGCCGGAAGTTTACACCGGGGGAGGGGCATCGGTGCCAATTCATCTTTGAAAAAGGCTTATATTCAAGTTTTAAATCCCATTTCACCATCAGGGGCCGGAGGTTGGAAGAGGGGGGAGTCTTTCCACAGGAGGGGCGGATGTGTCTACCCTTTCAACGGCCTACAGGGAAGAAGGGGGACTTGTCGAATTGCTGGAAAGTAGAATGAAAGACGGGGAAAGCTTGAAGCAGTAAAAGCGTCGAGAAAGCTGGGAAAAACGGGACAGCGTTGGGCATGGGAAAAACCGAGGCAAGGGGCAAGAAAAAAATCACGGTTAATAGCACCAAATGAAGAAAGGGGAATTGAAACGGGGGACGGGGAGATGGAATACTTCTAAGGGCGGCTGAAGGGGGGGAAGAGGACGGGTCTAGGAAAAGGGGCAGCCGGGGGTGGAGAGCGGGGGGGGGAGACGAATGTAGACAAGGCTTTCCTTAAGTGCTGGGAGTTGAACGGGGTCAAGGGGGGAAAGCTGGGCCGGGATCCAACGAAGAAAGTTGAGCGGAAAGGGATCGGCGGAGGCCTGGCCCGGGTGGGAGAAGGACCATCACTGTTCAAAAGGAACAGGGAGACGCAGTACATGGGCAAAGAAAGGATCGGAAACATTGGGTTGGGGGAAAGGAGGGGGGAGCCTGGGGGTTCTGGAAGAATCAATAGAGGTTTTCAGGCTAGGGTGACGAAGGTCAAAATGAAAGAGTGTGATTCGGCGCGCAGGGACGACGGCACTGAAATTCTGGGGGAAGTGGGGAGGTTTGTTAAAGACGGGGACGGGGGAGAAGAGATTTTATTGTTTAGGGAGGGGAGAGAAGAACGGATAATGTTTCTTTGTCCGTTTCCAGGAGAGCGCTGTGGGGGAGGAAATTGTAAGGAAAGTAAAAAGAAACGTGGAGGCGATGGTTGGAAATTGCGGGAAAAAAGGGTAAAGTAATTTCTGAACGCTGTATGGCCAGGAACTTAGGTAAGAGAAGGGGTACAGCGGACAAGGGGGAGGGGAGTTGGAAACGTGTAGAGAGGAGGCTGGAAGGGGGTAGAAGGAAAAAAGGGGGTGAAGTTCCTTATCTTGGCTGGGGGGGGGGGGTTTTCGATTTTGGGCTCGGAGCGGACGTGCCACGGAATATCCATGAGAGGGGGAGAGCGAGGGGGGGGAAATCGAAAAAGGTTTGCATGATTCCCTCTCGATCGGCCAGGGACAACAATCAAGAGAGGGGGAAAAAGGGTAGTTTTTGATTGGGGAGGAAGGGGCAAGCCGAAAGCAAATCAAGCATCTTGGGGCGCCCAATACTCGGGGAGTTCAGGGGGGAATAAGAAGCGAGGTCGAGTTTAGACGTAAAAAAGTTCGCAAGAGATGGAGAGAGTGGAGAGACGAAGGAGTACTGCTGGAACGACAGCGGCGTACCTGAAGCCTTGAGGTATGGAAGAGGGGCTGGGAGGGTCCGGGGGAGGGGGGGGGGGGAGTTGGGGAGGGAATGTCGAAACGGGCATGAGAAGGGGAAAATAAGCAGTTAAGAGTAATCGAAGCTCCGCATAAAGGGGTTTGGAGATGGAGTAACTATCGAAGGAGGGTAAAAAAAAATCGGGAGCGGTTTGGAAGCGACTTGAGGATGGAGAAAGGGATGGAGACAGGGTCCGGGAGAGACTCTATCCGCTCATCGGTCGAAAAAAGGGGATCGCGAATGTCGAGGGGAAATGAGAAGGTTATTCCTAGGGATCACGGAGAGAGCGGGTAAATTTACTAGAAGGGGGGGGGCGCCCCTTTATACTCATCAGGGTGCCCTCTCGGACAGAGAGGCGGAAGGGGAGGGCTAAGCAGTCTGATGCATCAAAAAAAGGGGACGAAAGATTGATCCGCCGGACATGCGAAGGAGAAGCGCCACTGAGGGGCGTCCGCGAGGACACCCTTTGAGGATACACGGGAAAAAAAAGGGAGATCACCGGGGGGCCGGAGAGAGATCGACGGCATCATAAGGGCAGAAGAGAATGGAGGGGGAGGGCAAAGAGGAAAGGCTGCGGGATATGCTTCGAAAGGCCCGCGCAAGAAAGAAGGGGCGTGGGGTTCGGTAAAAAACTGGGAAAAGAGGATTGAAACCCATCACTTGTGAGAAATTACGAGGGGGAAAAGCCAAAAGGGGGCGAGATCTCGATTCCCGAGGACTTGAACGCTTTCACGTCTCTAATAACACCCGTGGAAGGAAAGAAAAAACCTCGAACATCCCAAAAAAAAGAGGCAAAAAAAAATGAAAGGGGCCGCAGGAAGGAAGGGAAAACAAAGGCAGAAGTAACTATCTCTGCATGGGCGAAACCAGGAGGGGAGGAAAATATCCCGGTTTTATAAAAGCGAATGGAGAGTTCTCCAAAATAGATGGGGAGAAGCGGGGGAGGTGCAAATGAGTTACAAACGACCAAACTTCCAAAGAAAATGTGGATTGGGGGAGAACGGTTGGGGGGGGTGGGTGGAAGAGCTGGCTCAAAAGGGGAGACCCAACCCTTTCACGTCGCGCCACGCTGTCATGGGGAGGTTAGGGCAAGATAGAGGAAGACCAAGGAAAAAAAAAAGAAAAGGGAGCAAAAGTCCCTTCCCAATTTTGGGCAGTAAGAGGAACAACAAGGGAAAGCAGCAAAACCTGGCCCCAGCAAGAAAGGAAAAAAAAAGGGCCTAAAATAGAGGTAACATCGGGAGGAGGAGGGAGAAAGAAAAAGCGGGCGAAGAAAAAGTAATTGTTTTTGCCACATTTAACGGGGCGGCCAACAGGCAAAGGGATTGAAACCACACAAGGAAACTCATAAAAATCGGAGAGAATTGCCACCGATGATGAGAGAGAACCAAAAAACGGGGAAACCCATCCACCACCACCTCGTAGACACGCACAAGAAAAGAGCCACTGCCTAAAAAGAAGGCTGCGCGACCGGAAAAAGAAGAAGGAAGAGGTCAAGTCTGTCTGTGTCGCCAACATCTAAAACTGGACGATGGGGAAGGGGGATGAAGAAAATCTAAAGGAAAACACATGTAGGGCCAGAAGTGCAAAAAGGGAAGATAATTTCAAGCCGAACGGGCACGTAAAGATCGGTTTTCCGGGGCAAAGGTAAAAAGAAATTCTCCAAAGAGTACACCCCCCCATTCCACCGACGAATAAACGCCGTAAAAAGAAAGAACCCATTTTTCGACAAACAACCGAACATAGGAAAGTAAAAAGAAAAAGAAAAGATGTACGGGGGGAGGTGACTTTACCAAAAAGGAGGGCACCGAGAAAAAAATAAATTTGGAAACATTTAAGGCAACGGAGAGTCTAAAGTGACAACCTCCTGGAGTATTCGTCATGAGGGCCACTGGGGAAGGTCAACATGGAGGGTGCATGCCGGGTTCGAAATGAAGGGGGTGGGGGATTCCCACTTTCGCGGGCAAAGGAAAAAGGGAAGGAAAGGGTGTCGTCTTAGACGAAGCTTAGAGGGAAGAGAAAAAACGGTAAGAAAAAAAATTTGGGAACTTCATTCAAAACATTAGGGAGAAGTACTAGACATTTAAGAAAAAAAAAGACAGGCGATCACAGATGAGTCAATGGGGGAAAAGGGCACTAGCCCGATGGATGCCACTTTTGCTTCAGGGGGAATCATAAAGGAAGGTAGAGGGAAAGAAAGCTGGAGAGATCAGGAGGTAAACATGGGGGAGCAAAAACCAGCACCTATTCAAGGCGCCTAGATCAAATGTGAGAAATGAGCTAGGGGAGAGAAAAAAACTTAGGAAAAACTAAGGAAAAAAGACGAAAAAGAGGACTTAAGAACCGCCGGAATCCTCTTCACGATGGATCTCGCAAGGATATAAAAAAACGTCAAGAGAAAATAAACTAATGAACGAAGAGGATAAAGAAAAAATAAGGGGAAAAAGGGAATCGAAAAAAGGAGGCCCTCCTCATCAGCCTTTGAAAAATAAAAAGAAAGACCACATGAGGAAAAATGAAACGACAGAAAGTGGGATCCAAGCAAAAAGAATTACAAGGGAGGGAGAGAAACAGGGGAATGTAGTCATTACTCTTACGCAACTTCATATTCAGACGGATCGTAGGAGAAGAAAAACATCGTTGGAAAAGAGAGTCATGGAAATAAAATCACGGAATGAGTTGAAAAGCTCGAAAAAAGAAACAAAAAACTCAGAAGGTGAGCCGAAAGAAAGCATCGAAAAGAAAAAGAAACACGAAGAAAAAGTAACGAGAAAACATTTACTCCACTATCTGCAAGGAGACCCACCAGGGGCGGAAGAAGAAGAAAAGCCAGAAGTAAGGCGTGAAGAAAAACCAGGGGTTGTCTTCTTATCGGGTAAGAGGGCAGCAGGTTAAAAAAGGACAGCGGTTTGAGAGGACAGTGGAGACAATTCCATGACAATAAATCGGGTCCGCAATGGACCAAAGGGGCGAGCGTTGAAGGGAAAATCGTACCGGAATCGAGGTCGCCCGAAAAAAAAAAGACGGGGGAAGGGGGAAGCACCTTCCAAAAGGACTTGGGGGGTGAAAAAGGAAAGGGAAATAGAAGACATTGGCCATCATCACCCTTCAAATAAATAGTCTGGACCAAGAGAAAAAGGTCGTAAAAATTTCAGCTCCAAGGCTCGAGAAAAAAAACTGGATAAAGGAAAAATAAGATCTTTTCTCGGGACTGGAAAGGAGGGGACTCGTAAACAAGTGGAGAGTCTATGGGGCCATTGGGAGTGAGACCTAAGAGGGGGCGCAAGGCTTCCACAACCAAATTTTATGCAATCGGGGGAGGATCGGCGAGAGCACAAGGATCGGGCGGAAGGGACAACCGAGGAAAAAAAAGGAGGCGGAAGGGGGTGTTATTTCAAGGAAGTGTGTATCGACAATTTAACCAAACTCAAACGAGAAAAGCTTGAAGGACTGGCAAAAGAACGCACCGTAAAGCCGAACGGGCTTGTGGCATTTTCAAACACGGGGCAGGAAAGGGCTTTAAGGGGGAAAAAAAGGGGCATCATATCTCGGGTTCCAAGGGGGCGGGAAGGAGGGGGGGGGTGGGGGCGTATTATACTGATTTTTTCGGGAGAAAACCCTGGCTGAGTTCGAGAAGGATTGGGGGGGTGGGAGGAATTGCCAAAAGGGCGTAGGAGGAAGGAACTGGGGAGGGGCGACGAATATCTCGGCGAAAGAAAAAAAAAAAGGGATAGGCGGAATAAAGAGGTCCTTAATGAATTACGAAGCGTTCAGGAAACCTAATTCGGAGAATAAAAAAGTAACTATTTGGGTGAGCTTCTTTCTATGAACGTTTCAGGGGTAAAAGGGGTCATGAAAAGGAAGTTGTGGATCGGGATGCTTTGGAAAGCCGGCCGGGGGAACCTTCAAAAGGAAGCAGAAAGTTACCTCGGAGTATCCGCGGATCAATTTAAGGGGCTGAGGGGGGAAAAAGGAAGCGTGATGAGGAGAGGGGACGGGAGCATGAAAAAACTTGAGAAAGGTTGCTAAAGAATTCCGTCGTCGGAGGGAAGGGGGGAGGGGTGTATAGGAGTTCCTCCTCTGGGACGATCCCAGGCGTCCTTACAGGTTGGGAGGAATTTTCTTGAAAATGTGAAAAAGTTCTTGCTAGGATGAAGAGGGAAAGGATAATCTAATAGAGTGCCATTCCTCGTTACTAAGAAAAAAGGGGGGGGAAGGTAGAGGTTTGGAAATCAAATAAAGGTCTGATAAAGAAGGGGAAAGAACCGGAGGGGGGGAAAGCGGCCTTGGCCACTATGTCTTGGGTGTGGAGAAAAAAAAAAGGCTCAAAAAGAAGAATCCTGGTCTCGTTGCTGAGGATAACATAATGGTAACAGGAAAGGAAGAAAGGCCTCGGCGGAGGAGAAGGGAAAATTAGCGAAAAAAGGAGAAATGACGCGAAGACGGTGTTCCTGGGCCCGCGATCAAAGTGGGGTGCATCAAGAAAGTGGATCTCATTAAAATAAGGCAGGGAAAGGAGGCAACAAAAAAAAGGGGGGGGACGAACTATCGCCGGAGATGGCATTCCGAAAGACGAAAGGGAATGGTAGGGGGTCAAAGAAAAAACAAAGCCGGGGGTTTAATCCGCGACAGGGGAATTACAAAGAGTACTGATTTGCGTGAGTATCAAGGAAGGAGGATGCGGGGAGTTTGAAAAAAGGGGGAGAGGACTGAGAGGTTGGAGAGGAGTGAAAGGAGGAGGACTGGGCGCCGTTGGGCCGGCCATCCTGTTGTACAAGGTTAACGGAAGGGGAAAAGAGGGCACTCTTGGGAATTGGGAAAGGGAGCAGAGAGCGGTACAGGGGGGGGGGATGGTAAGTATCTGTCGAGGTGTTCTTCATCACATTAAAAAGAGAAGAGGTTTCGAAAAAGGGTGCTGAAAAGAAGGAGGGAGACCGAGTAGGGAAAGTTATGGGAGGGGAAGGAGCAGGGAAAGGGGAAGGATTGAGTCTGTTAATTGGTTCAGGGCTATTTCTGTGGCTGAAGAGGGGGGGGTGGTAGCGTTTGGTCGGGCACCTTCCAAAGGTTCGGGGGAAAGGGGCATGATCAAGAGGGGAAGGGGGCAAATTGTTCAGTCGCATCCGGCCAGTTGTGGAAATTACGGTTGGCAGAGAGGAAAAAGGCATCAAGTCTGGGGGCAAGATTACATTAGGGAGACAGTACGGATCAAAAGTACAAGGGGGGAGGTCCATCATGCCGTCGGTGGGAATGGGGGAGTCGCGGTAAAAGACTCAAGGGTGGGGTTAAGAATAAGGCCCAAAAAGTGAAGGAGATCGCAGGGGGTTGGTTACAGGAGGGGGACATGGATTACTCGAGGAGCCGAAAGCGTGGCGGAAAAGGTTGGATCGCCATCAAATGGTGCCGCACAAGAAAGAGTCCAAAAGGAACAAACACAAAAAAAGGCGTCCAGAGGCAATCAGGTCGGGGGGGGGACGGTTGGAAAAATAAGGGGGGGGTTGCCACGAGAAAAAGGAAAAAGCATTGGGAGCCAACATTGAGAAAGTTCTGGCCAAAGGTTATCATCAAAAGAAGAGAGGGGGGGGAACTCACGGGAGAGGTTTCAAGAAGAGAAGAATTTCAACGGCTGTAAAGAAAAATAGTACCGGGCCTGGAGGGGAACGCTGGTAGGGGGGGGAGGGAGGGGATGAAAGGGGGGGGGTTGGGGATTCTTCTGTTTGGTGGCAGTCGTCAACGGGTGGGCCTGAGACTGAAGAGAAAAAGAAGAAAAAAGTCGGAGAAAGGGGGGGGGGGGGGGGAGGGGTCAAATATCGAGGGGGGGGAACAGTCCGCATCTTGATCCGTTGAACTCGGGAAAAAACGAAACGGTTGGGGTGGGAGGGAAAAAAAGAAGATCCAAAGGCAGTGGCAAATTTGCTGATCCACAACCGGGAGGGGATCTGGGGGCTGGAACGAGGAGCACGTATATCTCGCGTAAAAAGACCGGCGAGTCGCGGGGGGAAAGGGGGGGAAGGTTGGGGCACTACGGGGTTTGAAGACTGGCGGACGGGAGGAGCGTATCAAAAAATTACGAGGCAAATAGATAACACAACACGGAAAAGGGGAGAGATGCAAAAAAGGGCAGTCATTCGCAAGATCGCCATTCTGCAGGGTCCGAAGAGAAAAAGAAATCCGCGAGGACATAGGGGAACGGCTCCGCACAAATATTAGAAAAGACGAGCATGAAGGAAGGCCTCCAAAAAAGGCGACTCCGAAGGGGCTCAATATCAGACAGCTCTCGAGGTAGCTGCAACAAGGGGGAAGCAAAAAGGAGGAAAAAAAGACGAACCGTCCGTCGCAAATAAAGGGAGCAGTGAGTCAATCAGGTCAAGAAAACCCATCACTTTTCGCACTAGTAGACGATGGAAAAAAATTTCGAGAAAACGGGTTAAATTGGGGAAAGGAGAACGGAAAGAAAAAACAAGCAAAACTCCGAATCAACAAAAAAGAGGAAATCAAAAGAATCACAAAAACCAGCAAGACTGAGGATGCCCAGCAAAGAAAGCAAGGGTGAAAGGAAGAAGAGTGCAGCGAGAAAACATCGGATTTTCTAACCCGTGCGTAATATCAGCAATTGATGGGAAAGGGTATCCAGAAGGGGGGGTGCTCCACGTGAGTATGAGTGCGGGCAAGGGGGGGAAAAAACAGAAACTGAAAGTTGGCGTAACAATTGTGATGAATGGCCGAGGGGGGGTGGGGCGTTGGATATGGGTCTAAGAAAGGGGAAAATAGTGAGAAAAAAAACCTGGGGCGCTCTCGCCCCGCCGAGATCGATAGTAAAAAAGCGAAGGTAAATCTCGCTAATAAAAACGGAAACGAGAAAGCAAAGGAAAGGCAGTCACCTCACGACAAGTGGGCAGTAGGAAAAAGAAACAGAAGAGACTAAAGAACTTTCCCCAGCACCCAAAAATCCGTTAGAGGGGGTAGAAAATTCTTAAGTAATAAGAGGGTCTGAAATACAGAGGGAAAATAACATAATGAATACAAAAGGGACGTAAAGGACCAACGGGAGATTTGACCACTGTTTTTGTCTTTATGGCGAAAGGAAAAAAAAAAAAGCAAATCCGAAAAAGTTCAAAAAAAAAGAAAAAAAAAGGATGTAAGTTGTGCTCGATCCAAGGGAAGCCAAAAAATAAACAAGCAAAATCCAACCACGACATTCCCAGAAAAAGAAGAAGAAGAGAAAGCTCTTTACTTCGATCCAAGGAGTCTTGAAACGAGGGGGAAAATGTTTTACTTAATAACAACCAGGCAAAAAATACTTGGAAAAAAAAAACAATGGAGTGGGAGAAAGATCGGGCGCAGTCACAATTGCCCATAATGGAAAGAGAGGAAAAGACCGCTCGAAAGAAAAAAGTATCCACCATTAGCCTGCTAAAAAAAAAGAATCCTACTCAAAGACCTGGGAAAGGGGCTGAAAGATCAAGCTCGCCCATGCTGGGGAGAAAGAAAACTCACAAACGTTAAAGAAAAAAAGAAGTTAGTAAATCTTTACAAAATAAAGAGGGGGCAAGAGGAGGCATTTGAACGGGTAACTTTTAAAACCAAGTTGGATAGCGGGAGGCGACTGACGCAAGGGAAGATACGAGCGTAAAAAAAATGGAGAGGCTGAAAATTCCAGAGTTTTTTCTAGGGTGACCAAGGGGAAGGAAAAAAGGGATTAAGTTGCGGCAAAAGGAAAAAGGGGACTGGAGGAAGTATTTCGTTACCAAAAGGGAAAAGAGGAAAAGAGGGCCGGTCTCATCAATTGGTGATACTTCAGCAAGAGAACGCATCGGTCTCAGAGGAAGGGAAGGGGGGAAGTGTGAAAGCAGCCAAAAAAAAGTGCGCAAAGGGGACCGCTAAACGGGGAACGGAAGTAGCTCCTACCTGATGTGACCACTGGTCGGAAAAAAGGGATCTACCAGGAAAGAGTGAAAAGAAAAATTCGATTACATGGAAAGAAAAGGAAGGCTGCGGGGAAAAAAGGATTCCTTCTAAACGCCTCAATAAAATTTGAAGGCAAACAGGGGGGGGGGGGGATTGCAAAAAGGGGGACCCAGATGAACACTGAACAACAGATCGAAGAAAAACGAATCCTCGTGCGCAAAAGGAGAACAGGAATCAAAGGTCTAGCGAAATAATAGTCAAGTCCGAGGGAAAAGGAAATGTGAAGAGAGGTAAATGGATCTTAACGGGCTCTTCATACAGGGAAGAGCCAGATAAGAAGGCAAGGAAAAAGAAAAAAATCCACAAAAACCATGCTCCAAACCGGGGGGCTGGAACGAACGGGAAAGAAAAACGGAGTCCAAATATGGGTTTCCAGAAAGGGGTCTTAAAGGGGATAAATGAAGCTTAAAAGGCGCAATTGGCAGACGCCCTGATTCTGGGAAGGATTCGAAAAAGAGTTGGGGAAAACTTAGACCTCTAATCCAAAGTGAATTGAAAGGGGACGATAAGCAAAAAATACATACAACAAAAGCGTCCATAAAGAAACCCGAGTTGAAACACGAATAGAAAAACGACCAGTCCGGTCCAAGGTAAAAAGTACGAAAGATAGAATCTCAAACCCATTATATTGGCTCATAAGAGGAGAAAAGACCAAAGAAAGTAGCCCCAGGACAGAAGAGACGGTAGGATGAACCGAAGGGGGGTGCCAAAATCTTGAAAAGCTCGGTTTGAGAGGAGGATGGACGAAAAATGGAAAGGGAAAAGCAAGCGTTTGGAGAGGATTGCCGGGGAGAAAACGCAAAAGGATCTCATCTCCTCAAGCCAAAGGGAGGCGACTCCCATGGGGTGGAATGCTGCCGGGGGGGCCAAGGGGTATGCACCAGAAATCCATGAACACGAAATAATCGGTGTCCGAGAAGGGGGGGGCCGCCTAAAAAGAGGAAAGGGAGGTCTCAAAAAGGGAGGGGGGAAATGGGTAATTATTTGTCCTTAACTTGGGAAATTGGAGAGGAAGCGGGGGGGGAAAAATTCGGGAGGGAAGTAGTAGGGGGAATCACCTTGCCTCAAGAAAGAGGTCAAACATAATTGGTACAGATCCGTTTGTCGAAAGGAACTCCGAAAGGAAAGAAAAAGAGTATTAACTCGCAGAAGGCGAGGACCGGTGGTATCTACAAGTGTAGAAAGAAAAAGCGAGAGGTTCAAAAAGAAAAAACGCAAAGTACACTCATCCAAAAACTCTACGCTTGGGGGCTGGGGCAAAAAAAAAGAAAGCTTGCTGCTTCTCTGACGCCAATGAGGGGGTCGGGGAAGGCTGAAAGGGGGGAATTATTGGGAAGTGACGGGGGGAGGGGGGGGGCGTAGGGAAGGGTATTTCGGCGCCACCTCAAAAAAAATTTTCAGGCTTGGAAAAGGGTGTTTTTGTGGCAGGTGCAGAGGGTACAAGGGGGCTGCACATATAGAAATAGTGAAAGAAAAAAACGGGGGGGGGGGTGGAGTAAATCTACCTATCGCCATTGAAGAGGAGTGAAAAAATCCGAGTAATAAGGGGGAAGTTTCTAAGGCTTAACTATTGTGGGGAGAAAAGGGGCTAAGGGGGGGTGGCCTTCATTAGAAAAAAAAAGAAGGGTCCTGGAGGGGTGGAGGGGAGTGGGATGTTGTGAAGCACTGATGATTGCTCACGGAAAGAGGAAGGATGAAAGTCGGATGGCACCGTTCGGGAGTTGGAACGAAGAGGAGGGGGGTAGGAGGCAAGGAAGCCTTGCCGTTCTTTCAAAAAAACTGGCGAGGGAAGAAGCAAAGACTCGAAAACTTGAGGTTCGGGGTTCATTAGGGGAACGCCGGGGGAAAAAGGAAAAGGAAAGGGCGACCATTTGACTGGGGGAGGTCGAGAGGGGCCTGAAAAACGACCAGCAGGAAGTCCGAGGGGGAATGGGGAAAGAGGAGGGGTCAGTGCCAAGTCTTACTCTGCATGTCGGTAAGAGGAACCTTTGAAGATCAGGGGGAGAAGCCGTCCTTACCCAGGTTGGGAGGGGGGGTGGAGCGGAACTAGGGTCTTTCTGGGCGCTAAAATGTTCAAAAAGGAAGTCCTAAGTACTGGAAAAGATGGACTCTGCTGAGATAAATTAAAAGGAACGGGGATCGCCGCATCAAGCTGTCGTAAAAAAAATGAGCGAAACGCAAAAAGTTGAAAGGGCCTCGGAAAGGGGACCTGGTCATCAAATTACGTAAACCCAGAGAAAAGGATGGGCAGAAGCCCAGAAGAAAAGGGGTGAAGCAGCGCCACGTGGCAGTCAAAAATGGGAAAAAGGCCTGGCCACCATGCATTTGTGGGGTGGCCGAGGGGTGGGAACGTCAATTTGGGACGAAAGAGGGATACATTATTCGGGAGTGGGGGGCACGGTGACAGTCCTGTTGAAAAAAAAGAAAAAATGGGCGGCGGGGGGTTGCAGGGGGGGGTCTGCAGGAAAAGGCGGGGGGGGGGGAGAATGGTTTACATTTGGCAGCAAAGAGGAAAGACTGGAGATTGAAAAGGAAAGTTTGAAAAATCGACCTCCATTGGGGTTGGATTGGGGGGGAAGTGGAGCTGGGCGAGAAAAAAAAAAGAGGCCCTCGTTTGTGCGGCTTACAAAAGCAAAGAAGCTGTTCAGATCCAGGAAAAAAATCAACGGTGAGGGAAACTAGAAAGGAGTAAGTTATGAAGGGGAAGGGGGGGGAAAATTCGAATGGCGGGAGGAAGCTAGGTGGTTTCTGCGGGCAGACCTGGGTTTGGTCGGGAAGAAAGATCATTTAAAAACCTGAAGAAAAAGGAATTGGGGGGGGGAAAGGTGCTAAAGCCGACAGTGGAGCCTTGGGGAGAAAGAAATGGTTTTCTCAGACAACAGTTCTATTGTAGGGGTCAAGGGGAGGCGCTGTGTGAGGGTAGACGACGGAGTACACGCGAAAAGGGGTCTGTCTGGTTGCCAGGAAACGTTCGGGAGACGGGAAGGGTCTTCCGTCATCATAAAAAGGCTGGTTTACGGGGGATCCGGCAAGGGGAGGGGGGATTTGTTGTAGGAAAGTTGCTCGTATCACTTAGAAAAGGACGGATACAGAATCGAAGGGCGCGTATAGGGACTAAAGGCCGGGGGTGCCAGAATATTAAAAAAGGGGGAAAAACAAAAGAGAAATGGAATTCCGAACTCAGTCGAGGTTTGGGATTCTTTTGTCAAAGGTGTGGAAAAATAAGGAAAAAATACCATCAAGAGGGGGGGGGGGTGGCAAAGAGGCGGTGGGGATACCAAAGTGGGAACTCCAAGCGGGATATTTTAGCATATGAGGGAGGAGAAACGCATGTCAAAGGCTGGAACTACATTCTAAAGGGCATTCCTTGAGGGAGGAAGAAAGCTGGAGGGTCCCTGTGAGGAGATTGGCGGAAGTCGTCAAGGGGGGCATGAGGGGAAAAGGAGCTTGGTAAGATCGTTAACGAGACGCAGACATTGTTTGGCGCGAAATCGGAATAGAAGATAAGTGGGATAAGGGAGTTCTGATCAGTTTAGAGATGGGAACGAAAGCGCCTTTATGATTGTAAGCCGGGCCTAGGAAGGAGAAAACCGCAAGAAGGGGACTGGCAAGCATCGGTCTGGTCGGAAGAGGGAAATCATTGGGGGGAAAAAGCACTTATGAAAAAAGACGGATGTAAGAAAGGTTTGGGGCCCGGGGGGATGACCTCATCAAATTGGTGGCCCCTCGAAGAGGGAAGAGGAGGAGAGTGGCGGAACGCGAGAGGAAGGAGGGGAGGAATCCACTCCACACAACAACATGAAAAGAACGCGGCAGTCATGAAGGATGAGGAGAAGAAGTTCAGAAAGGGAATAGGCCCGAGGGCCAAACCATTTGAGGAGAGACACGGAAAAAAAAAAAAATTCAGAGACCTGAGCGACCGAGGAGCTCAAACAATGGGTCAAGGAAACGAAATCTCTCTTTTAGTGGATCTCAAAAGGAAGGATTGCGTCAGAAGAGGGGAAAACAAGCTAAAAAAATAGAAGGAGAGGGGTTCTGAAGAGAACTGGATGAATGATGGGAAAACCCACTCACTGAGCAATAGCTATCTACTAGAAACCATCGCCAAAAATGTAGGCGTAGGAAAGATCTAAAAAAAAGGAGGGAACTCTCTATGCCAAACAAGCCAATCCAAGACGAAAAAAAACAGCTTAACTTCACCGAAAAAAAAAGAGCGCTCTGAAATCAAGGAGAAAAGCACCGCAGTTTCCAGAAAAACGTAGAGCGCGAAGAGAGATCGGAGAGAGCCCTTCGTCTTACAATAGAAACGCAAGTTCTGAGGGGGAAAAAGGGGATCCCCAGGGGAGGTTGTGCGAAAAATATGGAAGAATGTGGGAGGGAGGGGGGGTGCAAACAAAAGGGGGATACAAGAAAAAAAACTTCTGACTCCTGGGGGTCGGAACAGGAGGGAGCTGGACGAAAGGGGGGTGTTTTAAGGAATCTGATCTGGCTCAAAAGAGTGGGGGGGGGAGGGTGAAAACCGACTCGCTCCCACTCAACAGGGCGGAGGGGACACAACGAACAAAAGCCTAAGCCAGGGATCAAGTCAATAGCATGTGGGGGAGGGGGAAAAAAGTCTCCTCATCAAATAAAGAACGTCTCCTGTTCCCAAGAAAAACCAGAAAAAAAAAGCAGGGAAAGCCAGACTACAAATCTAGGAAATAAGGGGGGGATACAGAGGGAAAAAGTGCCCGGCAAAATTCTTGGGACGGCCACCAGGAGAAAGGGAATAAAAGACAAGCAAAACAAATCGCAAATATAAACAGCCGAGAAAGAAACCGGTGAAGGGAAGATGAAGTTGCAGGAACCAATCCTAATCTGAACAGAGAAAAAACAAAAAAACCATAAAAAAAGACAAAATAGAAACCCCTAAATCAATCTTCAGACCGTCGAAAGGAGAGAACGAAAAACATCACTCGTACTCCGGCGGATAAAAAGCAGGGGCGGACCAGAAAAAGGAATGTTATTGGGGATGGGAAACCCGCAGCGAAGGAAATCAGGGACCCGTCCTATCCATGGAGAGGAAAAGGGCCATAAGAAAAAAAAGGTTGGCGGGAAATGTATATAAACACAACTCACTCGCGAAGTCAAACATCCAAACTCTAAAAAATTCACTCTAAAGCTTGGCGCAAACCCAAAAGGAAGAGGCTGAAAGAAAAAAGGACCAATCATGGGAGGATGATAAACCAATCTTCAACAGTCTGACGCGGAGGCATGGGGAAACATGAGTGTCCATAACAAGGGGCTCTCTCTTGGAATGACGGCAAGAAAGCGAAGAAAAAGTTGGAAAGGGAGGCCGCAGTGCATGATGGGACAAAGAGGGGGTGACCGAAGAGGAAATGCTCGACGTCAAAAAAAAACGGAAGGAGGGGGGAGGCGTCAGCGGGAAAAAAAAGCGTCTAGAGAGTTAGATGAGTAAGATACGGTCGGGTCGGGGACGTGACTAGACCAGTACTCAGATTACTATGGCATTGGGAGAAGGGGAGACAAACCGAAAAAAACAAAACTTCAATCACAATGGGTAAACCTGTCTAGACCCTCCGACCTTATGGCTGGAAAAGGGGAGGAAAAAGGTGAGGGTTTTGGGGGGATTGTAACCGAATCCTGAGGGAACATGGAAAAAACAGGTAACCTTAAGGCGGGGATTCTTAAAAGAAAAAGCAAAGAGTCCGTAAAAAGGGCAGAAAAATGTAGAAAGCTTCCGCCGGGGAGAGGGACCAAAGGAGGACCACTAAGTAACAAGCCAGCAGAAGCCTACTAAAGAACGCAGCGAGGGGAAGGGGAAAAAAAAGGGACCCTGGAAAAACTACCAGATCAAGTCGCGAGATAAAGGCAGGGGGGACTCGCGGAACGGGGGGTCGGGAGCAAGACTTCAGCCTTTGCCCTAATCAATCAAAGAGGAAAAAAGACAGCTCCCAAAAACGCCATACAACCTTCAATGAAGAGAAGAAATCGAGCCAAAAATAGGGGCAGGGAAAAAAGTGGACGCTCATGTTAGAAAGGGGGAAGGAAAGACTCAGGAAAAAAGGAACGGATTGTCAGGATGGCCCGACAACTAGTGGGGAAGCGAAAAGACGAAGGAGGCGTCTCCTGCATGGTTGCGATGGACGCAAAAGAAGAAAAAAATACAACAAAAGAAAATGAAAAAACAACCGCAATATGGTGTCGCAAACTACAACATCATCGAAGAACCAAAATCCCACCTAAAATTACAAGGGGGAACACTGCGAGAACTCCGAGTGCCAACCCATTATATTCTCCATAAACAAAGCCAGGGGGGAACGTGAAAGAACCCCATAAAAGGGACGTTCTTCTGAGCGTGGGGAGGGGACAAAAAGTGGTTACAAGGAGAGTTTAATCGATAAAGGGTCGACCCTTACCAAAAAGGGTCAACAAGGTTTCTATTACTGTGACGGGAGTTCAAATCGTAAGAGCATGTCGGGGAAAAAAGCACATTCTTAAACCTACCCATGGCGTGGTTGTGAGGAACCAGTGATGCCGACAGTCCAAGAACATCAGACACGAAAGGAAATGTCCGCAAAGGTCATGCCCGCAAAAATTCTGAAAAACAAGGGGGAGAAGATGGTGGCGCGGAAACGGAGCCCATTGGCGCGCACATCGATTGAGGGGAAAAAGGCTGATGGTTTGAAAGGGGGGAATCTCGACCTAGGGAGAGTCACAACGGGGGGAGAATCGGGGGGGGGGGAGTCCAGAAACCTAAACAGCAGAGAGTACTATTAACGAAAGGCAAAGCCATTTGATTATTTTGGGGGGAAGGGGGGGAGCTACAATTAGACCTCTCAAAAAGCGAGCAGGCTGAGGGAAGGCAGGGCTTCCAAAAAAAAAAACAGCAACTGGATCTTTTTTCGGGGGAGAAATTGAAAAAAAGAAAGGAAGGACCAGGGGTCTCTTCTCTGATGCTCCAATGCTGGGTGGGGAGAGAATAGGAGGTCTGAGGGGAAGTCTTTTGTTTGTAGAAAGGATGGGAGGAACAACAGATGTCAGGGGCCATTTTCGTGATGAGAAGGGAGTGGGTAAATAGCTTGAAAGAAGGCACCTGGGGCGGCCGTGCTACAGGAGGAACAACAGGAGGGGGGGGGGGGGGGGAGGTCAAAATTCTCAGGCAAAGAAAAGCTGGAGCGGTCAAAGGAAAAGAAAAATTTAGCGAAAAGCTAAGAAAAGATGGCTATCTTGCTGGCGTCGAACTTTCGGGGTCAAATGTAGGAAGGAAAGGGGGAGCATGGGCGAAGGTCTTGAGCCGCGGATGGTTGGAGAAGGACATGCTGGAATGATCCATCCGATAATGAGAGGGATGAAATGAGAAAATTGTCTTATGGATAAACCTCGGCACTTGAAGTAGGGTAGTCGAAGAAAATGTGAGGAAGGGGGGGGTTGCAGAAAGTCGCTGGGAGGTGCGGGAAAAAGGGAAGCGGCTTGGGACAGGGAAAAAGCCGGCGAGCCAGAGCGCATCTCTAAAAAGGTCGACAATGGAGTTAGGAGGCAAAGACGCAACATCCGGGAAAAGTTTAAAAGGAAAAGGAAAGAAGGAGAGTGACAATTATATTTCCTCTCAAAAGGGTAGAATGAAAAAGTTGGTGGAAAAAGAACATCAGGGAGCTTACACCTTGGGGAAAGGAAGGCTGATCTGGGGCCTTTTTGGGCTATACCTTTCACAAAACTAGAAAAGGAGCGACTTGGGACGCTGAGAAGTAAGAGGGTGATAAACGCGGAAAAGAAAAAGCGTGGAGAGAAGCCCTGAAAGAAACTCCACGAAGAAGTACGCCGTAACTTCACAGTCATGAAAAGGGGGGATAGGAAAGTCAGAGGACTCTGGAAACTTGCAAAAAGAGCAGTCTCAGTCTTTCTTGAAGCATCAAAGAAATCGGGAAAAAGACTTTTCCAATCGTGGTTTTTCCGCTTTCAAGAGTTGTTGATAAGAAAATGGGTGAAACTGCAGACCAATGAGGTTCACGTCAGGTCCTGCTGGTGTCGTTTGGGCGACAAGCCGGGGAAGCGCTGGGAAAGAGTTGTCAAACGTGCTTGGGAAGGGGTTCTTCTTCGAGCCTGGAGAGGGGAAAAAAAGACCTTAAAAGTGCAGCCCTGGAATCTTTACGGGAAAGGCAATGGAGCAAGACCTCAAGGGGGGTGGGTGGATACGGGGAAGTGACTGAAAGGGGTTCGTCAAAAAAAAGGGAGCCCATCAAAGACTGCGAGGAAAAAAACTGCATGAGGGGTCCGCCGCGGGAAGGGTCGGGGGAGAGGGGCCGTAATGTCTTAATAGATGGATGGGGGGGGAATGGTAAGGATTGTAAAAAAAAGGGGAGTTTGGATCGAGACGAGGAGGGTTGGAGAGAGCAGTCATTGTTCGAAAAAAGGGTTCCATATTAGGATTGTGGAGAACAGGGGGATTGAACCTGTGGGAACTACCGAGGTTTGCTCTTGTCCACATTGTTAGGGTCAGGAAGGAAAGATGGAGAAAGTCTTCGGGCCTTGAAGTATACACACGAGGGAAAGGGGGAGGCCATGCGTAGACTTGAGAGGTGATGAAAAGAAGGATTGGTGGGGCATCAAGGGTGAGAAGCTGAGGGGGGGTATTGGGGGGGAAAAGCTGTACCGAAAGGAGCTAGCCAAGGACTATCGCCATGCTTTGGAGAGGTTACAAGAGGGGGCAACAAAAAGACAAAATCAGGGAAGATCCAACTTGGAACACAAAAGGGGAACAAAGGAAAGGTTCCTAATCAATTCGGAATTTTTTATGCTTTGGTCATGGGGGAAGGGGGGGGAAACTAAAAAACCTCAAAATAGAGCATAAGGGGGGGGGAAACAATACGCAATTAAGGGAGGGAACCAAAGGGTAAAAATAACTAAAAAGGTTCGCACAGAGTCTATATTTGCAGGCGCAACGACAGGACGGGGAAAAGAACGACAGCTAAAAAGGAAAGAGCGCTAGGAAGATGGTGGGTGGGGGAAGGCTGCTTTGAAGAAAAGAAGAAACGGGTGAGAAAGTGGCAAGGAGTGAAGCTAGATCTCTCTGATGTTGGGGAAGGGGGGGAAAGAACTATCAAAAGGTGAAAAAAGCTTGCATGGACCAGGTGGGGCGCCGTGGCGAACAGGAGAAGTGCCTGGGCCGGGAAGAAGCATCCTCATCGCGCAGGTGGAGGGGAAGGCAGATCACGAGATGATCAAGAGTATCACTTATGAAGTCGCCAAGAACGAGATGTACTGGAAAAAAGATCATCAAGGGGACATGGGAATCGACTCAACCTGAGACAGTGGCGTAATTTCTAGAGGGGAGAAAAGAAAGGAGATTCATCTGAGAAAAGAAGTATGGAGGGAAAGACAAAAACTCAGTCATCAACGATCAGCAAAAGGAAACCCCTGTTACGCGGGCGTCCGGGGCGAAAAAAAGGCAGTCAAACCCACCTTTAGTACAAGCGCATGCCGTTCTCCTTTTCCTAGAGATATACTGAAGGAAGAACTAACAAAGAAGAAAAACCAGCTAGAAGGAAAAGAGGGGGGGCAAATGCGCCACTGGTGGGAACGTAGCCGAGGTTCGTTCGGAAGGCCAAACTGGATCATAAGATTATGGTGAAAAAACATGGGAAAAAGGCTAGAGGGGGGGGGACATCTCCAAACATGGAGGAGACTCGATTCACGCTGAGAAGGGGAACGCTTGAAACGGGAGTAGAAACAAGTTGCACGGCAAGCAAACCTCCGAAAAAAAGATAAGAAAACCCACTGCTAGGAAATCAGGGGATTCCATTACTCAAGGCGTCAAGACCGGTGAAACGCCGACGAAGAAGAAAAGTACAGAGGGGACCACGTGATCGTAAAGCCTTCATATGGCTGATACGTTGAACCAAATGGCGTAGGGCCACCAATATGCTTTGGTATGTGGGAGGGGGGGAAGCAACACCGTGAGGGAACATCCAAAACAGGAAAAAAAACGGAGGGAAAATCAGGATTGGGTTTGGGGGTTGTTGTGGAGGGAGGGGGGGGAGAGCTGGGGGAGAGGCACAGGGGTGGAATCGAAAAAAGAGCTCTCTGAACACTCTTACATGGGAATATTCGGGGAGAAAAGAAGGGGGGAATCGTCTGGGAATCTAGGGGTGAAGGGAAAGATACGATTCCCTGACTCAGGGTGGAAAGGTCTTGAAAAAGGGATCCATCAGACTACCACTAACCGCGCCTGGCCAACAAACCAGAAAAATATCCGGCTCGGGAAAATCGCACAGTGTCGAATAAATGTGTAAGCTAAAAGAAGAAAACTAATTGGCCATATCAACCTTTCTCGGCCACAGGATATGTCCAAAAAACTGGACTAGGGATCTCCCTTCAAATCAGAAGGAGAAAAATGGGTGAAAGGGAGGAGGGAGCTGAACCAATCAAGGGGGAACTGCTAAAAAGAGGTAGGGCAAACATCTCCTTGAAAAATTCCCAAGACCATAACTGTAAAAGGACACCTGGAAAACACTCAATAAACACGCGTAAGGGAGGACGACGCATTTCTTCTTGGGCAGCAGAGTAACCTCTTCAGAGGGAGTGGAAAAGAGAAAACAAGGAAAAAAAGAAATAAATTATGAAAAGGGGAGGTACGAAATCTCTGGACAAAAAGAAATGCCATAGGGAATCGGAGGAAAGAACGCCGGGGCCCCTCTTAAAGCGGAAATGGCAAAAAAGGCTGCTCCAAAAAAAGGAAAAAGAAAGGACAACTGCAAAACGCAACATCAGCGAATAGGGACAAACCCAACAGCAAGACTAACCTTACCAAACCTCACACAAAAAGAAGGGTAAAAAAAGGCTTCCAAAGGGAAAAAAAACCAAGGGACAGCGGAAAAAGCAGGGGGGAAAATGGGGGGCATCACCCAGATACCTGTCTCTCTTACTTCAACCGCCTTCTATATTAGTAAAAAGACGGGAGTGGAAGCATTTCCATGAGGGGGGGTTGCTGGACGGGCGAAGGTCAAAGGAGGAGTGGACAATGCTCTCGTGGAAATGCAAAAAAAAGGAGGAACTTCAGTCGGGCGGGGAAATTCCTACTAAAATCTAGATCAAAGACCGCGGTCTGGGGGGAAAAATCAGAAGATAAAAATCGTGCAAATACTAGGACGGTTAGAAAAAAAGCAAAGATCGGGGGAGACAAAGGCACGGTCAAGCAAAGAACACGGCGAGAAGACAAGCCTTATTTATTCCACTGGGAGGAAAATTGAGGACACGCCAGGGGGGGGAAAGGAAAAAGTACGAAAATAGGGAAAAGATTCTCTTACCATGGGAGGAGAAAGGGAGAAGTTCAGAACAATCCCTATTCACGGAAGAGAAAGGAAGAAATGGTCGAAAAGGGGAGAGTCGACGGGGGATGTCACGGGCTTCTGGGGGAACTAATGAAACAAAAAAAAACGACTACGGAGGAGGGAGGAGCAAATCGGGAGTAGCCCTTCCATTCTTGCTAGCGAACGAAGAAAGAAAACAACGGGAGAAGTAAAAAGGGGGGGAAAAATCCGCGGAGGGAGCCGCGAAAAGGAGAGAAGATCATCAAAAGGGAGGACCTAGTCAAATTCTTAAAAAACAACTAACCGTCGAAAAACACACCAAGGCAGTAAAAAAATGAATACCGAAAAATCGAAAAGCAAAAGTCGGCCTCCGATTTTTACGCCTAGATCCGCTCGGAAAGGGCAACTTAACTTCTCAATCAGAGGTCATTCCTCTTCCGTCGAAGGAAAAAAAGAAATCAGAGAAGGGATAAACCATTTTCATGCGAGGGGGAAAACTCGGAAAAGAAAAAAAAAATAAGGGAGTCACGCAATGCCACCCAACAGAGGTTTTCTAAAAAATACAGCAGAGAGCCAAAAAAAAACAATAAGGTAAAAAATAAAAAGGTACGTCCACGAGATGAAAGCAACCGGGGGGGGAAAGAAACGAAGATCCAAAGGGCCGGGCTTTAAAAAAAACGCAGAAGAGAGGGGGGCGGACTGAAGGAGAGCTGAACGATTTCCGGAAAAAAATAGGGGGGGTCGGGGCGGGTCGGGGGAAACGGGAACCTGTTACACTACAAAATTTCAAGTCCATCCTTAAGGAACAGAACCGGAGGGAGAGCGACACGAAGCCGGAGGGGACGATTCAGGGTTGTTAAATCGAGTCTAAGCAAAGGGGGAAGGAAGAGGGGGGGGGGAACCACT
>Ga0179591_1143959_pt1 | contig 27736 bp, 36 predicted proteins | sample CZOMad2_1_08_16f_FD_182891 | JGI IMG/M metagenome (GOLD analysis project Ga0179591, IMG submission 182891) | Vadose zone soil fungal communities from Angelo Coast Range Reserve, California, USA - CZOMad2_1_08_16fungal (PacBio error correction) | ecosystem: Environmental > Terrestrial > Soil >...
AGGGATAAGGGAGGGCCCACAAAAAGGCTTGATCGCATCATTGAAAAAAAAAGGTAGGAGAATTTGGGTTTTCTGTTGAAGGGTACAGGGTCGGCCTGGAAAATAAATGCGCGGTAAAAAAAGGGTACCCAATTGAGGATGTTTATAATACACATGTCACGGTAAATAAGAGTGTTACAGAATTACATGCCTCCTGTGGGGAGTGCGCAGGGTTAATCGGTGGGATGGGAAACCTGAACGGTGCGGCCTTTCAAGCACTATTTGAAAAATAGCATCGCCAGACCTGGAAAGAAGAAAAGTTAACAAAGGGTCCCCATTTGAGAGCGTGGGTAAAGAAAGCACACCAGAATTGCGAGTAGAACTAAACTCGAGAAGGGAACGAAGAGAAAAGACTAACAAAATGAGAACGTTGACTGTGTTTTGATTCTGACTGAATGGACAAAAAATTGACCAGACACCGCCTCAAGAATCTCCGGCTCACCAAAAACCAAGCAGACCATTAAGAATGAATAAACGGGTTCCCTCCACACCACTCCTTTGGAAGGGTCATGAAGCAACCGTGCTTCTCGGGAAGAGGCGACGTAGAGTGGAGGAGCCTGAGCCAGGATAAAAGAGTAAAACAAGAAGAAGAAAATTGAGGAGTGAAAAAAACAAACAATAGTGACTAAAACACCGAGACATGGGAAATAACCTCGATGCCGTAAATTGATTTGGGGCAGAGCTTGGAACACAAGAACGCCACCTTGCGCGGGAGAGCGCCATGGAGTTGATAGGAACTGTAAAACCATATCTATTTGGGGTGTCGGGGGGGACGGCCGTACTTGGGTGTGGTAAATGCCTATTGTTTAGTGAATTTATGTCAAGGTTGTGTGGTGGCAGTCTAAAGGAAAGTTAGGAGGAAAACTCTGGTTCCAAGATTGGGTGGGCTCTTAATGGTTTTGGTGGGTGTTGAAAGGCGTTAACAAGAGGAAAAAAGCTACTCAGAGCGTTGGCAGAAGCTGAGACAGAGATTAAACCAGCGTTTTAAGAGAAAAAGGGGAAAGAAATAACAGGGGGGAAGAGAGGGGGTTCGGCACAATTAATTGGATAAACAATCAACAAGTTTTTTTCAAAGATAGATCAACAACACCGGAAGGGAGGAAAGGAGTAGAGTTAAAGGGGTGGTTGTAGAGGGAAGATATTCCCGAATTTATTTTAAATCTAGAAGAATGTGAGTCGGAGGAATCAGAGGGCGCATCAGGAGGAGGGCTCAGGGGAGAAAAAAAAAGGAATAGCGCAGGATTACTTGGTGCATGGATGGGAAAGAAGGAAAAAGACAAAATAATCATCTATGAACAAATCGTGACCGCAAGATGTGGAAGGCCAAACCGTAAGGGGAAGGGATAAAGGAAAAAAGCCAATTTCGTGAAACATAACTAAAAAAATATGGAAAAACAACAAGATCAAAAAAACATAAATGTGCCTCTTCTTTTAAAGTGGAACGATCAAAAAAAAGGGATCGTCAGAAACCGGGGGAGGAGAGGTGTCTAACGTATCAGGAAAAATCAGGGACTGAGAAAAAGGATTTTAAAACACCATGTAATCTTTTGGGTTTTTCTACCGATTGTTGGTTTGGAGACAAAAGACAATCAGTGATAGAAGCTGGGGGGGGCAGAATCTTTATAAGGGCTGAAAACTTCGAAATCAATATCAGCAGCACACCGGGAAAAGGGGAAGGGAAGAGCCAAAAAAAGGGAGAAAGGGGCAAGAAAATAAACAACGTTTAACCACAGAGGGAACTAAAAAGCCTTATTACTGGGGAGATGTCTGTTAGTGAAGGGTTTAGGAGATTCTATCGGGAGGTATGATTGGGGGAGTTGGTCCGGAAAGGGAAAAGAATTCCGCATCTACTACCATTGCGGGCTATTCTTGTACCGGTCTGAGACGGAATATGGCGAAGGAAGGAGGGGGGAACGGGACCAACCGCCTTACAACATGGACGAGGCGGGGGGGGTCAGATGGCCTCGCTGAATTTGGTAGCTGTGATTTTAAGGAGGTGAAAAAACAAACATAAGGAGGGGTTAGACAGGACCTGCAAAGGGGAAGGGGGGAGACAGTCTATTAAAAAAACTGGAGGAAAAGTCCAAGAAAGAAACAAATAAGACACGTGGATAAGGCGACCTGCAAGGTGAGGAAAGAGCAGCAAGGGGGCCAACAATGGGAAGCAGGATGGGGAGAAAGAACTTTTACGAAATGGGACATAAAAAAGGATCCAAAGTGGAAAAAAAAACTAAGGACTCAGGGGTGGGCGCGATAACTAGACAAGAATGGGCTTCAAGGAAAGAAGAAACCGATTGGAAAAGGGCTGTGTTTCTACCATAAAGGTGATCAACAAGGGGTAAAAACCTCGACGTGAAAGCTGGAGTCGGAACAGCAAAGAAAAACAGAATGTAGGGGAGAAAAAAAAAAGTGCCGACGTTTTTTCGCAAGAATGGAGGAGGAAACGATCATGATTCAAATCAGCGGGTCTAGGGAGAAGAAGGGCTTGTGGGGGGTTTGTTATACACGCTATTGAAACTCCAAAAAGACACGGCTACGCGGGAGGGGAATTTCTGTAATGGGGCGAGAAAAGGCGCTTTGGTGAGTGAGACGGGGGTCTGAAGCAAGACTTGTTCTGAACAAGGGGAGGACTCATACATAAAAACGAAGGGAAACGAAAACCAGCGGCGAACCGATTTCGACAAATGATGAAATACATGGGGGGCACCAAAATACAGAAATGAAGTCAGCAAGGCAGGAAAGGTTTGTACAAAGCGGACGGGTTTGGGAGAGAGAAACTTCACTACAAAATGGCAAGGAGCAAGTGCGCTGGGGCTTACGCGAGAGGAAAATACTCCAGGCGGGGGAATGTTCTCGTACAACCAATGGGGGAGGTATATATCCCGGCTAAAACTGAGCCAGAAAGGCGGGGCGGCCGGGTCGGGGAGATGCATACTCCAGGAAATCATATGCTCAAAAAGACAAACGTCACTGGGAGAAAAAACACCGGACAAGCGACACCCTCGACAAGCAAAAAGGGAATTAGACGTAAAGATTCTAGACGCATGTTTACGCAACGGAACTCGGTGCTTGAAGGACGCCAGATCGTCGCACTTTCAGAGCGTAGGAATGACAACCTGGTCGTGAAAGGATCTTTTAAAAACGTGGCAGTCCATCAGCAGCGCGGGTTAAAAACACAGGTTCTAGAAGCCAGTGTTGTGAAAAAAAACGGGGGGTAAGTTATGGTCCTTCTAGAAGGCTCCGCGGCCACCGTAACATTGAAGGGGGTGAAGGCAATTGGAAATAGCCTTAGATCTCGGCTCTTCTTAATATACTGACGTGGAGAGAGAGTTGTTGGGTACTTCAACGTCCTGAACAAAAAATCGTGGCGAAACTCGGTGATTGCATGGGGAAATCTCATAGAAACCAACGTTATTAAAGTTATCAAAGTGAAACTGGCGGAAAAGAAGGTGGCAGGCAAGGAATATAGGCCAAGCGTAAAAGGGCCTCGTGGCTCTTGGTAATCACATGGTTCGAATCCTTTTAGTTTTTGGGTGACAAGCCTCAGAACAGGTTGTAAAGTTGGCTGAAACTCACGTTACACACAAAAAAATACATCACAAAAAATAAAAAAAAATCTTGGTTCAAGTCCTCCCATAGGTTACAAACAACGGACCTAACGTGGGAGTATTAAAAATTAATGGAATTTGTCGCCAACCAGTCAAACTGGGCGGGACTGTCGGGGCGGGGGTTAGAAATCCAAGTCGCAATCAGGCGCGAGGCAGGCGCGGGAACTGCAGAAAAAAAAAAAGAAAAAAACGCTTAAAGAGCTTAAATAAGTCAAAAGGAAAATCGGCAACGCGAAAACATAAGAATGTTGTGGGGATTGGCAACAGGGGAAAACAGTCGCTGACCAGAGGACCCGCACCGGAGGGAAGGCACTTTTCCCGCCCTTTTGGGGCTCCTGGGGGAAACAACCACAGGAAACCCCGCAATGAGAAAGGGGAGGAGGGGAGGCAGTGATGCACCCTGATAGGGGGGTTCCCTCGGGTGAGATTGAAGAAGGGACAATGCGGGGAAAGTAGGACTTACAAAAGCCGAAGATGGAGGCTCGTATCAAGTGGTGTGTTTTGGGGAGAAACGCTACGGGACGGGTGCGGTCGGAAATTTAATTGAAGGTAAAGTATCAAACATTGTACTTTTCAGAGGATAGCTGGGGGCTTAGAGACGTATGCGGGTTGTTCCTAAAAGTGACCGGGGATGACCCTTAAATAATAGGTGGGATCCTTTTCGTCACTACGGGCCTCACTCGCTCGAGTTGGAGTACAAATCTTGGAGGGTAACCGAGCAGGATGACTGCCGTATAAGTGTGTGGTTACACCAAATGTTCTAATAGAAGAAATGGATGGAAGAAACTGTCATTTCGGGTGCTCACAAACAGGGAACAGCATAGCCATGAGAACAGAAAGAATGAAATCGGATAGGGGTGCGGAGGGGTTTAGAGGGAATTTGTTTGGATATACGGGAAAACTAGAGCCGTACATTAAGGACTCCCAGCCGGAGGAGTCGGCGACGTTAGGGGCGGGCCAGTGATAGAGAATGTATATCAAAGAGAGATTGAAGACTCGTTATTCGCTGAAACGAAGCCAGTAGGTTATTCCGTTCACAACAATAAAATGCCGAGCGAATCAATAGCCGGATGAGGGATTCGCGTATGCTGAGGGGCGGTGAAGCGTCGGCAAATTTGAGGAGAAGATACACTGGGTAAAAAAATACCAAGGTAGTAGGGAGATAGGGGGTAATTACGCCAAGAAATAAGCGGTCATGGCGGTTGTGGCGAGAGGTGAGAACGAAGGCTCTAAAGGAAAGACTCCGGATTGGGACGGGGGCGAGACTTAGGAAGTATCGCGGATGTTGGGTATAGAGCAAAAAAGGTCGGCTACTTTGGGGCTCCACCAGAGCAATAAGTAGGGGGTATCGTCCGGAAAGTAATCATACGGAGAGGGCGATTATCCCATCCGCTATTGATGACTAGGAAATTAAAACCCTTCTTCTTAAAAACGATGGTCGTCTTATTCACAATGTGCCGGTGCTTCTACTCTTATAATTTGGTGCCGTCGGAAAAAGACATCGGTCGTTTTAGAAATGTAAGCGTAGAGGAAAATGGCAAGAGAACCCGATACAGGCTGACGATCTTAGATTTCGGGACCCACTTGCAAAGTACGCGAAACGGGGGGCGCACCACCTTTGGCGTGGTCACAAATGAGGCCCTCGGCTGCGCGAGGGGCGAAAACGGGGTGGTGTCGTATGGGAGGGGGTTGGATAACCCACGGGGCTTCATTTGGGGAGAAGGGGCGATGGCGCAGCGTACCAAAAGTGTGGGGGCCGGGAAAAACTGGGGGGAACGGGAAGGTATGTCGTAAGGCGTATGAAAAAATTCATCATTCGGGGGTGTGCCTTCAGAGTAACCTGTCTGGGGGTTGAGATGAGTCCGTACGTTTGCAGGGGAGCACTAGCGGCAGCGTAACTTTTAAACTGGGAAAGAGGGCAAGCAAAGGAGAATATTTGAACGGAAAACTCTTATTCACTGGCACCGGCACCTTACGCTTAAAGTGCTGTGAAAAAGTTTAACCCTAAACTGCGGGAAAAGAGGGGGAGGTTCACTTGGACATTAAGATTTGGGGGGGAAAACGGAGTCAAGAAGGGGAAGTGTTCTGCAGGATCAGGAGCATGCTATGACAGAGTGCAAGTGGGCGAACCCGGGAATGGGCGCCTTTTGCGTCGTCGTAAATCTCAAAACTTCGGTAGTCGTTGAACGAGTAAGAAGGTGCGAAATAGAGGAACCCAAGAGTCGGAAGTGTAAACTTACGGTTTTGCCGGCTGCAAAGGCGGGCTAGGCAGGGTAGAGCGAGAAGGTTAAATGCGGTCGCTTGGACACGCGAGGAACAAGCAAACTGAAGGAAATCTCATATCTGTGATGGCCCTGGTAAAAGCGAGAGGAATCTACAAAAGACAAAAGATTTGACTTTCATGAGAAAACTTCCTACCAAGAAAAGTTAAAGAAACGGCACACAATCCTCAGGGTTCAGGATATGTACTGATCGAGCGGCATAGGTTAGGAAGATTGCAAAAACAAAAAGAGGAAAAACTATCGGGCCGACAAACGAAAAGAACATGTTTACACCATAAATCTGTTTGTCTTGCAAAATCCTGCTCGCACAACAAAACGTAGGAAATCTAAATATATAGAATCGGTCACCGTAAGAGGAACAATTGTTGCAAAAGTACAACGCTTCGACACCTAGCATCACTCACAAAAGGGAACCTGCATGTCTCATGACTCGAAAATCCACAGAACTAAGGAAAGCATATATTGTCGAAAAGGGTCTGTGGCCGTACAGGGGGGAAAAAGGAATATTCTTTTCAGTAACTTCACCTTGAGAACCGTACAACAGCCCATCAACGATCTCTGCAAATCGTCGCCAAGGGAAAAGAGCTCCGACAGAACTACGTCTCAAAAGCCGGAAAGGTACACCTTAGAAGACCTGGGGACAAGCACTACGCCCTCAGATCCTCGCGAAGGCAACAAAACGCTCCCAGAAAGCCTTGGTGTAGATGAGATCAGAGACAAGCAGAAGCTTTAAAAGCCAGACGAAATAGGGAGCGAGGCCTCTCCTAAAATAAGCAACTCCATAGGGCACTCAGGAACTTGAACCCTCTCGCGAGAAGGAGAATAGCGAAGAAAAGGGAAACTTGACCCCGTCTGACCGTTGGCAAAAAGAGATATAGTCCGAAAAGGGGGAAAGCTGCAACGAACATTGAAAAGACAGACCGCAAAGCCAATGAGGGTAAAAATCAGTTTAGCCGAAGTGAGACTTTCCGTGACACCCACTACCACTGAGCGACGGCCTAAAACAAAAGGGAAGGAATTTAGATCCTCAACGGTAACGGTAAAAGAAAAGAGCTACACGGACAACGAGGCCGTCGGAAAAACCATCCCGAGGCACAGGAAAGAGAATGAAGGGAAGGGGGACACCTACGGAAATCCAGAACTAGGCAAGCGTCGGAAGGGAAGACAAAGTCTGCTTACGCAAGCGCCACGGAAAGACGATCAAATGTGCGGAAACCTGGGGGGAAGGCATTTGGGGGGGGAAAGACTACCCCGACTTTTGTCTACTATAGGAAAAGAAAAAACATTACTGAATTTTTTATGAAGCAGAACGAAATTGGGGAAAATCCTTGAAAAGGACTTTGAAAAAGGGAAAAACCTCACTGTCTCTAGATGAGAGACTGTGAAAAAAAAAGGTACGCTGACAACTTTACGGGGCGAAATAAGAAAGGAGGTCGAGACGGGAGCACAAGAGATAGAGAGAAAAAGAATTCAAGCTGAAAGAAGGGAAAAAAAGTAGGATCAGCCCACTGGCTTTTAAAGGAACGATAAAGGGGGGGAACAATACCCCGAGGGAAACGTCGCCTCCGCCGGCGAGAAGAAGAAGGACAGAGACGAGGGGGCAATATCGTTTGGAAGCACACGCGCCGTATGACTAACAAGAAATAGCATCAACTCTCTAAAGTCTTCAGAGCCATTCCTCAAGAAGAGTCGGAAAGAAAGCGAGGAAAAGGCAAGCATCATCACGACTCCACATAGTAACCGTCTCCATAAAGCAGAGCCAATAAACACGGAGTAGGGGAAGGGGGGGAGAGCCAATTTTTTGGCCAACTATTTCACCACGCCTATAAGATATCGATCCAGGAAAATAGAAATCGGCTGGAATCGTATAGAATTGTGGGAAAACACGCACCCCAAACTCAACTCCACGAACGAACGGAGGGAAAGACGACTTGGCTTCTAACTGGCCGACATCACCTGATGACGAAACTTGGGGGAGCTAGAAGGTTAGGCCGAATTCAAAAAACGTCTCACTGCTCCAAAATCTCGGCGGACGGTCCGAGAGAACAGACGCCCTTTAGGAAAAAAAAATCCGCCGAACAAACTCGGAAACAAAATCAAATCCGTGGATCAACTGAGCAAAGGTTGGAAACTGCTGTCCAAGGTCAGCCCAACGAACAAAGGGTGACACATCAGGGAGCTCAACGAGGGGTTGTTAACCACAACTATCGGGAAAAAAAATCATGAGTAGCGAAGAAAAATGGGCGATAACACCGAGTCGGCGAATTGGAGCAAGAATCTTCAAAGGTAAAAGATAACCATGGGGGGGAAACGCCGGCTATCTAATCCAACTTCCCTGCGTCCAAGAGGGGAACCACACCAAGGAGAGAAAACCGGAAAGGGAACAAACATTCCTTCTCAATCCAAGTACAACTAAAAAAGGCCCGCCTCATCGGTCAGCTATTCAAAGGGAGTTCGAAAAGAAAAGGGTAACTTCCCTGCAAAAAACTAAAGAACTGGCACTAAAAGACGTGACAGGCGGAAGTTTCCCGACGAAGAAGCGAGGGGGCCGTCCCGACCAATCTCATAGCCACACCCAAGAGGTGGCAATCAGGAAAACGAGAAAAGAGAGTGGAAGGACTGAAAAGGGCCCCAGAGACATGGCCGAACATTCAACTCAAAGGATCCCCAATGGCAGTGGGGAGGAATCATGTTGGGGGGGGGTCTCGGGGAAAAGACAGTGGCGAGCAAGAACACAAAAATTTATGAAGGGTTCCGCGCCAAGGTAACCGTGTCGCAGCCGTATAGGGTACAGTATTTAGAACGGCAGGTTCATTGAAGGGCCAAGAAAGCCCGGGAAAGGACATTGATGTGCTACAAAGGAACGACATACGAGGGGAGCGGACTGGTCTAATAAAGAAATGAACTATGAGAAAGAACCTAACAAATCTAACAAAACACGGGGGGAGGTCGTGAGTACACAGTCTGAGAAAAAACAACTATTTTAAAGGGTGGGAAGGTGATGTTTGGTACAAGTGAGTTTCAAGTCAAGAGGAACAAGAAGAAGGGGAGGGACTGGTCAAAAAACCCAGAAAAAGTTTTAGGAGAACAAACTGTGGTTGGCCTTATAACGAAACGGGACAGAAATTGGTGAAGAGAGGGGTGTAAAAAGTCGAAAAGGAAGGGGGGGAAGGCGTGAACTGGAAGTGGTCAAAAATAACAGGGAATTATCGTTGTGAATGTAACGGGGGAAAACCGGCTTGGACAAAAGCAAGCTCGTGGAAAAACCCCTGTGGGCATGGCCAGTATAATCCCAAAATGAGACACAGATACAGAAAAGAGAATATACTTATCAGGGAACATCATGCACGAGACAACCGACTTGTAGGGGGGAAAGTATTATAACAACACGGAACAAAAGGAAGACAGTCCAAAACAGATTAAGTTTGGACCAATGGAAAATGGGTGGGACCGAATTCCACGATACGTACGATACAGTATTCATCCTATAATACAACATTTAGCTTTTTTGGATTTACTTAAGAGAAAAAGGGGATTAGGTTGAAATAATCGGGGAGGAAAGTTCCGAGAAAGGTAAAAAGGGGGACCTGTGACAGGGTGCGCGGGGGCCTTAAGGGGGGTCCCAACCGAAACCATGTTCTTGAGAAATTCAGAGGAAGGTGAGATGAACGCGAGACAAAAGACCGGGAGGGGCGGACATTTATTTCCTCAAGCCGACGGGGATTGGAATACAAATAAAGACCCGCTAGTCCAAATCCAAAGGGGTGCAGGTCAGGAAAATGGGGTTGCCTATCTCCAGAAAAAGTGACCGGGAGAACCACAGAATTTGCAGCCTAAGAGAGGGAAAAAGGTCCCCATGTCCACAATGAGGGGGGCATCAAGATGAGAAAAAATACTCTGGAAGCCGCCGAGACGTTGTATAGATAACACATTGGAAGGGGGAGGGGCCGAGCTAAATATGAGAAAAAAGTACAAAACGACCGGGGGATCGGGAAAAAAAGCAAGAAAGGAAAAGGGGGGGGCATCTTTGGTATTCTTGAGTCACACCCACGCCGGGGAACGGTCAAAACCAACCCAAAGCGAACGCTGACTTGGAAGGAAGAGGTGAAAAATGAGGGCGAATAACGGTGATGCAACCACGTTGGAGAGGTCTTTGTCAGTGGGGAAAATTCCCAGCCACCAACCGAGAGGGGGGCCGGAGGAAGAGGGGAAAAAGAAAAGAAAAGGGGGGAGGGGAGGACACCAAGTGCTACATAAAGCAAAAGTCTTGTTCTTTGAAAACCAAGAGGGGAAGGATAGGAACACCCACAATATGTATCGAGGTCAGGCTCAGAGTCGAAAGGGCATTTTGGTGGTTCGGGGGGGAACGGGAAGGCCGGAGGAAAGCCAGGCTCAGGATCTCAACGTGTTCCAAAATGGCTGCTTTGGGGGAGAAACACCGAAGGGTCGCCAGTTAAGTCAGCAAGGGGGAAAGGGAAGGGGGGGGGTGGGAATTCCAGTGTCAATTGGGGGGGTGGGAACTTCTCGGTAGAAGAAAGATTTAATAGAGGAAGGGGATTGAAGACGTAAATTTGAGACCTTGAACGACTCCGTGTGGGGGGGAGGACGAAATCGATAGCCAAGAAACGAAAAAGGAAGAAAGACGAGCGGTAACCACGGCTAACATGTGGAGGGGCGGGGTTCACATCACCAGCATAGTTCTGGAGGGGGGCCTAAAGCCCCAAGGAAGAGGAGAAGAGTCCATATAATAGTGACTGGGGGTTGAAGTATGGGTAGGGAAAAAATTGCAGAATGACAAAAATCGAGCCAAGAAGCAAAAAAAGTAGGTACGTCAAAACCCAACATAGGGAAAACCGATACATGAGCTAGCTGTGACAGAGAGAAAAAATGGGAAACTTGATCTGCAAAGAGCCCAGGCGGGATTAGGGTCTTCTTTTAGAAAGAAGGGTTTTCTCTGAGGAGATAGGGATGCAAACCTGCAGAGGGGCCAAGGGAAGGGGATTGATCAGAACGCGTTATGGTCGGTGGGGCGACACACAATTAGAAAAATCCCGACCAGGTGGAAAAAAGCACAATAGGGAGACTGAAATGTATTGGGGGAGGAAATACAGGAGAAGAAGAAAAGACGACAGATCTAGGAAATGCGTTGGAGAAAAGTAACACGGTCCAAAAAAACGGAGCAATTTTCTGAAGTTCTTGGGAGGTTTTTCGGGCAGGGGAAAAGGAAAACTGTTGTGGAAATCTTTTCTGGAAAATAATGTTTTAGTGAGTTAAGGGAAGTGGGGGGGGGGGCGGGTCTCACAACGCACTCAGGGTGCTTCAACATCGGGCTTCCACGAATTGGAAGGGAGCGGTGGGGGGGGGTGGGGGGTGTTCGGAAAAAAAATCAAGTACAAATCATACTCAGCTTGAAGAGTGGGAAATAAAAGGAGAAAAGGAAGGCAAGCGTTAAGGAAGACAAGCCCTCAAATAACGGAGGGGGAGAGATTGAAAAAAAAAACGAGGGAGACAAAAGGGGGGATTTATGAAATCTTTATGCCAAAACAATTTGTGAAAGGGAATATCCTCAAACAGGAGGAGTAGACAGTTTTAACATGTTTTGTGATAAGTTTGACTATTATGGGTGTAAAGGTGGGAAGATAGAGAAAAAAAAGGGTATTTAAAAGTGAGGGCTCAGGAGGGCATCGGGCGAATGACTCGAAGGAGGAAGAGGATGCGACAACGCTAATCATACAGGCCTAGTAGGGGGCAGTGATTTGAGACAAAAAACAAAAAAAAACCCTAAGGGAGCAATCAACTGAGGGCAAGGGGGGACCCACCGGACGAAGAGACATTCCCAAAAGCGGTAACTAAACGAACAAACAAAGTATGCAAAACTCACAAAGTGGCGTAAACAAGCCACCAGAAAAACACAAGGGGGAAGACACAAAACCAGAGGTTGCACCGGGGTGAGCAAAACTCCAGGACTCAGAGCGAAAGGGAGTTCTTTTGGATCAGTCAGACGCAACTTTACTGCGCACAAGGGGTCAGGGAACAATTTTCCGAGAGTGTGGGGAACTCGGGGTGTGGGAGGAAACCCAGGGAAATCAATTTTTAGTTAAAGAGTATTTGAAGAAGATTTAGCCTGGGACTCATGAGAAGAATACTCTCATACAAGAAAGTTGGAATCCCATCCTATGAATGCAGAAATGGGCTGAGTCAAGCAGTTTTGCACAGGATACAGTTATCGTCTGGCGCTGGGGGGGAAATTTATACAGGGAGTGAAGGTCGTGGGGAAAAGCCGATGCATGGAGAGGTCGGCAAAGAGTTTTTTTCATGACCAATTCGAGGGACTACTTAAAATACCAGCCGCTGCTGCGAGTAATGGCGTAGATGGCATAGATGTCAGCGATGACCCCTCCCCTCCATCTGCTTTAATTGTACACAGCTCACAAATGCGATCAATTGGTTCAATTCCGCCGAGATGGAAAGCCAAGGGTTAGACGGGTCTTGTTCTCAAGCGTATCGGCAAGAAATCGCGGATGGGTGTTTCTTGCTGAGATGTGCAATGCTGGGTGAAATCCCTTCGGAGTAAAAGGAGCGCATTCTATCAAAGGAAAGGGAGATCAAAAAACACCGTCTCCGGGAAGAATTGTGCAAGAGGAAACTGAATGTTTGGGGAGAAATTCAAAAAGGTGGAAAACTGGTAACAGCGAGTGAGGGGGGGAATAAATTTCCGACTTCCAATCCCAAAGTCAAAGGAGAATGGCGAATGCAGTTAACCGCTCAGCAAATTTTTTGTAATCGGGGCAAACGTCAAAAGGAAGCTTGTGAGGCTGAACACGAATCAGGCAGCGAAAAGGTTTTTCAAAGCGGGGTGGTATTCGAGCGCAGGGTTATAAAAGCAATTCAAAAAGGATTAACTGAGAGGGGAGCAAAATCGGGCAAGAAACCAAAGAAAGCCCGGGTACAGGAGAAACCACACGGGCGGACGAAACTCTTTTTTTTCGCCAGTCAAGGGATTCGGGCCGGATCAGTCAAGAAGCTGCTTGGGGAGGGGGTCAGAGGATGGGTTGGGGGTTGTGAAGAGGAAACGGCTATTTTTGAGGGAAAACAATAACCAAGGAAGAGAAATCAGCAACAAAAAAAAAAAAAAAAAAAAAAAAAAAAAAAAAAAAAAAAAAAAAAAACAAACACACACACTCGGAGAGACTGTCGGGGACTGTAAGTGGGGCGATTACAGGCGTCATTTTGTTAGCTGTTTGAAGGGGTCAGCGGAAATTAAAGTGGTGTAAATTAAGAGGGTCAAGAGAGAAGACGAAAGCTTTCATGAGAAGGGAGCAGGGGGAGAAAAGAGAAAAGAATTGTCACCCTTGTCATTTGGGTGCAGGAAGAATGGATGGGGTAAAAAGGGGAATTCAATGTTTGGGGGAACTCAAGGGTGGGGGAGAGCACTCATGTAGGAAACGAATTTAATGGAGTGGGGGAAGAAAAGGTGAGGTACTATTGTAGTCAATCGGGATTCGTCAGATTGAAGATCCGAGAGCATGTCTTCTTTTTGCTATGCGGCAAGAAAAAAGAGGACCAAGAAGAGCGAGGACTGGGGGGAAAAATTTCACTTCAAGTTCATCCGGAAGGATCAGAAAGAAAGAGAAGGGTCTTATGGGGGAGAAAAGGGAAACAATCCCTCGGCACAGCGACAAGAAAAACTTCTTGTACAGTATCAGGAATCGTATCGGAAGCAGCAGAGTGACACATGAGTCGGTTCAGTATGCGAGAAGGACAATCTTCAATGGAATGATGATATGAAAAAAAAAAGAAAGGGAGAGTATCGGAGGGGAAGGTAGGCCCATCACAAAGAATCTGGGTTAACGCTATGAAAAAAGGGGGGGGTTTGACGGAGTGGGGAGACCTAGGGTGTGGAGGGGGGGCCTAAGGACCGAGCGAAATCACATTCAATTATCGGGGTTACGGAAATTCTGTTGGGAAAATCTTGGTAGAGGGAGAATCAAAATGGGGGATTAGGAGGCGTGAAGCTGGGAGAATGTGGTGGGAAAACGACAGAACCGAAACATTCCAAGGTAACGAGGGGCACATCGGTATAGCAGTGGGGGAGGCAGGAAAGTGACCCTGAAAACTTAACAAGAGAAGGGAATGGGAATAAAAGACTCTTTAATTCAATTCAATAAGCAATTTGAATAAAGAAAAGGGAAACCTTCGGCCAAATCATGGCGTCGGGGACTCATTGTAATCACCAAAGGGTTGTTCTAAAAGCGGGAAAAGGGTGGCGTTGAGTTTGGGGGAAAAAAAGAGAAGGAACGCTTTGGGAAGGGGCTTGAAACTCAAAGTGGAGAAAAAGCGCAAAACAAAAAAAAAGCGGGGGGTAAAACAAAAAACCCCTAGGTTTACAAGCACCCGCCGGTGTAGGTAGAGGGTTTCTGCTAAGCTAAGAAGAGAAAATGGAATAGAAGAAAGGGGAAAGCACCAGAGACTGTCGCGGCGGGGGTAGAAAAGAACCAAGAAGGGAGGTTTGAGAAAGCGGTCGTCGTGAGTGGCCAGGAAAGGAAAAAAGAACGGATGAAAGAAAAAGAAGACGGTCTGCGACGGTTAGAAGCTTCATGAGGGAAGAACTACAGACAACGGTTTTGTATTGCAGGGAACGGAAAGGAGGCTGACCAGAGAACTCATAACTTAGGAACGAATCTTTCATAATGTATCTTTCCTGTGGAGTTAGGTGAGGTACATCGTGGGAGGTACCCCACCTAGAAGTAAGTAGGCGGAGGATGAAAACGTGGATAATTGAACCTGCTACTCTCCGTGAAGAGTTATCTACATACCACTGCCGATCGCGTAGTCGTGAGCACTAAATTAGAAGAGGGGGTCTGAGCGGGTACCAGTTGTTTTTGTGAATTCCTGACTGTTGGAAGAGAATGGGGCATTAAAAGAGCTGGGTGCAATTGAGATGTCAGGGTGAGGTGGGGGGTGGCAGTGACGGTGAAGGAGAGGGGTAATATGGGGGAGTGGGGGTCAGTATGCCACGAAGGTATAACTCTGACAGGGTAATCCCGTTGGCTGGTGGAAGTTCTGCTAGAAGAGGGGAATCGCGGGGGACAAAGAGGGGGGGGGGGACTCAGGAATCATGATGACGAGTAGCGTTGTGGCTGGGGAACCAAGTCGGAAGGAAACACTAAAATTTTTCACCCCTTGGTTCACGGGTGGGAGGGCAATGGGAAGGAGCCGACGAGAGCTAAGAGGAAAGGGAGAGGGGGCGGGGAGGTGTTAATATCGGATTTTTTTGAGAAAAGCGGCGAGAGCAGAGGATGCCGGGAAAATACAACTGTTTCGTGAAGGATTCTACGGAAGGACGGGCCTTGGAGCAAAGTGAAGGAAGCGAGGAAAGCATGAGGAGAAGGTCGGTCATAAAGACCCGTGTGCGGTCCCACAAGGGACCTAGCCAGATGGGAAAATAGAAACCGGCTTCCTGTAAAGGGGGTAGACACTTGTGGAAGATGCCGGAAAAGAAAAGAGGGGGGGGTCAGAGGAAAATTTCAGCAAGACAGCGAGTTAAAGTCACACGTGTTGATGGCGAAGGATAGACTGCAGAACTCGCCTGTTTTTATTGGCTATGGAGTATCAAGGTGATTTGGGGACTCGGAAAGAACGGAAAAGGGGGGGGAGGACCCAGAGAGTGCACGCGTTCGTCGGGTTATGCGAGTCGTAGGGGCGTATAAGGCGGTGTAGGGGGGGAAGAAGTAGAGGAAAAGTCTAAAAGAAAGGCCCGGGGGGGATGAAAAAGAAAAAGAAAAGAATCTTTTCTTAATTCACAGGCAAAAGGAAGGCCGTGTCTAACTACTGCATAATTGGAGCACGGTCAGGAAAAAAAGAAGGTCTTTTACGCAAAAAAAAAGGAAAAAACCTTTAAGGAGGAAGGTAAGGGGGGGAAAAAAACCGAGGAGAAGTAGAATCAGGGAAGGACGACTTGGGTGCAAAACCCTTTCGCAAATTACGCGCAGATGGGTCACCCCAGGTTGCCTTGAGAGGGATTCTAAAAAGGGAAAGGTCAGTAAGATCGGGAAAGAAAAATTAATGGGAGAGGGCATTGGTCTAGAAATCACAAAGTTTTCGTATAGCACGCATTTGCAATCTAGGGGGTATCGACATCCGGAGGCAACTTGGGGGGAAGAGCAGGAAGGGGTGGGACTAGGGAAGGGATGGCGGTCGTAGTGTGGCCAGCAGCTTTAAATTTGGGGCCCTGTTCTAGAAGTTGCTTGAAGGAGAGACGGTTGCCGGGGACGAGGGAGAGGAGGGGAAAAGGGAAGAACATAATCATAAGGAGCAGGGGTGGCGGAAAAATAGGAGGACGAGGGGGAAGCGAATCTTCACACTTCGGGGGAGGGACAGTGCTGGTCAAAGGTTCGTGCTTGGAAACGCATGAAAGAAGGGACTTCCAGAGAAGAAAGACGAAGTGCTTTTTGAAAGATAAGAAGGGAGTGGGGTGTGGTCGATCGAGATTAGATTGACACGGAAGTAAGTGTGAAAGGGTCAAAAAAACAAAACAAAAAAAAAACCAAGAGGGGCGGGCCTTTGCTTAATTAGGGCAGGTAAAATAAAAGAGGGGTCGGCTTTTCAGAGAATGGTGTGGGGGTGCTACTAACGCACAGAAAGGCGGAGGAGAGTTGTAAAAAAAGGGGTGGCCAGAAGCGTCGTTACAATCGGGGGCGTTGCTAGTGTAATCGGTCTTGGGGATCAAGGTGATGTATGGAATAGCGAGGATGAGACGGAAAATGCAGGGGGGATGAATGGTAGACGGGGTAGACGTGAATTCTCCCTAACAGCAGCAGTGCCGCTTAAACCGTCCGTAAACAAAAGGAAAAACTCATGGGAGAGCAGGAAGAGAACGCGGGTGGAGGAGAAGGTGAAGGTAAATATCTATCGTCAAAGTCATGACGGGGAGACGGTACTCTCTCTGTAAAAGAGGGTTGCTCCAATTGATGCGGAAGTTTGTTGACTAAAAGAATCTCAAAAAAAAAAAAGGGGGAGGGAAGACAGAGAGAGATACTAAAAATACCCCTCCTCGTCCTACAGTGGGGGGGGAAAAAAAATTCACTGAAAGGAAGGGGGAAACAAGATAAGCACTGAAGACCTAATGAAGACGAGGTGGGAAGATAGGAAATAAAGACTACGGAACAACAGAAGCTGTTCAAATTGAAGAAGAATTGGTGATCTAAAGAGGTAATTTGGGGTGGTAGGGGGGGGGGGGGGGGGCCAAGGGGTCTGTTTATGTAGACGTCTTGACATCTCGGGGGCTACCAGGCCAGAACATGCTGAACGTCGACAACGGGGAAAGGGGGGCTAGATAATCGGAAGGATAAAAAGGGAACTAAGGGAACTTACCCTCTCCTAACATCTCCCACGCTCCGAGCAAGAGGGAATCGGAACAAAATGATCGAATCAAGGGGTGTCTATTCTCCAAACTTCGAAAAGTCACCGGGGGAAAAAAGGCTGGAGTATTAATGCCCTCCTAATACAAAGAGACCCTCAGGTGCAAATCAACACAGGTGGACCCTTAGCTGGAGAGCAGGAGCAGGAGAAGAAACAATCCCTGATTGAAAGATGCAAAACGCTCTCTTCAGAGAGGAGTAAGCGAAAAAAGGAAAGGGGAGGGACGAAAAAGGACCCTAGATGGGGAAAACCCTACGAAGGGTGAAATTAAGTGCCAAGCCAAGTACGAGCTGTGAAAAAATATAAGAATTTTACGGGAAGGAGTTCACCAGCAAGGAGACCATTTGGACAGACGCCCAGGGAAAAGGAAAAAGGACCAAACACAGAACCCCCTCCCAGCAGGAACACACAAAAACCCCAAAAAAAAAAAAACCACTCAAAAAAAGCCCTGCAAGACAGGCAAAAAAGGGAGAGAAAGAAGGAGAGACGAGAACATATCGGGGAACAGCCAACCAGGAGGAACCACATCCTCAAAGAGCTTAGGTTCTCAGAAATAGGAAGAAGCAAATGGGCACTGGCGAAGAAAGTGGGGGGTAAAACACTTTGACCTACTATCACATTACTTTGTCATAAAAATCTAAGCAGGGGGGGGGGCTCAAGGGGTAGGGTAGTCATGCAGGCACGGTGCCCAAGATTTCAAGCGGAAGGCGAGAAGGCGTGTGAACACAAAAATCCTAGACATCCTTATGGAGTCGAATAAAACGAAACTTTACCGTAACTGGGCGACTACCGAGGTAGAGACGGGACGAAAAGGAGAGGTAGAGGCAAAGGAAGTACAGGAACGGTTGGAAAAGAAATAAAGTGTCTTCAGCGTAAATGGGTTAAATGGACTAGAGAGTTGGGAAGAAAAACCCTGAAAGGGGATAGCAAGAGAGGCGAGAATCAGAGAGCTAACGAAAGAGCAAAAGAGGGGGGAAGAAAAAATCAAAGCATTGGCAGGCCATAAATACCTCGCTATCTTATACTCAACGGGAAACTCCTCTCCCGACGATACAACCTCTGAATAGCCATAACCCCGACAAGAAGAGAGGGAAGGGGGGACGGAGGATGAGAAAGAGAGACATAATCGTGTGGATCTGGGCCTCAAGGTTCTCAGTCAAAACGGTCCAGGAGACTACGAAGCTGAAAGAACTCAAACACTGAAAATCTCTCAGGCAATGGGTGACAAGATAAGATACGGAGAGAGGGGTGACCGGACTACGAGAAGGAGGACCTAAGCTGTAAATTAAATGCACTGAAAGACTTCAGACGTAAAACTCAACACCATCGGACGGCGGCTGCGAGAAAAGAATAATGACACGAATGGAGAGAAAAAATCAGCCAGAGAAAACCGCAGAAACAAAAGCAAGAGGGGTCATCAAGACGTAAAATCAGTTAAGCAGATCGGAACTTAAATGTTCCATAAGCAAAAAAAAATCTGAAGGGTGTAACCCATCCTTGTCCGCTGCGTTTTCTAAATTGGGGGGGGTGGGAACCACAGCTAAGAGTAAGAAAGAAATAGTAAAGACAATTTTGATCACCCTAGCGCGAAAAGTGCTAAAAACTTGAAAAGCACAGGGAACATAGCAAACCGGTGGCAAGCCCTGGCTCAAACATGAAACAAAAAAAATGAAGTACGGTTCAACTCAAGGACACACCGGAAAAAGCAACCTCCACTACCCTTAAGCAAAAGACCGCGAGGGAGGATATTCCATGGGACCAAGACGGAGGGTCCACTCGTCGCAGAAAAACCAAAAAAACTGAAGAAGAATACCACGAGGGAAGTACTTCCGCCTAAACTTGAAAGGCGGAAAAAAAGAACACTACACCTCAGACTAGCAGGTTCCGGGAGACAAACAGAGAAGAAAATGTACAATGGGACGGGGAAAAGTCACAGCTTAGCACAGAACGCGCCCCATTAGAGACCAAAACTGTCGGAAACTGGTTTGAACGTCCTCAAGATGTAGCGGACACGCCGTGTAGGATCCACACCAAAGTGGTTGAAGGCACATTTTCCGTTCCAGCCATGTGAGCGGGGAAGGGACCTTTGGTAAATGGACAGGAAAGAGACGGCAGAGACACACTAGGAGGCCTATTGTAAGGAAAAATACACGCTCCAGAAAGCGAAGGTAGAAAGGGTGTCGGATCAAGAAGAATAGAAGGCCATAAAGCACGGACTACCAACCAGGGTCGTAAGTGAAGGAGTTGCAATAAAGTTTTAATTTGGGTTAAGTGTTGTGTAAAAGGTGAGTTTCAAAAAAAAAAAAAAAAAAAACAAAGCCATATGGAAAAATCGATGGATGGGCAAAAAAAAAGAAGGTGGGGCCCACAAAGCAACCACCCTCACACCCCGAAACCCACGTAGCCACGGCGAAATCGTCGCCCGCTACGGGAGTAGGCAGCGAGCCCACAGGAGCAGAAACATGGAGGAAAAGGTAGACTGGGGGCGGGGAGCGGTACGAAGAATAGAGCCGCAGTTATCGACACAGCGTAACCCCCATGATGGGGCAGCGCCTTCTTAAGAACGAAAAGCATACAGCGACCAGGGAAGGACGACACGACGGACACAAAAGAAAAAGAGAACCGCCACACGAAAAGAACAGACTAAGAAGAGAAGAAGATCCAGACGACAGATCTAACCACCCCTACACAACATCGGAAGCGCCCCGAGTTGGCTAGGGGGAAAAGGATTCGAGCTAATTCAAGGAAGTCTGGTCTCAGGAACGGGAGAGGATCAATGAAGGGCATTCTTTACACTTGAATTCAACAAGAAAAAATTAACAACTACCTGGTATCTGGTGTTAAGGGGAGGAGCGGCTGGGAAGAACAGCAGGAGGGGAGGGCAAAATTCTTTCTCTGGGGTAAATGGCACAATAGACACGAACCCCCACAAGTGAATCCAAGTAAGAGAAAAGAGCGCTATACGAAGGAAAATCACTTAAACAGAAAAGGAAATAAAAAAGGGGGGGGGATACGGGGGGGGGAATGGGAAAGCGTAGTAGGGAGGACAGCACCAAGAGAAAGCATTCAAACAGGAATTGAATGGTTTAAAAGAAAGGAAAGGGGGGAGGTCCCCGATGGAAAAAGGGGGGGGGGGACGGGGGGGGGGGGGGGGGGGCTAGAACGATACGGTGGGGATAAAGAAGCTTCAAGGGGCTGGTCTAGGAATATGAAAAAAAACGAGTTAGGAAAGGGCGGCCAGTCATTCTGCTATTTAATTACCAGAGTGGGAATTGTAGCCGAAAGGATGCAACTCACGCAAAATAAACGCAATGGGGTCAGGAGAAATTGACGATGAGTGGGGGAGAATGAAAGGGAGAGAAAAACCCTCTGACATTCAAAGACGAGAGTGTCATTTCGGTGCAAAAGAGAGTATGCTGGAAACTAACAATTAAAGAAGGGACCCTCAGAAATTCAACGCAGGACTCAAAAGTGGGCAGGAACGGAAAGGTAGTCCGTTATCTCCAGAAAAAATGATCTCGGACGCAACATTAAAATGAGGGGGGAAGAGAGAACGACTGCATTGGCCAAGTGAAAATGAGTGGGAAGAAAAGAAGGGACGCCAATAAAATATCAACGGGATCCCGAAGAGTGCTGGAGATTATAAACACTTTTCAAAAATAAGGCGAAGAGAGTAAAAAAAGGTACGACAAGAGAAGGGAATCTACAAGAAGAAGAAAGAAACGACGAAAACGGTATTGTCATGAGGTGTTAGGGATTGCAGAACACAGTCTAAAGGTGACAAGTATGAAAAAAAAAAACAACGCAGAAGAAAACATAGAAAACGCAGATGAAGATCGAGCGGGGGCAGCACTCAAAGGGCTGCAACACTTATTATGTCACGCTGATGTTATGCAGGAAAAAAAGGTCCTTTTGTTGTTGGCGACTGGGAAAAGGGCTCACGCAAAAGGGAAGAGGAAGGAGTTGAATCATGAGGATACGAAGTACACCAGCGGTCAAGTGCTGGGAGGGGTCTCTGAATCACAATCTTAAACTAGATCGCCACCCCGAAAGCGTGAGCGAGGGGGGAGAAAGGTTAAAGAGGGGGAAATGGGGTTTGACTCTGCCCTAGGGGATTATTAAACACTACCTCGTTGTCAAGGGCCACACGGGGGGGGGAATTTTGAAAATGAAAAGGAACATGGCTCCGTAGCCCGGGGGACTGGACTGGGGGGGGTTTGGTTTCACTGAAGTCTCATCGTTGACTGGGGGCAAAACGTGAGAGAATCATACGGATAGCCACCGAGGGTGTCATGTCGAAAGAAATGGTGAAGGAGAAGCGAGGAGAGAAGAACCAGAGAAAGAAAAAGGAAAGAAAAAACATTATCTCCATTTTGAAAAACAGGGGGTGGGGGTAAGGAAAAAAACAGGCGAGAATTCTATTTGAGTCCATACGCAAGGGAAGACTCCGAACAAAAAATACAATGAAAAAAAAAGGGAAGTTTTAGAGATGACTGCAACAAAACTGTGCAGGACGAAGGCCACATTTAAAAAAGAACGCCATACACAGAAGGCCGAACCCGAACAGAAAAGGGGAAAAAGCAAGTAATATAGAGGACTGTTGAAAGAACTGTAAAAGGGGGAGGGAGCGCACAAATGGGGGGTAGAGGGACGTAAGGAGATCCTTTTCTCATTAGAGTATAGGGGAAAAAATCAAGGACATAATCAGGGCGGACAACTCAAACTCGTACCTTATTTCGGGGCAGGAAAACAAAAAAGTGGGGGGAGAAAAAAAGCCCGGGAAATGGGGGAAAAGCACATCGTTCTCTTAATTTGGTCAAAAAATCCTGGCGCCACAGAGCAAACCGGGAAATATAATATGCTTATGGTACAAAAAAACCGGTCAAACGAAGGGAGTCATTCGTTTGGGGAGAAGGGCAGTCAAAGGGGGGGGGGGGGGGAAGTCGTTAACATATTTTTTAGTTTTACTCTGCTTTGTGGGCAGTCTCAAAAGAAGGAGGTGAAATCAAAAGATGTTAAACGAAGGTGCAAGAAAAGGGGATCTTAAATGGGGGGGGGGGGGGGGTTGTTTAGGAGGGAAAAAAAACCAGAATGAAAAAAAGCGACTCATAAATTGGAATATGGTTTGAACATCATAAAGAGCTTAAGAAAGAGCTCAGATTATTAGCAAGCCCTCATACCTTGAGAGAGAAGGAAAAAAAAATTCAGGGAAAATTAATTTAGAAACGATTGGTAGAAAAAAGATTTGGGGGGGGAGACGAGAACACAAAAGGAGGAGGAAAGAGGGTAAAACAGTGTTTTGGAATAGATTTCATAAGAAGGAATGGTGGGAGCAGAATGTTGTAAACTCTTGCAGATTAGTGGGTAGGGAGCGAGGAAAAGGGGCAGCGCGAGGAGGGAAAGCGAAATGGAAGGGAAAAAAGGAAGAAGCACCGTTAGGGGGGTGTGAAAATTGTACGCTAAAAACCCAAAGAGCAAACAAGGGGAAAAGGTGGGGTGAAAGGGGGGGAGCAGGGGGATCACCTGCCCAAATAAAAAAGAAGAAGCGAAGAAGGCCAAACCAAAACATTGCAACTTAAACAGGGGGGGGGCGGGTCCGAAACAAAATGAAGCCTAGGTGGAAGGCTTGACGATCAAAAAAGGGCAGCTCATAAAAATGGCGTTCAGGGGGTCACTATCATGAAAGAACTTTAAGTACGTAAAGGGTACGAGGAGGCAAAGGGAGGGGCCGGGACACAATTTGCCCGTTTGGGGGGGGGGCCCGCGTGGGTTTCGCAACCAAAAGGGGAAAATCATTTAATGCGCGCGTTGAGGGGAAGGTACGCGGGCGAAGGAGATCCTATCTCTAAACGCCGAAGGGAAATTCATACAAAGAAGAAAGGTCAAGGCACGCCAAGAGACACAATTGGGACAGCAGGCTGGAGGAAATCGCGAATGTGATTTAGAGGAGAATGGAGTTAGTAGTTCAAGGGCTGCTGCTTGGCGGGTCATTGGAAGGGGACCGTGCAGGAAGAAACCCAAAAGATTCAAAAAAATAACACTCGGGTCATGGGGCGATTTCAGGAGGATCGAGAGGGAGGGGGACTACAGCGAAGAAGAAGTGTGAGGGAAAAAAAAACGCCAGAACATTCTTAAAAATGGAATTCTCCTCTCAGATGTTGTAGGGGGAGTGGAGAAGGAGGACGCGGGATAAAAAAATAAGGATTGTTCGAAAGGGACCGAAAAATCGGGGGCAATCATTGAGTATAAATCCGCTCAATTCACCCAAAAAATGGGATGCAGGGCCAAAAAATCGCATTCAAACGGGGGTCGAAAGGAGAAAATGAATGGTGGGTTATAAAAAGGGAAAAGGGTGGAGGGGAAGGGGGTATTTTCATACGACTGAAAGGAAGACCACAATGCCCTTCGGACGTTCGGCCAAAGATCAGAAAGGAGCTTTGGTGGGTTGGCTGATCAGTGGACCAAGGATTCAGGACAAGGAACCGAAACAAGAATGAGTTGTAGACTTTGTTGAGAGATACTTAAGAAAAACAAAAACCGTTTGACCTCGTCTTCGCCTGCGAGTTTGTGAAAGTGGAGGCGGAAAAACAAAGGAGCAAAAAAAAGAAGGGAGAAGGATAACACACACCTAGTGGACATCCTTTGTGGCTGCCCATTGATTAGGGAAAGACGATAACAGGAAGGAACACGCCTGATTTTGCTAGGCTGCTGATGGTTGGTTTGGACAGCACGGGAAAAGAGCAATGGGGGAGAATCCAAGATCCAGTAAGTCAGGGTTGACTAATCGGGCTGGGATGAGGGGCTGGTTCAAAGGGGCGAGGGGGTTAGACCTGTGGTAAAGAGGTAAAAAAGGCGGGCGGAGGAAGCTGAGAATTACTTTTGAAACCTAGCGTTATACTCTACTACAAAGAAGATCACAGGAGAAGGCGACACGGGGTGAAAGCAAAAGTGGCAAGGGAAGGGGGCAGAAAAGGCGAGGGGAGGGGCAAAAGCATCATGGGGGTCGACATCGGGTCACGGGTGGGTTTTCTTGGAGCGAACATCGGGGAAACGACCATCAGGCAATGAACACCGGGGAGGAAGGGGTTACGTACCGATTGTAGATGAATGAAGGGTCCACGCAGGGTTATTGGTGCAACAACAGGAGGGACACTCAGAGCGGACTCAATAGGAGAGGGGATTGTTTCTCGCGTTCTCAAGAAAAGAATAAACAGACCATGGGGTAGCTGTGCTAAACAGAACAGGGGACAAAACTCTCCAAGAAGACATAACAGATGGTACAGTATAGGGGAAGGGCTCGGCCGATTGACTAGGGAAAACTTACGAAAATGGTTCTGGGAAAGGGAAAAGTAACCTAATCAGCAAAAGGAAACGGGCCGGAGGGTAGGGAAAAGGTAGCGGAAGATCGTTGCTTGAGGGGAAATCACCTTCAGTCGGGGGTAAAAAAACACTGTTTCATGAACATCCCATTTTTTGGGGCTTCTGTCTACCTTAAAGTGTTTCAAGATGTTGTGTTCACAAGGAAGGAGGGGGAAGAGACGGACCTAATATCGGGTGCGGGAAAAGGGCAGGGGTGGAGAAGCAAGATATCTAGCAAGAGGATAATCGGGAGTGGGAAGAGGGGGGGGGTCGAAAGAGCCAGCATCAAACTATTTCAATGGATCTTTTTTCAAAAACTACCAATCAAAGGGTCTAAGGGAACGGTCTCATTCACGTGAGGGAAAGGTAGTAACGCCGCAAAGGCGGGTTGGCCTCCGGCAGTCGGCACAAGAGGAGGGGGAACTAAGAGTTATCAAAAAAGGGGGGTGTTGAAAAACAAAACAAAAAGTTTTGGTGCGGGGTTTGTTGAAAAAGAGAAGAAAAAAGGGTAAATAATTGGGAGAGGAAAAAGCAAAAGGAAAAAAAAAAGAATCAAAAAGCAAATCGGGTTTCAATCCTACCCAGGTTACAAAACGACGTGGGCCCGGTGTAAGGGTGGGAGGGGAGTAATGGTAGATCCGTCGTAACATGATTGATACGAATAATCAACTCAGAGGGCTCATTTGCGAGGGGGGATAAGCCATACCAAGAGACTCAAGGCTGCGAGGGGAGGGCGCGGGGGAAAGAAAGGAAAACGCGGAACTCCATGCTGCAGACGAGTCGAAAGGGGCAAATCGGAGGAGGAATCAATAACTTGTGGGGATTGAAGAAGAAACGGCACGACGCAAAAAGCGAAAATAACGAAAGAAAAAAAGGGCCAGCTCATTGGGTGATCTTCATTGAGTGAATTGTAGGGCGCAAAGCGATAGTGGGGGGGACAACCAGAAGAATGGCGTTAAAGAAAAGAGGGGGGGATTAGAATGAAAAGGGGGGGGGGAGGGGAGTGAACAGAACTTCGGCAGTGTCCAGGGGGTAAGGGAACGCAGACGCTGAACAGAGAAAAGGAGGCTACAAAATTCCTAGGAAGGAAAGAGGTGTAGCTCAGGAGAGTTGTGGGAGTTTAGATTGTCGACGGGAACTTTGTGTAAACGTCTAAAATGCAGTAATAGCTGGAAAAGATGAGTCGGGAAGGATCCGTAGGTGAGAGGGGCTTTAAGAAGGGGTTGAACTACTTTAATATCGGGTTTTGGGGCCTCGCAAACTTCCTGCAAAGGCTGGCCAAGGGAGGGGAGAGGGTTCAATCCGGGTTTGGGGAAAGAAGAAGGGAATACCCATTCGCTAGAGGCGGATAAAAACAATCTGGTGGGGGGGAAAAGGGGGCGACACCGCCTCAGGGAGAGTAGATGGGGGGGGGGGGCAACCCAAGGAGAGCAGGGATCTAGGGTTTGCAAAAGTTATGTCGTGCGATTCACAGGGAATAAGAAGAATGCGCTTCTCAGAGGAGGGGGGCAATAGGAGAGGGGGGGGGAGGGAAGGGTTTACGCAAAGGGGGTTTGGGGAAAGGAAAGTCACTATTATCCTTAGGAACATCCGTCAGAAAATAGAAGTCGTCGTAGGGGAGTCTGGCCATTTAGAAGAAATTGAGGCCAAGAGGGGAAAGGAAGACTCTACGAGAAGGACATGGAACGAAAAAGTAAGTGGAGGGCGTTTCGCCGCACACTTTCCTAGGAGACCGCCTATTATGAGGAGAAGGCTATGTAGGGGCAAGGGAGGGACTTAACTTCGTCCCAGTTGAGATCATCCAGAAGAAGCGAGGAGGCGAATGAAGGGGGAACGTTCAATAAACCGTTTCATAACGGAGCTTGGGTCCTGAAAAGTACGAGTAGAAGCTTCCGCCGGGATTTAGGACGGAGAGAGGAAGAAAAGTAGAGTAGAGGGGGGATGTTTATATCAAACATACTTTCACTGGTTGAAAAAAAAAAATCTGGGGTCAGACTTTAAGACTTCGAGAGATGACAGAGGGAGATGCGAGTAGAAAGAAGGGCGAGGCTTTCAAAATTCACATAATTTAAAAGCCCGGTAGGAAAACCCCTGGGGGGGAAAAATTATCCCAAACTAGGCCTGGCCGGGGGAGGAGAAAGAGATATTGGGTGCGGACAATCGTCAGAAAAACCGAGGAGGTTTAGCAAGGAGAGGGACAGAGGGAGCAAAGGGTTTAAGCCCTTTTCTCTAAACCGCTCAGGATGAAAAAGGGAGGTGGTCCCACAGGTCGGGGAAAAGAACCGAGGATGTCAACCCCTTTGAAAAAACGTGAGGAGGAAAAAACTGGGGGAGTGCCTCTCGAAGGAAGGAAATGACAAAAGGGGGGGGAGTGAAAAAATTTTCCTATACTCACCAACGTTTGATAAAAGGTTTCGGCGTAGGGCTCAATAATTAATAATGGGGGGGACATGGACGCGAACAGGGGGACTCGTTCCGGGGAGCGAGTGAGGGCGAATAGGGGGGGAAAAAAAGCATCTGTATAAGGGGGGGTGTACTTCATGCCCGGGCTGGGGAATGAGTACTCCGTTTGGGAAGGGCAGGCTCGCGAGATAAAATGGAGCACGGGGAGGAGCGATTTCATCAACATGAACTCGGTGACTTAACATTCTCGAATGTAAGCCAATGAAATAGAAAACGGAGCGGCCAGTGCAGGGGAAAATTTCCGGCTTTGAGGGCGGCTTCAAGAAGGGAAGGGAGAGCTGATCGCGTACGCATTAAGAGCTTTTTACAATCGGTCACGGGGGTGGTTGACTAAACGAGGGCAGGAGGGTCGAATTAAGGGGGGTTCTAAGGGTGCACGAGGGGAGTCGCGGTGAGGAGGCAGGGCAGGGATAAAACAGAATAGTAGCGGGGTGAAGCTGTAGAATGGGCGAATAAAAACAAGCTTCTGCAGTGGGGAGATGATGGGGTTTGAGGGAATGCGGGAGGGGGAAGGGATGCGGGTGCGGAGCGAAAAGGCGGTAACATGCAAGGGTCTGTTAGCCT
>Ga0179591_1406213_pt1 | contig 27723 bp, 15 predicted proteins | sample CZOMad2_1_08_16f_FD_182891 | JGI IMG/M metagenome (GOLD analysis project Ga0179591, IMG submission 182891) | Vadose zone soil fungal communities from Angelo Coast Range Reserve, California, USA - CZOMad2_1_08_16fungal (PacBio error correction) | ecosystem: Environmental > Terrestrial > Soil >...
TAAATACCTCGCAACGATGCTAGTCCACGGAAGATGTGGATCGAATGTACACAAAACCAGTAACACTCTTCCTGTTATTTGCCTCTGATAGACATAAAAGCTCGAGTTGTACTCGCCAGGCTAGGAATGCATTCTAAACATCTGGTACCGGGCCAGGAAGCGCTACATGGGTGCTGGGGCCACGCGTTAGTGACGTCTCACCGCTTCAGATTAATGTGTGAATCTGGACTCACAGTGGAAGTAAATGTCGGGTTTCAGGTCAAAAGATGAGCATGCTAATATGCGTGCTCGCAGCGCAGTCTGGAGGTATCTTAGGGCCTCATAAAACTCGTAGAGTTCAGAACAGCACTAACTACGGCGCGCTCAGACATAACTATAGTATAGAAATGTACGATGGTGACCACTTGATAGTAAAGCGATTCGTGGGCACTTTGTGCAAGCCATGTAGGTGCCCTGACTATATATCTCATGCACAATAACCTTCTGACTATCTACCTGTCGTGGCTGATTTGCAGCCCTGCCCCGGCAGGTCACAGGGCGGATGTCGCATGATTACTTGAAACACACTCATGATTTGCAAGTGTCAGACAAGGTCCCTGTCTAGCGTCACAAGAGTGTGGCGGTTCTGGAACCTTAATTGAGAGCGAAACATATTGGATCCTTTTAATACTCAAATAATGTGATAGCGGAGGTATCTGGCCCGTGAGGACAGTCTCGTCGCAATGATTCTGAATACTACTACGCGATGTTCTACCTTGCAAGCCCGACTCGATGTATGGATGGCGTGTGCCGCAAAATAATCAGAAACTATTGCGAGGATTCAAGGGCGAATCTGACTGAGCATTAACCCAACATGTAGCATTAGTACTAGTGTCCAATGTGCTCATGATTATGAAAATTTAACACGCTAGAGTCTCTCCCAATTAGTCGACTGTTATGAATCGCAGTCCCGAGGTAGCGAAGGGCCGCGAGTTTTTACTGGCTGCGGCATCACATAGATAAATAAAAGCGCCGGCTGGGACTAATAAAAGACCACATCTCACGAGTGTAGTGAATAAGCGTGAATAAGTAACGAGACCAAAGTACGTATACTCAAAATCATAGGCGTGTGGTGTTCTCGCCGCCAGAATACCCAGCTTGGTGTTGCTATACTCACAGGGTGCGTTCCCCAACCTTACCAAACCGCAAGACCATACCGAGGAAGTTGGAGCACAGAGATCCGTACTGATTCAGCCGCACTTAGTGTGGGGACATTTCGCTTACGGGCTAGTAGCGAGGCTTATGTATTTCTGTAAAGGCGGTGTAGGACAATCGGGGACACGATTTGGGGGTAACAACGGTTATTGATAATGTCAATGACAAAAAACACTGTAATAGATGTGTGATTCTAGGCGCCGGTCCCCCTGTAACTTGCTTCAGGGGCATGACAGTCATTTACACAGACAGAACGTCAAACGCAGTAATGGATTAAATGCACTCGAGTTCCTCGGCATTGGCCCTATGGACAAGCCTGGGCTTGCGCTAGGCTGGGCACATGACAATAGGCGCGACTTCCTCATAGGGAAAGGTCACAGACCTTGGTGTCCTTTGTCCTAGCAGTGTCAGGGCCTAAACAGTACATAAGGCGGAAGATTTGGTTCATCCGTGCAAAAAAAGTCCTGCCTCACTGTAATTGTATGGCCTTGGTCAAGAACAGTCACTATAACATACGACGACTAGTCTGACGTGATCTGACGGATGAGGGCTACAAGAGATAGGAAAAAAATCCGTACGAGAAAAAAGGGGGTAGATCCGGTATTGTCGGACCGTGCCACGGTGCTTAAGATAACTCCGGCTCGTACAACCTATGCTTTAGCGTGGCTCCTGTAAAGCCGTCACATGCGTCCAGTAAAGCACAGCAACGATCGTTTGTATAAGCCACTGGGGCACGATCCAAAGGTCCTGAGCGCTTGCAACAAGGCACGGCATATCTCGCACGAGAAATGTGTGAACGACAAACGTTAGTAGTTGACAGAATGATCTCACGTTATGTACTGGTTACATAGTCAACGCCAGGTTCCGGAAAACATAAGGATCTGGCCGATCTTCTGATATTGCAGCTGCGGGTAAAGCGTATAGAACCTTCAGTTACCCAGGCTAAGGGACGTAATATAGGTAAGACGGGGTTGGGGCGCAAGGGCCCTAAAACTAACTGAGTTAGGATCGGAAAAGTACAGAGAGAACCTCTCGGTTGGTAGCCATTATATTTCGCGTAGTGCATACGGTGGACATTATGGACTTCGCTGCTCAGTCCCCGTGAAACCTTTGGCAGAACCGCGTGCGAAAAGTATGATGCACAGGGCGCAGCGGCAGACGAAGCTACCTAATAACGTAGTTCTTAGATTTGCCTTGTGTGGCTCAATACTCTGTCTACAGTGGTACGGGTCAGGACCGTGCGCTTTCCCGTGTTTAATCTGGACCTTTATTGTTCGGCCTCACGAGCTTCCTAATGTATATCTCAAAGATCGCACTAGGTTCCGAAAAATCCGTAAGTTTCATTCTAAATGACTTAGAAGTGTTCGTCACATACACTAGTCGCAATATGAACAACCACTCCTGATGGCACCGGCTCGCTGCCTTCCCGTTGCACTTGCCAGACGATTCAATTGGCACGTGAGCGGTATTAGCAAATAGAAGTGCTGACGAGCACTAATGCTGAGCGAGTGGGAGTGGCGCCGGGATCGTACTAACATGCAGAGGTTGTGTTAGGTCTGCACCATGTTTGCCGGACACGCGTAACCGGACAGATGGGCAATATATGTCAATGCAGTAAGTCCTCGACTGAACTCGTCTTGGACTTGAAAACTCAGGGCAGAAACCAAAGACTACAATGCGATCCTAGGTTGAGTACAAGGGGATGTCGGTACCGCTGCGGAACTAGTGAACTAGAGTGATGCGATGCTTTCGGTTCATGAACCGGCCCCAACATCTAAGCGCCGGAGGTGGGGGCAGGAAAGAACGATCGCTGTCCGATCAAGGTGTTTAACACGGCTTTTGGGTGCCGCTGCAGATTATTTACGGAGATTCTTAAACACATGTCTGAAAGGAAGGATAATATTACCATAGCGCAATCCGCAAATACCTTTGGTAGCCGCAGGTCCAGCTATTGCCGTTTACGCGGGCGTGCAGGTATGTCGAAGGGTGCTGCTAACAGCCAGGACATTAAATTGCCCCTGCCCGTGCCTGCCGGGGGCACCGGCAAGCGCAGTTCGCCGGGAATCGGAGCTCAACATTCCGTGCAGTTCCCGCGACCGTAGGCTTTGTTCTGGGGGGGCTCCCAGAGCCAGCCAAATGTGGGATCGACTGGGAGTGGGCATTGAGATATATTGGACCGCGATAGCGCTAATGACATGCCTAGAAACTTCGCCGCACAATTGGCGCAACATCCTGTCAGCACGTGAGATGACGAAGGGTGTTCACAAATGAACAAACAGGTTGCTCGAAAATCCGGTTCACATCAAATAACTTGCCGACCTCAGTGTCGGGCAGGGAGGCATACCTAACCATAGTAATGCCGTTATATCAGTGGCACTGCCTGTATGCATTGCTCGTATTCGCGGGTAATGAGCTCTGTTCGAATTACGGATTTCAACCCCGAGACTATGGTCTGTAGTCGCGTGTACCGCGAAGCGTGGGCGGTCTCACTTCGCCATTGTCAGCATAGTTTCAGTTCACGGACGCTGGATGTCCGGGGTGCATTCGTGAAGACGGTTGTTTCCGTCTTAGGTCATCTGAACTGAGAGCGCAGCGCTCGACACGACGGCTTTGTATATCGGGTGTGTCCAAGACTGATCTGACCCTCCAGTGCAACGTATCGACGCGATGGTCCGCGTCCGGCAGCATCTCGGCGTGACAGAGACATGTCACGTAGCTTACTGCACAAAGATCAATGCTGGCTCGGCTACTGACGCATTGCCCCTTAGCTGAAAACCTGAGCTGGTCAGCGTAAGATAAACGGGATCTCTTACAAAAAAGACTTTTCTACCCCTTAAGGTTCGAACGACCGCCGGTTATAGCATACACGGTAATTATATCAAACTCCATCATTACCGCCCACAGCAGGACCCTGCGGCACAATTGCTACTAAGATATCGCACGCAGAGCCGTGAACCTACTTGAGTACTTCAAGGCCAAATCAAACCAAGCGGTAGATCTCAACACTGGGAGGCGTAGGAACGTAAACCTACACAAAGAGGGTAACAGGAAGCGAAGCTGAATATCAATTCATCATCCCTAGAAAGAAATTAGGTAAGCACTCCCGGTGTCTCGGTAGTGGTGCCACCATCTGAGGACGGCGGGTGTCATTCCATGTACACCCGCGTGCTCAACGCAGTAGTAAGTAGAACCTTGAGAACCGGAGCGCCGTCAGTCCCCGTTAGGCAAATACTCTAAGTCGTCATCGCGTGGCACCTTAGCGTGAAGAACACTCCTATATGTACTTTACCGTATGCAGAGCGACTAGGCCACTATGGGCTGTTTGCTCATGTTGTACTAAGCTGTTGCAGAGTTGCCAAAGCTGTGCCAGCTGGCCACTCTCGTTGGAGACGACGACACCTCCGTCCACGGAGGCAGAGTCCTCGCACTGGCGAGCATGCAACTTTCAACGGGTGACGAGGCTATCCGGGCCTCAAGTGATGCCGGTGGTGGTCAAAACTTGTTACTGGGGCGGATCAATTGGCTGTCGACCAGCATTGTCAAACGAAATCTTCACGCTCACGGAGTGGCGACCGTTTGTCGCGCAGTTTGGCCGACGCTAGTACTAGCCAAGTAATGGCGGAGTCTGCTGCCAGACGGTTATCTATGAGCTCGGGGACGTCTGTGCGGTAAGACTTCTGAATTTGCGCAATGAGCGTTTTTTGGCACTGTGATTTGTGTGCGGGCATAGACATTCAGCCTGATAACAATTAGTTAGTGAGGTTAGGATAAATGCCAACCACGTTCGAATGGAATTAGCGACCACCGCACAGAACTGCGTCTGAGCAAGAGAGTCTTGCCTTATTGAGCGCAACCAGCAGAAGGGGGTCAACGGCCAACTAGGGCCGACACTCCCGAAGCCTGATCGTACTAGTTCCAATTCCAGAGCCCTTTCTGAGATATACGGCCATACCTGACGCAGGAAGTGCCGCACTTGGAAAGTCTCGTCTATCTGACGTGAACGTTCAGGTGCTGCTGTCGTGCGATGTACCGTTTCCCAAGCACGTGTGGGCGTGAATGAAGCGCTCTGTATGAAACGTGCCGAGCCCGTTGCCAACTCATAGTAAGGGCAAAATATCCGCTCATCACTATAGTGACCAGTGAGGTAGTCAGTCTATTACAACATGGCTAGAACACATTCAATGCTATTGGTGTGTGCTCAGCACACCACATCATCATGTGGACGTGCGCGGACGTTGGCTGGGTTCGATGCGACCGGGCTCCAGCGCTACACGTTGTAGAGGATAAAAAGTGCCCGGTCTCCGCTCCACGCTCATCGTTGACGAGAGAGAGAACTTTTCACACACAGTAATGTGAGGTAAAGGTCTCACGCGAAGACGCGCATGCACACGGCTAGTGTCTACCCCACGCTGCACGGTCTGGGCCACTGGGTCAGCTTCCGCGCCATGCGACCATACCGCTCAGCAGCAGACACCCATATCGCGCAGCACCGCAGTGCTCAGACCGCTGTGCCCGCCGCCCAAGCACAGGCCCTTTCCGAAGTCAGACTACTCCATCCGCCGTACATGCGCCCTGCCAAAAGTTGTGAGGTCAAATACAATCCTCGCTTGCATATCTGTGGCCAAACATACGATCCAAGCAATTCTAAACGACCGGCAGAGAAGAGTTGCTCGACAGGATCTGGTGATGTGAGGAGACTGGAAATAGATAGGATAGGACATGAGAGTCTCAACTACGAGGGCGGGATCCACCGACGACAGTGAATAAACGGCGAGGAAACGAAATGCCGTTTGAAACAAGAAAGGCAGCTCAGGGATCAAATATTCCAGCCATCGTACGTCTTGCTACGGGGCGAAACCACTGCCTGGCAATTGGAGCTGGGCCAACGTGCGATGGCTGTGCCTTGGGCGGAAACAGATGCGCTGACGACAACTTCGACAGGCTATGACGATCGGGCCTAACGTGAAGGACACATTCATCTTTTAGCACCTGTTGTGCGGACGCAAAAAAAGTGTTCCCGCCGCGTGGCACAGTACGATGGTTCATCCCCCACCAGTGTTGGGAGCGTTCTTGCACGCTTTCCCTAGAACAACCATGTAAAAGGGGACAAGAACAAGGAATTAAGTAGTCATCACGCGCGTGTTCACGTGTAGATAATGCCAAGATACAAACTGGCTAACGTGAACCCCACTTGCCTAACTACGATCGTCTGGAATCTGCCATCAGGAAGCAAAAATTTGGTCCCTTAGTTAACGCTGTAGCTCCGTGTCAATGCGAAATCGTGCAATTGCATCATCCAATAACACGAAACTATTCAGTATTACGTACGGCTCCTTCTCTTAAAATGGGCATTGCATTCGGTGCCGCGCCGCTCCTCGTTTAATTTCGTGTGAGCAGGTGTTCAAGGTGAATCTGCGGTGCCTGAAATATTCGGGTGCTTAAAATCGCCATAGAAAGTGGGCATGTGGGTCAATTTCAACCTCGGCAAGGACACCGACGCCGGCCTAGAAGTGTCGAAAAAGCAGTAAAGATGTTAAGTCGCGAACCTGGGGAGATAGACTGCGGTCCCTTCTGTGCAAATCTACCTGGCTTGGTGAATTTCTGAACCATAAATGGTAAGAATAGACACTTCATACAAAATTATAAATAGAACCAGTAAAAGCTCGGGTCGACGGTTATATAACAGGACACAACACCCTTTACTAAATCATACTTCCACCGGTAAAAGGAAACGTCTAGATACCTCGTGATGCAATAAATCAGCACTACCGGGTCCAAGTTCGCAGTAAATTAGGCTACATCCCGAAGAGTGATCCTCGATTATAGATTATAAAGGACTGCTCGTAACTTGGTACTTAAAGACTGCTTAACACACCCCACTAAAGAGAGAATCTCCGTTCAAACATAAAACTACGTACCCGTCGTTTCCTCATACTACCCAATGGGACAATCAGATGCCTCTCACAACCGGTGCGTACGTAACAACTAGGTAGCTCCTAGAGTGCGCGCGTTTGAACCTCAATTGCTATTCATACCTTTACCAACCGTTTTTTTTTATTTGCGCCGCATACGACTTCCAGAGATCCACACAAATGTTCCGAGGTCTTTACACAGTTAATCCTTTATCGTTATTGCGCAATTTTTTCCACTGTCGAATTAGTCATAACCAACGCCCGTCAGCTGACAATCAAGCTTTACACCGGATCGCCGCATGGTCGGCCTTATGAACGCTGAATTTGGCAGATGATCTCAAGGTCAACTATGCCCCTGCTTAAACGGGTTGTACAAGATATGGTCTGCTTTGCTGTCAGAGTTAGCGAAGTATTGCTAGGTCGGGTTCCCCCAGAACGTTAATCCAAAGGCATGACGATTTAGTGCATGAGTAATATGGGTTGGACATGTCCCTTACTAACTTCTGTAAGCACTCTTGGCAAGAAGCACGACCATATTCTTACCAGTGCATTCCTCTGTATAACAGCAATAGCAATTAAATAAGGTGCGCGTCGGCAGCATCGTCACCGATACTCCGTATTTCGAACGGTACGGGGATGAAAAATTAACTCAACCATACAATGGCAATTCAGGAAAGTTGAGTACACACTGCTACAATAGCACTAGTTAGCTGTCAAAGTCTGCCGCGTGGCTATGATGCACGCACCGAAAGATCCTATCGACATCCCACTGGTCAAATGGTGATCGGCGGAGATCAGACTCTGATACACCTCATTCCGCCCTCGAATATACTGTGCTACTATGTGAGCTTTCAGTCACGTCCACAAATACAATTTATTTATCTTGGCGGGTTCCCTTTCTCTGATAGTATCTTTGCATAACGATAAAGTGATAATAGTGTTCCAAAAGCGACTAGTGGAGTTTTGATGAACAGGGCCTAAGTAGTTTACTACCTGGTCCCATGGTCTACATACGCATCGAGTCTCGATCGAGGATGCAAAACATGAAATACGGCTACGTAAGATATATGAACCATAATAATTACACCAGAAATTGGCATGTTCACATCAATAAACTCGTTTACTATCACTTTCGCCTCCAATTGTTATGATCGCATTTTCAATCTCAAAACTATCGTAACTCGTTTCGGTTACACAAAAATGGAAGGTCTCGTCCTGCATATATACTCTGCTCTGCAGTCCACCTGAAATATTGCATTAGAGACGGGCTTAAATAACAATAAATGCCTTCCCAACGGAGGATGCTATTACCAGTAGGTCGACACATACCCCCGTGTAGCCAGGCATGTAAACCAGCTGACGTGACAAAACAGTGGATTCCTTGACACACTGATGCTCACAAATAACCTCGACCTATTCGTATGCGGTCTGTGCACGGTAATTTAGTGGAGTAAGTCTTCGTCATCGTCTGATGTACTCGTATAGTAGGAATATTTGCCAAGAGGGCAACAACGCGAGTCCGGAGAAGTTTTCGCGCATTAAGGCGCCTACGTGGCTCCTATAATCTTACGACACCCGGTAACCCTTCAGCTCCCTTCCCACAGCAGTGCGCGTATTGCCCATATCCCATCTACTCTCTCGGGGAAGGATTGGAGGCATAATCTCAGTACTAGAATCACATAATTGAGCAATCAACACCAGTATTCGACCCCTTTAGCATGGCGTGACATGTCCGTCTGATAACTGATAGTCAATTTGATCCGCATAACGGGTGGATTATCGTTACAAAGAGATCTCAAAGGGACTTCCGGATCAACTACGCATAAATGTGTCAATGGCCTACACGTTATAGTGTGTGTCCTCTCCCAGACACTGCGGCTAGCATTGCTCAGTCTAAGTAAGCGGCAGCTTGCGTCTTCCCTTCTAGTTAGATTTGGACGGTAAGTCGCGCATTAAGCAGAGGTAGGTGACGCTCTTGACCCGAGTAGATCTCAGTTAAGATCGGTCGCACGTGTCGTGGGAGTAATTTGAACTCGATAGCTTATGTCGAAAACAAACCAGCTGCCAAACAGGACTGAGGTCGCAAGGTTACTCTTCTTCATAGTGATCAACGATAAATCCAGTAGCGATCCATATCACGTTCTAATCTCGTTAGTCCAGTCAGAGTGCATGGAAGTGCTCATCTATCTGCACCTGAGGGCAAAAGTGGGTCTGACGAATTGATTTAGGACAACAAGGTGTTAAACCTGCATCTTAGGGGACCGCGGTACAGGAGGCATGAGCCTAGGCGCGCGGCGATCGAAAAGGAACAGTTCGTAGAGTGTGATTATTATACAGGATGCATCTGTGGCTGTATGTGATTACCGCTACCCGTGCACCTAGGAGCAAGACAGTGCCAAAGTCAAAGAAATGTCGGTGCAGTTGTCTCACAGCAGTTTCCACAACTCTCGTCTATTAGGGCGAATACGAGGATGGGGAGGCGTTAGTTATAGGGACACAAGTGGAACCACGTCACCTGTTGCCGCAATGGCTTGGGGTTGGATAGTCGATTCCGCCGTAATGCACGCTCGGTACGCAGAGAGACTGTGCGAGTGACTCATGATCCGAGCAGACAAGTGGTAGTCTTGGCGCCTGTAGTATCATTCAGCCTCATGATGTGCGTTGGTGATGACTGTGATGGATAACACGGCAATCTCCTCATGGGGCTAAATGACTTGTGCGGACATTTCGCGAAGTCTCGGAAAAGCATTGCGGAATTTTCGCTGTAGAATCACTTGGACACGATAAGCTAGTGAGAAACCAGGGTTGACTCTGTGGTTAAGTAAAAACATTGCCCCGTCCATCATAAAGCATTAGTGCTTATTGCTGATCTCCGGGTTCGCACAGCTCATAGTCGTGGCGAGTGAAGGACGTGTTGCCAAATCATGTCACTTGCAGCCGCGTATTATAGGGTGTGGCACTCATTTTGGCGGTCTGGCAAGTGTTCCTACGCAGGTGAAAGGATGATCTTTGGGGTCCGTGTTGTGACATTCTTGAGCCAATAATACATGATGCAGGCACTTAAGTATCCAGGCAGGACCTCCCTATACATTTCGAGCAGCATAGGTTGTTACCGGTGGGCATAGTTGCGGGGCAAAAGGTCTCTCAGTCACAGTATGAACGTACGGACCTCATAATGTAGGTCTCACATACCCCGTGTGTCTAGCACAAGAACGCGCTGTGATGTGTGTCGACATACTGCAAGGCCTGCGGCCAAATAGCTAGTTAGTATAACAGGGATGCTTAGTACGTAGCTCTACTCTACATGACGAAGGTATGACAAGTCCAGCTAAGTCGAGTATAGTTAAACTTCAAGAAACGAGAGCTCCAGGCACAAGAAATTCGTGGCGTGTGCTAGCCTGCGAAGTACGGCGATGTCAAGTGTCTGATCTCAGCAATCAGTCAAGATATCGAGAAATCCACTCGAGTGCTAGGCGCATGCAGAGACTATTACAGGGACCGTGAATGGTACAGCCCAGGGAGACTGAAGATGAGGTGCGTCGGTGCATTACGGGGAAAACTATCATCGCTTCGACAGTACGTTATTGCGAAGCGCGTCTTAAACAGTGCTGAAAAGTGTCCAACCACAATCGATCCTGCAATGCATGAGCTGCAGGCGGTGGGATTGCAGCTGTCAAGTCTCATTATCGAGATCTGCATTGCGCGAGACTGTACGGGTGAGGGGAGAAGTGCTTAGGAGTGAAGAACAATTTTGCATGACATCCCGGAATGCGAGCAGGACTGTGAAATTTTAGGATGCGACGAGCGTTCTCTCACTTACATCGTCCGTAGTCAAGAGCTAGGCGGAACTAGCAGCCCATATGGCGAGATTCTGTGCAAGTCAAGACCTTGCAATACATGGCTGACGACCCTTACGTTCAATTTGTAACATTGGTATTGACCAGTATCCTTAACGCAAACCAGCGAGTGGGTCATCCGGGAGTGATATAGGTAGTTACGAAGGAATGCTTGGGCGTGGAGTACATGACCGTGCAGACAAACGGAAACATGACCGACATAAGCGTACATTCAAATTCTCGGGGAACTCGGAGACGCTATCCATTTAAGCGCATGCGATAGTTTTCTCGAAGGTCCTAACGCGCTTGCAGAGCGGTATTACAAGTGACAGTAACGAGCAAGTGACGTGCGGCAATGTTTAAGTGCGTTTAGCGTGCACCAGCTATGGGCACTACGAAGGCGGCCGCCAAGAAAACACGTCTTGTGTTTAAACGGGCGGACCGGATGGCGTCAGTGCGTTGTACATCAAGATCAAATCAAACCGTCCCTGTGCCGTCTCAAGACGATGCCCAATCGAAAAGTCTCTTGGACGCCTGACTCGTCATACTACTAGAAAAAATCTGAGCCGTGTTAACGTTTGTTTAGGTCAGATAGAACACTCAAGCCCTTGACAATTTATTTACATTTACAAAAAGGGCATCTCATATCGCCCCTAGTGCATCTGACGTCTTTCAAGACCAAACCCAAGCGACCCTCGATAACGTCGGAGGGACGGACATGAAAAAGTAATTGATGATATGCAGTCGGTGCTTTTTTAACGCTGGTTTGGAAGAAAGTGTGTACGGGTCGGACTCGATTACGTCACCATAGACTCACATACGTTGTATTTGCGCTTAGTACCTGGGCCACGGCGCAGCGAGGCGTATCTCATTTGTGTAAAGGAAGGCTCGTGTAATTTGAGGCCCGTCTTGATAACCAACTAATATGTCGATGCCGAGAGGGCTGTCGCGAGGCACTTGTCTTCAGCGCCTCTGCGAGAGTCGCGCTCTTAACGGGGGAACCTAAAATGAAACGGTGTGACCCTGCAAGAGTACACACTCGAGGTGGTACAGAATTACAAGCTCTCATACCCGCGTTTTTAGCCGACACGCCATGAATAAACTTCTGAGGCATATGACCGTGCTTAGTGTGTCAGACCCTTGTGGTTTTCACTCGAGGCCGAGACTATGATAACTGAAATCCCTGCCACATTTCAATGCAGTGTGTTCTGATTGTGCGCATACAGACCGGTATGGTCTCAAGGAGCGATCCTAGTGATAGGGCCGGTGTCAAACGAAGATGCCAAAACAAGACCGCATTATTCAGGTGTGACACACACACCTACTAAGACCCTATCATGACGCAGCAGCAATGGCAACTCCCCGTCTCGAGGCCCCATACCGAAACGCTGGAGCGTTCGTAACAACCCAGTAACCGCCACATCGGAAATCTCGTTCATAGTTCAGTGTTCTTGTCAGCTGTGTCACATTCTGATCGCATTTACGGGGTTTGTACTCAGACCTCTCTGTCGTGGTCCCAGGGGCTCGTTGTAGGCCGTATGTAGATCGCCCGCCACGATCACATCACAGGACGGCGTCATCATCGCATCGTTGAATGTCCATGCTTGTCCTAGTCTATCGCCATTGCTGGACATGCGGCTGGAAGAGGGAAAATCTCTACTGCGCGAGTCATCTGGTCTGTGTTGGATACGCAACAGGGCGCACGGTTCGTCTTGGTCATCAGTATTGATCGTCCATTCGAGCAGCACGTTTAATATAGGTGATATCCGCTCGCCGATAACGATTGCTGTATTCCTAGGTCGTATAGGTTTAGGCGCGTGAGACCCCACCTAGCAGAGAAATCAAGATTACCGCGTGCCAAGGCGTCTATTGTACGACGTCTCCTTAGAGTGGCGTTCGGACGACGCGAGCACACACCCGCATGGCAACTGAGTCCTTGGGGAAACACAATTAGTGTTATCCTGTATCCTCTATTGACACAGAAATCCAAAGCAAAGTGAATCATTGTAGAGGGTATACAGGAGCTAGATCATCTGTGATCCGAAAGACGAGGTTGAAGCCTATCTCGCATAAACGCCTTCACATGCTGCATGTTGCGGGCGACTTGTGGGTCACCGAAATGCCCCGAACAGCGCGTCTGCGACACGTTTGAAGCGTAAAAAAGCACATTGGATTCGGTCAGGAAATTGAGACTTATTTTGGTAGCTTACACAGCGACCCAGACATGAGTCGGTTATGGCAGTGAGTTGCGAGCGCAGGGGACCCCCCGTCTTGGACCAGAAACAAAGGATTGATCGAGTCAGAGTGCAGCCATGATGCTCCCGGGCAGGCGGTTGCGAGCTGACAACGGGTAACTGTGAATCCGCAAATTCAATACGGCTGCATCGCTATGCGTCAGGTGGACCACAATCGCCGTCTGAGTAAAAACAGGGTTCATATAATTGTCGCCTGTGTGTGTGAGACACATTCAAGTTTGAGACCAGGATGAGTTATTAACTCGTCGAAGTCCCATGTTACTGTACACTAACCTGAGTCCTCAGTCAACCAGACTTGTTACCGCCTCGGGTTGAGCCACCATAGCTAAGTCAGTTGTGGATGCAAGATTCAACCGTTGTACATGGTCGTAATTTTATTGAGCTGACTCGTTCCGTCGTTTGTAACTTTTAGTTTATGCTGGAATGACTAATTAGATAACAGATTGATCGGATCGTATTTCTAACTTCAGCCTGAATATTAAAGGCGACAGACATCTCGTCCGGCGTGTCACTGTGGAAACTAGTAGTGGTGTTACAAGAGCAGCTGCACCGAGAGACCCCGAGCAGCAGTATTTGGACCGAGACAAAAAGAATGTCAGTAGACTGTGATCAAGGTGGTGCGCTGAATCATGGAGTAAGATGGACGGAAAAGAGAAGCTCTCCAACCGCATGACGATTTAAAGGATAGAGAAGGCATAGGCCGGGGTTCTGTGTGGGAACGATAGTTAGCAAGGCACCCATCTATTCGTGGTAGCCTGAATTCCTGGGACGTCGTGGAACGTGTCCTTGTTTATATTGCTGGCCTGATGTACATAGCGGTGAAGATGGGAAGGAGGTGTCCTGCTCCGCCACTGACCGTCTCCGCTGGGGTGGTTCATCGTTGTGACCATTCTTCTAGGTCATGGGAGCATCTCCCTACTAGACCATTTATCCGTGTTCGGTCAAGTGCGCTGTGTACGGGCAGGGTGCAATAGTTACAATACCTGTCCAATCTTTGGGTCCCAAAGGAGTCAAGGGGCTCGCCTCTCACTGGTCCCAGTGCTGCGTGCTGCATGGATGTTCAACCGGCGGTCCCTGCAGCGCCTGATGGGTCAATGCTGCGCCAATAAGCGTCACCTATCGACGTATCGCTCTGACTTGGAGGCGTTGTGTCTGCTCGGGTGCATGTCAGATGGTGCGCTTGTGACCCTAGCAGTTAGTGGCGACCGGTCGCGTTGGAGTTTTCGAATGTCTGAGGATCGTGCTTAGGTGTCTTATGGTTGCGACAAAGTGAGGTTGTCTTAGAAAAGCCTATATCTGGGAAGAAGCGATTTTGTGCTAAACTTATCTGTTAAGTTATGTCACCAAGAGAGAAGATGGAGCTGAGAAATTTTAGATTGATCATTTCTGTGGCAGCTGGTCTCGGCGGCCTTGCGCTGAGGTTCGGCAATAGGGTACCTGTGAGCCAAAATAGATAAGGGAGCACTTTTCGAATGGGCATGCAGGGCTGGCTGCAAGTTCCTGCAATGGCAGCGAGACACAAAGCGAACGGTGGCCAGCATTCTTGTGGGTCCCACGACCTTCCGAGTCCAGGGCCCGTTGCTGAAAGAAATTCCGCCTTATTAAAGTTTCCTCATGAGCGGGTATCAAGAGCGCAGGGGAAAACGGCGCGGTCCTGGGCTATGAATATACATGAAGTAAAAAATAGCAAGTACCTTAGCGGCGTACACTGATACTCAGAATCTAATCTACTGTGAGACTGGCATGCAATTATTTAGCTACTCAGCACGATGAAAAGCATAATCAAGGCGCATTCTGTTCTTTGAACGGTGTGCCCAGCACGAATCAGTAACGTGAGATCGCTAGCGATTCGCGGTAGTCGCGCCTTCGCACAAGGCTTATGTATAAGTATGACATACTCGAACGTGTGAGATACCAGCCTGAATGCACGGTCGTGGTGCCCGTCACAACAACTGAATCTCGTATGCATAGGGGCCCACGATCCTCCCTAATCAAGGCCATCTGCTTGCCGTAGAAGTGGGCGCCGAGTGACTATGCGGACGGTGGCCCTAGCCAGTGCTCAGTCGGGACATTGCTCGTCAATTCGAGAGCAATCAAACTGTGTTCTGTTCTTGTTAACATCATACACACAATGCAGGGTATACGGAGACGAGGTCATAGTGATACTACATGAGAGAACGCAGTTAATCAACATGCAACCGTGTCAAAAGATCGGAATTGATGGCTCCATAAAACAGGAGAACAGCACACCCATATGACATAGTTTCCCTCGACGCTAACTGAGGGCCCTTGGGCCCTGCAACTTTACATGTTTCATTGAGTAAGAATCGATGGCCGCGTTGCTGTCCATAAGCTTTATGAGGCCTCGCGTGCTGGCATGCAGAGTCAAGGCACTTGACTACAAATAGAATCTAGTGTGGCCCGTCCAGAGTGTGTATTGTGTGCTCGCGTCTAAACATCAGGCCATGAAAGATGAGCTTGTAAGACGTCGTATGCCGTCGCCGGCATATACCGCCTGAGCAGATTCGACTAGTATGAAGGTTCGCGGGATGGTGCAGCGGTCCGTCAGTTTACTTCCTGCGCTCCATAGCCTTCTATGGGCGTGGACTCAGTATGGCTGAAATGCTATTACGAGAACGGATACAAAATTGTTTTAATCATTACGGACCAACTATACACTATCGTAGATATTACCTCGGGGGTGATCCTCTAAGTAGTCTTGCTTCTCGACCAAAAGTCATAGACCTCGGGCCTGACTTAGGTCGTTAAGCAATCAACAAAATGCCAAGACGTTCGATCTATCCATTAGAGTGAGGAAAACATCTGCATAGCGAGATCTTGAATCTGACTCTTCCTACAGTACATCCGGCCCATGACACTACGATGAAGGCGTAGGAGCCCGCCAAGGGGGCCGGGTGCTTCCGTTGCGAGTTTTTCAAGCAAAATGCGTCGAAATGCGTCTTTTTATCAACTCGGTTGTGGGCTCTGGAACGACGTCTAAAACAAAGCGTATGAGAACAACCGTATAATGCTCGAAAGGAGACCAAGCGGATGCGGGCCTAGCGGCAAAGGGGGAGTACAGAACGCAGGACGGGAAGTAGTCAAGCCTCGGAGATCCGGTATGAACATGAAGTCTGCCTCTTATGTGTGATGAGCTTGCGACCACTGCTCCGGTAGTCAATCTGACTTTATCGCCGACACAGTGGTGCATGCATGCTCAGTAACACTGGCCCAAATTCGCGACGAGATTAACAGAAAGCAAAATTACCCTAGTCGCCTCTCCTCAAGATTCGAGCTAGCGCAAGAAGACGAACCGCACCCTTGCACCGAAGGACAGGCACGATGGATATACAGCATGTCGTCCCAAATTGGAGAGTATCAGCCTTCGACAAATCCATAATGATCCCAAGAATAGGCCTGCGACTCATAGACGGTGGAAAGAACATACGAAAAAAACCGGTCCAGTGTCTCTGGGTGAACTGATCGGAACGAACGCCAGCTTAACACTGATTTAATTAAGCAACAGGGTAACAGACATGAGTTTACGCGCACTCGAAGCTGCTTTCACCGGGTGACCTTTTGGAAAACCCAGATTGATTGAATAGCAGGCTATTGTTTTAATCTTATAAAAGTGCATCGTCCGAGTCTAGCTATTCTCACTCGTAATCCGTCAGGATGGTCACTAATGAGAACGACATGAAACTCGTACTACAGGAGAATATCAGCCTAACAGCACATCTTCAATAGCTAATAATCCAACACGGCCTCTAGGTACACTACGAGGACGGGCCATATTACCTCCCATCCCCGTCTGATCTAGTCCCTTTTCTCAAACCAAGAACCGATTTTACGCCGTCAGAAAGCACCAATCAGCCCATTAGGGCCGCCCCGCTCTAATGTCGATTTATATTACTCGTGTTGCCAATTAACGACTAATGATACAAGCCTCTTAAGTCCGCTTCATTCCATATACCCTCACATTTCCTTACCCAAGCCCCCCTATTCTTTACCGTCTACCGCTACGATTTTGTACTCTTAACCGTCTCGCCCCCAACATCTTCATTCCACTTGAAGGGCCCGTTTGTCCACCTTCAACCTTGACATATCGACTGCTGCACTACTCCATGCGAGCCTCAGACCCGAATACCGCTGAGAACAAAACTAACTCATTCATGGTTAGACTGTCTAGTCTATAGGGTGATGCTGTTAGACCTACTCTATCTCGTTCCGTCGCATTACCTTCTCAAAGCTCACACTCAGAAATCTGTATCTGCCAATCTCTTACGATAGTCGCTCGTCTAACATGTCTGCTTTGAGCCTTCGTCGTTGTATGTTGCCTGTAAAAGTCTCAAGTAATTAGTAGGACACAAGAGTGCATTCATCCAAAGGTTGTACGCTGCAGGAGCTGTAGCCAAACCGAAAGTCTCAAACGATGCGGTAGCGCGCCGTATATTTAAAGATGGGCACTAAGACCGACTATGGAGTCATTTCCCGTCCTAAGTATCAACCAGGGGTCCCGCACTTGCACTGTTGATAACCTTTAACGGACCCTGGCGCACATGTTCGGCGGAAGGGGTGGCCGACCCCAATCCCTATATGGGGAGACTTCAGCACGGTAGGGGGCGCTGTAATGGCTGTGCAAGAGAGTATTAGCTTTTCAGTTCATTTGCTAAGTACAACCTTTTGTCCTACAAAGTCAACATAGCACTGGTGGCTTGTGTGCCCATCGACTGACTAGCTAGAGTCAATAACCGATGAACACAATATAATGCACACACATTACCGTATTCCCAGCTTCCGGTGAGATCGGATTAGAATGTTAGAGCTCGTGAGGTCGGGGTCAGATTCCCCTAAATCCATTAAAAGAATGTGGAAGCAAGGCTGAAGATACACTGTGGATTGTATGAATCCTCCTTCCACATAGTTCGTTGAACAGTACATGACGAATGTAATAGTGATGACCTATAACACGCACGGCAATCAGCGAAGAAATGTCATTTCTGCTTGTCTAACTCGATCCAATATCGGAACGTGTGCCCCCCGAACGGGAGAGTCGTATGTGTGAGTTCGGTTCATAGTTTCTGGGTTTCGCGCCCGTGAGACTGTCTGCAAGAGTCATCTACGCAGTTTACTCTTGTTAGTCAACTTAAGAATTTCTAAAGAAAGTACGGACAAAAAGGTAGATGCGACGCGCCCAGCTAGTTGTGGCAAATTGAGCAGCCGCATATTTTGATCTCGGATTGTTATCCATCCCAAATACCAAAGTGGACACAGCCATATTGGATGCACACGAGATCCGTGTATATTATTACGCGTCCTATGAGTACAGCCCGCTCAATTATCAGGCTTCTTTAAGAAAGGAGTAAACTATGTGTGATTAAGGTCGCGTCTTTCGGTGAGGGGTATCACCTTACAATAACCCAAGTGAGATGGCCAAAGACGTCTGCATAGCGCTCTCTGATTTCTTCTAACTTTCTTTGAATGGACATGTGTCTCCATCGCTGCCGCTCGAAATCGCACAGTCGGTAGAAATTCTGCGATATCTATTTGTGTTGCGATCTGATTCCCGTGGTGATCTGTGGTGTATGTGTGTAGCCATAGAAAACGAGGGCTACACTCTGTGGAGTGGAGGATGTTTCAAGCCTGCGGAATGTTGTCAGACTGCATTAAACAAAAAGCAACAGCGCGTGTTGCGCGAGATGTCGGCGAACTATCATCAGGGCTTCACAACTGACCTACTGTTCCACACGAGATAAGATTTTAAAATAGACACACTAATAGTCTATTAAAAGTCGAATCTTGTGCGCCTTAGCTAGTCCAGGCACCATATGAGGTCCTATGTATCGAGTGAAATGCTGGTATGAATCCCAACTTATCATGTCCAATCCTATGCAGACTACAGACACCCCCAGAGAAAGGTAAGGTGTTACGGAATTAAATGTAACGCGCTCTAGCTTATTGACTGGTTCAAAATTGGTGAGAGACTTGTCAGTTAGCACGAGCGTTACTTAAGTTGACGTTCGTAGGCAATCAGCCTAAAGGAGAATACACTATGCTCGACTATTGTAGGACATAATTCTGTGCGAGAAAAAAATGTTCAAATTCAGTATTAATTGACACACACCTCGAGTTCAAGGGGAAAGTATTTGCAGACGATCGTAGGTGTGTTCACACTATCTGACCTATGAATTTGTCAAAGAAAATTCATTAATTGGTGCTGTGCGACGCGTAATGGCGCAAGCTTGTAATTGTGCTCAGAAGATATCGTGGTGTCTCAGGGGGCTGCGTAGTTTTTAAGAGCATGAAGAGAGGTATCCCCCAATAATCTTGGCGTTCTAGAGATAATGATAGGGAGGGGTCCTCGGCGGACTAACAATAACTAAGTGCCAAGCAATGTCATGCGGTTAATGAGATGAAATAACTATGTTCTTAGTCGTTACGAAGCACTCATGGTTAATACGACCAATTACGCGGCATCACACAAGCCGGGTGAGTTCGTTCTCAATTACTTCTAAATATTAGCGACCCTAAATCGATGTGCCGGGAAACGACTAAATGGACACTATCCCGGGTTAGGGTCCCCAAGTCGTCGGGGGTTCGTGGAGGACTTGATACTGGACTGCGATACAGATCGCGTTCCAGCTAAATTTCAACATACATATCCAGCGCTGTGTAATGGGAATTACCAGGTATAGGTATCTATGCTAGGGATGGTATAGAAGATATGGGGAGCAGCTAGGAGTCGAGGTGTACCGGTGCGCCACGTCTGTGTAAATTAACTTACCCGCGTATTAATTAGTCGTTCCTACTAAGTGTACATTGGTTTTCGAGTGTTAGTGGTCAACTCATAAAAAGTTACTAACGATAGGTACACAATATAGATTGAGACAAAAGACGCTTGAAATCCTATACCGGTCCGCAGATGCCAACGTGGTCTGCGCCTCAACGCGCTATGGATCATTAAGCTTGAGATATTCGAGAGGCACGCTAGAGACCTGATAACACTTGTGCGCGCATGTGTACCGGGCTGGGTGCATGGCGTTATGCTGCTCCGCTAGGCCGATAATTGTAGTATTAGTTCGCTGAACGCGGTCAACTTGTAAGTCCACCCTGCTACGCACCCCGTATCAACCGTACGGAGGTTGCCAAAGCCGTGTTGAGACACCTGCTTATGCATCAAATCGGTTTAGACGTTCCATCACTCCGAGAAGTATGCACACAGTAACTCAGCTCATCGTATCGATTAGACGTAGTGTGTGGCTCCGGTGCACGAGTGGATCCCCAATGCGACGTGGCTGTTTCGTGGCAGTTCGGCAGCGGTCAAGTTGATCTATATGAGTATAAAGTCGGCTCGCCGCACCTCTGTCGAGGTGGGGGGGGGGCGGGTTTTGGCCAGCGAGTGACTTCGCAGGCTTGCGACAGACTGCGAAGATAATGAGGAGTATAATCTACTATCGTTGCCGAAGTTAGCATAACATTAATTTTATCATCAATGGGCTACTCAGGTAGCCGAGATACTCGAAACCTGCGGGATGCTGCGACTTCGTATAGGCCGAGCATTGCTAATTTTACATATACTCCTCCACAGTGGTACCGTCGTCCAGTAACTCTAAAAAAAATAATTGCGCTTAACCTCATCTATGACACCATCCCATAACTCTCCATTACAATACACCTGCCGAATAAAGCCTAGGGAGTGGGAACTCGAATTAAACACTACGGGCAGTGGTAGCTCCGATGTTAAAGACATCCACTGAATGGTGGACATAAGGGGTATCCAGACTAGACTTGGCCTGTCAGCGCTACCTAGAAGTAAACTAACCTTAAAGTAAAGAACTTTTGGGAGCTATATTGGATGAGTTGTGAGAGATCAGTCTAACGGTGCCTAGATTGACTCCCGCTGGGAGTGCCCCTATAAGTTTATGATAGTGGGATCTTGCTGTTCCAGACTAGAAAAAAGACATGCAAATCGCCCACAAGAGATACTGTCGCTACAGCTCAATACCCCGCTAAAAATACCATGTTGGAGAAAAAGCAACCTAACGCAAAATGCAATATCGAGACGAAATACCGGTGTAGCGGCCAGATTATCGGATCATGTTCTCCCGCATCCGTCGAAATGCCTGTACTCCCTCCGGAGATTCGCCCTCTTATCGGGCTACGCAAAGTAAGGACTCACCTGCATTCTAGCTGTTAAACGGTAGCACGCGACCGGTTGCTGCGAACACAGCAATTTCTTGAATCGTGTAAATGTTTAGTAAATAGATGTCGTTTTGGCTTCAGCTATCAAAACCATAGGAATTCTGGAGCGCGCCATTGTCCCCACATGTTTGGGAGACAATAGGGCATCTTAGGTGGTCGTGAAGGGATTCGTTAGGGATGTAGGTTCAATATATCGGGTACCAACTTTGATAGCAGTAGGGCGAGATTTTTCCCCAATCAACAAAGGGATAAAAAGGAATAGAAACACCATACTTTTCCGAAGCGTTTTCGCCCATTATATAGTACTGCGTCTCTCTATCTGCTAATACTCGTATTGAAACACTGTTGATCGCTGCTACCGGGGTTTAGTAGTGTCATGCTGGGGGCTCAATCCAGCAATATCTCCCTGGTCAGATCGAAGAATTTGCCTGCATGCTCTTCTCTGAGTGTACACAGTTTTCAGCTTTTTAGATGATTGCTAAACATGCTGTCTTAAGTGACCAGCTAATGCGAGGTCCCGCTTGTATATGAGTGTAGTGCCTATTCCCTTCCGATTGCTCCGTAGCTCTGTCGGGACAAGAGCGACACTGACTAACGACCCATAAGGCTGACCCCCACCATAATTTGCCAGTCGGCACTTTGCTTGACAGATAACACCGTTGGGGGCGGCATAAAAAACTAATTCGCCCCATGTGCCATACGTACAGGATCTAATGACTTGATTAGTGTGAGTCAGTCGTGCGCTCACCGCCACCGAGAATAAGTGTCTCCACGTATAACCCACACTAGGCATGTGATAAAGCTTTGGATCGGCACTCATGTGGTCAAGTCCACATATGTCGTCTTAGCATAATTCTGCCGTGTGGCGCTCATCGAGCGCAAACTGCACCCGTGATGTTAACGAAATTTCAAGCTGAGTGCCGTGCTAGAACTGAGCGACCGTCTCCCATACAAAGTGAGCGTACTGTATGCGAAAATCATTAGGGTGTATTCATTCGTCGGAAATAAGTACCATGTCCTTGATGGAAAGAGTGGTCAGCGATAGGAATTATACTGAAAGGAGGCACAACTATACTAGAACCTGCAATCACCTGTGAAAGGGTTATGCAGTGCGAGGGACACCACAGATTTAGATATGATCGGTATGTCGCCACCTTTATCATTTGTAGCTTCGCATACACGTCCAACCAGCGTGGTAATTGATACTCGTTAACGTAAAGCCCGTACCTCTTATGCGGTCAGAAGGTGACATCAGTATATAGGGACACGTCCAGCTTCGGCCTTATTCACCTATTTGTGTGCAAAGCACCCTGGTAAGACTCGAGCACGGGACTGTCAATAGAAGTGCTCATACATGTGGCGAGAGGACCTGAGGCGCTGTCAGTATCGTGTAAGTTCCTACATACGCAGGCAAGAGCACTGGTCATGGCGGTACAATCACGTTTGAATATAATACTCCCTAACGATCGCATAGCAGCACCGTCGCCCGGTGGTTGCGGGCATGCAGCGGTCCGCTTTCAGCCGACAGATTACCATGAGGAGCGCGCACGTGATTTGTGATTGCGTTCATCAGCACACTTACTCATACAGACTGATGTTCTAGAGTGGGACTGGATAGAGGAGCGGCAAAATATTCATTTTCGTTGGATAACACCAGCTACCAGCGACGAGTGTATTACACTTCCATCACGGCTACCCGAGATCAGGGGTCCCCTCATACTCTGTAGTCGAGTTGACCTACAGCTCCGTCACAGTTGACAATCCAACATGCGAGCGAATGCAGTGGCCGAATTTGTTAAGGTTGCACAATAGCGAAGTGGCGAATATTTCGTTATACTGGCCGTGCACATAGTGCCCCATGAGTATTAGGCATTACGTGGGGACCTGACACAATATCAGAAGTTGGCGCATAGTCGAATTATGGTGCGAAAGTGTGACTGCATGTATGCTAGTGTGCTGGACTTGCTTGATCATGATGAAACGCCAGCGGCGTGGAAATATAATCACTGATTAAAGCGCGTACTGCCCGAGCATTATTGAGTCCCTTGTGTGCCCAGCCGTGATCCGCATGCCTTCTAATTTCGCAATAAAGGTCAAAAGGTAACTGGCGTTAGTCCCGCGCCCGTGCGCGTGTGTCCTCGAGGGCCGGCGACCCCCCATATGCCGGCGGCCAAGGCATATGAGATCCAGCCGCCACGTGCGTGTCGCGTGGTATGGATAGCTTAGAACATGCGTCAATGACCAGCCATTGTATATGAAGGGTGTGTCTGTGGCGTGTGTTTATATAGTACTCCGTGAGGTGTCCATCAAATGAATCAAAGCGTGCACATCGGGTACTGGAATGGAAGTGTGAAGGATACACACGAAAGCACTATGTGCACGTCCGAGTAACTCTGTCCTAAAATACGCCTTCCAAGGTAGCGCGGGTTTGGGCCCGAAACATGGTGCGATGTGGTGAGCAGCCCAGGGGGCTCGCTTCTAAATGAGTATTACTAGTGAGTCGGTTAGCCATAGGCCACGCTATCGCTGGCGGCATCAGCTCCTGCGGTCTTCTGATTCCTGCACTTATTTTCAACAGGTGAATGTCGGAGCCAGATCAAAACGTAGCTGTGGTAGGTGCTCCATTTGTTACGGCTTATCCTGCTGCGGGAAAGTGAAGGACAATTGACACAGGCGGTCGGCGTGTCTTTTGGTCTCTTCTAGATTATTTCGCGGTGTGGTTCCGTCGCGCAATGTGGCTAGACGCCGCCGTACAGAACGGTGTATGCGCACTAAATAAATTTCCCCCGGCCGCCTCGTGAGTTTGGCAATCCGGTTGGCCAATCATTGTGGGGATACAATCGGCAATAACAGATACACTGTCGTGGTTCGTGTAGCTTTTAAGTACAGTCCCACTGGACACTATGGGAGGCGAAATAGCATTATCTATTAAATAATACGTAGTTTTGCAAATTACGTGAAAGCATTCTCATCCTCGAGTTGAAACGGTTTTTATCAATCTACTCGCCCCTTAGACCAGGTCAAAAGGTGAGTACTGACAGGCAGGAGCTTATGTCTCAGGGTGGATTTCGTAGGGGATGTGAGTTGTACTGACACATATGTAACCATAAGACACCCAAACAAGGAAGTGAAGCATAGCAATGAATCGATGGGTCTTAGGCGGTAGAAAAGGTATTAAAGTCAGCCGTTCTGGAAAAGGGGTGAGTGTTATCGCATGAGCTCAGATCACGCAAGTAGGATGCATTTCCGCTTCATGACCGGATATGTCATATGGGATTGATAGTTCATTACCGCGCGGCACAGAGCTATGTTCCGACAGACCTAATTGCGTCCGCGTGTCTACGATTCTGTGGACCCATAGTTGGAGAAATCCTAATCTGGTAGTAGTCCTGATAGGCGGGCCGCGTCAGCTGAATTGCGCGCTGAGCTTTAGGCTGAGGAATAGGGCGCTGATCATCCAAATTGTCCGAGTGCCATAAATGATTGGTGCCGTACGCCTCACTCGGGCACACGATACAGCGGCAATTGTCACCAAAGGGTTCCTCTCTCGGTGCGGATGGTCATGCGCGGGCGGGGGGCCAATATCGAGCGGTGGGCCCCTAAGTCGCCCCGTTCTATGATACGAAGTGAGTAGGCATCCGTCGGGAAGGTCAACTTGACGTATGAGCTACTCCTCGAAGCGACGTCCCGAGTGCGGCTGGACTTGATGTTATTGTAGGTCGGCTCACGGGAGACAGAAGCGCGGAACACAAATGATGGAGATACGTTTGGCTGCATTGCCAGGGTTGTGGAATCTGTATGCGAGAGGCGAATCACATTACGTCAGAGTTAGAGGATTTCGTAATTTGGGTTATTGGCAGGCAACGTGGAGGAGATTACAGGAGTGCACACGAAGTCTCGGGGCGCATAGAGAAGTCCCCTGGGCAGTGTGTCGCCCCGGCATTGCATTTCATCGCATTTCGAAGCTGCCGAGAGCATAAATGAAAACAAAAAACCACTCAAACAACACACACGTATACTCTGGAGAAGGACATGTGGCCGAACTGGGGAATCGGAAAGTACGCACCCTATGACCCTTGACCTTATGGATATTATAAAAGCCCAGCTGGATCTCCCGCACCCCTCCATGGGCGCCCAGTGACTAGTGCTATGCCCGTCCCGGATAGGGGGCGGTTGCAACACGCCAGCTCAACGCATCCGGGCCTACAGGCCGCGAAGTCGAAATAAGAACGTGAACGCGACTGTGGTAGGGCTCTTTTCATTTTATGGGTGTGAAGGAATGCCTTTGTGGCCATCAGCTTAGTCCCTCACAGAGTGGGGAGTCGCTGTGCTTCAGTGTGTCCTTTGAAAGGCCCGGTTAGTTACGTATAGCTAAGAGGGCTCCGTTTGCGAGCTATGTCCGCGCTCTCAGTTGAGAAGCGACGCACGTGTGTTAGACAAATTTCATGTTCCGGTGGGTCATGCCAACGTTCACTCGCCATATGCAATTCACGCGGTGTAGCCAGAAGCCGAGATCGGGCACACTTTGGCAATATAGCCGCGCATAGCCAAGCCGCGCCCCGCGCAGAGATTTCATCAGCGGTGAGCGCCCTGGTGCATCTATTAGCATCAATCTCTTCAAACGGTTTCGAGATGTACTTCAAAAACACCGCGAGAAGAAGCGAAAAATAACTGGTCTAAAATATACATATCAGTGTATGGTTTTATATCCTCGGACTTGAAACACGTAGACGCAGTTAAGGCTTACAAGAACCTTTCCTGCAAAATGAGAGGAAACCGCAGCATGAACGTAGGGAATAATATGATGGAGAGGGTATAGGAGCTCCATGCCTCACTAAAAATGTTGATAGAATCTCGCTACGATGTTATGCATGACCTGCACGGCTGCACGCGATTAATGACCGACCGGTATCCAGGCGTCATGGCAGACTTCATCCCATTCTGAACAACTACATAACCCAATCCGCCATGACTGTTTCCATAACACACTCCCGCATGCTACCCCCACAAAAAAATATTGTTGCCTAGGAATTTATGACTATTGTAGAGATACGTGTAGTGATGTAGTTGTACACAAAAGGAGGACACAGACCATTAATCTTTTGTAATTATGCTCAGCTTACCGGTATTGTCCAACCATACCTTGATGGTCGCTTGTAGTGTGACGTGCGTAGTTGCGGTGTGGCTGTCGATGTCTGCCAGGACAGGTTCAGAGCAAAAGTGGTGTGTGGCACTGAACTTGGGTCCTGCCCTCGTACTGTGCATTGTAGACATGGACGGATTTCTGGTTAGAGGGCGCCCCTTGTGACACAGCAAGAAGACCCATTAGAGGCGAAATGATATGCTTGGGGCTGCACGTCCTCAATGCTTCGCAACACATTGTCGATAGCACAAATCGATCTAGAAATTCTGACAGCGATACTTATCGGCATGTTGTGACTGGCGGGCTTCATACACAGTGATCAAAGTCTGGAGCTGGCCTGAGTGAAGCAGGGGGGCCTTAGCTGGCAATTGGTGCCGTAATAATAAAATGTGCCACTCGATCATAGAACACAAACATTCGAGATGATATGGGTAGAGCAGGGTCCTACTTGGGCCTTCCGTTGCGTACGTCTTACTATACCATTAGGCAAGTCGCTCCGTGGAATCGAATGCGCTCGAGCGACGGCGTTTAGCAATTTCGATGATTGTGATACTGTGGAAGCCGGTGTACTCGCTCGAATACACTCATCCATAGCGATCGGAACGAAACAGAGTGCATGCAACGAGACTCATCTGAGAACGCCCCCACGTGGCTGTAGGTGCCGGAAGCTATGGTTACAAGCAAACCCGGTATCAGCGAATTGCAGTATGCGGCCCAAGTTTACGCGAATAACCTTGTCAATGACCTTGGGAGTAGGTCAGGGGACAATTGGACTGAAACACGTCGCATGCCAGGGGCGTAGAAAATTAAAATAGGTGAGGCAGGCAGCAAGCCTGACTGAAGATGTTCGTTTGTGATAAATGCTGGCTTGTGCGCGTTATGGCTGGACCGATGCACGTCTCCCCTTCCCGTGACTAGTCCTTTGCGCTGGACACTAATTGTCATGCGCCGGATGAATGTCCATCAAATGTAAAGCTGACATTAGGAGGAAGACATGTTCCTCAGTTAAACTTCCAAATGCTCGAAAGTGTATAAATGCACAAGATTAACATTAATTTTAAGAGCAAGATGTGCCTTACTACCCGGATATGTTAGCGACGGAGTAATTGGACATAACCAGCGCATTGCGAACAGTCCTAAGCTACACATATGAATGTTCAAACAAGTATCGTTCAAGAAAG
>Ga0179591_1327348_pt1 | contig 27663 bp, 25 predicted proteins | sample CZOMad2_1_08_16f_FD_182891 | JGI IMG/M metagenome (GOLD analysis project Ga0179591, IMG submission 182891) | Vadose zone soil fungal communities from Angelo Coast Range Reserve, California, USA - CZOMad2_1_08_16fungal (PacBio error correction) | ecosystem: Environmental > Terrestrial > Soil >...
GCCCGAAAGAGAGATTTTCATCGGAAATCTCATGAGACGAAGAAAAGAGGAGCGGGCTAGGGGGGAAAGAGGACGAAGAAACGACATAAAAATGAAAAGAGATTCCTCAGTTGAAAGAGGGGACGCGAATGAGGGACGTATTGCAAAAAGGAGAACAGAGGAAATTGAACTGCAACTCCATTGCACTGAAGAAAGGCAACATTAGAGATCCGCCCAGGGTCTCCTATTTTAAAAAAAGGAATTGAGGAGGGGGCCATAAAAGTCCTTTACGAGAAAAGGGCGTCTTGGAGAAGGGGGGAAGGAGGGGTGACCGCGTCAGGGGGAGGGAGGGTAATACTCAATGACTCCGGGGCAAGGGCTTTGAAGATCATTGGTCCTAATAGCGAAGAAACTCGGAGGGGAAGCTTGGTCACTAAGGGGGGGTGACATTCAGGAAAGGGGGGAAGTTCGATACTTCTGAGAGGTGCGATTGCGCCTGGTTTCCTAAATAGAAAGAAAAGGTATTGTCGGAAGAAGTGCATTTCACTCCCCACTGGACGAGGAAGACCTAAGAAAATTAAAAAGGTGGGTCTATCTCGTCCTGGGTCGCCGATCCATGGGAAAAACATGGGGAAGAAAACTCCAGGTCAAGATGCCTATATATAGAGATTACGGTTGACGAATATGACGAGCGGTCGGAAACACCTTTGGACTGAAGTCCTTCGGAAGCAGAACTCTCCTACCAGATCTGCAAAGCGCCTCCTGAGGAAATACGAAACGTCATAGGGTGGGGGAGTCGAGCTTTTTCAAGTGGGGATCTGAAAAGGAAAAAAAAGGCCGGCTTGGGGTCCATTGCTTACACTCAGGATTACATTGAGAAAGGATCAGGGGAAAGCGAAATCTCTAAGGGGGGGAGCCATCTTGCAAGGAGAGGAAAAGAGAGAATTTGTTACCGGAGAATCGCTATGCAGAGTTTTTCTTTCGAGGATGGGAACCTAAGGGAAATCGGAAAAGGAAGCAAGGGGGCCGGCCTGTTGGCGGACAGAATCATAAAGTACGGAGAAAATCCAAGGAACATGGTGCTACGGGTAGACTCTTATTCAAAAATCGGACTTTTCAAGGGCTGCAAAAGGCACGCGGTCCAATCTTTGTGGACATGAGAAAAAAAACTGCGAGTGTCAAGAGTGGCACCCTCGGCCGCTTAGGGATTATCCTAAAAAATCCTCTCTCCTCGTCGGAAAAATTTCAAAAAAATGTAGTCATTCCATGAAAAAGTTAGAAGAGGGCCAAACCAGGGGAAGTTCTCTCAGCATATTGGGAAGACTCTAAAAGGGGCCAAATCATGGAGAACCGGATTAGGATGAAATTGATTCGGGGGAATATAAATTGCCCCTGAGGTCCGGCTACCATACCCATAAAGCAGAAGGGTGCCCGTGCAAAAAAAAACAAAGAGTATGATTAGATAAATATTCGGAACTGAGAGATGGATGTTTAGGAGGGGGGAGGATCAGGAAATAAGAAAGGCCAACGCAACGCCTGAATCGGGGCGCCTGAGGGTTCTGCATGAAGAGGATGGGCGGAATCCTTAAGTTTGTGTGGGAACAACGTGGTAAAAGGGGATCGCGAAGCGCCTGAACTTTTTCGCGAGGGGTATGAGGGGAGGGGGGTGAGGGGGGAAGAAAGATCTTTATAATGAAGGCCTAAGCGTATTGGGGACACGAGTGGTCCAAATACACCGAAGCTCGCATGGCTCCACAAACCTGTGGTCAGGAGTCGGGGTGACGCCCATAGGGCACTTCCGAGTTCTATGGGAGCAAAAGTCGACATGGGGGGAGTGCCCGGGCATAATGAATCCTGTGTAGGAAATTCAAAAAAAAAGGAAGATCCTCGTCGGGCCTAATCTCATTATGATGGGTCAAGTAGCAAGCAGGGAGACTGACTATCTTCGCATTTCGTGATCTATGGATACGTCCACAACTAGTAAGCTCGGGGGAGAACGAAGCTATCGCTGGTCTCTCGATATCTACCGAAGTCCAACTGTCATCCAGGATTTGGGGAAGGGGGGGGAGAGAATGGAGGCTCGCCCGCGAAAAGGCAAAGCAGAAGCACACAGTCGGAGTGGTTCTGAAGCAGGCGAGCCGGCTTAGCGCTGACTTGAATCCGAAGGCAAGGCCTGCAAAAAAGTGGTTTCAGAACCGCTCGAATACGGTCAAGAAGGCGGCTTATCTCTTCATATGCAGGGAAAAGAAATGGCGCTGGCACATGGAGAAAGGGGGACTTAAATGGCTCAGACCAGTACTCTGGAATCCTCCATGGTGCACAACGCGCCGAAAAGGAGGGATGAGGCGTGTTGATGCCATCTCGCGGCCACCTAGTCGAACTCCAGCGCAAGGTCGGCGGATAAAAGGGGTCCTAAGAGGCCAGGCGCAGGACTAAAAAAAAAACCGAAACAAATGTCCACCCGCCGGTCACACGATGTACTTCAGAGCTGCTTCAGCGGAACGGCTTCATCGAGGTTGTCGCTATCGACCGGCATGGAGGACCAAGAAGAGGAAGGAATAGCGACGGCACGCCACCGCTTCCAAAAAAAGGTGAGTTAAGTCACCGGAGGGCTATGGCCAGAAAGGTCCTCCGTAAGCTTCTCACACCTGCACAGCGACGAGCGGGCGAAAAGAACTGAAGAAACATGGGTGTGCGTTTCCAGACCGAAGCGGGAAAGGGTGACTGCGCAAGAAGGCGCAAGGTGAAGTCGGCTATTCAACTCCGGGACATGGGACTATACCTCGCCTCGGGACGTCGTCTCGCGACGAGATGAAAAGAGAGAAAACGATGCTAAAGAAGAACATAGAGTCATCTCGATCTACGGCGGGACCGGAGGGGGGGGAAGGGGGGAGGGGGGTAAACTGCCGGGCACCGGAAGAGCAATAGGAGGGACGTGAGCGCGACCGAGAAGGTCCGGGCAATAAACATGGTCGGGGAAAAACTAATTATTACGGCGACGTCGAACCAAAAGGGGGAAAAAGAAAACAAAAAGGGGCGTCGGAAAGCGGCTTGCAGTAGGTGCACGAAATCTAGGGGCACAAAATGAAAGAGTCGGTTCGTCCTCCGCTTTGCTTGCCGAAACTGGCGTAAGCGAACTCGGGTCAGAGAGGAGACTTCCGTAAGAAAAGGAAAGCTCTAAAGACCCACGAAGACCGAAGCAGAAGAAGGAAATTCAAGTGTCATAACAATTGCCGTCCGCACAAGGAGGATATCAAAAGAATAAAAAAAGGCACAGCGCATCACCGAAAAACCGACGGTGTCCAAAAGAGCAGTGGATTCAACGAGGAAAAAGCGGCGAGTTGAAGAAATCTTATCTCGCAGTGGTGCGAGCCGCGAAAAAAGAGAAAGAGCAACACACCCCGGACTTCCTCAAAAGAAAGAAAAACAAAAAAAACAGGGCAGGGGGGGGGGGGGGGGGCTGGATCCCTTCCAAGTCAAGAGTACCGGGGAACGAATAAAAAAAGAGAGGTAACAGGCGCAGCTCGCGTTTTAATAAGCGGCGCGCGTGTACTTAGCGGAGAAGCCTTGGAAAGGGTTGATCGAAAATCCGAAGAAAAAGCACCGTCGGCAAGACCTGGCCCCGGCTGGGAAGGAAAGTAAAATTGAGCAGTCTCGCTGGAAAATCTCAGGAAAAAAGGCAATGAAAAAGTGACGGGGGACCAAAGGTCCGATGGTTCTGAAAAATCTTGATCAAGACACATCGACGCGCTGACACGCAGAGGAGAGAGGCGTAGAATCTACGCTGAACATAGGCAGAATACGCGGGCCTCAAAAAGGGCTTCGATGAATACGCTCTGAAGATAAAAGAAGCACCGACATAGGAAAGAACGACAATTTATGCGCAGTAACGTAGCTCTCTCAAAACAGGGAGGAAGAGGAGGAGAGGCGTACTGCGCAGAAAAATTGGGGAAGGTCGGGGGACGGTCAAAAAAAAAGGGGCAAAAAAGCAGCATTGATCTTTAAAGCCGTCGACGTCGTTTCATCGAGCGGGGAAGGCCAGCGTAGTCTGGAAGTGTGTCAGGTCTCAAGCCGCAGACGCACTCGCGGCAGGATGAGGGAAGAAATGAGGTGGTGAGGGATCCAGAGAAAGAAAACACCGGACAGCAAGGGGTTGTCGATGTAATGTTTCGAAAGGAACCACTTGAAAGAAAGGGATAGAACGAAACTTCTGTCGCACGAACGGGGGGCCATGTCGGAAAAAAGGCTGGGAGCGGAGAGGTGAGAAAAAAAAAACCATTTTCTATTCAGGGATCGCTGTTCCGAAAAAAAAAAACAAAGTCTTTGGGCGGGATGGAGTGCACTGTCGTTGGTCCAAGGTTGGTGAGGAGGCGTAAAAATAAATCGTCTTGGAAAAGAAGGGATACAGTCCAGCGTGTGCTCCATTTCTTGGCGCGCGCGAATAATGAGGGAGAGGCTCAGAAAAGGGGCTCGGTTTCGGTGGGCAGCGTAGTCCAGAGAAACACGAACGAGAGCATGGTCTAAAGAGAGCATCGATAAAGGTCAGGTTCCACACCAGCGAGCGGGGACACGGCTCGGTAGGGTGAAATCAAGATCCAGGTCTGGCCTTCATGTCTATCGCAAGGGAAATACCTCGATTGTACTGGAACAGGCTGCAAAAAACGAAGTTTTTTGCGGAGTGAAAAGGTAGGAGGCGGCCGAGCGCCTCTGCTATTTCGATCAGCGAGAGGAGGCATTGTAGTGGGGAAGGAGGCACAGACCTAGATTCTTCTCTTCCTAACACAGAAAAAACCCAAGGAGGGGGGAGAAGTCTGTTTTGCGCAGGCCGAGACCAAGCCTCTTCGTCGGGGGAAAGGCGCCAAAGGTTATGAAGGGTACGTCGCCGTCCGCTGGGATGAAACTTCGCCGTGAGAATGGCAAGGCCAGTATCACGGTCGCACGATCGTTAGCGGCATCTCGCGTCAACGAAGGGGAAGAAAAATCGGGAGAAGTCCGATAGAGACCTCCGCTCGGGAAACGGGGGGGAGGAGATGTGACAGAAGGAAGATGTATCATTCTCTGGCCGTGAAAGAGAACCTTCGTGGAGATAGGGCAAGAGCCGCGAGAACGCGATGCTAGTCGGTTCGGAGGGAGCGCGAGCAGATCGCCCAAGAGTTGACTGATAGCCTCCTGCTCCGTAGCGCGCTGAGGGTGACTAGGCAGACAAGATAGAAAAAAAGTACCTGCACGAACTCCATGTCCATCGGCAGGCGGAGCGCAGCAAAAATTAAGACAGCCGTCGCCGTGCGGTTTGCGCCGAGGTGCAGGGAGCATAGCATTACCATATGAAGCCGCTCGGAATCATGCGAAGGAATCGGGCTTGCCTCGTCTATCTGAGCTGTACTCCCGCGAGTGGTTTTAATATGTCAGGTCGATAGCGAAAACTCTATGAAAGACTCGGTCCGCGGAAGCATAACTGTCTTCCTCGGGGGACAGCATGGGCCGGGGGAAGGGGGCGGAGGGAGGAGGGAAAAACGCTTCGCCTTGCCCTTGCAATAGTCCAGGGTCATTCAGAGGAAGAGATCTTGCCATCTCGGTGTCGCGAGAATTTAGGCACGGAGAGGAGGCTCGCCTCGGGGGCGCGTTGAGCATTTATTTCGATCGGCTGGGCAGCGTCCAAAGGAAACGGTGTCATGTTGCCATCGCAATCTTCCCCCCCCCGGGTGCAGAGGAAGGGGGGGAAATCGAGAGGAAGGGAATTGGGACTAGAAAGAAATCTGGTCGGAAACAGGTGATTCAGGCAGGAGACAAAGGCTTCGAGAAGAGAAAAAAGCCGCCGGCGCCGGGACCACGTACGTCAATAGGTGTTTACAAGCGGATGAAGGAAGGGTGGGAAAGAAGACCCTGGGGGAAAGTCAAGGGGGGAGCTTCCACTCCGGATAAGGTTGGTGGGAGGGCGGGGAGGGAGGGGAGGGGGATAGCGCTATCGAGAGAAATTGTGGTGAGAAAAAGGGAAATGCAAGCACTTCTCTGTTGGACGTAGTCCTCTCGCAACTACCTGCCATGCAAGAGCATGGGAAGGGGATGGCGACGAAAGGGAAAGAAAGGGAAAGAGTAAAGGTCGATCTGCAACGACCGTAGGATCTGGAAGGAAAGATGCGGACCGCTCAGAAGAACATCCCCAAAACACGGATCATCAGCATCACCATGGCTCGGCGGGGTGATAAGGGTCTTAAAATCTTAAATGGGAAAGAGGGGGAGGGGACACGATGCGGACGCGGAAGCGGGGTGCGCAAAGGGACTCTTCGAGTCGTGCGCCGAAAGGGAGGGGGGTCGGATTAAATCAGCAAAATCAGAAAAAAGCCGCAGATAAGCGAGCCGGAATCAGAGGAAAAGGGGGGATTTTGGGGGAAAAACCCTTAGCCGAGAAAACCAAAAAAAGGGGAAGTATTAAAACATCGCATATGATGCCAAGGAAGGTTAATCCTAACAAGATACAGTCTCCCAGGTTGACGGATTGCATGACGTGCATATGAAGAATTAGTCCAAGGGCTCTAACTACCAACATCAAAAGGGGTTGTCAAAGAGCTCAAACACTTGATTAATTAGGAATATTCGCCACCAACTGAGAAGTGGGGGTTGGCTGGTCGCGAGGTCCTCAGTCCCTTCCGAAATCATTCTACAGGAGCACTCATCTTCTCAAGAGGGGTGAGGCAATTTGTCTCTGATTCAAGTACATATTATGAAGGAACTTTACACGGCTGTTTCAAGGCATAGCTCTATCGCTGAAAAATTTTGGCTAGGGAGGGGGATCGCTGGCGGGGGGGAAGGTATCGATCATCTCCTAGCTTTATTGGGAAGATCACAGGATACCCGAAGCGCAGCATTGGCACCCGCGGCCTCTGGAAAGAGAGTTTCGGAAAAGTCAAGTTCTCTATTGGGGAATAAAGGGAATCAGGGGAAAACGTGGATGATCCAGTTTCTTTTTATCATAAGAGGGAGGAGGAGGGACACCTGCGGGTCTCCAGGGACCTAGAAGAGTCAGTTTGGGGATCGCCATCACATTTGAGGTTCATCGGAAAAAGAAAATTTTAAAAAATATCTGGTGCAGGTCGTGATCGAGGAAAACTTCCACAACGAGAAGAGAGCTCTCTGGAAGGAAGGAGAAAACAAGGGACTTCATCTATGAAGGGAGATAATCGATTCAAACTGTCACCTGAGTGAAATGCGCTGGCAAGTGACTACTTGTCATGAAACGTCTCAGAACCAGAAGCTACTCTTGAAGAAACGGTAAGTTTCGTCTCCTAGGGATCAGTCTAACACTGGGGGGGGGGGGATGGAGCCGGCCTGCGCAGTCCTGCAGCACCGTGTTGGGAACGACCCCGAACCCGCGAGCTGGGGAGACTGCTGCTGCATCTCGCGATCTCTGCAAGAGAAAAAGTAAAGGGAAAATGTCGACACTGGAATTCTTAAGGGGGGGGTGGGGGAGAGGGAACCAGGAGATCGAAGACGGCTCTAACGCTGAGGCTGTCTAATGGTTGCCATTCCGCACCTGAGATGGTCATATAGAAAGCCCTGCGGGAATGAAACCTTTAAAGAGAGGCTAGCACCTTCTCACACGCAAAACTGGAAAAGCAATAACGTAAAGTCCGTAAGAGGCAAAAAGATCCGGAAAAAGGGTCCCTCTGAAGATCATTGATAAAGGGAGGCCAGGGCCGTCATTGATCTCAAGATCGAAAAAGAGAACCGAGGACCATGTGGATTCTCGCGACCTTCCAAGATTGCCATCTCCGAATCTAAGGAAACTCGGCAGAAAAGGAAAGGAGAAGACGGAGGCATGTTGGCTGAGTCGATGAATTCCGGACAGGGTGAGGGGGGAGAGGAATCCGAGAATCGACGGTTCAAGGGCTGACTGTCATAATGCGCGAGGAGGGGGGAGAATATGCATAGAGCGCTAGCGCTTCAGGAGGCTTATGCACCCCCGAAAAAGATCATGGCGGAGAATTACAGGAGCCGCGAAGGGCGAGGCGAGGCAAGAATACGGTCACATAGGAAAAATCATCAGAGGGAAAAAACATATACCTCTTGCTTGGAAGCGGGATGAATCATCCTCTGAAAAATCTTAAAATGTCGACGTGACGCGCAGAAGATCCCTATCGTGAAACCGAAGTTCAAGTTCGACATACGAATTATCAGTCAAAGGAGAAGAATGTACGACTACACCCATAAGAAGGCTGGGCTAAAAAAAACTCGGCGCCAGGACTCTTCTCCAACAAAAGCTTATCGAAAAAGAGGTTTCCGGGGGGAAGAGGGAAAAAGCCTGTGGGAGAGGGACAGAAAAAACGCCCAATTCCAACAGCCTTAAGCGGAAAACTCAGAAGAGCCGAAGACATACCGCGAAGACGGCGTCACTCCCGACCGAAATAAAAGCTACGGCAGGAGAATTTGCAGAACAATGGGCGGTGTTCCCTCACCCTCTATATCAAAGGAAAAATTCCCAAAACTGGAGCCCATCGGCAAGGGTCACCGCTCAGCTGGGGTTGTGGATTCCAAAGGATCGAGAAAAAGAGAGAAGGGCTACAATACGAAAGGAGCGCAGTCAGTGGGGGGACTCCGCCCGCATCCGAGAGCCGAGGGACGCTCACGCCCAAAGCGAAGAGGAGAATGGTGCACACTGGCCCTGGCTGGAAGATTCCGGGGAAAGTAGATCTCTGGAAAAGGGAAAACGATAACAGGAAAAGACTTCTCATGAATCAAAAATGAGTAAACTAAGAGGCAGCGCGGCTGATTGCGAACATCTAAGGCCGTGAGAAATGTTTGAAGGAAGAAGAACTAAAATACCTGACAAAGGCGGGAAGCGACCGAAGGAGAAAAATAACGCGACTATAGACGGGGGGGAAGAAACGGAAAAAAAGAAAGGGTCGACCCGAGCATCGACACCAGGATTGCGTGGACGATGGGAAGGGAAAAAAGGAGGCAAGAAAAACAAGTCGCGGAACCTGACGCTCTGATCCTGCCGAAAGGCGGACAGCCCGGGAAAAAGAGGGGGGAAACGGCCAGAAGGGACCTAAAAAAGGGGAGAGGAAGGTGGAACCGTCAATAACGTCTCGGTTCAATCCTCTCCGCACCAAGAAGGGTGGTGAACTGCGGAAAAGAGAAAAAAAAAGGGGTATGCGAAAAAAAAAAAAAAAAACAGAACGCCATATCGAGCAACGACAATAGAGGAGAAGAGAGCAATATGGGGGATGACAAAGGGGGAGGGGGTCTGACGACTCTTCACCACGGGGGGCGGGACAAGGGGGGGGGCTTCAAGAGACCTTGTCGTGCATCGAGGGGGCAGGCAACGTATTCTGATCGATTTGTGCAGGGACAGGAGCCGCAGACTCCTTCGCGTCCAGGAGCGAAAAAGGGTCAGAGGGAAAGGGATCCGATAGGCCGGAACAGCCCAGAGACCGTCATGGGGGGAAGAGTGGTACGTGAGAAGCTCGATGGGGGAAGGAGGACGTTCCAAGAAAAGTACGCAGGGGGGGGGAATCTGAAAAAGGGAGGCAAGGCTTCGCCAGGTCCACGCCGAAGGGGGAATAGGAGGAAGGGCAGCCATTTCGATTACTTCCTGATGTCTCTCATGACTAGAAAGGAGTAAACGCCTTTTGGGCGGTAATTAACTACACTTCGTTTGGGACCTGGGGTATCGGGAAGTTTGTTCAAAGAGGAAGATTGACATTGCCTGTAAGAAGTCAAGATTGTCCTTCTTGTCAGCTCTCGGAGAAGTCCGGGGAAAATCGGTCGGGGAGGAGCCTTCTCTCTTCTGTTGAAAGGGGGTCCAAAGCACACCGCCTGCTAGATCAGTTGGGGGGGGGAAACTAGACCCTCGTCAGTCGAATTCCAACAAAAGCTGCGGTCTGACAGATGTAGGTTAAAAGTCCCTGTGACAGGAGAAAGAATGAGGATAACCGAATAGCCGGTGCGTAACACCTCGCGGGTTCTGACCGGAAAAGAGGACAATGAAGAAAAGAATGTAGACGCCGGAAAGGTAGCTGTATTTTCGTCTGCAAGAGACAGCGCAGAGAGTAAGGACAGAGGGGCAGGGAGGGGGTGCGTTAGCTTTGGGCAAGAATCAAGCGGAGGCGAAAGAAGTGTCAGCGAAGTGGGGACGAGCCGGGTTTCTAAGGGAAAAGGAGACGAAGCAACTGGACCTGATCGTCCAGGAAGGGGCTGGTTCGCGGGGGGGAAGAAAGGGAATGGGACGGGACGTGAATAATTCGTCGGGATGCCACATTTGGGTCAGGAAAGGGAAACTCAGAAGCGGGGAAGATGCGAGAGAAATGGGAACGAAGAATTGCGGATTCCTATATGAACTGCATCCGAAAGGGAGGGATATCGGGCGAGGTCGAGAAGGAAAGATGTTATCCTTCGAGGACCGGGACACCACTCGAATGGAGGGTCGATGGTCATAATCCGCGAGACAAAATTCAATCAGGGGAGTCAGCGTGCCATAGCGGAAAGGAGCGCCCAATCGGAAAGGGGAAAAAGGAAATGCAGCATTCGAGGCGCGCGCCGAAAAAAAAAAGGGTAGACCGGTCGGATGGAACTGCAAAGAATAGGCCTGGCAGAAGAACGGCGGCAGAACCATGCCCGCTTCTCCGCATGTTTGGAGAAGGAAGTTCAAAGAGAGTGCTCAGGGGAAATAGAAGCCGACAATAAGCCCCTTCTTTTGCGGAATCTGTGGGTTCAATTCCGGGTTAAAGGGATGGGGAAATTACTCCTAGAATGAACCTGTTATCGGTCGAGAAATCACCTAAGGAATAGTGCCGGGGGGGGAAGGACCTCAGACTTTCCTTAAGTCTTGTTCAAATTGGGGCAACGGCGCCACGGAAAAGTTTTCTGCGACCTTGAAAGAAAGCTGCAAAGGGCCTGCACCTAACTGGTCTGTTATATCGTGTGAAAACGGTGCGCAATTTCAAGCCCAATTAAGCTCTCATCTTACGCTCGAGGAGGGAGAACATTAAATGTCTCTTCATTTTCGAAAAGTAAGAAAAGACCCCGTTGTCGTACTGTGAAAGCCAAATATTCCTGGGAAGAGTTGGTCATAGATAATCAAAAGCCTTGGCGACCGTAAAGAGAGGGGATGAACCAAAGTGTGAAAAAAACAGCCCTTCGCTAAAAACACAGAATACCACTTAGGAAATTCGAAATCCTTTGACAAAAAGACATTTCATAGGGGTTTCTCAGAGTAGAGGCAGGGGGTGGGAGCGCCGTAAAGGCCATTCTTCAGTTTACATGTCTGAAAGAGGGGAAAAAAAAGTTTGGGAGAAGGCTTGGCGAGAGAGGAAACCCTCTATCGGGAGAAGAAATGGTTAGCAAGAGAAAAAGGACAAGGTTGGAAGTCCTCATAAAAAAGAATTCATGCCTATCTTCAGTGAACAGGTTGAGGGGGAGAAGAGAAAATCAGGGAAATGGGTCGATCTTAACAGAAAGAGATATAGGGAGAAGTCCTGCGGCCGCCAAAGGTTAAGGAGAAACATCAGAGCACCATGGGCGAGGGGGGGGCGGTTAGGGCTCTTTAGGCCATAAATGCAAAGGGAATAATGGCGCGAATGCGTGACGCGGCCAATAAGGGGTGCGCATGAAAGGGGAGCGGGGAAAACTTCATGTGCACCACCTCCTCTCGCGGGGAGAGATCCAAAAAAAACACCGGGTCAAACGATTCCGAGAAAGAGAGGGAAAAGTCTTAGCTCATTGAGACCGGAAAAAAAACCAAGTGAAGGAATGCCTAAAAAGAAATATTATGTCAGAAAAAAAACAGTTGGGGTATCCTAAACTAGAAGAAACTGCCAAGGTCCTTGACCTTTGATATTCGCTAGAAAGGAACCGCAAAACCAAAGCAGCGGGCCGAATCTAATCAACAAACAAACAGGAGTACAATGAGAAAATTTCTCAACCACTGAGGCTGGGAAGGGGGGTCTGGTCGCTGAGTGCCAAGGAAGCCAAATGCCCCAGGCACACGGAACTCAGAGGGACTGTGGGAGCTAAAAGGGCAGCTGATGCTCAAGTAGGGAGGGGCGGCCATACGGCACTTGGGTGGGAAAAATGTGACTGTTTCAAATGAAGCGAATCAAAATTGGGCGCGCTGATAGACTTGCTAGGAAGTAGTCTGATCTGGAGAAATGTCGGAGGTGCACGGAAAACGACTATACAGTATCTCAGAAGGAAGAAAAAACCGCATTGGGGCAAATCTGAGGGAGGACGCCGCCCATTCTGTAGTCCCGGATTTAGAAGGAAATAGAAGAAGGCCATGGTGCTAGGATTATCCCGTGTATGTGGATCATCGAGGAGCGGAGAACACAAATGAGAAAAAGGGGACTCGGTGCCTATCTCCCTCGAGGCGGTGTGTCAAGAGAAAAAGAAAGAATGGAAAGGAAAGACAGGGGGGGAAGGAAATATGGGGGGGGGGGGGGTCCCAACGATAATCTAGCGCGTCAAGGTAAAAGAGAATTTCTTCAGGGAGAGATAGAAAGAGAGGTCATGCTCATTCAAGACGAGTGGAAAGGCAGTGAAATGGCGTGCAATCTCTCCCGAAAAAACGGCCAATCCTATCCTAGGAAGAACAAAAATAGAGCGTCGTGGTCTTAGCCCTTCTGTCTTTAGCGTTGGTCTTTTTTTAGCTACGAAAAAAAGGGAAACACGGAAGGATAAAAATGGTTCCGGACGCTCGCATACCAAAGCGCGGAAAAGGCGGCATCGGATGACTAAAAGGCACGACTATTTTCGAGGGCACATGGAAAAAAGGGGCGGACTCGGCGACCAGGACGGGAAGAGGGGGAGCATGTTGGAGAACGCGGAAAGAGGAGGCGACTAGAAAAGGGGGGGGGCGCCATTCTCTCGCAAGGGGATTATGGGAGAGAATTCGGCTGACCCTGGGGCTAACGGCAAGTGCCGGCAAAAGCAAAAAAACTGTAGACGCCTCCAGACAACCGCAAAAAAAGCTGGAAAAAAAGTACCCAGTCTCTTTCGGAATTTCAAACGAACTAGGGGCAGAGGTCTTCGCTTCGACCTTATCATGAGGACCATGGACCGGAAGAGGGCTTAAAATTGCCGAAAAGCTCGACCGGAAAAAAAAAGCCAAACTTTCCGCTCCCATACTGTTTGACTCTGAGAAACCGCGGCTGATTGAACCTCCAATCCGGAGCACACCTGCAAGGGCGACGGCGGCTTGCATTGTGAGCCGGGACTGCCAGGGCCGATTAATGACTGATGTGAAGTTCCATACGACAGGAAAATACAGGGTAGAGGTCACCGAAGTCTTTTGGAACCTCCCGAAGAAGTAATCGGACAAGAGGGCGAGCGCTTCAAAAGGAGCGCTATGCAAAGGAAGCGAAAGAAAAGAGAAGAGCGTTACTCGGAGAGCGCGCGAATTACCGAAAAAAGGGAGGAGGACGTAAGAAGAATGGGTGTAAGGGGGGTTGGGGCAAAGGAAGGATCACATCTTCCGTCAATCTCGACCGCTCTATGAAGGGGAAAAGTGGGAGTCTTCTGCAGACGCAAGGCAAAGAGAGAAAATGATGAAGCCAGAGCCGGAACCGATCGGCCGACAGGAAACTACAAAACTGGGCTTCATCCACTAAGAAAAAGAAAAGGAGTCTGACCAATAAGAGTACTACAAAGGGGGAAAAAATCAAAGGAAGGAAGGATCGCTGATTTTCGTCCAGGTGCACTTCTGAAACTAGGGTCGCAAAAGAGGATGAGACTACCTCTCTTTTAACTCGCCGCCGCTTTGGCTTGCCTAAAATCTCAACCAATGCCAAAAAGCGATTAAGAGAAAATCAGGCGAATCAACCTAGACCATTACATCTAACTAATGGAGGAATACCCACGAGAGAAGGCATTCAGCAACATGGGGTCGCTTGTTCCTCACCTTCTATAGACCTAATTCCAAAAAGATCGATAAGGGGAAGGCATCACCGAAGCTCCTTTGTCAACGCTCTAGGGGGGGAAGGAAAACGATCTCTAACTGCGCAAGAAGGACGACGTTGGTTACTATTTACTCCGGACCAAACCTCAAAGGGGGGAGAGAAGAATCAGAAAGAAAACCTCGAAAAAAACGGGATAAAAGCACACGCTGGCCTGGAAATGAGGCAAGTTCGAAAAAGAGACCCGGGCAAAAGAAAACAACAAGGTCATTACATCCCGCCCAAGAGGCTTTACTGATCTGCGAGACTTTTAAATGAAGAGATCATGGAGTAGCACTTAGAAGAACGCAAGAGAACCTGAGGCAATAAAGGGGGCAACCTTACTGAGGAAGGGACGCGTTCCGCGTCTAGCGATGCAGAAGGAAAGACTTGAAAAATACAGAGGAGAAAAGTATTACATCGACCCCATGGGGAGGGCCGATGTGCTTGAGATTATAACGGAGAAAAGAAAAACACAAGCTTACTGAAAGGAAAGCCTCCTCCTGAAGAGGGGTATAGGAGCCTGATAACATCGATCGGCAGAATACTCTTTTAAAAACCTCTTCGATGCAAAGGAGGGACTTCGCTTTGGAAAACCAGGACGGTGAGGAACAGACGTCCCAAAGAAAACATTTGGTATGCGCAGTAAAAGACTATCGAGTTAAAAAAAAAACGGATAAAAGGGAATATGGAGGAGGAAGAGGGGAGGGGGGACTATTTCTTCATAAACACCGGCTGGTGGCGGCAAGTTGAGAGGAAAGCCGTCTTGACGGAATCTATCGTGTGCGTCAGAGTATTCGGGGAGTGAATTGAAAAACGCCGAACGCCGACCTCTCCAGGAAGGAGTTTGAATGGGCAAGAGGAGGGGGAATATTTGTGGGATGGGAAAAAGAAGGCCCGAAGCATCCGGAACGCAATCAGGGTTCACTATGTAGAGGGTAGAACTTCTTATGGAAGGGAGTGTCCGGTCCAGCGATAGAAGGGAATTAAAGAAGACTGTTCGTCGTCCAACTCTTCTGGAGAATCCGGTCTTGGGAGGAGAGAAGTTCTAATGTTCAACCATTCATTAAAGGAAGGAAAGTCTTGATCATGAGTACCTAGCGCGAAGGGGGGAGCTATCTGGGGCGCACGGGGTCCATGGGGTATGCGTTCAAAAAGGGGAGGAACTATTACTTAAAGGAGGGGAAAGCAAGGGTGCTTCATCCCTTAGTTCTTGTCGTCAGGAGGCGCAGAAAAGGAAAAGCTAGGGCGACGCCGCGAGAGAGGTTGAGTTTTAGACGAGGGAAAGAGTCACACCGGCCCGATACTCCTCATTTGAGAAGAGCGTCGCGAATCAAAGGAAGTACAGCGGAGGTGAAAAACGGGATGTCGGGGGCCTCTGGGAAATTGGGGGAAAGTTCTGGAATGAGGGGGAGCGAAGTGCAAAACCGCGCAATGTTTCGCACCTGCTGCAAGGCCTTCGCGCATGACAGGAGACCCCGGAGCCGGGGGGGTCGAGGCTGCCGAGCGAACATGCCATCTGAAAGAGGGAGAAGGACCCGACGGCTGATTGTGGGCCAGCAAGCAAGCCGCAAGGCGGGCGCGGCCGAACACGAGCGCGATCATCTAGGGGAGCAAGAGGGTGCTAATGCACAACGCAAGCCTGCTTATAAAAAGCCCAATTACTGGGGGGGGAGAGGTTTGTGTCGTCTCTTCCTTAGTTTCATTACTTCGCCGGGATGAGGAAACCCATGTTGACGGTAGGGAAAAGAAAAAGAGTTATCGGGCCTCGCGGAAGAACGTCGACATTAGGGGGGTCTTTGAAAGAAAAAGGAACGATAGGTAAAAGTCTGGAAGAGATGTTCGAGGGGGAAGAGGGGATGCCTTCTTCGTGCCGAATAGCGCGGAGCGCTATGAGATCGCTCGAGAATCACTAGAAGGAGAGGGAGTTCGAGGGAGGGTAAAGGGCTGATAGGGCTGCTCGCCAGCTACGATATATCCTCCTTAAGGGGCTCTCTCTGAGGGGGAAGATGAAAAAGAGTATGCCGCCCGGAGGAAACTGAAACTAACAAGTCCTTCATCCAAGGCCCTCAGGAATCACCAAACCATTAACCGCAGTCCGGTTCATTTTGGCTTCCTATTTGAAGGGAAGGTAGGAGAGAAATAGACCCCAGCGAGAAATCCAACATGGAGGGAGTCTTAGCGGTCATGCCGTAGGAGAAGATGGAGCTGTTCGCCTACGGAAGTGATGTTCATAATGATCCGTTCTATCTCTATAAAGATACTGAAAGGAAGAGGACGCAGAAGGGAAAAAGAGGTTTGCAAAGGGGGCGGTGCGGGAGTGGGAGGCTTCGAAAGTTCGATGAGAAGGGAACAGGGCTTCCGTGTTCAGTCAAAGAGATTGTATCTTGCCATCCTCGGGCGGACGAGATTGCCCGAACAAAGTAGGCTCTAGAACGCCTCGGACGGTCGCAAAATGTATTACGAATAGGCGGGGGGGAAAACGTCCTACCCCGGGTTCTGTAAAGGGGAAAATCACAAGGGGGAAAGGTCGAGAGATCCCAGGAGGAATCCGGGGGCCGAGAAAGATTCCGGCGTTTTCTTAAACAAGGGGGGCAGTCGTTCAGGCCGGCTTCGCATCCTACAAAGGAGGGGGAGGAGAAGATCAGAGGGGGGAAACTAACTAGTTGTTACTTAGCAGGTATGAAGGTGCTTTTTTCCGGGGTACTCGGGTAGAGAAGTTTGAAATTACATTTTATTCCCCTTGGGCCAAGTGAAGAAGTATGGATCTCGAGGCGGGCGAAGAAAGATAATAAAAGGGGGGGGAGACATAAGGTGCACTAGCTTCCGCTTGTGGATATTGAAACGAGAAGAAAAAAAACAGGCCGATCTTCGCCAGGTGCTGAATAACAGAAAAGAAGATCGGCAAGAGGAGCGGCTTGGAGAAGGGTTGGGACGGCAAGCCAAAAGCAAAGGATGATCAAACAAAAATCCAGCACACATGGCGACGGCGGTCCCAAAAAGGGGTGACGGAAAAATTCATTAACAGGAGAAGAGGCCGCGTTTACGCATGGCTTGCGTGTATAGGCTCATCGTTCACGAAGAAACCGAAAGGAGAAGTCCAGCTCAACCACAGCAGGCACGGCGACGGAGAGGCGCCAACAGGGAAAAAGCCTTCGGGGCCCAAATTAAGACAGAGGCCAACACCAAGTCCGATGAAACAAGAAGGAAAAAGCAAGGACCAGGAACATCGTCAGGAACCGATGAAAGCCGGGCCTGGACGTTTGGCATAAGCAGGAAGAAAGAACAAAGACCCGACCGCAGGTAGAATCTCAGAGAAAAAAAACAAAGGGAGGAGGAAAGAGAAAGAAGCAAAAAAGGGCTGGCGGGCGGTGGCTGGAAGAGGAAAAGAAGATGGCCAAAAAGTCAAGGCCTTCACTGCAAGGAAGAAGAGGGAGGACCTGATGACGGGTGTTAGGAACACAAGGGGTGCCATGCTTAAGCGGTCATCCGGTAAAGGGACATAGTCTAAGGGTTTCATTAGCGATAGAGAGCTGGCTCTCTGTGAGAAACATAGGCAGCGGTGGGCTTATCTGGACTCCTACGAGGGAGGGTCAAGGAAGACCGGACGCCGAAGCGCACGAAGGCGCACCCCTGGGCCGCTGAAGAAGAGCAGGTGTAACTCATGAAAGTTCACCGTCACGTTCTTTGCATAGCTCATAAAAAGTAGGCCATGAGGAGAACTGGGGGGTGATCATATTATTCAAAAGCTTGCCAGTCCTCAAAAAGTGCTCGAAAAAAAGGAAAGACTAGAGGGGGACATCATCATGCGGCTTTTCATCGTCAAGGACCAAAGCACAGGGAAAATATATGAGGGAGGGTGATGTAAGGAGAAAAAAAAGAAGAAGCGCGGCAATTAGATCAACATGAGGATAGGGGGTCGGATAGTCTACAGGGTTCTAAAATCATCCTTTCCTCCATTCCGATAAAAGGTTCAATTCAGGTCGATCACGAACCAACGGCAAGACCCTATTGGAAAAAAATAAGGGCGCGGGTCAGGGCTCCTGAGGGGGAGAAGGAGGTGTCGCGAAACGTTGTCGGCTGGAAAGGAGCCCCTGCGCACGGGGGACCTGCATCAAAGGGGGTACGAGAATAAGAGCGGCCAAATGCGGATCTCGCTTCTCGAGAGAACAATACTATTTCTCTTAATTTAACGACAAAAAGAGAAGGACTGGGATAAACCAGGATCGGGAAAAGACATGTCTCAAAAACCGCGGTCTAAGGAGAGGGGGGGGGAATTGGGGGTTGATCGCGCACCGGGAAGGGACAAGTGAGGGAACACGGGAGGAAAAAAGAATTTAGCTCATTACCCTGGGCGCTTCAATTGGGGGCATTAGAAGAGAAAAGAAGTCAGGACGCCGCTCCGAAAAGAAAAGAACCGGTAACAGGAAAGGAGGTACGCGTGTTCTTCATCTGTTAGGAGAATCGATCATGTGAAAATGGCATTCCCGCGGCGTCATGGACGGATAAAAAGCTCAACGGGACTCTTCAAAGAGAAAAAAAAAGAGCCCCTTTTATGAAGTAGAAACGTAAGGAAGAGTCGAGAACTCCTGCACCTCTGCTAAACACTGAAGGAAACCAGGAGGATGGGGGGGGGGGGGGGGGGGGGGGGGGGGGGGGGGGGGTGTTGAGAGGCCCGAAAGTCATGATTTAGTTCATCCAGAATACCTTCATCTAAGTCTTGAGAATATCCAAGGCGCGCTCGTCAGAAGATCGGGTCACTCCTAGCTAGAGGGATAAAAATGGGATTCAACCCGAGAAAGACCTCTGGATAGATTGAACGGTCGCGCGCGTGAAAAAAATAGGAGCCCGCGACGGGGGAAAAGGAGGAAAAGAATCACATCTTCCTTATCTACAATCGCTCTCTAGGGAAGAGATAAAGGGACCGGTAATCTCTAAAAAAGAAGCTGACAGCCAATGTCGACAGGTTAATAAGAAAAAGTTTTACCCATCGTGCCGACCGGAACTACAACATGGGGATTCATCCAAGCTATTAATAAAGGGAAGGATACCAAAGAAGAGGAGAACGACAAGATCATCCCTTCCTGATGCTCGAAATGAGGATTGATTATCAGGGGAAAACTTCTCAAAAACGATTAAAAAAAAGAAAAGTCTACCTCTAAGGTTCGGGAAGAGAACTCTGTGAGGTAAGAAACTCACGAGCAGAAAAGCCGGGGGACTTAACTGTCTAACTCGAAATCTTTAGTCATACCTAAGCGCATTAAGACAAGAAAACTCACTGCGCCGAATGCATGCAAGCAGTTGGGGAATAACAATTGCGGAGGGGGGGGAACCGGCGATAATCATGAAGAACCTTAGGGAGAAAGGTCACTTCATAAACCGAAATCGCCTTCCGCCGGACGCTGGGTTAAAAAAGGGGAGAGAAAAGGAGTTCGCAATCTATCTAAAAGATTTTTTAAGGGGGAGCGGCCACCGCACCGAGATAGAGGGAGCAAGCCAAGCTATTACTGAGATCTCTCTACGATCAAGGAAAGTTAGATCAAAAATTTCCTTGACGGGAAAAAAAGAAAAAGTTCAAGAGTACCTCCCCTTTTCACTACAATTACCAACGACTGGAGGAAGTCAAGACAAAGAAAGCGGGTACTGAGAGAAAATCTGGGAAGGGTCGAAATGGTGTGAATTCAGAGCACTAAGAACGCAAGACAAGGCGCAAGAAAAAAGAGGCTCGACAGCCTTTTACGCGAAGGAAGAGATAATCGGCGGCCAGAACGAAGAATAAGAAGGAGAAACTTATTACATCGAAACCTGATTGCAGGGTAAGGTCTGTAAGCCTTATCGTAGAGAAAACAGTAACCTGCTCTTCCCTTCCGGGGAGACTCCGCGAGGGAGAGGAGCGCCGGGGGGGGGGGGGGGGGGGGGGGGGTGGGTGGCAAAGAATAAAAGACTTCCAGGCAAGGGAAGGCACCCCTCTCGAGGAAAAAGAAAAGAAAAGGGAAGAATCGCTGTCCTCACCATCCTGTTAAGGACCCTAGGGAAAAAACAATTTTTATGAAAAAGAAGAAAGAAACTCTCTCCAAAGAGGAGAGGAAGGATACGAGGTCTTACGGCGCCATAAAAAGGGGGAGGAGGGGAAAGAGGGAAGTCACCACCGCAGGGGGTGAGGCATCGAAGGGATCTTCAAAAAAAAAAAAAAAAAAAAAAAGAGACGTCACGTCGTGCATCTATCTGGGAAGGGTCCATCGTAGGAGAAGGAGGGGGGGGGTCATGAGCAGACGAATGGCAGCGCATTGAATTCAGCCGACGGATCGGTGTCAAGTTAGACCAAGGAGGAACGTAAAAAACATAACACGGGGAATATGTCGATGTAAATATGTCAGAGCGGATTCTTGCCTGATCAACGAGGAAGACTTAGAGAAAAAAAGGGACTGTCGAGAAGCACTGGGAGGCATGGTTTCCTCCGGTGGTGGAGGGGAGAAATCGTGCTAATTCACCAGTTCCCTTGAAAGTATCAGTGCTCGAAAGAAGCCGGGGGAGTAAAACTCGAGCATTGGCGGGATGGGAAGGCAATCGGTGTCATGTCGTGACTTTCGGACTCGATCTTGAAAGTCCTCGGGACGCGTGTTAGTCATCCATTTAAGTCGTCGTCGAGAGGAAAGAGCACTATGGATGGTGTGTGATAAATAAGACCGCGGCTCTCTTTGAGGTGTCAGCGGAGGTCAAATAGACAAACTTCTATATAGATAGCTGAAGAGAGATCAATCGGAATTCCACAATCGGGAGAGTTCGGAGAGGGCGGTTGCCAGCGGGGACAGTTAAGAAGGTAAACTGCCTAGACTGTCCTGAAAGCAGGAGGATAACAACCGAGAAGGGGGGGTTCTTCCTAACATTCTGCAAATCTATCGCAAGTTTGGGGAAATCGTCTGTAAGAAAGGGTACGTTAATGGGGAGGCTGCCGAGCGGACATCTCTGGAAGGAAAAATGCAGAGGAAGGCATTGGGAAGATGGGTAGGAAAGAAAGCGGAGGCGGGCGGTCCTAAGGCTTTTCTAAAGAGGAGGGGGAGCCGAGCAGTTGGCCGTGCAAGGAGAAAAGGGAAAAAAAGGTCGCAAACAGGCAGGTAGTATGGCGGTTGACGGAGCAAGTAAAGTCAAGGAGAAGGTCATTCTTCGGGATGCCGCCATGGTGGGGGGAGGAATGCAAAAGCGGGATCCGGGAGCGAGGCAATCGACATTTTCCAAAGATCTTTGCGGATTCAGGACGGAGACGGACAGCACCGGAGGGAGGGGGTGAGTGTAATTCAAGATAAGTGAAGCCTCGCCCTTTCAAGGATCTCTATGGGAGAGCGAAAAGACGACGCGAGAGGGTCTTTCGAGGGGGTTGCATAGCGCAACAGAAGCGAGCACCCCGAAAAAAGGGTGGACAGAGAGAGAAAGAAAACTCGGGCCTCCTTCGGAACTAAGGCAGCCAACCGTATAGATAGAAGAAAGAAAGTCCAATCGAAGGAGCGCTGAAGCCAAAAGGCGCGGCCGGTCGACGGCCGGGCGACGAGTTTCATTATGCATATGAGGGGGAAGGCATACCGGAGCATCAGAGTCTGGGAGAGGAAGTTTGGGGTCATAGTGCCTTCCTGAGATCAAAAGGAAGAACGGCAGGTTCCCTGTTTCCCCATGATCGTCGAAGAAGAGAACGAGGGGAAAGCAGCGACTGGCTACCATCTTGTGCCACATGGCGTGGGAATTTGTGAGGGGAGGGGAGGATCATGGGATGAAGGGCATCAGTATCCATGTCAAGAAGGGAATAACGGGGACTCTGGTAAAGAGGGTGGAATGGAAGCCCCAAAGACTCAGAAAACTCGTAAAGCCTCTTTCAAGGGGTTGCGCAAAAGGCTAGAGTCCTTTTAACAGAGCCAGTAGAAAAGGGCGTTAGGTAAGTGCCAAAAAGGAGGGGAATTGTGCATATATATAAAGATTCCGGGAAGGTCCTGAGAAAGGATCGGAAAAATGGGTATGGCAAGGACCGTGGAGGCCGATTAAGATGGAAAGAAAAAAGGCGCTAAAGCTCCCGCCTTCCTCGGGACCACGAAAACGTCATGGGGGGGATTCAAGGTTGGCGGAAGGAGAGACGTTGGCCATTCTTCAAAAGGGGCCGATTGCTGAAATAAGGGACTTTGAAAGAGTAGATCAGAGAAAAAGGCGAGGGAGAGAATTTTTGGAGCATAATTTCCGCGAGAAGGAAGGCTCGGGGGGGATCGGGAGGAAGGCCGATCAGGGCATTTGCAATGTAGACTATGAAAAGAAAGAAGGTTATGGAGATAGGAAAAGAAAAAGGGTCGGAAGGGGGGGGGAACGCCACCTGTTTTCTGGACCGGAGCATCAGCAAGGGAACCACAAAGAAACAGCACGCGAAGGAGGTGAAAAGGGAGATTTGCCATAATCTAAACGTTGTCCCGAATGCGACACGATAATGGGGGAGCAAAGCTGGTGCGCATTCTTAGGAGGCTTATCTTGTAGGGAGACTTTCAAAGGGAAAGGAGAAAAGAGAACAATCAGCACCTGAGAACTCTGGCCGAGAAAGCACCCCAGGTCAATCGGGGCGCGCTCATTTTCCGTAAACCAAAACTATGTGAAAACGGGTGTCCTTATTCCCTAGAAGAAAGGAGGCCGGGGGCAAGTTTTGGAAAAAAGAAGGGGCATCTGCCTCGTTAATGCCTGGAGGGGGTCAAGGAGGAGAGTAGCCAATACCAGAAGCCATACAACTAATTGGCATAATCTAAGACAAAACAAGGAGGGGGAGTAAAAATATCAAGGATGTCTTCACAACCTGGTGGAAACTGGCTGGTCCTCTTCGTAATCAGTACAGGAAGCTAAGTCACTAGGAAAAGGGAAAAAGGGCATCGGGCTCCGAAATCTTTTTCGTCTAAACCTGGGAAGAGTTATGCTTCTGGAATCAGGCAAGTGGTGTGGGCTACTTCTGAAATTGTGACGGACCAATGAGCGGGAAAAATATCTGACCTTTCTCGCGATCGCTGCCAGAGGAAGAAAAAGGTGCGAGCTTTGATCCTCAAAGACTCTGGAGCGGAAATGACAAGATACGCCGAGCAGGACAGCATTCTCACAAAATCTTGGGACCACATATAGTGGCCGAACCTGCGAGAAAAGGGTTCTTTCATCATTCATCAAAATGGGGGGCCGGGGTAGGGAAATGGTGGATTACCGGGTATGGTTATAAGATGATTCTGCAAAGAGGAACCAGGACTTCTAAGAAGATACCCTCGGGTAGGTGAAATCTCATCCTGCTTCTGTGAGCGTCCTTAAAAAAGGGACCATGAAGAGGAGGAAGTGTCGGAAATACGTAAAAAACGAGAATCTATCTAGAGGAAGAGGAACCGTTTGAAAAGACTCGATCTTAGGGGCGCAACTATCACGCGATTAGAAAACTGTCATCCGGGGGGAAGCCACGAAGGGCCCAAGGCAACGTGTCAAAGGCACTCAACGGAGCCTATCCTGTGGAAAAAGAAACACCTATTCCGAGTAGGGGGGACGAACGAAAAGAAAGGCGCGTCGGCTGTCTCTAATCCCGTCCGAAAACTGCGAATCCAACAAGACCTCCAGAAGTAGAGGAACCAAGGGGGGGGGGCATACTCTTCTTCTAGTCTATTGCAAAAGGAAGAATGGTCGCGGACATGTACGACAACCGTTAAGGGAAGGAAAAGGGCCTCGGACGCGAATCTCAATACGTGCGCAAGGAGAGACTGGAGAGAGAGCATTGTGAAAGGGAAATTCTCGCGCACGCAATATCAAACAGAGCAACCTTTAGGACCAGCAAGGGCCAGGAACAGCACCGGCAGAGAACTCCGGGAACTTCAAACGAAGGGCAGGTACCCAGTCGGGCGTCACGAAGCCATCTGTGTTACATTAGCGATCCGGTACCTGACATGGAGGCGCAAAAGTGGAGCGTCGTCATTTCGATCAAGAGAGGAAAATTCAAGTCCGCAAGATGTGATTATAGTATTCCTTCTATTGCCGCGCCTATTCATCCTGAAAAAAGAGCTCAAAATAAAAGGCGAAAAGGAGGGGGGAGGGGGCGTCTCCGGGCCTTTCCTATGGAAAAATTGGAGCATGGAACGGAATCTACTTGTTAGGTCTTCCCTCGAGAAGGCGGAGAGGCAATTCGGCATAAAAAACGAAACGCGAGCGCTTCAATGGGAGCTATGCACCAAAGAAAAAGACCGAGAAAGCGAAGTAGGATAGCGCGGAGGAAGGACCATTATTCCAGTTCGATCCGTAGAAAGAATTTACAATCTTCTGTAGAGGAAAAAAATCTCTTCCCAGTTCTTGGAAGGCGGTCCGTTCGAAATGAGCAAGATCGGCGCAAATAGAGTGGAAAAAGTAAGCATCGTGCCTACCGTAACATACATCATCACCGAGATATCAGGGCAAGGCATTAAATAATTCCGTCTACTAACGGGGATCCCCGATGTATATATCGAAGACTGAACTTTCGGTAAAAAGGGGAAAATGACACCCTGCTCTGGCTCAAACTCGATCTAGTTAGGCTCTCCTAATTGATGCTTGTACGAAAATTACGCAAGTCATCATCAAGGAAAGAAAGGCGAGTCTTCAGAGCGGACTCTGAAGTCCAGAAATTAAAGATCCGGCAGAAAGAAAACTTAGGCATGCAGCATGAAAGTCAGCACAATGGAGGAGTGGTCCACCTGCGATAGAATGAAGGGAAAAGACGAGACCAAGCGTGCATCACGACATCGACTTGTCCGGAGAGCATGGAAGGACGACCTTATCGATAACTTCGAGTGGACGAAAAAACTTTCTCTTCAGGAGGTGGGGGGGGATGAGCGCTGCAGACTACTAAGCCGGAAGGGGGTGCACGCGAGACGCGGGGTTTTCCTCTGCGCGACTCCATCCCAGGTGAATCACCTCTTAGTTCTGCATATTGTCAAACTTCAGTCGAGTAAACTCTCCCCTTTCACATACAACAATGAAAAAACGCAGTGGCATGACAGAAAGAAAAAAGCAAGCGTTTCCTACAGGAGAGGTTGGGAATAAACGGAAGGCCCTTCGAAAGTGGTTGAATCGCAAGTCCGAAGAACGCCTATCAAAAACGAGCAATACTTGAAAAAGCGGAAAAAGAAGGGACGCGAATTCGCGAATCAAGGTGGAGAACGGAAAGAAGAGAGGGGTCCGACACGGTATTACCTCGCAAACATGGGTGGCAGATGTTCATTTAAGAGGTCAAGAACCCATCGGTCTCTGACCTCCCTTCAACCTCAGGAGAAGGTCACAGAGGGAGTGATGTCGATAATGAACAAAAGGCCATAATAAGCTGTCCCACCCTCTCGTTCACTACTCAAAATGAGGAGTTAATAGACAGAAAAATGGAAGGAAGGCCAGTGGGAATTACCTGGGGAAACCCTCCCTCAAAAGGGGGGGGGGTCAAAGTCCATCAATAGCGCTTCACAACAACACCTTAATTATGAAAAGAGAGAATGGACTTCTTAATGAGAACGTAAAGGTGGGGGGGGGGTCTTTTCCGGGTCCTCCAACCGGGGCTGTTTCTGAATATTTAAGATTACCTTAGGAATCATGAATGGAAGCTGGGGGTTTCATCCATCGTTAGTTCCTGACGATGGTTAATTGACAAGTAAGAAACTCCTAGAAAAAAGGGGATGGGTCACCCGACTAGAGGGGCTCCAGCGCAGCACCAAGCACCGCCCACTGTGTCGAGTCCTCCGTGACTCCCTTCGTTCGTTCCGCCGGATCCACGCATGGAAAGAAGTCGCTGTCAGGACCGCCGGCAGAGGGGCCAGGTCTTGCAAGTTCTCGGAGGGCATTCGCCGCGAATGAACAGGGGATCATTAAACGCCCTGCGGACGTACAAGCTCTTAGACGCCCTTTGGTTAGGCTGTTATAAACGGGTCGTGTGACGGGGCGGTAAAAAGAGGGATAGCTGGGGACCGGCCTGAAGGTCCCTCCAGGCCTCTTGTTAAATAAGTTCTTTGTCGTCGACTCAGGGTACAGTCTGGGTAAGACAGGCTCGAGGGGTTTGCCATGGGGGGGGATGTCCTCGTCCCAACCAAGGAGGTCAGATGGTACGAAACGGGGATCGTGGAAAGCCGGGAGAAGTTAAGGGGTATGACCAGCGGGGGTCCCCGGAACACAGGTCGAAGGGAAGAGCGGAGGGGGTTATCGAAGGGTATGCCTGACGTCAAGCAGATCCAGGTCGAAAACACCGGTAATTTTTTGGGTATCAACAATGCTTGCTCCTGACTTAACATTTTTGGTGATCTATCTTTTATCCTGGGGGAGGTTTAGGTCCGATTAGGACTGCGGAACAGATCTGAACGTTCTCTCAGTCCGAGGAATAGGATTGACGTGATTGTCTCAGAATCAAGCGGAGTCAGAGGCCTCAAAAAGATGGATACTAGGTGGATCGTTTTAACCAGGGTGCGGAGAATCAAGGAAGAAGAGATAACATCAGACTTGTGGGGAGTCTGGTAGCCATATGAAAGGACTTCGCCGTGTTCCTTTATTACGAAATGTTGTGGGTGCACGGGCGGAGGAAAAAAAGGGGAAGGGGGGTCTCTCGTAAAACGTCTACAGGTGGGGGGGTATGAGGATGACCTATATGGATCAGGAAGAACTCGAGAAATGCATCGGGATCGGAAAAGGGTCTAATGGGAAATGTTTGACGGCTTCTGGTTCCGAAGAATTAAAGCGGGGAGCTCAACGCTCGCGGGAATACGGAAGGAGGGGTCATTAGTCTTCAGCTATGTGGTCCCTGGAATACAGGGGGGGGGGGGGGGGGGGGGGGGTGTTGTTGTGTTGAGTAGATGGGTGTGTGGGGGAGAGTTTCCAACCTCTCCCGCTCGTTCTCTCCTCTCCAAGAAACTCTCATCCTTCTTTTCCTCTGCCACTCCACCTTCTCTTCAATGTCGGGAAAAGAGCCCTCCGGCTCATCGCGCCTTCTCTCCTCCCAAAATTCCGCCGACCTCTCCAGGTTCGGTGTGAGAGATTCGTCTCTTCCTCTCCGTGGTCTCTAAATACTAAAGGAGGGAGGCTTGAAGCGGGGAAGACGTTCGTAGTCGAGATTTAGGAAATTACTCCTCTTCATTTTCCCAGGCATTCCATGAGCAGGTCGGTATAAATGGGAGCGTATTAAAACACGGGGGGTGAATAACTTGTCCTTACATCTGTTTTCAGGGAGTTCCTTTCGGTAGGATTCGGCGAGGCCGAAAGTTCAATTGGTAGTACCAGGGTAATTGCCAGCCGTACCTGTCGCTTTGGGGACTGAATAAGTGTCGCGGGGCACGCCACAAAAGACGGACGCCTCGGCTCTTTTTTCGCAAAGTTTTTCGAGAGTCTGGTCGAAGAGACTTCACGAGTAGTAAATGTTCCAGCTCCAATCTTCCGTCAGAGGGGGCCAAATAATCTAGAGTTGGCTCTACATTATGCGTAGGTGGTCCCCGGGTGGGAGATGCCGTGAAGGGAGTCTCGCTGAATCAAAAGCCTACGCACTTCGAACAATCACGGAACCGGGAAAAATAACGGGTCATAGGTGTTGGGGGGCACAATCGGAAAATAGGATGTTGGTTGCAAAAGGATTTATTCGCCGGGTTGAAAGTGGTCCGTCTTCAACGGGGGGCCCATGGGTGTATGAAAGTGGGAGCTCTTATATCGATGCGAGCGGAAGGCTATCGAGAATAAATTGTTGAGGCATAAGGTGCGAGGGATTAAGATCATA
>Ga0179591_1362333_pt1 | contig 27615 bp, 31 predicted proteins | sample CZOMad2_1_08_16f_FD_182891 | JGI IMG/M metagenome (GOLD analysis project Ga0179591, IMG submission 182891) | Vadose zone soil fungal communities from Angelo Coast Range Reserve, California, USA - CZOMad2_1_08_16fungal (PacBio error correction) | ecosystem: Environmental > Terrestrial > Soil >...
TGATGCGAGACTTAGGTGCTTGTAATATGTGGGGACGGTTTGTCTTCTCTCTCGCTCGACCACCAGATAAAGAAGGTAAGCGTAACAGTACTTTTCACGGGTTAAGAATTTGCTCACAAGAGGGGGAGATGTGTTCGAAATTGGTCTTTTAGTTTTACGAAGCATCCACCTTTGATTCAGGGGTAGAAGGAGAATTTTGGGTGGCCTTTCAGGAAAAGCGATCCGGGGTTCTATCTTTGGGGACCATCTACTTTCTAGATTATATAAAGCAACAGGAGTGAGGAACGTCTCTGGTCTGTGAGTAAACTTTCACAAACCAGACTTTTCTCACTCGGTGGCCTTGAACTAAAAGACATGCGGTGCTCTTACTGGGGGGGAGGGGGGGAAGCTGAGAGATCCAACAACAACAGTTAGAAAGAGAGAGATCGAAGGGGTCCAATCGAGTTCAGCTGGGGGAGCCAGTGGTTCTTTGAAAAAAAAACAAGAAAAAATCTGAAAAGATGGTGTTTTTTGGGGGGGTCGAAAGTACCCGGCGATAGCTCTTCATAAAAGTGATGATCGAATGAACTTCTGAGGGGGCAAAAGAATACACTTCCGGATAAACGCTTTTTGGTCTCCCACGAAGAGGCCACAAGAACGTATAAAGAGAAACCTACTATGAAGTTAGCGTGAAAAGAACCATGGCAATTAAGATACGTCGAGATCCAAACGTCTATCAGGAGACGGAAAGGGGGGGCGAAACAGGGTACCAAATTTTAAGCTGACCTAGTATTTGGGTTATGGGAATAACTATTAAAACGGATCATCATTACCTTCACTAAGGAAGGAAAAAGATTTCCTCAAAGACTTATCTGCCGGCACCATGAGTAAAGTACGTGACATACGAGAAAAAGGGAATAATAAAAGGAGATTCTCCCCGCATGAAGAAACAAAAAGTTTCAATCTGTGATGGGACAAGTGAGGTTAAAAAGGGGGGGAAAGATCATTTGGGAAGCACGATAGCGGAAGTGAAAAAAGGTGTATTGGTGGAAGATAGTAAAAATTTTGGTGGTGGTTCTCCCTGGGCATAGGCTGTGGGGAGGCAAAGTTCCAATGTTTTCGTTTTAAGTTTCCGTGACTCAAAAACATGGAAGAATTTTCACCAAGCGTCTCTTGGGAGACCCCTAAGGGGGAAATAAAGAGCGGTCCCTGTGCAGAGTGGTCTTTTGGGGTGACACTATCAGCAAGGAGTAGCAAGCTGGGGGGGGCTGGGGGGGGGAAGAATTGGAACATACCTTCGACACGAAAGCAAGAACGCCCGCGACCAGGGAAAAACGTATGAGATAATAGGACTCGCTGCCGGACTCCTCGGGGCACCCGAACCAACATCACTTGTAGAAAGGCAAGACAGGGGGAAACTTTAGACTGCTAGACTTCAATATTTGAGGAATTCTTTGGTGAGAAAGAGGGAGATAAAAGTTCTGCAAAAGGTATTTCAGGGCCGATATCAAGAAGATGCAATCTACCGGGGGAAAATTGGCCATCATGATCAAGAGGGCCGATTTCTTAGCGGCAACCGAATAATATTGTGAAATGGAGGGGGAGGGAAATGACGAGGGGGAAACGAAGCATGAGAGTCTATTCTAAAAACTAAAGGAAACGCATTTGTGGGTTATCGAGGGCCTACGAGTTATGAATTCAGACGTTAGGCTAGTAAGGGAAAAGCTCCGGCCTAAGCACGGCCTTTTTCACCAGAAAAAAAGGAGAAAGGGTGGATAAAGGAAGAAAAGGTAGACTTAGGAAGAAAGGTACTTGGGGGGGGGAGAAACGACGCAAAGACGCCTGGAAGGGGGGAACATGGACGGGGGCACGCCATGGTCTCAAGAAAAAGGAGGGGTCACATCCAATCCAAACAAAAGATAGCACCACGCCGCCCAAAAACCTCGAAGAGGCGACCACACCCCACTTCCTTTACACGTGACACTTAGGGGTTATCCAGGACATATTAAGAGGCGCCCCATCCTTCGGCCAGCTGTGGGACAATGTAATCTTAATCTGATCGAAGAAAGAAAGGAATTGTTTTAGCCGGGCACCAGGAGGGGGGACACGCAGGTTAGGACCGTACTGTGGCAAAAAGACAGTACCCGAATATTCGCGGTAATCCGAAAAATTACGCGAAAATCTTCAGTATCTCTTTTCAAATCGTTTGGGCGCCATAAAGAGTTAAAGGTCAAGACCTTTTTAGGAAAAGGGAAACGGCAAAATAGAGAAAAAAACCAACAGGAGGGAAAAGATAAGAGGTGGGGGAGGTGAACTTGAAGAAAGATATTTAGGGAAAGCTTTGGCAAGACCTCTGAAGAAAGCGGGGTTCGAGGGGGCAAGGTTTCTACAAAAGGGGGAAGCGGGGGGGGAAGGAGGGGGCACAAAAGACTGCGCAAGAGGGGGGAACCCGGGTTCGAAAAATTTCTTCGTTTCTATCAAGATGCAAACAAAAAAATGCATACGAAGAGGGGTCCGACGGGGAGGCAGATGAATTCTAGGGCGGGTGATCCGTAAGGTACAAAAACCATGGGGCGTGTGGAACGCGATGTGAGGAGAATGGCGGGACTCGTTACTGGGAGGGGAATCGGGGGAATCAGGTGAGAGAGACCCGAACATTTTCCCCAGAGGGTCAGTAGACCCAGCGCGTCAATGAAAAGGTAGGAGTGCACATTCCGAACTTGCTCGCCCATCTCCTTTTCTTTCTGAAAGCAAGCATTGTCGTTGAACTCATTCTTGCCAAGGTCATGCGAGCGGCATCCATGAAACAGAAAGCGAAAAGGTTCCTGAAAGGATCCTTATACCGATATATAAGAAAATGGTCTGTGGGACCGGGATAAAATTCTTTCAGAAGACGACGTTTCGCGGGGCAAAAACTCAGCGAGGCCAGCAAATATTAGAGGGGAGCATTCAGGGATTTGAAAAAGGGAATTTTCTCGAGGATTTAAAGACGCTCAGAGGGGGACGAAGACACTGTAACTGGGTTGTATCCTTGGAATAAAAAGGGAAAGGAAGTGCCGGGAGTGCTTTCGCAGAGAAAGTCCGTTAAAGGGGCCTTCAAACACAGCGGAGGGGTTTGGTCTGTTGGAAAAAGCGGAGAGTGCGAATGGGGAGGGGGATATAGGATTACTCCCTTTGTGTTTTTTGTTCAGGTCAGTTCGTTAGTGATACAGTCCGGGGAAGAGATTCATGAAAAGGCTCCCAGATGACAGGAGAAAGAGGGGAGAATGGGGGATTTTCATCCACAAAAAAGGCTTCTAGGAGGCAAAGGAAGGTACATTCAAGGGGGTAAATACTGGGGGACCTTTAAAAATACTATAAGGGACGCCCCGGGGCAAGGGGTCAGGGTCAAGGAAAAAAGAACCGCTTAGGAAACTTTTAAATCAAAAGGGATTACCGGAAGAACAAAAGTTCCGTAAGAACCCAAAAAATTTGAGAACCTTTCCCACGCCACCAGAGGGTTAGATCTGGGGACCTCGAGAATCGTGCGAATACATGCGCTCACTATGGCACAAGTGGGCCAACAAGGCATTGGGTATCACAGCCGGGGGGATCTCCGTTTAATCGTCGGGTTCCGGAGGGAAAAAATGGGGCGGCAATCCTTGGACGAAATGAGGGGGGAAGGGGGATAGTATACTTGATGAGCCTTTGTCAAAAGCGAGCCGCTTGGCTTAAAAAACAAAAAAGGGTGTCCAAGGGGGGGTAAAAGCGTAACGTAAAACCATTGAGGGGCAGGATTTCGATAAATGGGGGGGACAAAAAAGAAGCGGGACTTCATTATGGGGGCCGGCTCCTAAAAAGGAGAGGTCACTCTAAGAGTTCTGGTGTTCCTTTCCTAGTGGCACAAAATCATTCCTGGGAGACCTTGGAAAAAATCTTCCTCATTAGCAACGGGGGATTGTACCGCGGTACCGTAGAAGCGTTTTCCGGGGGAAAAACCACGCTGGCCGGATTGGAACAGGTGCTTGAAAAGTACAGGGCAAAAGCTTCCGGCATAGGGGCATAAAGGGGCTCGCTCAAAAAAAAAAAAACGAGGATGATGAGAGCAGTACTGGAGCCCTAAGGAAAAAAGAGTCCGCGTACACCTACACCACGGAAAGGTGTTTCAGGTTTTCCAAAGAAAGGGACTGGGGGGGGGGGTTTTGGCAGGAGTAAGAAAAAAATGAAGCGATCTCTTTCCAGGAGTCGGTGACTAAGAGAGGAAACCTAAAGTTAGGGGGAAAACAGGATCTTTGGGCGCCAATCGAACTGCCACAATAAATCCTGAGCCGACGATAGTGTCCCTGTTCCCAACTCAAGACGACAGGGCATAGGAATCCAACTTAAGGAGAGATGAAGAGTGGGACACCGGGGACAATATGGGCTCATGGGGGGGACAGCTATCTGTGATTACACTTCTCGGGGTCAAAACCTGGAAGTAGGGCACTAAGGGCCGCAATTAAGCGAGACGCAGAAGATAGACCATCAACTGGGGGGAGACGGCAATCCAAATAACTACTTAAACGGAGATTCGAAAAAGGCGCCTGTCTGAGGACACCAACAAGATAGGGTACAAGGGAAAAAGTTTCTTCGAGATGAATTTATTCTTCCTTTGGGCCTCAAAGAGGGTAAACAAGAGGGGGGGGGGAAAAGGAGGGTAATAGTGGAGCCTTTTTGGGTATTGGAACGAACCTGAAAGTCGGGTAAAAAGGGGGAGTCAAGAAAAAAGCGAGGTGTTTTGACCTTACCGAACGGAATCCGGGCGAAACGATAGGGTAGAGTGGGGACAGGAATCCATTCTTGGGCCCGGACTCTCGATGTCACTCTGTTGTCATAGAAAACTAAGGGGACTTGGGATGAGGGCATCATACAAAGGGGAGGTCTCTAAGTGGGGGGGGGGGCGGGAACTGGGACGAACCCCTCCTAAAGACCTGGGGAAAAGGGAACTAAATCCACGAAAATGAAACAAAAAAAAAGGATGGGCTCAGAGTCTCGGGGAGGGGAGAAGACGAGCTTGGGGCTACAAAAGAAAAGAAAGGGGGAGTTAATGAGGTAGTGTCAACTGGGAACATATAAGGCTATCTTTGGAAAAATCAATGAAAAAAAAAGATAAACCAGTGGGCGGTATGGAGGGCCTATGTGACTCCGAGAAGAAACAGAACTGGAAAGACGAAAAGAGAATAGCTTTCATGAGGCGCTCCTAAGTTCTGGCCTTGGGCGGTAACTCGGAAAAAAATACTCAGGCGAAGAAGAAAAGGCAACAGGAAAATTTGAGTCTAGGGCGTATCAGAAAGAAAAAGAGTAACCTTTATCTGATGGGGGAGAGTCAAGGATACATAAGTAAGAAAAGGGGAAAAGAAAGAGACGTTAGTGGAAAGGACGGGGACGTCTAATGGGGGGCAGACATCTAATTGGGCAAAATAACTTCAAGGGACACTGCGTGACCTAGATTGGTACATATGGGAAAAGGAAGTGGTGCATCACATTAAATCCGGGGGCCGTACCACAAACAAAGGGATAGCGACTCAGAAAGAAAACCCAGCCAAAAACACACGCACATGAATTTTTTACGCTTTAAAATTAGGGGTATAACAGAAAAAGAGTGTCTCATCGCAGAATCGTCTTTACGGAAACCCGCCGGAAAAGGGAAAGAGAGGAATCTCAAAAAAATTGGTTTAGGCAACTCACCCTGGACACGCAGGACGAGTCAAAGTTGTCACAACTAAGTACCTCACTATTCGCCTGGGCATCAGGGACCAAAACGAGGAAAGACGGCTGCCGAGTCCAAGCTTTGTTGGGAAAAAGACCCTCAACGATTGAAAAGAAGGCCATGGTGCCCTTGTCCACGAAATCTCTCAACAAACAAACTTCATGACATTAAATGGGGGAAGATCCAGGTATAAAAACTGGAAATGCCACGGTAATAGGACGAAGCTTTAAAGAAAACTAGGAAGGGAGGTCTCAAAAAACTCAAAGTGGGGAGTTCATTTTTATACACGATAGAGGCGGCTGGGGGGGAGTTGTGCCAACTTACTAAAACGTATGAAGGGGGGAAGGACAATAGAACAAAGTCTTGTCAGCGAGAGAGTCATTCTCGTTTGGGGTCCGGGAAAAGAGGATTGACTTCTTTATTAAAAAGGGAGTGTGCTAAAAAGGTTACAACGTTTTTGGAGGGAATAGAGAAAGAGGGGGGGGGGGGGAGGAGAGGGCTTAGGCGATCGTTGGGGTGGGAAGTACCCAAAATCATTTCCTCTCCATCATTCGCATTTTGTCAAGTTCACCTAGACCAGCGTCAAAGGATTTGAGGGAGGTAGACACAGGAAACGACGGCGCCCATTCAGAAGGGTCTGTACTTAAATCACGACCGGTCAGGTTCAGCTGTCGAAAAGTCTGGGAAAACAAGGGAGGACGTGTCCGTCCTGAAGGCATCGAAGGCTCGAAAAATGAATCCTGGAGCCGAGAAATAGAGATGGGGCATAACATTGGTAACGGAGTACTCGGCGCCTATACGTATTCAGAGGCACCGCTCAGGAGGGGGAGCCATCCCAGAATTTCTAGGAAGCCCCGGAGGAATCGCGATTTGTGCGATTTAAAGTCTCGGAGAAGTTTGTCGAGGGGTAGACTAATAGGCGAGGACACGGGCGGGAGAAGGGTTAGAAAGGGCTCCCAAAGAGGGAAGGCACCGTTCCGATAGTACGAAAAGGGACGTATCTGAAGGAAAAACAGATTGCTGGCTTGGGTTGAGGTGCGAGTGAGAAGAGAGGAAAATAGAAAGGAAGACAAGGGTGGGGGGTGCAAAGGTATTGGGGTCGAGATTTTCCGAAGGAGGAAAAGTAGCAAAAGTGAGGGTAAGTCTGCTGGTGGAAAAAGAATAAAAAAAAAAAGAGAGTTCTCGAAGAGATGACTACTCCAAGTGTAACCGGGACCCACCAGAGAAAAGACTATCCCCACGGATTACAAGGGCTTTCACGCAACTCACCTACCGACTCTTGGAACTTTGGCACATGGAGGGGGCCGGAATTCCAGTTTCTTGGGAATCAAAAAAATCTATAACTTCATTCGCCAAGAACCACCTCAGAAGGAGGTACAGATAGAGAGGACCAAAACGAGATCAAAAAAGCTTACTGAAAAGATCTCCTCTCCTCACTGATTGAGAGAAGAGTGGGCCCAGATGTGTTATGGGGTTAGAGCAGGCGAGTCTTTGTATCGTCACGTTATATGTGAAGGATTTGGTATTACTCATGGGGTTCCAATAAGTTGCGAAAATTGGGGTAACGAATAAGGAGCGGGTATATACTTGTGTTGGACAGACCTCTTTCTAACCCCAAAGAGAAGGCAGCGACTCAGGGGACCAGGGGACGCACTGCCGTAAGGTGTTTGGTGGAAGAAAGAGAAAGGGGGTTTTTACTCGACTACATTCTAGTCTGCTAATAAGAGTGACTGGGTCGGGGAGAAAAGCGGTAAGGGAAGTGAGGGCCCTTCGACGGAGAGGTATTATATAAAAACTAATGGGAAGAGCGTCGAGTATCGCCCAGTAACTTTTCTGAAAAAAGACGGGGCTTGGAGGACAAACCGGTGTCTTGCTGGCTGTGAAGTTCTCCTCGTATCTCAGAGATCAAAAAGGAGGATTAAAAAAGAAGAGGGATCGAACACATCACCGGAGCGCGTCCCCGTTCAAAGGGGGGGAAATACAAAGTATAAAGGGCACAAGCTGGTTTTGTACATAAATACTCAAACGAGAGAAAAGGAGAAAGACGGTCAAAGGAAATGATAGAATAGAGACCGGTAGAAGGCAAGAAAGAAAGCCAGTAGTTGTCGCCAAATAACAGCCACAAAACCTAATTACTTTGGGGGCGTCCAACACCCTTACAAGGTCTATCAAAAGGATTCATGTATCGAAGGAGGCATCAAAAAAGGGTGGGGGGCGAAACAGAGCGGGGAAGAGAAGATGAAGCAAACTCGCGAAAGAAAGTACCCGGCCAATTCACATCAGAGAAAAGGATACAGGGATCGTCAAGGAGTAGAGGATCAAGAAAAAAAGAAAGGACAATTAAAGGAGTGCCCCAACTAGGACGCAGACACAATCTGGCCCACTTGGTCTCCTATTGGAGGATAAAGGTTGAGGGAGTAAGAGAGAGGGGTGGGGCTCAGAGAAGAGAAGTTTTTGTGTAGTCGTAATACAGGGAGAGGGGGGAAAGGTTTTGTCAGGGGGAAAAGGTCAAACGTGGTTGGGATTCAAAAGGGACCAGTGGGGCTTTGAAGTTGCGTGACACATTGAATAAGGATGTATCGGGGAAAAGGGAAACGGAACGGAGTCTCGGCCATGGAAGATGTTCGGAAAAGCTCTTGGTTCTTTTGGAGGCGGACAGCTAAAGAGGCCGAATGTTGTCGGGGACCGGGGGGGGACCGGAAGACCTGTAGAAGAAGAGGAAATACACACGGACAAGGACAAAAACGGGATGGAAAGCCGATCTGAATGCACCACCAAAAGAAATAAGACGATACAAGGGAAAAACGTGAAAAGTACAGGAAAGTCAAGAAGTAATGTCATGTAGCAATAGAGAAAACCCAAGTTCCCCCTTGTATTTAGAATTATGCTCGAGAAGAGAGAAGAAGAAAAGCAGCAACAAAAAGCAGAATATAAATTGGAGAAATATTATTCTCGCTCAAAGAAGGAGAGAGGGAAAAAATACACGCGAGAGAAGAAAGAGGCCACAGGAACAGAAATTGGAGGAGATATCATGATCTCAATAAAAGTAGCTTCTGTTGATACCGGCAGACGAGAATCACCTCACGAAGAGAGACGAAAAAGAAAGGTAAATAAAACTGGGGAGAAGGTGGTCTAAAATAGACTAATGAAGGACGCGCTGGCAATTTACAAAAAGGGGACAGGGAACAATACCTAATAAGGGCCTTCAAGGGAAGAGGTCACATAAGCTCACCCGATCTCTCTCAAGCAGAGGGGAAGAACAAAGACAACCACTCAACATGAGGTTGGGGAAGTGTCTTTAAGGGTAAGAAAAAATAAAACATAAAGGAATTAGCAAGCCGGGAGGAGAAAGAGAAGGAAGAATCATCTGGGAGGAGATACGGGGTTGCAAACAGGCTGGGACACTCAGGTGAGGGAACGTGACGGGGGCCCAAAGAGCCTTATTCGTGACGACAAAAAGGACATAGAAACCACGAGGCGAACGCTCCGCAGTTAGTCTTGCCAGCGTGAGGGAACATAACATGACCGAGGGGTCAACGGTCTCTCTCAACAAAACGTAGTATTAAAAAAAAAAGAAAGAAGATGGGGGCCGGAGGAAAAAAACTGGACATTCAGGGAGAAGTGGAGGCCGCAGCTTTGCAAAGAGAAATGATAGCGGGGCAATGACGAGTCAGGGTAGACCAGGAGAATAATGCGGGGACGGCAATTACGTCAGACCTCAAAATATGAAAACGTCCAAAATCCAGGGGTGCGGCTAAAAAAGGATCGGGTCTGAGCAGATGCAAAGATCGCGAAGGGCGGGGCGAGGAAGGAAGGGCATTACTTTGACTGGGGGTTAAAGGAAAAAGGGGAAGTTAACTGTACCCGGAAGGGGGCGGTGGGGAAACGGCGAGGGGGCGTCGAGGAGGGGACTAGAGGGGTTTTTTTTAATAGGGAACTGTTACGAGTGACTGGGGACCTCAATCTTATCCATGGGTAAACGAGGAAACACAGAGGCCCCCATACTTTAAAAGTGGACCCCATCGCTGGGGTAGGGACATTCGAACTGTTTCTTTAGAAAGCTGGAACCAGTAAGAGGTTCGCCGATTGACATTGAAAAGGGGATGGACGAGTCCATCTCCGCATAGGTATCTGATACGCGAGCGAGATGGGGTCAGCAGTTAGGTGGGAAAGGGGAGACCACGAAGAAGGAAGAGGGGGGGGGTTGGACGTAGGGGGGGTATCGCGAAAGAGTAACTATATTATGGAGACCGCATCATAATCTGCAGATTTGATGGACAGAGGGCAAACGGGAAACTGGATCTAGGCGAGGGAAAGAAAAAAAGACACCGGTGCTAGTTGCTAAAAAAGAAGGAAGTCTTGTTCAGGGGAAGAGCAGTTTGACGGTACCGGAAAGCCAGAATTAAAAGAGGGGGTGTTGCGGGTGGGAAAAAAAAAAAAAGCCGGGCGAGCGGCAGCGGATGAGTAAGGAAACCTTGGTTTGTTCTTCTTTCAGGAGTGAAATTAAAAAGTGTAATGCGGAGGGCCGTCGCAACTAGAGGAAATCGTTGCTTAATGCAAATAAAAAAGCCATAGCTTATAGTACATGGTAAGCCAGGTCTGCCCGAAAATTAAAGTCAAAAGGACCCAGACCAACGGGGGTAGACCAGGTATTCAGTGGGAACTGAAAATGCACAAGACCCTCTGGAGAATTGAATTCAAAGGGCTACAGTGCGGGGGAAGGTGGGGGAGGTACAAACCAATGTGCTAGTAACTTAGATCCCCCGCGCGAGCGTATTAACCATTGGGGAAGAATAAATAGCTCAAAAAAGAGACTACCATGGAAATAAGGGTTGCCGTGTTGATCAGTTAATCTCCAGGGGAGGTTCACTATGTCTATTTCAAGGGGTGCACTATCCGGTTCGGGAGCGGTTTCTGGGAAGGAAGTTAGGGGCAAGATAGGGGTGGACGAGAAGCAAGCTGGCTAAAGAAAAATGAGGATGGAAAATCTCTGGCTGTGTAAAGCAAGTGAGGCCAAAGCAAGGATAGTTTGGACGTTACTTTATCTCAATTGATGGGGGGGTTGGGACAGCGAAGAACCTCGTCCAGTAAGTAGAGGATTGGACAAGAGTGGGGACAAACGATCCGGAGTTCGATCACCGGGGGTTTGAACGTCAACGGGGGTCGAGGAAATCAGGAAACGAAGTTGCCGCGTACTACGGGCGAGGCTGCAAAAATCTTTCCGCTTTGGGGACTCGGGGGGGAAAAGAAACAGCCCGGTTCTGTTTAATGCGGGGGGTGGTCTTGGGCCGGGCTCTCAACAAAAACCTATTAGGAAATTAAATAAAGATCTCTGAGAAACTAGGAAATGCATCGAAAGCCCAAGGGGGGACGGTTTTCGGTATCAAAAGAGAGCGGATTTTTGCATAATTAACTCCTAGAAAAAACGCGGGGGAAAGAAAGGACGTTATACTATACCTGCGCAAAAAGGGGCTACTTCCCTGAGAGACTGGGAGACTCAAGGAAAAAGGAACAAAGAAATCGGCCGTAGAGGCGCTGTATGACAAAGGAGAAGTCCAAATTAAGGCCGTATTGTCCGCAAATAAAAAGTAAACCCGGTACGAGAGGGGTTAATAGGAGGATGATGTGGGGCAATCGTCTCGATAAGACGGATCATAAAAAGGAAAAGAATTCCGGCCCAAGCATTTTAAAAGCGCAAGACTGATCTCCTGCAGCCAAGGGGGGGGGGAAACCAAAGACATCTACAGGAAAAGATAACCGGAGACAACGGAGCCGAAAAAAAAGGCACAGCTCAAGATTTGCAAAATTTGGTCGGATATCATACGGGAGGAGCGGGGGCCTCAGCTCTATCGAATTCCTCGGGGGAGGGTAGGGAATCATATAGACCGGGGGTGTAACAGGAAAAAAGGGGGAACCGGAAGAAAGTGCTTCAAATCGGCCGTCTTGAAAGGGGGAAATTGATCCGCGACCATGATCGTCGTACTTTGAACTTCCTAGGGGGGGGAAAAACTAGAGAATGTACTAATTGCTGCTCTGGGAGTTGGAAGGTTAAAGGGAGCAGCACGAGCTCGAATCAGTGTGGCGCCTTGCGTCGAACAAGGGACCGTTACGAACTAAATAACTCGACAGACTAAAAAAGAAAAAGAAAAAAACCCCGGGAATAGTGCTGGCCGGAAAGAAAGAAAAAGTCAAAATCAGCATACTCTTGGGGAAGGCGATACCGTAACGTTTCCTCAGATTCCAAAGAAGGGGAAGGATTGGAGAAAATGGGACTAATAAAACAGGGACCCGAAAGGGGGGTTTGCCATTCAAAAAACGAGATCCAACTAACGGGGGGCATCTGCAATAAAACTAGTACGTGGAAGTCTAAAGGGTAGGGGCTGGCAGAGCGGGACCGAAATCTAAGAGCAGACAGGAGCAAAGTGATCTCGCTCAGTATCAGTAAATATTCATACCGGGAGGGATTGAGGGGGGCGCAAAAAGGAAGGATAAGACTGGGGAACCGACCGGGAGCGATAGGAAAGAAAAAATTCGAATGGTAGACGATAATGGGGAGGAAAGAAGAAAGTACAGAGCGCTGTCTTTTTATACCGGGGGAACAGAGGGGAGGCAATGAAGTCCCAGAAAGGACAAGACAGTACCACCAGGGCTAAAATCAAATCGCCGCCCCCCGAGCCGAGGCTCCAAACTCACATTTCGGTGACCTGAATAAAAGGTTAACCAACATAAGGGATCATCCTACTCCCTTCAACGGCTGCCACCAAGAATAGTCATTGGACTCGAAGAAAAAGAATTGGGGGGGTTCAAACAGCTGTTGGGGTAATAGTACAGTTTTAGTTCAAAACCGAAGATGGTCCAACTTACGCTCTAACACGGCGCTAAAATTTTTGGGGGGGGTGGGGTGGGGGTTGGGGGGGGGGAAAAAAAAAAAGAAAAAAGTTTTTTTGGGGGGGTGGGTGTTTTTGGTGGGGGGTGGGGTTGGGGGGGGTGTGGTGTTTTGGGGGGGGGGGGGTTGGGGGGGGGTTGTGGGGGGGGGGGGGGGGGGGGGTGAAAAGTTTTTGGTTTTTTTGGGGGGGGGGGGGGGTTGTTTGGTTGGGGTTTGGTGGGGGTGTTTTTGTTTTGTTTTTTTGGGGGTGTTTGGGGTGGGGAAAAGAGGAGAACTCAGAGGTCCTGGGGAATTTCAAAGAGCGCTCAATATTTAAATGTGGGAGACCAGTGGGTGGTAAACCACCAAACAATATTAGTTTATAAAGAGAGATATTGGCTTTGTAATCCAGGGATAAAAAACTCACAGTAAAGGAGTTTGATTGCGCGAAAAAATTTGGGGAAAAGACGAAAACAGGGCGTCGCTCGAAAAGTAGAATTTAGCTCGGGGGGGGTACTTCTTGGGTGGACCAAACGTCTAACTCAATGCGGGGACCAATCTGGGGAAAAAGAAGGAGCAGTCTGAGTCAGAAGTGTAAATCTTCCATAGAAAAGGTCAGAAGGACGGTAGCTATTCTACCTGCTGGTAGAAAGCCTTAAATTTCTCACGTAAAGTACAGTGGGGCCGAATCTTAGAAGGGGGATAGATTGTTAGGGAGGCTAGGTGTGGTGGTCTCGACAGACTTCAGGGAGACACGCAAAGAGTATCGTGTCCCTATGTCCTTCAAATATTCCAAGCAATTGTCCAGGGGGAAAAAGGCTTTGACGCACCCATTAGATGAGGGGGGCAATTCGCCTTCTTTACTTGGATAAAAGCGCACGGAGTGCTTCCCAGCGGGGGGAACAATATGTCTCGGGAGGCTTAATCAAAGGAAAAAATGTGAGAATCCTGGAGCCTGGAAGACGGGCAAAAATACGTTTTTCGGACAATTAGGGAAGAAGAAAGCGTGGGTTTATAGGCTGCGCCTTGGAGAAGCCAGTATGACCGCTTACATAAATCTGCGATATGCAGAAAAAAAAAAAAGAAAAAAAAGGGAAACGTGAGGGGGGGAGTGTATCTCGGCAAAAAGCATGAAATACAACAGGGAGGGGGAAAGTTGTCGAGAAGTGGGATTCCCAAAGAATTTCCCTGAAGGGAATGAGAAGGGGAAATCCGGGGGAAAGGCAAGCCCTTCAAAGGATTGCTGACTGGTTTGGTCGACGTTCTTGAAAGGAGACCGTTTTTTTAGGAAGGGCGTAGGGAGGGAAGCAAACAAAGTAGGGGAAAGAGAAAAGGCGTGAACATGCGGCACTCTTAAGACTCATGGTTGAAAAAGAACCAGAGCTTCAAGATACATGCAAGAAACGTGCAACGAGGGGACCGTCAAATCAACCGTAGGACCGTCAATTTCGGGGACAGGGCGTACAAAACAGGTGCCAGAGAAAGGTTGAGCACACGTCGTCGGGGGTTAACCCCTGTGGCCTTCAGCAATACCCAAAAAAAACCGGGAACTGCTTACAACGAACAAGCCACCACGGAATTGAGAGCATGAGAAACCCCTCGCTCCGGACTAAAAAAGATGAATTGCGCAAAAGCGACCAATGGAACAGGGCAGGGGGGGATCCTGCCCTTTGAAGAGGGGGAAAGGGGAGTACGGGCGAGAAGTGAGGGGATAGAAGGGCGGGGGGGAGACGTGATACTGTCTGGTAATATGGGGGGGGCCGGAATTAGGGGGCGTGGATACGGGTGAGAAAAGGTTCGGAGAGCAGATGCTAAATCAAACAGGATAGAGCGTGTTAAAAGGCTCTGGAACGGGAAGGACCAAGTTGGACAGAGGAGATAGTTGGACTGACGAAGAAATGTTCAGGTGAGGAAAAAAAAAGGGGACCGGGGGCGACCTAAAAACGTATGGTCGCAAATACGGAGATTCTTTTGTGGGCAAGGGGGGGTCATAAAAAGATCCTGTAATGTGAGATACCTTGTTGGTGTGCAGGACGTTCTCATCAGACAACAAAGTTGGGGGAAACCAAAGAACCGCAGATCGAGGATGTCATGACCACCAAAACGTGAATCCGTGATGAGACGGGGAAGGTTTGGACGCTGGGAACGGGGAAGTGCCCCTGTTACGTTCAAGGAGGACTGGATGTGCGAGAGGAGAGGCAAAAACACGGAGGAAGGGTAAAAGATATGAGGAGAAAATATCAAAAGGGAAATAACACGGATGGGTACCGGGGTCAAGCCACCGAAAAATCTGAAAGCGTGGTGTTGAAAACTAAGGGAAAAGGCTAGACAAGCGGTCCATAGCGTTGCTACTCGCGAACAGGAAGGCAAAATCCTTCCGGATCTGCTTTGGCGCATAGGACCTGAATAGAGATAGCACTGAAGGCTTTTATCGGGTCAACCATGACATTTAATACAAAATCGCCAGTGTCCTCCAAGGAGGAAAACCGTACCTAGATTACTAAGCATACTTGGATTTAAAAAAGAACAAGAAAAACCGGAAAAGAAGACATATCCCGCTGACAAATCATTTCCGACACGGATCGACGGGAAAAAGGGGAGTCAATCCATTCTACTGAAAAAGGGAATATAAAAATATCTCCCCGGGGGAGCCAGGTGGAAACCAAGATCTGGGAAAAATGGGGGGGCGCCTGGGGAGATCTTATTGGGGAATTAGCGAATCACTAGCTAAAATTGGAGGGGGTCGGGGAAAACCATTTGAGTGTTTGGTTTTGGTCCAAAGGGGGGGGAAGGGAAATTGGAAAAAAACGTGAAGGGAAAAAAGTTTGAGGAAACTTTCGCAGCGCGGGTCTTTAAAAGGAAAAAATTGCCCGCCTTGATACGGGGGAAAAAGGATCGTAACGTGGACGGGAAAAAAACGGAACAGTCGGAAAGGCGCATTGTACGATTTGACGAAAAAACATTCTTGTTGTTTTTTGGGGATGAGTGAACACTGTCCAGAAGCAAAGAGGCTCGAAGAGGGGCAAAGCATAATCGGAGAAAAGCAGGGTCGCGAACAATGACATTCACAAAAAAGCGGGAAAAAAAGACTCTATATCCAATGTAACCCCCACCCCACCAAACAAACGAGTGCTCGCCAGGGTTCAACCAAACAATACGCTGGAGTTGCGATACCTTCCAAGGTAGGGCCTCTGAAAAAAAAACTTCATGAGAAATGTGAAATCTAGAAAGCGCTCCCTCCCGTGGTCAGAAAAAGAAGATGGGCTCCTCGATAAAGCACAGGGACTGAGGGAACAAATAGCGATTTCAGGGAAAAGCAGGGGTAGGCAGAATAATATATCTAGTCTAGAAAGGGGCCCCTCGTCCTGTAATAAAACATAAAGAAGAAAGGAGAGAGAAGAGACTCCAGAACTGTTTCCGGGAAAAAAGGATCGCTCAAAGCGAACTCCTCCATTATTCAGAACCGGGGAGCTGAGTTAGGAGGATGGGAGAAGACTAACATCCATAACTGATGCCCCAGGTGGAGAGAGACGGAACACATAAGGTGGGGTAAAGTGGAGGAAAGGGGCTTGGCAGCTAATGTTCTAAAAAAGGGAGACCGCTGGGCCTATTTATATTTACCTATGGGAAAAACATGTATAATCGGAGGACGTCACATGAGGAAGGTCAAAAAAGACGTAACCAACTATCGCGCTCAAGCGCGGGAAAGGCCAAGAAACCCCACAGGGAGGTTACCTTTCTACACAAAAGGGGAAGAAAAAGACAGAGGGAACTATCGCTCCCTTCCCTTGGCAGGGGCAACCAAGAGGGGAAGGGGGTAAGAAAAAATCGGGCATCCGGATCGAAGAAAAGGAAAGGGAAATGGGGGGGGGCACAAATCACTCATTCTTGAATAAGGGGGTTGGGTCACAAAGGTACAGTACCTCATCTAGGATGGTCAGCCAATGAAATAGAACCACTGAACTTCTGATCTAGAGGTCTGGGAAAGAAATAGGAGAAAAACAAAGACCCAGAAAAAGGGGGTAAAGGGAGTCCAGGGGGGTGGATCCGCAACAGCGAAAACAAAACAAATGCTGGCGGAAAAAAAAAAAAAAAAAAAAAAAAGAAGAAAAAAAAAATAATACAGACCAAAAAAAAGATAAAAGAAGAAAAAAAGAAAAAAAAAAGAAAAGAAAACAAAAAAAAAAAGGCTCAAGTCTCAAAGGGACCAATCCAGGGTTATGGTCGGTAAAAGCTTTGGGAAAATCCTCTATTAATCAGATCTCGGGTGACGGCCCGAGGGTTTCATCTGTTGTAACAAGAATAGATAGGGTAAGGGGGTGGGTGCCACACGTCTAACGCGCGGGAAAAACAGCCTTGGAAAGAAGAAACGCAAGCTGAGGTCTCTCAGATGGAAGCACCTGCTACGGCTTGTTTGGACCGAAGACGGGGCAGAAGGGAAATGGATGGGGGGGGTTAGTAACCGAAGGCTCAAGGTAAAAACACGAGTTCTGTGGGCTAAGCCCGCAAGGCGCAGGAAGGACTTGTGGGGTTTTACGGATTGGGAAACTCTGGTACTCATGTGACAGAGAATCGTAGGGGAAGGTAATGGTCCAAAGAATCGAAATCCTAAAGAGTAAGTCGGTTCGCCCGCATCCTGCGTCAAAAAAAAATTCCGCCTTTCTTCCTAGCAGCAAGGCTCGGTTCGAAAAGGTCATTGGCCAACCAGGAGGGGAGGTAAGGTGGGGGGGGCAAAGAAAGAAGAGAGAAATTCAACTTTCGAATGGAGCAAAATGATAGCCGATCTATAAAAAAAAAAGGGGCATGGGGCAGTCGCTTTCCCTCCTCGTTTGGGGGAGCCCCAGGAGGGAAAAAAAAACGCGAATCAGGTGGGGGGAAGGACAGCCAGAAGTATTCGGCCTTCGGATAGGCGGGTTTAAGCTAAGTAGCGGGATGGTTCTCTAGGATATATAGAGGAAAAAAGGGCGGAAACTGGTTTAGGAGCCACGCCCACAATGAGTCCCGAGGGGTGGACGGGGTACCAAAGGCTCGGTACTTTAATAGGGGAAGTCAACTACAAAGGCTGCTTGGGGTTGGAGGTGAAAAGCCAGACAAAAGCTGATTAGAGTAAAGACCTTGTTTGGGGGACTGTATTGAGTAGTGCGACAATTCTTGAAAGATGAGCAAAAGGTAAAAAGAAGCGAGAATCCTTAAGGGTAAAAAAAGTGTAAGGGAAAGACTCTCTAAGGGGAAGAGATTCACAGAATTAAGTGGACCCCGAGACGACCGGTAAAACGCGAAAAAAGGGAAGGGCAAGTCAAGAGGCACGTCAAAAAAAGGACCGCTAACGTGAGGAAACTTGTCAGTTAAAAGGGAAAAAGGCATGGGAATGAACCGGTTAACTTCTTCCAACGAACGCCACCAAAAAGAAGTAGGCTTAGGGGGCAAAACTCAAGCGAGAAAGTAAGAGCGAGCCACTATGAACCAAGTGGGGCAAAAAAAAAAAGGGTCTTTCATTGTCAAGGGGGGAAAAAGGGGAGAATCCCTTTATATTAGTAAACGGATTATGTCTGGATTGAAAGACTCGTTAAGGACATGGGGCAAAGGAGATCAGGGGATGCGAGGGGGGGAGAAATGCGCCGTAAGTAGGGGGAAAGGGAGAGGGGATCATTTTCTATCCTCGGCAAAAATAGAAGGGTGTCAGCAGAACCTCTCTGGGGAAACGGTGGAAAGACGAACAAGTTGGGGGGGGGCAGGAGAACGATAGTTTACTTACGCTGAGTAAGGTTTCGGTGTAAGCACCACCGTAAAGAGCCCGTAGATTTCGTTTTGGGCCGGAAGAGGCTCAAAACGTCCTAGTCGGACGGGGTGGAAAAATAGTAAATAGATCATAGATTTATGGGTGGACCGGCGAAGGAAAAAAAGCATATAGACCGGGAAGGGTCTGCAAAAAAAAACAACCATCTTAAGCGGATTGACATGATAAAACCGGTTGACCTGGATTCCGCTGACTTTGATAGTGGCGCTAATCGACACAACACCAACTTATGGGAGGAGAAGAAAGGGAGCTAGCAAAAGATAACAGAAGCGGAAAAGCCCCGGAAGTTGTTCAAGTAGCCCCGATAAAAGAGAAGACTTGGGGGCAGAATTTTACTAACCAAGAGGGGGGGGGGGTTGACGTCGCTTTCCATCACTGGTCTTGTGTCTAAAGAGGGGGGAAGTTCCGGGGGCAAAAAAGGGAGAAGGACAGCGAAGGTCTCGGGGGGGTGTAGTTCCGGAAAAGAAAGACGTATCCGACTAATGACTTTATTCGGAGTAAAATCAAACCGGACAAGGGAGAACAGCTCATCCAAAATAGCGCCTTATGGCAGAAAAGGGGCTTAACCTTACAAAAAGACTGACGAATGACAAGGGGAATCTGGTGTTCCATCGTCTCTCTAAAAAGGATCAAGGACCGGGCACTATTACCCAGGAACCCACGACAGAAAAGGCATACCCTGCACCAAATGTAATAGGGGGGGGGTGGGGGTGTTTGGGGGGGGGGGGGGGGGGGGGGGGGGGGGGGTGGTTCAAGAAAAGGAAGCCTTTACAACAGAGCTAAAAGTCTCATCGCCCATTCCGAAGATATTGGGGATCAACCTATTGCGTCGAGAACAGTCTTCCGATTTCTATTTGGGCAGAAAAATCTTCTGGGGGAAAAGGGGGGGATTAACAGTTATAGAAGTGTTTTTAGGGGAAGAAACTAAAAAAACCAAAATGGGAACTGGGAAAAAGGGTACAGGAAAGGGTTGGGGTTATAAAGAAAGGGAGCTGGTATTTGGGGAGTTTCCGGGGAAAGACATTTGACGTTTGCACCAGATCTTCTCGGGGGGAACGGGGGGGGAAGGGGGACCAGGAGGGGGGGCAATGACCGCGCAGGTACTTTCTAGAAAACTCTGGGCATTTTTAATTTTCTTCAGACATGCGAGGCAAACTAAAGGGGGGATCGGTGGAAGAAGCGTAGGAACCGACCGGATCACTATCGCCCCGAAATGAAAACAAGGCGATGAGCTTAAAAGAATGGGTCACCTCCACAAAATCACATAAGTTGAAGGCGAAACGGCAACGGGGTGAAAGAGCTGCCGGAAAGGGGCAAGAAGGGGACTTAATTCAGGGGGTGGGAAGGAGGAGACAAGTTTCGACCGTTATGGACTATGATCTCAGATACCTCCTGGATGGCCAGGCGCAAAATCGCCGTTTCATGAAAAGTGCTACGGGGGGAGATTTTGGAGGGATTTCTGAAACCGATAAAGAGGGAAAAGAAAGAAGCATCTAAAGAAAACCAGACTTTCTGATCTAGGTCCATCATTATCCAGTATTCAACGTGCTTGGGAGGAGGGGGGGTTCAAGGCAGACTCCGGCACATACGAAAGAAGACTGGGAAGAAGGAAAAGATACAGTATCAGGCTAGGCGTGAGAGAATGGTTCGAAAAACCTTCAGGACGCGACTGGAAAATTTGAGGGTGACTATGGGGGGGGGGGGGGGTACAACATGATCAGGGGGAGGGGCAGGGTCACCACCTGCCTATGACAATCAGTAAAAAAAACGATCAGCTTCTCACTCCCAGCCGCACCAGAACGGATTCGCCAAAACGGCACATATTTTTTACCTGTTAGCAACTGTTAATAAGACAGAAGGAGGTCAGCAAGAGAATTGAAGCCAACCAAAGGAGGCATCGGGGTACGAATAATTTTGGGAAGCACAAAAAGCACCCTGAGGGAGGGTGGCAAAAATAAAGCCACCGCTATTCTACAACCATGACTCAAAAAAGAAGGAAGAACATCGCTCAGCGAGTCTTGGCAAGATGTTCAAAAGGAGAGATGTAAAGGGAGTTTTTGAGACCTGTCCAAAAGGACCAATCTAAAAGCTCCAACAGGAAAGAGAGGTGGCGTGGATTCCAATGTAAAACTTGACTTAATCCTTTATGGAGAGCTTTTGAGTAATAGGAAAGCGGGTCGACGGGGGGGGGAGAGGTCATTTTGTAGAGCGAATGATGCGGGCGTATGGGGGCCAAATTAAGAGGAAAGGGGACCCCCCAACCTGTTTGCGTCTAACCATTGAACACGTCTGGAGAGCATAAGAGACCTGTCAGCGTGGGACGGGGGGGCCTGGCTATGATCCCTCTGTCTTTTGTGCCTTAGGATTAAACCCCTAAGGTGCAAAAACGTGTGGGAAATAGCTATGGGGGCAGGGGAAGTGAGTGAACGTAGAGGAGGGGGGGGGTGGTACTGTTGGACCGAGGGACTCCTGGAAAAGGCGACAATAACATAGGTCTCTTGTCCCATATTCCCATCAATGAAAGGCCAAAGAGGTAAAGTGACTTTAATGGGAGGGGAGCACCTGCTAAAAAGCCCCAGTCGACGTTTCGGGGTTAGCCCAGTCGGTTCTAGGGATTTCAACAAACAGCGGCTTCGTCGCGAGTCTGCCGAATCTCTACCGGAAAGACAAGGGATGAAAAACCTGGAGACTACGAGCCGGCGAAAGAAATTTCGCCTGGGCGAGGGCCGGGACGAAGGGCGGGTGGGAGTAGGGGGCCTCAGCGGTACAGCCAGAAGATGGGAGTGCGAACCGCGACAAGGCAGGAGATTTGATCATTGAAATCCAAAAGGGATTGGTAGACTATCAAGTCGAAAATACACGGAGGAAAAGGGGTTGGGCGAAGACTGCTACCCAAGGAATGAGTCTTCTTGATTACGGAGAGAAGGAAGGGTACTGAGGCCTGACAACTAACAAAATTTCTGCTTTTGTGTAGGGGAAAACGGTAGGAACGAGAAGAAGAGTAAAAGTTTGTGGGTTAAAATGAAAGGTCTAGGGGGTTGGAGTGCTCCTTTCTTGGGGCCGAAATGAAAAAAGAAAGAGAACTATAGCCTCAAGGGGAAGGAAAAGTCAAGAAAATAAAAACCTATCTGCAACAAAGAAAAGGGACTCGAGGGGAAAACCCGAATTTACCCGTCCCCAGAGAGAGAAGGGCGAACCGCAGAAGGGGAAACTGCAAAGGAAGTCTCGGTTTACAACTTTCTTAAAACGTCCTTTGATTTCGGTAGGGGTAAAGAAAAAAGTTTCGAGAAAGGATTCCCCGAAACCTCGCCCAAATTTAGGGGGAGCTGAGAAACCTCGCTCAAAAAAGAAAAAATAGATGACGCTACACTAGTCAAGACAAAGTGAATGCTTGATTCGAGGTTCGGCGTCATTAGAGAAAATCTCAAGTTTTATATTAAGGTCTTTAATTTCCGGATTGGGCCGGAGGGACATCATGGGGCAAGCGACCATGGGAGAAACGTAGGCAATTCTGGGGGCGATAGATCCGGGAGTACTATATCAGGACGCGGGAGAAGGAGTTGGGCAAAATCAAAAGAGAAAGAGAATTGCTTTGGACGCAATGTGCGTTTTCTAGGCGAGTGGTGGACTGAAACTTCGCCTTTTCAGGGTGATTGAAAAGGGCCTAAAAAACGGTAGAGGCTGAATTTCTTTGGAAAAGCGAAAGCATCCTTTGCGATCCCGGGGGGTGGGCCAGCGACCCGTACACGGGGATTGATCATCACCGGGACCAGGACGAGAGCGCGCACTATAACTTCCTGCAAAACACGAAGGGACGTTTGGATGGGCTTATCAAGGGACCAGGTCGGGTTACTTACTTGAAGAAGGATCGGACTCTCAACAACACAAACCTTTTAAAGGAAATATATAGCTAGCACAAGGAAAGGGGCTCGGAAAAACTCCCTGCGAGGGGGGGGGAGTTAACTCCACCGAAAGCGGCAGGACTGGGTTTGTCAGAGGGAACGTACGACACTCTTTCCCTCATAACGGGATGATAAGCTAGAACCGTGGACGCCGGGCAAGAAATACTCAAATTCCCTTATGGGGGGGGAGTTTGTCAATCTGCCAACCAAGAAATCTATTATCCGACGAGGAGAAAACGGTGGGGAGCATTAAATCCACTTACCATGCGTAAGTTAATTCAACGCCGGTGGCCGCAAGTTTTTACAACCATTGCCAGAAAAGGGGAACGATGACAGGCTGCTCGGGGGGGGGTGGGGGGTAGCAACAGGCTCTAAAAAGGATAGTACATGCAATAATGCTAACCAGCATTGTCCGCATCAAAAAAGAGAGCCCTGACGGGAATAAACGGGACGAAGATACACTTAGAGAGGCATGACCGTCGGACTGCGAAGAGCCCTAGGTCCCACGGGGTCGCATTTGGTCGGGCGATATCATTGAAGGGAAATTCCATGAAGTGGCCTCATCTCTATAGTTATGCGGGGATTTGAAAACTGGAATCAATTTTATCTCCCAAAAGGGGGGGGGGGGGGGGTGAGGGGGAACAGGATATAAAGAAAAGGGGTCACAGGGGACGGTAAGAAGTTTTCACTTCAAAGTTCGCAAGGCTGTGGGAGGTTGGGGGGGGGAATTACAAAGACACTTAATCAAGTTGAAAGTAGAGTGGTACGGTGAAAAGTCCAGTCTGTGCCGGAAAAAACCGACTCGGCTGAGAAGTTTGAGAGGCACGGCTTTTGGATGAGGGGGGGGGAAACGACGGAAGGGCTAGCGTTGGGAAAGGGGGAATAGACAGCCTGTCAACCTAAGACCCCGAAATGAAACAAAAAGGGAGGAAAAGGATAGATCCTCTCTTCCGGGCCCATCAAAACTGGTCACCAAAAGACAGATACGCTGGAGTGAGGCGTACCAAAAAAAGGAGGACGACGTAAAAAGGACGTCATGAGTGGGGTAGAGGGGGCAGATAGAAACGTTCCAAACGGGTATTTAGAATATGATAGCGTCCAGACACCAATCCAAGCAAAACGGAGCGGCAATGCAACTCATGAAGAGGACGAGAAATAGTATTCTGGGGCTCAAGGACCAGGACGACCGAAAATCACAGAGATATAGGGAAAAAACCAGGCCACCCTAAATTGGAGGATCTCGGAAGGGCTTATCAGGCTCCAAAAGATACCTGTAGCTTGAGTGGCCGACTACTCAAATCCTAAAAAAAAAAGACGGAAGGGGGAATTGAATCATGTCGTTTAACACGAAGTGGGCACGCAGCGAATGGTTAACAACGAGAAATTAGGGGAAAAACTTTGCGGAGGGGATCGAAAGGGGTAACTTAAGGGAAAAAACGAATTGATGAAGGAAGCCAAAGTTAATATGTAAAAGTCTTACCACCACTGTCTATGATAACGCGAGCCGGGACCCCCTAAAAAGGCCTAGTCGGGAAAACAAGCAATCACATTACTTTGTTACTGCACTTTAATTAATGTGGGAAGAGAAATACGGGGGATGAGGGAAAAAGAAAGCGTCTCACGCCTGGAAGATCTGCATCTATCTAGAAAATTGGGGTTCTCCCCAGGCTGGGTGACCCAATGCTTGAAGGGGACGGGGGAAGGGGGCAAAACATAAAAGCATCGAGTCAGCTGGTCAAATGGACCCTAACCAGAGGAATCGACGAGGGAGTCTATTAGTGGGTCCAAAATCAAACGGATTTAGGGAAGGACCAGTTCCGGGATCACGCCAAGCTCGCTAACAAAGGAAAGGAGGCGAAAGAAAAAGGGAATGGGCGGGATTCAAAAATTTAAAAAGGGGGGACTCTTTAAGGGACAGTGAGAGGAAGAAAAATCTTGGGGACACTGAGGATCAGCGTTCGCGGACCCCCCAAAACCCCGGTGGGGAAGGGTATGTAGAAAAGTAGAATGGGGCGGACGGGGGGGTGCCAAAGCGGACCGCAGAGTGTCCAACGACCTTGGTTGGTTCGGTCTTCGAGCAGATGTTTCCATTGCAGTACAAGAAGGGGTTGAAGAAGACGGGGAGCCAGAAGGAATGGTCGGTGGATGAAATTTTAACCTTAATTCGAAAGCGGAAAAAGGGGGGCGAACGCTGAGGAGAAAAGATAAGGGGGGTGGGGTACGTGGGACCTCTTGTTAAGAAATTTGAAAAGCCCTTCTTGGGGGTCCAACTCGTGTCGCCCAGCGCGGCTGACGTTAGGGGCGTCAGAACAGGTGCGGCGTCACGCCTCGCCTTTTCGTTTGGTAAGGATCAGGGGGGGAACCGACTTCTTTCCCCATGCGGGCTTTATTCCTGACTGCCCGCATCATCAAAGCCAGCTCAAAGGAAAGAGAAAGGGGAAAGGAAAAATAGAAAACGGGCTGGTGACGGGCTCTTCTGGGAAACGCTAGAATGTATGGCTCTTGAACGCTCAGCGTGAAAGAAATAAAGACTGGTTCTCCCTCTTCAATATCTTCGATTTGAGGAGAAGTGAAATAAATCAGGGGGGGGAGTAATTGGGGGGGGAGAGAGCGAAAGAAAGAAGGGGGTTTAGGAATTGGAAAAACAAACCTAAAGAATTGAATTCCTTCTTGAAGGGTCGGAGGGTAAAACTAACGGGTGAAGTTAGTCGCATCAGAAAACCATACGTGTTCTTCTGGGGTTGTTCGGGGCAGGAAAGGAACGAGTGCGTACACTATCTATATTGAGACCGTGGTTTGGGGGAGGGGCGGGGCGTATTGAAAAAAAAGGAGAAAAGGTTCCGAGAGGAGCACTCGGTCCAATGGAGACGATTGCGGGGGACATTGAAAAAAAGGTGTCACAATCATAAGGCTTCTATCAAATGATGAAACGTAGGCAGGGGCCCCAGACTGTTACTTTCCAAGTACAAAGGGACGATGAACGTGAGAAAAGGGTGGGGGATGCCTGGGCAACGAAAGGGGCAGCTTCTAAAAGAGGGCAGACTTTACCGGCCGGTGAGAGTTCGGTTTCGGGCCAATAACAAACGGAAGATTCTTCCCAACCTGACAAAAGACGGAAAGCATAGATTTATAATCAGATCTGGACAATAAATTCTATCAGCCAATAGGCGACCAAGTGGAAAAAAAAAGGTTGCTGGCATGGGGTGGCGGGGGGGAAGGGAGCCGGGTGATATAGTAAAAGAAAGGGTAGATTGGGCAGTCCGGGGTTACTCATTGCTGCGAGCCTGGATTCTTATAAAAAGTTCACGTGGGCCGGAATTTCCTGGAAAAGGGCTGTTGGGATCCTGGGAGCTAGACGCTTTGGCAGTAACCACCAGATTGAGAAGAAAGAATCGGGAACGGTTTGCCATGTGGAGGAAGCATAAGAGTTTTTACGGGAGCTGAGAAGGGGCATTGGGGTTGGGGACCGCCATCACCTCATGGGGAGGCTCCTGGGATGGACTTTTTTCGAGCCGTGGGGAAACGCAAGGTGGTGCACCCGGGGGGTGCTTCCTGAAAGACATTAGAGTCACCTAATTGGGGGGGGCGATCAAGGGAAACGGATTTCTGGGGGGGCAGCATCTGCCTACTGGTGTACATCGTTTTAAGGAAAGGGAAAACTGTGTCAGCGGTTCGGTACAGCTGAGCTGTGATATTGGGAGCTCGATCTCTAACAAAAACACTTGTCTGAAAGAAGAGATCTCCCGAACAGGTAGTAACCGCCCCAAAGTGTTTGTCCTGTTCCCAGCAACCGGGAAGAAAGGGAAGGACGTGGTTGGTGTCTGTACCTTCGATACTCGACTCGGGACGGGGAAAGAGTCCATTTAGTTATCTGTAGAGAACGGGCGCAGGGCAAAAGTATCGAAATTGGCCTCTTCTCGTTTAGGCGAAAGATTATGCCCAAGGAAAGTAAAAGCATAGAATATTACGGGTTAGGGGGGGGGTCAAAAAAAGGAAAAGGCGATCAGATCCGAAATACTGGGGTCATGGGGTGCGAAAATGGCTACAAAGGGGGCAGGGTAAGCTACACTGGTGGGGGGTTATCAATCGCCGACAATACATCATTTGAACCCTAATTCCTGAAAAAAAGAAGGTCAGGGAAAACCGCAGCCAAGATCCAGAAGGCACGAGAAGGCAATCAACATCGGTGAGATATAAAAACTGAGAATTCTCACTCCACTCCCTTCCATAAACTCTGGTCAACACGGGTCAGGCACTAGTGCTAGGGGGACATTTCGTCCTATGGATAGGGGGGGAAAAGACTAATCTTGTTCCCTCAGATGTGTGGAGGAGTTGGTAAGAGGAATCAGAAAAGGGTGGGGGGGGTTAACCACCGTACAGGGGAGAAAAAAACGGGGGAAAGGGGTTTCAGTCACAGCGGAGGGGGGGGGAGTTGGGTGTTCCTACCTGAATGACCGAACCGAGGAAAGAGGAAGGGGAACGGACAAGGCTGGGGGACAACGCCTGATCTTTACTCGGGATAATCTCTTTTTTAGGGTTAATGGCCGTCAATGGACGTGGGCGAATGGCCTAATCTAAACTACCCTTGTGAGGAAAAAAATACGCAAACCTAAATTAACAAAAAAAGGGAACGGATCAAAATTCCGGACGAAAGCCTCTTGTCCCTCAACAGCAATAACGCTGTATGTGATCAAAGGAAGGGCACAGGGTCATAGCCGTAACGCCACATAAGGAAAGACTGAAATGGTGGGGAGAAATTGTCGAGAACATGAACCGGGCCAGGTGTAATTTCAATGGATCGGATAGCCTCGAAGGGGAAAGGCCTCAAATTGGCATGAAGCGTGCGAGGTAATAATTTTCTGAGGGGAATCAAAGGGGGGGGGTTGGGACATAAGAAGAAAAAGCCTCTATCGGAATATCCCAGGAAAAGAATTGCTTGAAAAGAAAGACGTACAGTATAGCAGTATGTAATGTAGATGCAGTCCGACTCTGCCATACACACACAGAAGAAAAGCATGCGAAAACTGGGGGTGATAACTAACTGCAGAATCAAATAACAAGCAGCGCTGTAACCTACTAAAATGAAGGAAAAGAAAAACTGGGAAACCTATTTGAAGAAAATTGAACATATGTGAAAATGATACGGGGGGCGCAGTTAGACAAATATGTAAATCATCTACCAAACACCAACGGAACGATCTCAAACCAATCAGAGCAAACGAGACGAAACAGCCAACACTGTGTAAAACGTGATCACTGGGTTATAACCCGAAGAGTACGTCCCTAGCGATCCCGTCCTTCGGCCAGTCGCATTTAGAAGCGCCAGCGACCGAAAAATGTGGGG
>Ga0179591_1234985_pt1 | contig 27609 bp, 41 predicted proteins | sample CZOMad2_1_08_16f_FD_182891 | JGI IMG/M metagenome (GOLD analysis project Ga0179591, IMG submission 182891) | Vadose zone soil fungal communities from Angelo Coast Range Reserve, California, USA - CZOMad2_1_08_16fungal (PacBio error correction) | ecosystem: Environmental > Terrestrial > Soil >...
ATCCCTTAACGTAAACTTCCAAAAGGAACAGACACAAGGCATAAAAACAGACAGGCCGCACCGGAACACGTCCGCCCAACCTGCACGGAATAGAATAAAAGAACGAAACACGACCCCCCCGAGAGGAACCATAGGGAGGAAAAAAATCTTCGGTTATCCTCATCATCAAACGCTCCCGACCCAATCGAATTTGCCATGCAGGAAATGAGGAAGAAAAAAAATCCCGGGTACACCCAAAAGAAAAAAAACTGAAAAGGCTCAAATAAGACGGGACCTCTTATTCTTAAAAAAGAGAGGTAACAGAAAAGAGGGGCAGAGGGTCGGCAGACCGCCGCGGACCTATTTCCCTCTTCCCGCCTCCCGTCTATGAAAGAGAAAGAGAAAAAAAAAAAAAAAGGAAGAGAACATCCCGTACCGTCTCGGGAAATTAGGTTGCTCAGAGACTTCTAAAACCGGTGAATAGCAGAAACCGTTTCCCTTGGACAGGCCCAGCCAGGCCGGAAGAAAAGCAAAAAAGCGACAGTCCTTGCCCAAACCGGGCAGGGAGTGCGGTATTGGGCACAGGTGACGACATCTCCACGGAACCGGGTTGTGACGGGAAGAGAGACGATAGGAAGAGGGGAAAAAGGCGAAACAGGGATGGGAAAACAATGGACGGGGTTAGAGAAAAAAAGGAACAAAAACTCCGCCTCCAAAAAGAAAACAAAATTGAAAAAAAAAAACGAACCCATATAACAAAAGGTCCATGCCGCTACAGTTCGGAGAAGTAAAAAACAGGCTGACATCAGTGAGGGGCCCAACACTGAAAGCCCTTCCAAGATTTGGAGGGCAACAGGAAGTGTGGAAAAAGAGGGAGGACGACCATAGGAAGTATCTGGAGGAAAATCAAAGGAAACACCGTTTTACGGTGGTCAACCGTCGTTTAAAAGGAACCAACCTCACGGGTCGTCAGTGCGCTACACGGACGTACGGTCTGACGCATCCCAAAAAATATCAAACCCCAGTACCAATATCGAAACTGACCCAGACCAAAATGAAACGCCTCAAAACGGGCAAAAGAGGGAAATCCGCCAGGTACACGGACAGAATAGCGTGACACAATCGTCCCCTCCAAACCACGAAGCTGACGAATAAAATGGACAGAAAGGACGAAAAAAAAAGGGGAAAAAAATTAAGGAAAAAGACCTAGGGGACTCTAACGCGTTCCAATCTCAAAGGAAAGAAACAAGACGAGCGGAACAAAGGAAAAAAAGAGGCCTAGAGGGAAGGGAAGAACTTCAATAGATCAGAGCACGGCGCTGACTCAATGGCGAGTCTCTTAAAACTCTAGAAATCCCGCAAGAAATTCAAAAGCAAAAAGGAATAAGAGCTCTTTGAAAACGTCCTCAATCCCAAGACAAGGTTTTCGTACGGCAAGCAGGCCAGAAGAAGGGGACCCGGCCAGGGAAAAAGAGGGAAAACAAAGAAAGGGGGAAGGTCTGAAAAAGAAAAGTGACGAACGAACCGGAAAAAACAGTGCAAACAAGTGGTTTTTGGGGTTGTGCCCTGTGGGAGGGCATTCTGATGGTGAAAAAAATGAATTAGTGTGGGGAGGAAAGGCACCGAAGAAAAAGGGCCGTGACGGCGCCACCAACAAGGGGAGCTAAAGACAAAAAAGCCGGACCCTTGCAAGTCACAACCTCGGAAGTTCAAGCTTGATGAAAATAATGCGCGCCTCACGCAGTGCCAGACTCCGACCGTATTCCAGTTCTAACACCCCATAGGAAAGAACGTCAGCAGGGGAAAACTCAAAAAAAAAAAATACAAATCAAAAAAAAGAAAAAAGGAGAAGGGAAAAAAAAACGTCCTGGGCAACTCCGCCGACGGATCGATCCTGGCCCGGGTTGATTTCCATAGCCTCAAACCGGACCCAGGGGGGGGAGAGGGAAAACCTCATGGCAAAAGAAAAAAAACCAGATGTAACCGAGAGATTCGGCGCCTCACCCGGGCAAATTCAAAACCTGAGATCAAGGAAAACTACCTTTGCAAGGTAATCCACATGTCCCAGGGGTGGGGGGGGCGCCCACCTCCGGGAAGCGAGGAAGCCGAGAAACGAGGTGATCGCTGTCTATGTCCAAGGTCAGGACGAAATCTGCGACACTGAGGGTGGAGGGGACAGAAGACACAAAGGGAACAAGGAAAATTGCCGACAATGCGCGGGCCCCGGTTCCGGCCAAATCGGGAGAAAAAAAAATGACGGTCCTGACTAAAAGCTTGGTCAAGAGACACTGGGGTCCCTGAAAAGGGGGGGAACGAACAAAAAGGCGTCGGAACCTACAAGGGCCAAGTTGCTTCGAAAAAACAGAGTTGCATGGGGAAGAACCATCCGACTAAGAGTTTCGCAAGGACACGGGGGAAGATGAAAAAAAAAAGCGTGGGAAACACAGGGACACAACCAGCCGTCACCTTTACTCGGTATCGAATCTTCGAACAAGAAAAAAGCAGAAAGAACTGACGAGCAGGGGGTGTCTCGCCAACGCATGAAAAGACAAAAGCAAGGAAACAACACGCCGGAAAAAATCTGTCATATGGTCCTCGCAAATCCGAAGGGAATGGTTAAATGGGGGATTGGGCCGCGGGGGAGAGAAACGGAAAAAGAAAGTCACTGAAAAAAGAAGGCGACTCAGCAGGTGGTTTGGGGGACCAGGCATTCAAGGATGGTCCAGGGGAAAAAGACCAAATTGAAATGGAAGGAAAGGTCTCAATGCGGCCATTGCAAATCATGGGTCAACGCGGCACTTTCGCGTGGCCCAAGGGGGGAATGGGACTGAGAGCGGAACCATTTTGTACCGGCGGAGCCAGAATCAAAAAGGAAGGGAAGGTAACAACGACTACCCTCCGGCCAAGACTGCCACTAAAAAAAAAAAAAAGAAGGAACAATGGGGTAAAGGTTTCCGACCGGCCCCTTGGCGAGACAACAGAAAAAAAAAAAAAGGAAGGGGACGGGGAAAAGGCTGGGTCAGCGCAATGGCCTTCGCAACAGGGTCCAAAAAAAAAAAAAAAACAAAAAACAAGGAAACGGAAAAAAGAAGGTTCTTTGCCCCAGTCTCGAAACCGACGGCCGCCGGGCCTTGGTTGGCGAAATGGAACAGCTGCAGGCCAAAGTGCTGCCGATCGAAAGGGCTTAAATGAGAAAGGGGAAGGACGAAAAAAGCATTGACTCGTGTTCAGTCGGCGGCAGCGCACCCGGAGCGGGGAGACAGGGAAAAAAAAAAGCGCTAAAGCTCATGCTATCTTAAGAAGTTCCTGCAAACCATTGGAAACCGGCCACGAAAAGGGAATTAACTTTGACAAGGGGGCCGTGAGGAAAAAAACGGGCCAACTCGCCTCAACGCTAAAGATATCCCACAAAAAAAGCACACGTTTAACCGTAAAACCACGCTTTTGCGCCGGTAGTCCAAACGAGAAGTCCTAAAAAAAGAAAAAAGGAACCAACGCAAAGAGGAGAGAAGCATACCTCTGGCTTCCGGGCAGCAGCGCCGGAGAAAAAAACGGAATAAAGGAAAATATTCTCTTTTCTTTCTACATAGAGAAACAGAGAGGCCCAAAGAAAACGCTATCCGAGGAGCGGTTTGACACTCAAGACGAGAAAAAACGGAAGAAGAGAAAAAAAGACCATATCCCCGTCCAAGCACTGGCCATAACTCTATCCAAGGGAAAGGACCAAAAAAATAGAGCGGCAGACCACGGAGGGAGGACAGAAAAGAAAGGAGGGACAAACATTCCGTATTGACATGTTACCAGTCAACAAAAAGCTCGTGTCACGTGGGGGCGGCCATCATATATGGCTGGGAAAAAAAAACCACTGAAGAGGGAAGAGGAAATCCGTAAAACCAGAAAATACCGGACTAAGGCCAAAGCCAAGGGAAAAAGGGTAAGAAAAAACGGTGAAGGGGAAAAAAAAGATCCCTTGTTAATTGACCCAAAAGGGCCAAAAAACAAGAAAGAAAACAGCAAGAATGGGGAAGAGAAAGAAGCAGGTTGTGGTCACACAAGATCTAGTCACGTTTGGGGAAAAATTGGGTGTGGGGGGAGGAACAAAACATGGTGTTTAGGAGGGGGGAAAAGGAGGGAAAAGAAAAAGAAAAACCGTGGGGGAAACTTTCCAACCGAATTGGGGGAAGAAAAACTTTGGTGGCAGGGGGGCGAGGGGGGAGAGACAGTAGAAAAAAAGGGGGAAAAGTTCTGTTCAACAACCCAAGAAAGGGATGTTAAAAAAAAAAGGGACGGTGGCGGGTTGGGGAGCTCTACTGGGAAAAGGGTTAAAAAAGGGGAGGTTCGACCTCCTGAAAACTCCTAGGAAAAAATGAGGGGAAAAAAAATTCGGGAAATTAGCGGTGGAGGAATGAGAGGGGAGGGGGTGGGGGGGAAAAAAAGCTAAGCCCAATTTGCGCCTAACCAAAATATAATGGGGGGAGAAAGCCGGATTTGGAAAAAAGAGGAAAAATGAGAGGAGGAAATCGAAAAATAAACATCTTTTGGAGCTGCTCCCTTCATGAAGGGCGTGGAAAGACAAAATCAAGAAAAAGAAAACAATAGCCCTGAAACGACAAAATCAAAAAAAGGAACGAAAAATAGGGTTGTTTCGTCCACGAGTCTGTTCGGAAAACAACACGTCACGGTTCCTTATGGACCGTCTGAAGGGAGAAAAAAAAGGGAAAAAAGCAAGTGTCAATCAGGTTCGGCAAAAGCACAAGAGCTATTCGAAACAGAAGAAAAAAAGAGGATCCAGCGGACACCACCCGGGCAAACGGCGGCATATTAAAGATCAAATCACAGATACAACAAAACAAAAAAAAAAAAGAAAGGGATAAAAAAAAGAAGAAGAAAACCTCTCCGACTATTTGTTCTATATTGTGCACAAGTTGAAAGAAAAAGAGGAACGAAACTGAATGAAACCCGTTGCAAACACGGGAAAGGGGGGTCAGGAAAACAAGGGGAAAAAACAAAAAGGGGTCCAGCGAAAGGCGTATATGCACGACCCTCCTAGGCAAAAAAAAAAAAACTCAAGGGTTGTGCGTGTGACACAACCAGAAGTTCGAGACAATCGGTCAGTTTCTAATGTAAGCCACAGAATAAAAAAGCAAGCAGCAAAAAAGATTGTGGTTGTTGAGCCGACGATGCAAAAAAAGGAAAGGAAAAGCGGGAGAAGAATCAATTAAGGCCCTAAGTAAGTCCCTTCCAAAAAAAATGGTGAAAAAGCAAAAGTGGGACGACCAACGCGAAAAAAAAGGGGCCCAAAAAGGGAAGGGTACTCAAATCCTGAGCCAATCATTGTCCTAAAGGGGAAAAGTCAAAAAGGGACCAAGGGGTCACAAGAGGAAAAAAGAAAAATGGAAAAGCAAAACCTAGCCTGTCAAAAAGCACCTCCAATTGGCAATGGAAAGCAAGAAAAAAATTTCGCACCGGGAGTTGGGAGGAAAAGGGGGTGGGAAACGGAAAAGAACCAAAAAAAACTGTTGGTTTTGGGGGGGGTTATCAACACAAAGACCCGTTGGAAAGTCAAAGTTAATTAAAAAAAAAAGCAGACCCGGAATGCCAAAGGGCGCAAAAATTCAGAAAGAGGAAAAAAAAAAGGGAAGCGAGAAGGGGAACCACGAAATTCACTGTGCGCATAAGTTTTCCAGCAAGGAACAAAAAGAGCCGGGGGAAAAAAAATGGAGGGTGTGCAAGAAAGGAAGGGGCCCCTGGAGGGCCGCTGTCGGGAAAAGGCGGGGTGTACACTGTCTTCCAGCCAGAGGAAAAAAAAAAAGAGGGGTGGAAAAGATGATGCCCGGGCAATAAGAAAAAAAATTGAAAGGGGCAAGAAAAAGCAACTGGGACCTCAGACGTATCTAGGTGAACTAATCGTCGGGGAAAAAGAAAAGGAAGAAAAACTTTCTAAATGATAGGGAGATATGGCAAAAAGATAGGGAAAAGCGGGAAAAAAAAGAACCCCCGGTGGATAAGGAAACAAGACTATGATCTCTGTGGGGAAATGGGCCCGCAGAAAAGGCTCCCAGGAAAGCAATTTGGGTCCTGTAGCAATGCGAACTCCAAGGGAAAAAGGAGGCTTTGTGTCGAAGCAGAGGAGGAATAAAAAAGGGGAAAAACATGTTCGGCCCGGAAGAAACGGGATGAGGAAGAAGGGGGGAAATGGTTTTTTACTTATCGCCGGTTCTAATCAAAAAAAAGGAAGAAAAAAAGGGACGGCAAAAAAAGAAAAAGACGAAAGGGGATGCAAAAGAAGTGAGGGTCAATCACCAGGGAAGGGAAAAACGGAACGGAAAAAAATGGGGGCCCAGCACCTAGAGTCGCCATTAGCTTGTAATCAAAGAGGTGCAAAAAAGGAAAGGCGCTACACGCCCGACAAGCAAAAGGAAGAACAAGACAACCCGCAAAAAGAAGCCAACCGGGAGGTAAGCCAAAACGTCTATGAGTGGAAGACATTCCTAACAAGGGTACAAGTCCAGGGGAGACAAAAGAAAGGGTCAGAAAAAACAGAAGTCGGGAAACCCCATCAGGCAAGCGGGCAGGAAACAAGCAAAAAAAAAAAAAAAACACGAGGCAACGTTCGCAGCCGGCCGGTCAAGGGTCGTCGAGGCCAATCAAGGGGGAAACCCAGGGGGAGAAAAAAAGAAAAGAAGAAACGGCCGTTTGATGGAGTGGAAAATGGGCTGGGGGAAAAAAAAAAAAAGGAAAAAAAGGCAACGAAAGAGTGAAACGATGTGAGGCAAGTTTCGCACAACAGAAAGAATCAAGGTGCGGACAGGAGGGAAATCACGAATCAATTGCGAAAAGAGAACGGAGGGGGGCACGCGACAAGTCTTGAAAAAAAGGAAAACAATGACCAAAAAAGTCAAAAAACAAAAAACGAACAAGTCCTTAAGGAGGCACGAGACCATCACAAAGCAGAAAATGATGGGGCGTTCTGGAAAAAGGGCGAGAAAAAAGAAAGGTAGGGATTTTTTGATGTTACTGTTCGTAGTTCAAAACCGCTTAAAAGGGCTGTTGACCAGGCCGCAGGCCCAGGGGGGGTCGGAAAAGGAATAAAAAAAAAAAGCGGCAAGGGGCAAAAATACGTAGAAACTTGTCCAAGGGGTTCGTTTTCACGAAGGGAGGGCCGAGGGGACAGGCCGAAAACAAGAAGCGTCGGTTCAACTGGGAATGGGATCAAAAAGAAGAAGAACCCGCCAAAAAAAATGGAAAATTTTCCGACCATTTGACCGAAGGAAAGCCTCAATCAGTGTCCGGGTTTGGGGGAAAATAAAAAAAAAAAAGAAACAAAGAAGGCACCTTAAGTGAGGATCAAAAACCAAAAAAAAGCCGCCCCAGGGAAGAACCAGCAAAAGTGTCCCGGGCCCCCCGTCAAACACAAGCCGCCACCGCGAAGCCGGGCGGCGAAAAGCCAACCAAAGGGTGGGTTTGGACGGCGTGAACCGTCACAAAACCGGCAAAAAACCAAAAGGAGGGAGAGAAACCCAAATCGACCGCCCAAGGACCATGCAACGGTAGTGTCACCAGCACGCAGGGTAAAAACGGGTCCGTGCGGGAACACGCCGCCCAGCGGGGCGGTGGAACAGAGGGCGGAGGAGGGCGAGAGGCGCAGGATTTTTTCTCGATCGGGGCTCCTAAGGGGAAAGATGAAAAAGGGATGCGCCCTGCAAAAGGGGGGGAAAAGGGAGCTAAAAAACGGTATTTGGGCTCCCCTTCCAAACGGAAAGTGGTGAAGAAATATTTCGGAAAACAAAAAAAAAAAAAAAAACCGGAAAAAAAAAACACGCCCCCACGTTTGCCGTTGTTGCAGACTAACAAGAAAAAAAAAAGTGAGGTGAGAGAAAGGCCGGATTAAAAGTGAAAAGGGCGGGAAAATAAAAAACAATGAAAACCAAGAACCGGAATATTCGAAAATTCTTCAGGGGGAAAAAAAAAAGTAAAAAAAAAAATCAAAGGGATCTCGGGACGGAAAGAAATCGACCAGAGAAAGGAAAAAAGCGAGAAAGAACGTCACACACCTTTCCCTACTCAGTCAGCTGGAATGCCCGCAACAAAAAGAAAAGAAGAAAAAGAGGCACGGGGGGACGGATGGGGAATGCAGGTTCTCAAAGACAAGAACCGCAAATTGGGAAGTAAAGGGGGACCTTCGCGACAAAGGGGAAAAAAGCCTTTGAGTTTCTGCCCGTTAAGCCCGGAAAAAAAAGACCGGGGAGGCCAAACAGTTTCAAAAGCCTTAAGGGCGAAAGGGGGGAAGGGGGATACCAGGGGCAAAAAAATAACGACGTCCCGCCTGGTCTAGCAGCGAAAAGATTCGTTCGAAACAGAAAGTGAAAACAAGGGGGGGGGAAAGCAGAATAAGTCAGTAAGAAAGAGCAGGGGAAGGTCAGTACCCGCAAAAAACCCAGGGTAAAAAAAAAAAAAACAAAAAAACTTAGGAAAAGGACCCACAAACGCCTGTTAAGTCAGGGGGTAAGACAAACTGGTATCGGCAGAACACGGGGGGAGAAAAAAAAAGGGGACAAGAAGGAAGGGGCACACTTTTTGGAAAAACGACCACCAAAAAAAAAAAAAAAACCTTGGAAGACAAAGGGTCAAACCGGGAGCCCGACAAAAAGGAAACGTCCGTCCATCGATTCCAAGAAAAAAAGTCCCATGTCGTCAACGGACACCAACGAAACAGCACAGACAGAAAAATGGGGAAAAAAACGAAGTGTTCAAAAGTAGTGGGCGCCCGCCGGGCTGGGGGCCCCAAGGCCAGGGGAAAATGCAACGTCATGCAAATGACCGCCGCAAAGCCCGAAAAAAAAAAGATAATTTCGAAAAAGAGGGGACAAAACAGAGAAAAAGGAGGCGCGGTAGAATGGGGGAAAATCCACTGGCGAAGGGACATTTAGCGAGCCATAAAAAACAGAAGCGACAAAGGCCTATGTCCGAGAAGGTTTTCCGACAAAAAGAAAAAAAAAAAGAGAAGGTCAGACAGGGAAGGTGGTGCTGTCACCGAGCACGCAACGGCATTTCGCAGTTGAAAGGAGGGGGGGGGAAAGGGAAGGGAAAATGAAACTCCAGCAAAGCCAGTTGACGAATTAGGAGGGTGAGGCAAGAGAAAAAAAAGGACGCGGAAAAGAGAAGGCTCAATGGCCCTGCTGCGGGTGAAGTCCGGTTGGCAGGGAAAGGGCACGGCAGGGAAAGGAAGGCGGAGGGGACAAGTGTCAGGAGTCACAGCTCTCCCTTGACACACAACCGAGGAGGAAAAGGAAGGAAAAAAAACGTCAGTCATCAAAAAACCGCCCAGCGGGACGGCACCGCCCTGGGCCAAAAAACCCTCATCACCCGCAGAAAAACAGGACCAAGAACGAAAGAGATCGGAAGAAGAAAAAATTGCAGGTGCCAAAAACAAGAAGAGAATCGATCCGCATCAGAGACCAACCTGCTCCACCCCATAGAAGGGGGCACCCCATAGAGCTGAGGTGAAGGGCCAAACCTGAAAACAAAAACCTTGAGAAAAAAGAGGTCCTCCGGCGAAAGAGTAGAGGAAAAAAAAAAAATATCGCATACATGAATGTTGTGGTCGCGGAGGGTCGCAGACACCGCCGCGAAAAGAAAGGGCCAAAAGAAAAAAAAGTAACAAAATTAAATCGACCAAAATACGAGGGGAAAAAGGGAACAACAAAATAAAAAGAAGAAAGTCATCGAAAATATTTCCCAGCTCGATCCGGACAGAAACGCGGAAAAGAAGAGAACAAGAAGGCGGCCAGCCTGCAGGCCCGCCAAAACCCGAAAAAAAAAGAAGCAGAGGGTTTCAAACAACCGTCACAGGCGGGCGGATGGTCAACGGTGAACGACATTCTCCGGGAAACCGGGCAGGGAAATAAGAAAGAAGACGTCTGAAGGACCAGGCAAGAAGAGGAAAAATGGCGTAAAACAAAAGGGGGGGCGAAGCAAAAAAAAAAACAACCCAAAAAAGAAAAAAGGTAAAGCCGGGGAGAGGTTCTCGCCATATCACCCAAATAGCAAGAAAGTAAAATGCTTTTTGACCATGAAGGGTTGGGTAAAGGCACAAAAAAGAAAGGAAAAGAGGGAGGAATGTAGTTTGAAACAGGTCGCTCCACTGGGAGGAAGACCTATTCGTGAGCTGAAAAAAAAAACACCGTGAGTCAAAAGACAACACTTCAACAGGTGTCAACAAAGGGGGTGACGCCGAAAAAAAAAAAAAAAAAAAAAAAAACAAGGCTACGTCGGACGGCAGCCCGCTATCCCCCCATAAATGAAACAAGAAAAGAAGCCAGGAAAAGGAAACGTCGCGGTAATCACAAAAAAGGAACAGAACAGGGAAACCACGACGCAACGAAAAAAGGATGGACGAGACAAGGGCGGAGAATGGGTCGCGGGTGAGAACTGGGAAAAAAGAAAAAGAAGGAAAAAGTCACGAACATCGCGGCAGGGAAAAATAAAGAGCGGGGTAATAAAAAGAGGGAAATGTGAGCTGAAGAACGCCCTCGCTTCAGCACAGCAGGGAACTGGAAAAGAAAAAAGGAGAGGAGAGACGTCCGGGAGGAAGAATCCAACCGAAAAGCCAAAAAAGCAGGAAGAAGTATCTGAACAAAAAACGAAACTGGAAGGAAAGCAGGGGGGAAAAGAAAGGCCCACCGTCATCAAAACTACACGGTTTTTGATTTATTGGGACTGGACGAAACTAACAAAAAAAAACCGGGGCAGGTGGTTTTTGGGGGCCGGTTCTGGGAAAAAATTCTGTGAAAGAAAAAACGAAAGAAAGAAAGGGCACCGGGAAGGGGAGGCCAAATTACAAAATCAAGAGATAAAAAATACATGGGTGTTCAAGTCCGAACCTCAAACGCCAAGATAGAAGAAAAAACCGGGACAAATCAACCGTCGAGGGAACAGAAACCGAAAAAAAAAAAAATGACAAAACCCCTGCCACGACCAGCGCGGGGAAAAAAAAAAAACCGCCAAAGGGCACAAAGAAGCAATGTCCCGTGGCTGGGTTGCCACGGACCGGAAGAAAAAACCGAAGCAGTCAATAATCTCCAGCGGCCGGGAAGTCACCTCAATAAAAAACAACAGACTAGCGGAGGATTCGGCGAAAAAAAAAACCAAAGTAAGAACCGCTGGCGAAAAAAGTAACCGACCAAAGGGGCAGAAAAAGAAAGGGGGTTGCCTTTAAAAATACCGGATTCCCCTCGAGGGTTCGAAAAAGAAAGGAAAGGTTTGGAAAATTGCGCATGGGGAAAGGAAAACAGGAGCAACCAAAAAACCCCGACACTTATTTAGGATTTCTGGAGCACTGACTTGAAAAAAAAAAAAAAAAAAAAGAGACGTAGGAAAGAAAATTGGGCCCGGAAAGGAACTAGAAACACAAGAACAGGCGAAGACGCTTTTCCCCGAAAAGAAAAGGAAAAAAAAAAAAACAAAAAGGAAAAGAAGGTCGTGGCAAAGCAAACCGGCTAACAAACAACAGAACCAAGAAAAATAAAGGGGTGCAGTGGCCGACATCCAGCCTCAATGGGGGACGCAGGCCTCACCACGGGCACCAGGGAGGGAATGGCAAAAAAAAAAAAATTCCTTGGGGGGGGAGGGTCAGGGTATGCTAAGCTCGGGAACAAAAACCATCAAAATCACCGGGAAAAGAACGGTTGAAAAAGGGGCAGAAAGCGCATGTAGAAAACACCGTCGAAAAATAACCAGAAAGAAGTGGACGATGGGGGGGGATAATCCTAAGTGGCGGAATTTGATGGAAAAAAAACAGAATAGATCAAACTCTCACAACACTAATCGGGATCTCTTTTGGGGACCGGTCATTAAAGGGGATGGAAGAAAATAAAGGACAAACAAATTAAATGCCGAGATGTGTCTCAGGAGACACATGAAGAACAAAAAGGGGCAACCCGGGCGGAGGGGGCCCCGGAATGACCTGAAAAGGACGGTCCTTTTTAGAAAAGGGAAAAAAAACATAAGAAAAAAAAAATCATTAAAAAGCCAAGGAACAAACGCCCTGATGAGTCAAAAAAGGGGGGAAACTGTCAAAAAGGGGGGGCCGCAAGACTGTGGCACCTCCAAACACAAACAAAAAGGAACCGAAAAAACAGGCTGGAACAATTCGCCCTCGTGTAAAAACAGGCCAATGCGGGGGGGGCACAGACTTCGTGCGAAAGGCGTCCCAAAGAAAAAAAAGCCTTTGGTGCACGCAAAAAAAAGGGTGGACAGGGAAAGCGTGGGGGGGAAAGGCACCCGATAGAAGGGCCGTAATGAAAACGTGGGTCAGAGGAAGCGAAAAAACGTGAGGAAGAAAGCAGCAAAAAAGAAAAGGGGCCAACGAAAAATCACAGGAATCCGGGTCTAAGATAAGGCGAATCGAACTAAGTCATTTGGGAAGAAATTGCAAAAGAAGAAGAAGAAGCGAAAACAGTAGAAGAACTGGGCACGTTGAGGACACTTTTAGAAGAAAACCGAAACATAAATCGACAAGGCCGAGAAAGAGCTTAAAAGGAAAAAGAAACAGATAAAAAAGAATGGCAGCAAACGGGGGAGCTAACACGATCGGCGAAAATCCGGTTCTCACTGCGCAAGGAACACAGCAAAGGCCATGCAACCGGAGCAAAAGCACAAAAGGGAGGGGCAAAAAAAAAACGTAAAGAAGGGGGGGGGAATACTATTTCCGGACACATAGCCGAGTTTCGGGCAAAGTCCCGCCTAAGGGGGACCATCCCCGCGAATCCTAGGGGAACGAGGGGGAAAAAAGAAGGAGAATCAACGGAAGAAGAGAGTCGGACCCATATCAATCCGATCCTGTTAAAAAGGCCGGCGATAAAGACCAGAACAGAATAGCAAGAGCCTGCGTGCTGGAAATAGAGAGAAGCGGAGCAAAAAGGCCAAGGTAGTACCGGAACCAAAGCAAGAAACAACGGCCTTGCTGAAGACATCATAAGGGGGAGCAAAGCTGAGGCAATTTAGAGTCCGTCAGAAAAGGACAAAAAGGAAGACCCAGACGGCCAAAAAAAACAAAGGACCACGGAAAAAAAAGGTAATTGCCCACGAGAATGTGGGATTCCCCCCCGTGGGGAGACAAAACTCTAAACGAACCGATTCCAAACGGGAAGGGGGGGAAGAAGGCAGATGACACAGTGGGAAATGATGAGAATTGTTGCAGGCCAAGGTGAGTAACGGACCGCAATGAAAAACCGGGACTTTACAACTCCCGGGGTGGGGGAAAAAAGGGGAGGGCAAAACGAAGTGTAGTCACAAGTTTATCACACTGGGGAAAACATCAGGGTTGGGAACCCAGGCATGGGATTGCCAAAAGAAAGGGGAGTTAATGGGGTCACACACGCGACAATTGCCGTAACTAAAAATGTTCGCAGGGGGAAAGAGAACAGCCTTCGGCTTAAAGGTAAGCGGCGCGGGGGGGGGGGACGAGCGGTGGCCAGTGGGGGGGCAACGGCAAAAAGAACAAAGGGTGCAAAAATAACCAAGGGACGGGGGTGAGGGCAAATTTTTTTAGCTTGAGAATTGGAAAAAAAGGAAAAATTAGCAGGGCCACAGAATCGAGCGCTAAAAAAAAAACATCTTGGAGGGGGGAACCGTGAGGGGTCGGGGGGGGGGAAACAAAGTTCGGGGGGAAAACAAAGCAAGAAAACAGAAACACCGCAACAAAGAAAACCATAGTTTGGCGTCCAAGATGACTTGCAGGAAGATACAACCGTGAGGGGAAAAAGGGGGGGAAAGGACGACCGCGGGGCCGTTCAATCGCAAAATCAGTGCAAAAATCAGAAAAATGAAGCGGGAAACCGGGGGCAAATCATAAACCCAGGCAAATCTTCGGAGCAGAGGCGGACGGGGAAGAAAAGGGACGCCACGAGGAGAGCTCAAAACCAAAACGGAAAAGGGGAGATAGACGGCGCCGAAAAAGCGAAGCCGTGTTCGAGCCATTGCAAAGAAATGTTTGGATCAAACAGCGGACGACGAGGAAAGTGAGGACGACAGGAGGGGCAATGTATGGGGCGATTGGAAATAACGTAGAAACATGAAACTAAAATTTTGAAAGCGAGCGGCCAAAACGAACAAACGGGGACACCGCCAATAATGGTCAGGGTGGGGAGGGTGGAAGAAACGTGTGACGGGGGAAAACAGTCGGGCGGTTGTCCGAAAAACCGGGGAGAAAAGCGGAGACATAAAGAAAAAGTTGGGATCGAGACAAGAGGTAAGGAAAAGAAAAAAGGAAGGAAAGAAATCTCAATCAAAAGTAAGGCAAATGCCTCACAATGCCCCCCGTGTTCAACAAAAAACTGGAGCAAAAGCCTTGAAACAAAAAGGGAAAAATCAGGACAAAAAAAGGGGGAAACGCGGAATAAAATTACCGGCCGAGCGTGTAGGGCGTCAAGGAAAAAAACCGCAGGGAAAAAAAGGCAAAAGGCCAGGACAAAAAAACAACCGACAATTTGGGGGAAAAGAAGGAGGGTTCGCCCGAAGGGGGCTACAGTTGATAAACGTTCCACACCCCCCAGGGAAAAAAGACAAAAACCAATGCACAACATTTTTGTTTGCACAAAAAATTGGGACAAAAGGGTGTGGGGAGCGCAGAAAATCCCACCCTTGGCCGCAAAAGGTCGCAATTAAAACAAAATGCCCAAAACTGTAAAAAAAAAAAAGGGCATCAGCCGATAGTGTGCCGCAAAAAGGGGGGGGGGGAAAAAAAAGTGGGGGGGAAAAGGAAGTTTTTGTCCGGGGGAGGTGTCCAGAGGGGTGAAACGCGTCGGGGGTCGCAGCTTTGAAGGCTTGCAAGAAGATAAAGTTGGAAAAAGAAAAGGGGGATGGACCTGCCAGGGGTCACGGCCCCGGTGGAGACAGAGGTTAAAAGAGCGCAAGGGGAAGAAAGATCGAAAGAAGACAAAGGAGACCGAAGAAAAGGGGAGACGTCACAAAAAAGAGATCGGCCTAGGGACAGTTAATCTCGGGCTTATGTCCCTTCTCGAGGCAGTACCGCCCAGATAATAAAATTATGATTGACAAAACAAACAAGAAACTAGGGGAGCGCTGGGGGGAGGAAAAGGGAATAGAAAAAAAGAAGAGCAAACAAGAGGGTCAAGGGATACAAGTACTACTCGCCCGTGGGTCCGAAAAAAATTGGAGCCAAACGCAAGACATGGGGGAGAGTAGAAAAATCGGGCGACGTTGAAAAGGGTCGCAAAAGCAGGATTCCAGAAAAAAGAGAAGTGGTACTTTTACGGGTGATCGCGTCATCGGACGCAACGTCTGGGCGGGAGGTGGGATAGAAAGGAAAAAAAAACGGAGAAGCCGTGCAACATGGACCAAAGGCAGAAAGGGAAAAGAAAAAAAAAAGAAGATCACGAAAGGAAATTGTAGACCGCGGTCCGGATTCTGGCGACCCGCGCTAAAAAAAAGCAAAGGAGGAATGTAGCCCCAAATAAAGGAAACAAAACTTAGAAATCAGAAAGACAGAAAACAGGAAGTTCTCAATTGGAAAAGCAAGCCATGCCGTCCCTTGCCCCCGTAAAAGCAAAAAAAGAACCCAAGGTCGAAAGTCGCCAGGCCGGGAGTGTGAGAGTCTAAGCCAAGCAACCCGGGGAACGGGCGAGGGAAAAGGAGAGAACAATCCTGTCAGTCAACACAGGTCGGTAACCCCAGGTCCACAAGCCAGAAAGCAGATAAACGAAATTTAAAAGAGGGCCGTGAGGATTAAGGAAAACAACGAAAAAAAAAAAAAGAGATAACACAAAGTCAAAACAAAAAAGCGTTGGTTCGCAATTCCGCACCTGAGTAAATCATCTGAATTCAACGGTAAGGAACTTTCGAACAAGAAACTATAGAAAAAAAAACAAAAAAGCAAAAGGAGGGGACCGACAAAATGAAAAGGTGGAGCATTCGAAAAAAAGAAGGACCCACTTCCTGGACGGGATTACCGAAGAACCCAGCGAAAAAGATGGGGGCAAACGAACAAAAAGACTGGACGTGGCGTTGAAAAAAAGAGGGGCTGAGAAACAGAGAGAGTCAAGGGAAGATGGGGCAAAGAAAGGGAGAAGAATCGAAAATTACATATTGTGGGCCAGGCACGCAAGAACTTTGGGGGGAGGACCCGACGGGGAACGTCGGAAAAGTTGGAAAAAAAAACGTAGATAAACACTTTGGGGGCAAAGGGGGGGGGGGGGTCGGAAAACAAGCACGTTGGCAAAAAGGAAAAGCATCCACTGGACGTAAAAAAATGCACGTCAGGGTTTTCAACGAAAGGCATGCACGGGCCCCCCGCAAAAAGACAAAGGACAGGAAAGAAAAAAAAAGCAAATCGGGACGGGTGGAAAAAAACGCAACCAAGCTACATATGACCATCCCGCAAGTCCAAATTTCGATCGGCAAAAACAAAAAAGAACGACAACGGTTCACGAAAAATAAAAAAAACACGTTAAAGGGGGGGAAACGCAACCAGCGCAAGCGAAACAGAACTGGTGGAGGCGAACGAATCCTCAACACGATTTCACGGGTGGTGAGAGGGACCTCAAGAAGCCCTGGAAAAAAAGGAAAAACAAAAAACGGCCCAAGAGGGAAAAAAGTGAGAAAAATTTGAAAACAAGAAGAAAGGGAAGTGCTTTTACCGGGAGGGGGTTTGTTGCCTCCGCCGAAGACTGCCCAGGGTGGGAGACGCACAAGTCAAACAGGAGTGGAAAGTGCAGAAGGATTTTTAAAGAGCGATCCGAAAGGAACAAAAAGAAAAAGGCTAAAAAAGAGAATTTATAGCGACGGATGTTTGCATCCTTCACGGCCCTTTGGGGAAAACGGGCGCATAAAGGCAACAAGAAAAAACCATAAGTCAAAAAAAAAAAAAGACTCACAAACAGCAAAAGGGGAAGTCTTACAGCACAAAGAAACAGTGGTGAAATCAGTACCGCGGGGATCGTCTAAAAGCGAAAAGCAAACGAAAAGAAACGTATGGGGGCCCAGGGAAGAGATAGGAAAAAAAATTGGCAGGGGATAAAAAACGGAAAAAAAAAAGGGAAACCGCAGGAACAGAGCACATGGGAGAGGCCGTTGAGGGAGAGCTAGTCGTTTTTTCATAAAAACACAGAACACTCTCGGCCACCAGAGGGGTGCGCAAAAGAAAAGGCCTGCAAAAGAAAAAAACTGGCGGAGTTGGCCCAACAAAATGCCGTTCTCACCCCGCGCACTTCTCTCAACCAGTGATCAGGGAGCAGGGGGAAAACGAAATTTCAGGAAAAAGTGAGCGGAATGCGCGTACCTTGAGAGGGAAGGTACTCGCGGAAAGATTGGGGGGGGGAGGCGGGACTGAAAGAACTGAAGGTCCTGGTCGGAGCAGAGGAAAAAAAAAAAGAAAGAGAGGAGGATGTAACGAAAAAAGGTGAACGGAAAAGTTTGAGGGGGGAAGGGCTAGAACATAGTTTGAAAAACCAAAGACAAAGGAAGAACTGTTTCAAAGAAAAAGAAACAAAAAAAGAACGGTCAAAAGGGGAGGGGCAGAACGTGATGCCCAACGCAGGTTTAAAGCATTGGTAAAGAAAAAAAAGGGGAGCGGTCCTAATTTTGTAACATAACAGGGAACTGTGGGTCAAGAAGGGGAGGGAAAGGCCAACTTTTTGGAGAAACGGGGTGGTGGCCCAAGAAATTCGACGTAGCCGGCCCCCAGCATGACGCTCGTCTCGATTACCCCGAAAAAGGGTAAAAGAGAATGAGAAAAAACGAAAAAGACCTGCAAAACCAAGTGGGGGAGGAAAAGGAAAAGCTGACAGAGAGGGGGGGAGCCCGCAAAGACGAACACAGGGGGAAATTGTCTCGTCTTCCCAGCCCGCGCCCGATCACCGAAAATGTTTCAAGTACGAATTTTGCATCAAAACTGGAACCGGTTGAGAAAAAGTAGGAAAAAAGGAGAGGAACCAATGAAGTAGAGGGCCGTCATCAGCCAGAAAAGACTCAAAGTCCTATTCCTCTATTTTTTGACCGACTAAAGAGCAGTCGAAGGAGGGGCAACAGGAAGAAACCGGAATTGAAAAACGCCTCCCAAAGGGGAAATTGGCAACCCATTCGAAGGGGGGGAGCGTGAAGGAGGGGAGAATCGCCTAGTGCAGAACAGACTAGGGTTCAGAAAACGCCATGGTGGGGAGGTCGGACCAAAACGAATAACCTGACCCCCAAAAGGGGTAGAACGGAGGGGAATGGCAAAAGCCGGGCTGCGTGAGGAGGGCCGGGCACAGGGAAAAAGAAAGGGAAGTGTTCTGCGAAAGGGGAGATTAACGAACCGGCCGCGGGTTCCCTTCGGCACAGAGATCCTCAACAACACCAAACAGAAGGGAAAGAAGATGACGAAAAAAAAGAAGTGTGTGAAGACGTCGAAAAAGAAACGTAACGGCAAGAACCTAAAAAACAGCAGCCCCCCAAAAACACAACCGAAGCCACGGTCAGCCGCCCCGGTCAGGTGAGAATCATCGGGGTAAAGAAAATTCCAACCATTCTGACGAACCAGCGCGGGTGCACGGAAGAGCAAAGGAAAAAGACATAAAAAGCCAAAAAGACGAATGGTGGGGCCAATGCTAAAGAGAATAAAAGCAAGAAGAAGAAAAAAATGACTGAACGACAGGTCCCTCTCCTGAGAACCTCGGTCCAAAATAAAAAAAAATTTAAAGAGGAACGCGGAAAAACCGCAGACGAAAAAGGAAAAATAGTCCACTTCGATCAGACGCACCGCGAAGCCTTAAAAGGGAAACCAACGGAACCAAACAGAAGTAATATTTGTCAGAAGAAACACTTAAAGGAGCCAGGGAAGGAATAAGAACTTTAAACCAGTTTGCGGCCAAGGGAGAGCGGTCCCAAAAAAGCGCGTAGAGCAAGGAGCAAACAAAAAGACAGGGTGAAAGAATGGGGGGAACGGGAAAAGGCTCCTGGAGGGTTGCTTGAAAATCGGAGACGCGACTGTCCTGCGGGGGACAAAAAAGGCGGACTGGAAAAAAAATCCAAGAGAAAAGGGCCCATAAACTCAAAATGGGAAAACCGGAGAGGGGTTCAACACAGATAAAAAAAACATTGACATGCCGCTAAACAGTGGGCCCTTACCAATAGGGAACTATGAATCAAAGAAAATGGCACAGAAACAAAAAATAACCGGCCAAGAAAAGGGGAAAACGTGAACAAAACTCAGGCGGACTAACATATGACGGAGCTAATGTACCTCAACAAAAAGTTGAGGGAATAAAAAGGTAAACCCAACAGAGGGGGAATGAACAAAAACAAAAGAGGGGAGAGAAGTAACCGAAATTAGAGGATCCCCAGGCTATCAAAATACAATCATCGAACGGAACAAGAAAAACAGACCGCAAAAAAGGGGAAAACAAGAGCAGAAAAAAAGAACTAGCTGTAAAAAAACAATTAAAGGTAAAAAAAGAGCGGGAGAAGTAGTCTAAAGGTGAAGGAAAAGGACAAATCCGAAGGGATACCTAATCAGTCAGAAAAAGAGAACGCGCACCGAAAGCAAGTGAAAAGATTGCCGATTTTCCGGAAGGTGAATAAAGAATGAGCTAAAGGAAACGGGGGGCAAACAAGGGAATCTCGTAACGAAGAAGAAAAAAGCAAATAGACCTCCAAGAAAAAAAATGCGAAGGGGAGAAGGCGCTCCAGGAAGGTTGTCCTACGGCCTCCGACGAGAATGCCGCGTGCCTTAAATCCTCACAGAAACACTTTGGGGGACTAAGGAAAGACGAAAGAAAAGAAAAAAAACACGGGGTGCGGGTGGTTTTTTTGTGAAAAAAAGTCTGGGGGGAATACTGGGGGCAGAGGTTACGAAGCCTAAAGAAAAGGCCCGTTAAACGGACGCAAACATCAAAATCGAGAAAGGAAATTCGGAAAAGAAAAAAAAAGAATGGAAAAGGGCGAACAAGAAAGAGAGCTATGAAATTCCGCCCGCCGCCCCCTCCCCTGTCAGCCAAGACAAAGAAAAGTCCGTCAATCTCAAAAAAAAAAGGAACGAGCGCCGGGCGCAAAAAAGGCCACCGCAAAAAGCAAACAAGGCAGGAGGTCATGAACGTCCGACTGGGACCTAATGAGAGGCGAAGGGGGTAAACCCTAGAAATCCCGGCGGCCGGTTTGGAATGGTCACCGCAGTAAAAGAAAAGGGGGGGGGGGTAAAAAAAAGGTGGAAAGGAAGGAGTGTCAAACAAACACAAACCAAGGTGACCCTTGTAAACAAGAACAAGGGCGTTGGTCTGTCATTGAAGAGCCCCGAAACCTGCAGTCGCCCAGTCCTGTTGGTCACGGCAAACTTCCGTCCAACACGAGGTAAAGAGGAAATAAACGAAGGTGAAGGCTGCAGAATTCTGGATCAGGGGCTGAAAGCCCTAACCACCTGATTGGAATTTAAATTCGCACTTCCAGGAAAAAGGGGTTTCAAAAGGAGGCTCATAAAAGGAAGGACATAAGAACATGAAACGGGGAAGAGAAAAAAAAGAGGTTTGTCCGAAAAGGACCCGGAATGAAGTATTTGACAAAGGCCGAACCGACAGGCCAAAAGTGCCGAATACGAGGGGGTTGGCATTGTGGGGCCGACCGCAAGCAAAAAGGGGTCTGCACGTTGCAAAGGCAAAAAAACAAATAGGGAAGAAAAGAAAAGGCACAAAAAAAAAACTACGTGGTCACCTCGTTAATTAGAACATAAAAGACCAGAACCCACTCAAAAGAAAAGCAAGAAAAGAAAAGTGTGCCAAAAATCCGCCAAAAGCACAGGAACAAAAAAGGAAAGCAAGAAATTGGTACGAGGGACCCGCTTGTCGCTGGTTAAGATGGAAAAACTACCGGAAAGTGGAGGGGATTTGGGCAGCAGGAGTAGAAACGTACATATTAAGCGGGGAAAAACACTCAATAAGAGAACGGGGGGTGCGGACCGGGCAAAGTCCAGGGGGGGGGTGGGGTGAAAAAGCCAAAAAAGAGAATAGTTTGTATAAAGGTGCGCCAAATTTGAAGACAAAGAGGGGGGGAAAAAAGACAGCTGGAAGGGGAAAAAAAAAAAAAAGCTGATCAGGGGAAAACTCGCAGACCTAATCCAGCCCAGCCTAGGGTCCAACCCTGCACAAAAGGCAATCGAGCGTAACACCTTCGAGGGGTGCACAATGACCTGGGCGACCGTTCCTTGGCCTCCTGAACGAAAAAAACCAGCAAGGCGGCAAAAGGTTGCAGCATAGAGAAAAATCTTTTAAAAAACATGTTTAGAAGCAGGCGTCGACCCTGCAACGCCGGCGTGGGGCAATCGGTGGAAAAAAAAAAGAGGGCGTTAAAACACAGGCCCTTCAAAAGATCCAAAAGAAGGGTGACGAAATAATTGACGTGGCCGGCTCTGAGGGTGACGCGTGGAAGGAAAACGAGGGACAACGACCACAAGGGGGGAGGGGGGAAAAAAGAAAAAAACAAAGAAGAAAAGAAAAAGCCTCCATGCCAAAATCCTAGGCCGAAAAATTGGGAGAAACCGGGACTAAAAGTAAACGCAAGGATAAGCCGGTGGCATGCCTTCGATCAATCAAACCGGCCATCAAATAAGAAGAAAGAGAAAACGGGAAAAAGAACAGCTAACCAGTAAACCAATCTTGCCGCTGAACAAAAGCGAAACGTAAGGCAAACAGAGAGGCCTCAAAACGACGTAAGCAAGTCGCCACCAGAGACCCAAAGGGCGGCGCAAAGCATCCCGTACAAAGCGAGGGGAGCCAGGTTGTGGATAAGACATAAGGAAACTACAAAACATAAGAAAAAGAAACACGCAGGCCCCATAAACTCTATCACAGATTGGCGAGGGGAACTCATAGAGATTAAGAAGGGGAACCGCCGAAGAAGTAAACCATATCCGCGATCCCAAAAACGAAGAGAAAAATGGGAATAGACGGCGATCCATGGCCCGTGTGAGAAAGGAGGAGAAGCAGGAAAGGGTGCAAGGGCTGAAAACACCCCAAAACTCATTAAGCGAAGACGATAATGAAAAAAAAAAAAAAACACACACTATAAGGGAACCTTTCCCCGAAACTTCCATACAAACGAACGGATTAAAATGGAGAAAAAATATGGCGGACAACATAGAGCATTCTCGGCTTCCCAAGACTGCAAAAAATAAAAAAGAAAGAAAAAAAAAAAAGACTCTTAAAAACGGAAATGAAAGAAAAATTCAGTGAAAAAAGAATTAGAAAAAGGCAAAGAACGTTTCTTAAAACATTCCTGCGCCGAATGTGGGAGGAAGTCAGGGGAAAATCGGAGGCAAAGTTTGTAAGCGAAATTGTCCGGAAAAAAAGGATGAACCAGAAAAGTCAAAGACCAAGGACGTTCAAAACGCTTGGTGTGATAAACAGAAAAGGGGGGTGGCAGGTCGAGAAAATCAAAATGTGGTCACAAACGAGGTGCGAAACCCCAACAAAAAGGGGGGGGGGGGGAACGAAAGGGCAGGTTTATTTTTTTTGCCCCGGCGAAATGTGACGGTAAAGCGGTTTTGGAAAACCAAGGTACGATGGGAAGCTCGCAAGGAAAGGTTAGGAACCTGTAAACTTGCCAGCTCTTTTGAGAAAGAGCGGTGGCCCGGTGGGGAGAGACACGGGGGAAGAACCAAAACGGTTGAAGCGAAGAAAAACGCCGACGGAAAGGAAAGGACTTAGACCGGATTTGAGAGGAATGAAATGATCGTGGACAGGAAATCGAGACAGAAAAACAGCAAACAGTTGGTGAAAAAGGGCGCCGTCGGGGATGAAAGTGGGGAAAAACACAGGAACAAAGGAACGAGCAAAAAAAAGCGAAAAGACCCACAAGCCAGACCGAACAAAGTGGCAGGTGCACCGAGAGGTAAAGAAAGGAAAAAAAAAAAAAGTAACGACCTGTCGCTTGGAACACGGAATTCAAGGAGGACCGGAAAAAACAAGGTTTCAGACGAAAAACAAAGGGACAAAGCTTCCCCAATGCATCGAACGAAAGGAAAAAAGTGAAAGAAACGGAACACAAGTCAACTGGTGCCAACTCTCGAACACAGCGAGGCGACACGGGAAGAGCAAAGACTCTACGAACCACAAAAAAAAAAAATCGGAGAAAAAGAGAGACGAGTCGAAACGACGCAAAAAAAAGGTAAGGGTTTAGAGACAATTTCAACAAGGCTTTTGACGCATCAACAACGAGAAGATAAAGGAAACCAAATGGCCCTTGAAGGGAAAGGAAGGAAGAAACGACCGAAGGTCACTTGGGCCAGCGAAAGGTCGTAGAGTATCACCCTGCCTCAGGACCACAGTCGCGTTGGAAGGGGGGTGTACGAGAGTGAGGACCAAACAACGGTCAAGTTTGTCCGAACCGGTAAGACCACCACAAGTGAGCGAAAAAGAATGTTAGAGACACTAATGGAGAGGGGGGACAAAAGATCAAAAAAACAGGGAATTCCTCTCATCCGTAATTAAATGCCTCAACGGACATGGGGAGGAAACCTTGAGCCAAAAAGGCACCCCAAAAGGGCCCAAAACCGCTTCAGGAAAAAAAAAATGAGAGACAAGACATGTTTGTCCAAAGGACAGGCCGAGCAGTGGGGAAAAAAGAAAAGGTCAAAAAGGGCAAAAAACGAAGACGCAAAAGAAAAGGCGTAAAAAAAAGAACCGCGGTTAGTGGCAAGCCGTATGCGGGGTAACGCACCGGGGAAAGAAGATTTAAGAACCACAACAAGAAAGAAAAAAAAATTGGGGGTCTCAGAACAAAAAAAACGGGGAAGGAAAACGGTTTTGGGGTTGCTTGACGGTACTCGGAAATCCCACCTTGTGGCCGCAACACTTCAGGAGGAAACGGCCGCAAAAGAATCAAATGGTGACAAGGGAAAAGAGAAAGATGAACGCAGAGGTGCGCAAGGGGGGGGCCTCAAGCGTTGGGCACAATGAAAAAGTTTTTCACCGGGGGGACTGTTCCCTGGAGGGACAGAGGAGAGAAGGGTGTGGTACACGGCAGAAACAACAACAACGGGGGAAAGGCTCACCAAGGGTGTTTGAACAAAGGAGACAGAAAAGGGCAAAAAGGCCCAAAGGTGGGGCTCTGAAACAGTGGGACGTTCCCCTAAAAGGAGGTGGCTGGGGTGTGAAAAAGCAAAGAAAATGGGTACGCTAAGGAGAAAACGGATAAGAAAAAGGGCCCAGAAAGCGCGGCTATGGCCCAGGGCTCGGATATGGTAAAGAGAGGAGACCAAGGTAGAGAAAAGGTCAAAACACGAACTATGATCGGAGTGGGAAAAAAAAGGAGGAGGGGAAAAAAAAAAGAAAAGAAATATGTCAGGATCAAGGCTCGAGCCTGGTCCGGGCAGCTGCAACAATAGGAGGTACAGAGAAGAGGACGTGGAAAAAGGAAGGGGGAGAAGAATCGGAGGTCCTCTCAAGCACGTGGGGTTGAATGGTTGTACGTGATGAACATGTGGGGCTAGGCAAAGAAGCTTGCAGCGAAAGGGATGGGCACGTTCTGAAATTGAGCGACGTGCCCACTGCGCAAAGGAAAATACCGTGAGGGGGGGGAAAAACCGGAGGGCGAAATGGGGGAAAAGGCAAAAAATAACGAAAAAGAAAAAAAAGGAACGTTTAAAAATAAAAAGAGGTTAAACCGATATGGCGCCCCCCCCGCATGCGCCGTTGAGATGGCCAAAGGGAACAAAAAGAAGTTAACGACAAGAAATCCGGGGCCCCAGAAAAGGGTACGCCCAAAAAGACGAATCTGGCAAAAGCCCATCCGCCCGCTGTCAAACCCGGAAACAGAAACAGAAAAAAGCCGGAGCGAAAGGGGGAGAAAAAAAAAAAAGTGAACGATGCGAAGAAGGAGGCAAGCCAACGTCGCAGCAAAGGACTGCAACGTCGTAGAGCCAAGGGATGCGGCAAACCCCAGTAGGGAATCAAAAAAAAAAAGGGGAAAACACGAAGAGAAAAAAAAGATGGAACCACCGTTTGCAGGGCCTTTCGGAGAAGGGCTTGGAAGGAGGGAGGAAAGAAGCCGCTCATCAAGAAAATGCACTGGGGTAACGAAACGAGGGAACAGGGGAGCAATTGGCTCCCCTGAAAGAATAATAAGACGGAATCCGGTCAAGGGACTGGTGGGACAAAATCCCGGAGGCAAAGGGCGCAAAAAAGAAAACGAAGTCGGAGTTGCCGAAAAAAAGGAGTCTTGTACGTCTCAGAAAAGCGGGCAAAAAAAAAAAGAAAAAGAAAAACGGAAAAAGGGTCGAGGGAAAAGCTACGAATGGGCAAGGGACAAAGCCGCCGGTCGTGGAGGGAAAAAGAAAAAGGACTTGGCAAAGAAAGATCGAGATGTCTGGGGAAGTGAATGGTACCACAGTGGTCAGAACAAATAAAAAAAAAGATACCGAGGGAACAGAAATACGCGTGGGGAGAAGGAAAGGCTGCGGGAACAACCACAACCGAGAAGCCCAAAAAGTTGGGCATTTGTCGGTTCAGAAACCGCCGTTGGCGAAATAGGGACCCAGGAAGGCGTCCTGGGGAAAAAGGAAGTTACCAAAAGGCCGTCCAATGTGCTCGATCGCAGGCCAACCTTGCAAAATTTTAAAAAAGACAGAACGTAAAATCCTCATCATTGGGCGGTGTGCCAACAAAACGACGAACCAGCAAAGTCATCTCTTAGAAAAAGAAACCAGGACCGACTGAAGACGGTTGCCGCAGGGTTGGCCGACCAACAAAAGGGAAACAGTCCCTGAAAACCAAAAAAAAAAAACAATAACGGGGGGTGCTGGCGACCGGAAAGAAATCAGACGAGGTAAAAATGGTGAATGTCTTGACCTTCCAAACCGGTCCGCTGGTAGATTAGGGTAGAAACCCGTGGCAACCCGGAATAAAGAGGGAATCACCCGGGGTGGAAGGGAAAGGGACTTAGTCAAAAAAAAAAAAACGACATTAAAAGTGCCACGAGTGGTAGGGTTTGTCACGGGTTTTGCGCCCGAAAAAATCCTCGGGAAAGGCGGGAATAGATGAAAAGGCAAGGGAAGAAGATGAACACGTCCAGGAGGGAAAAAGATAGGCTCGAGGGGTGGCGTTGGTGACAAGATAGCGAGCGAAGGGTTTGGAGCAACGTCACGGCCCTTTGATTTAGTAAACTGCCTCTCGCAAAAAAAATGAAAAAAGAAAGACAAAAAACGCCCCGGGGGGAAAAACGTTCTTCAAGAAAAAAGTGTAGTGATATCAGACATGACCTTCTCGAGGTAGGAAATAGAAACAAAAGGCGAGCGGAAAACAAGTAGGGATGCCTTGCGGGGCTTCTATGTGCCTCGGGGATCATAGAAGACGAAATAAAAGTCAAAAGAATAGACTTGAGGAAGGCACAAAAAAGAATGAAGAAGGGGCCAGAGAAGGGGGGGAGCCACCACCCGAGATGCTGCAGATAAATAGCCACACTTCGGATTTGTGAAGGACCGTTCTCAACCAAAAAAAAAAAAGGGACCAATAAAAAAAAACTAAAGAAGGAAAAGGGGTTTCAAGGAGCGGGGGGAAATATGAAGGCAGGTCAGAACGGTAAACGGAGAACAGGACCGGTGATGCTTGGAGGTAGCAAAGAAAAGGAAGGTCGAGATCAGGGGTCATATCCGGGAGAAAAAAGCAACGGAGGAAGGGGTCAGGAAAGAAAGAAAGAAAGAACACACGTGACGTAAACGGTGTTGAGGGCATAGTCGACGCATAGGTTTACGGAAACTACATTGAAAAGAAGGGGGGGTGTGGGGAATACCAAAAAAAAAAAAGTCGGCCGGGCAGGGACGGTGCGGAAGTGAGAAAACGCTGGAAAGGGAGTGGAGAAACTGGGAGTCTGCACGGGTGGTGAATGGGTATAAACGAGACGGCGTTTCAGGGCGGAAGAAACCCAGTGGGGAGAAAGCACAGAAAAAGGTGTGACAAGCAACAGGGGGAGAATAGCAAGCAAAATGACGCAGAAAGGTAGAGAGGAAAGAAAAAACACGGTACCAAATGCCCGGGAATAATTTCGCACCGGCAACAAAAAGTCACCGCCACAAAAAATGAACGGGAAGAACGGACTTCAAAAAAAAGGCCCGCGAATTAGGGGAAAAAAGTAAAGACAAAAAAAAAAGGGGCTGAAAGGAGACCCTAGAAGAGAGGGAAGGGAAAATATTTCCAGAGACGTACTGGGTTGCGCGACCAAAACAGAGAAGTGTCGAGGAAAGAGAGTCAAAAAGGGGTGCAAGACCATTCCAGAGACTAGAGCAAGAAACACAAGAAAAAGGAATAGAAGAGGGTCCGAAACCAAAAGAGTGAAGACGTGACGAAGCCTTTGGAAAAAAACAGCCGGGTGGGGTCAAAAAGCACCCCGCAAACCCGGGGTACCTTGTCCAAATTGGCGATGTGTGAGAGGGAAGAGAAAAGAAGAGAAGGGCGGAAACACCTGCTGTTGCTACAAGGCAGGTGGCCTGTCCGCCCCAAAAAAATCTCACCTGCCCGGCAAAACCAGGCAAGCAGCCGGAGAAAAGCCAAAAAAAAGGGTATGCGGTTGGCGGGAACAGGGCGGCATACGGGAAAAAAAAGCAGAGCGAGGAATGTGCCCTCATCAAAAGAGGTAAACCCCTTCCGTACA
>Ga0179591_1388179_pt1 | contig 27606 bp, 26 predicted proteins | sample CZOMad2_1_08_16f_FD_182891 | JGI IMG/M metagenome (GOLD analysis project Ga0179591, IMG submission 182891) | Vadose zone soil fungal communities from Angelo Coast Range Reserve, California, USA - CZOMad2_1_08_16fungal (PacBio error correction) | ecosystem: Environmental > Terrestrial > Soil >...
ATATCAATCAAAAAACAAAAATCATTATAGATGAGCTGAAAAATCAATCAAAGTAATCCAAAAATCAATAAAAAAAAATCAAACAAACTCCCCAATTCCAAAAAATCAAAAATCCCTACATAAGAGATTAATATAATAGAGAGAAGATTTCATTCATGCTTCATATTATCTTATTTAGTGAATACTATTCTTATCTATAAACAAAAGACTCCCAATAAACCAAAAAAAAAAATCTTCATAAAAACGCACAATCAACAAAAAAAAGCCCAAATCAAAAAAAAAAAATCAAAATCCAAACACATAATCACAAATCACACCAAAAAAATCTAATAAAGAATATCCCAAAAAAAGCAACATTATTGTTTTTTTTTTGTGTTTGTTTCAAAAATATTTGGTTAAAAAAAAATGTAAAAATAAAAAAACAAAAAAAAAACAGAAATACATCCCCCGAAAAAAAAAAGAATCAATCAATCAAAAATCATAAAAAACAAAATCATAACTATCAAAGCTCATCATCATACAAACAGAGAAAAAAAAAATCACTAAAAAAAATCCACAAATCACCCAATAAAAAAAATAGAACTTCAAAAAATCCTAATTCAAAAGAAAAAACATCAAATAACAACGGAAATCAAAAAAAAAAAATCAAAAACAACAACGCCCAAAAAAAAATTCCCCCAAAAAAATCCTAACAAAAATCCAAATATAAAATCCATGAAGGAAAAAAGAGCTTAAATCATCCAAAAAAAATCCCCCCAAATAAAATATTAAAATCAAAAAAATCCCAACCTAGACAAAATATCAAAAAATAAAAATCGAATCCCCAAAAAAATAAAAAGAGATAATATATGATATGAGCGAAAATCACCAAATTCAAAATCAATCAAGATAATACATCCCAGTCAAAAAAAAAAATCAAATTAATCGCAATCTATCCAAAACTTATAATATAAAAAAATCAAAACTAAAAAAATCAAAAATCAAATAATCAAAATAAAATCGAACTTAAAAAAAATAAAACCAAAGAATAAAAAACAAAAATAAAAAAAAAAAAAAAAGCCCAAATCAAAAAAAAATAAATTCTCCAATAAAAACTAAAGCTATCCACAAACAAATAAATCCTAAAAAAAATAACTAACTCAAAATCCAAATTTATCCATCATCACCAAAAAAAAATCACATAACTATCCATCCGATATATCATAAATAATCATCAATAAACAAACTACTATATAGAAATCAAAAAAACAAAGATCAAAAAAAATCTAAAAACTCAATCCCGAATTCCAAAATCATCAATCCTCAAATCCCAAAATCCAAAAATCAAAATCAAAAATCAAAAATAAAATCCAAAAAAAAGAAAAGCTCAAAAACCAAAATCAATCCAACAAAAGCAAAAACCAAAAAACTAAATCCAAATCCAATAAAATAAAAAAAATATCATGCAATCAAAATCAATTATAAAAAAGAAAAAAATATCAAATCCCCCCAATCCAAAAAAATCAAAATCCAAACAAAAAATCAAAAAAATACTCAAAATCATAATTCAAAAAAATCATCCCCAATAAAAAATATATATATAATAAAATAATGAAAAACCATATAATCATTCAAATAAAAATAAAAAATCAAACAACAAATAAAAAATAAAATCAAATCAACTCCATCAAAAAAAAAAATATCCAAAAAAAAAAAAATCAAATCTAAAAAAAAAGGAATCCATAAATCAAAAATAAATCCCGTGCCTGTCTGGGGTGAATATCCAAAATAGAATTGAATGAGCTAAATCAAAAGAAATCAAAAATCCAAATAATCAAATAAAATATAAAATAAAAAAAAATAAAAAACAAAAAAAAAAGAAAAAAAAATCATAAATATAATCAAAAGAAATCCATCCCAAAACATCGAAATCAAAAAAAATAATCAAAATAAAAAATCCTCTAAAAAAAAATCAAAAAACTAAAATCAAAAAAATCTAACAATCTATAAATTTCATCATCAAAATCGCATCATCAAAAATCAAAAATCAAAAAAATAAACTGTAAAACTCAATCAATCAACTAAAACAAAATAGTATCAATCGAAAAAAATCATCCATGCAATATAAAATATCCATATAATCAAATCAAAAAAAAAATAAATAAAAATCAAAAAGAAAATTCAAAAAAAAGCCCTATCAAAAATCATCCAAAATCAAAAATCATAGTAATCATCAAAAATAAATCTCTCAAATCAAATTCCACAATAATCCATTCCGATCCCCCAAATATCATCCATCATTCCATCCCATATCAAAAAAATCATCAATAAAAAATTTACACAAAAAAAATATCCAAATAAATGAAAATAATACAAAAAAACCAATACAAAAAAAAAAAAAAATCAAAAAAAAAAAAAATCTCAAAAAAATAAAGACAAAAAAAATCAAAATTCAAAAAAAATCCATAATACCTTAGAAAAATCCACGATAAAAAAAAAAGATCCCAAATCCCAATCAAAATCCCATCCAATCAAAAAAATCAAAAAATCATCTCCATCCGAAAAATCAAATTCAATTCAATATCAAAAAAAAAATCAATCCCCGTGCGGGAGAATCATCCAATCAAAATCCCCCATTCCAAATATCAAAAATCATAAAAAAAATAATCATAAAAATCCCCAATCAAAAAGAAAAATCTAATCAAAAATAAAAAAAATCAAACAAAAACACACAAAAAAAAATATAATGCCAAAAGAATCCCCAAAAAAAAATCCATAAAAAACAAATCCTAACAAAAAAATCCCATATCATCTACAAAATAAAGACCCTCGCATCTTCCATTCTAAAATCCAATCAAAGCAGAAATCCATCAATCCTTAAATATCATCAAAACAAAATCATCAAAATATCAATCTCAAAAAAAATCAAAAATCAATAAAATATCAATCTATCACAAAGCCATATCAAAATCAAGAAAAGAAGAAGATCCCAAAATCATCAAATCCAATCCAAGGTCAAAAATCATAAATCAAAAAAATCATAAATCCTCAAAATAAAATCCATCCAATTCAAGCATAAAATAATCATATAAATCCAAAAATCCAAAAATAATCCTATAAAAAGAATCATCCAAATCAATCAATAGATCAATCCACCAATAAGATACATCCATATAATCATATAAGATCCCATCATAAAATCAAAATAAAATAAATAAAATCCACTAATCGAAATCCAATAAAAATCCATCAATGGGATCAGAAACGTACGCGGGGATTATGGAGAGTCGAAGTAGTGGGGGAGGGTAAGGGAGAGGGTGGGGGGGTAGCGGAGGTAGGAAATTAGAAGGTGGTGGTCTGAACTAATCCCTGTTGCCTGGGTGGGGTGAAAATCCTCCCCATAAATCATATCATCCCAAATCAAAATAATCCCCGTGCTTACTAGTGCGTGGGGCTCATCTCCAATCCAATCCCCACATAAAATCCAAAAAATCAAAAATCATCTTATCCAAAAAAGGCAAATAGCCATCAATCAAAATATCAATCAATCATCCCAAAAAATAATCAATATCCCTCTCCCAATCAAAATCATTAAATACAATCCCAAATCCCCCGCAAATCAATAATGCCACATATAAAAAAAATCCTGAAAGAAAAAAACACATCAATCACAATAATCCCCAAATCATGGAGCTAAATTCATCCAAAAAAAAAAAAATCGCCAAAAAATAAATATATATAATCAATCATCAAAAAAAATCCACAAAATTAAATCATCATCATCAAAAAATCAATATCCCCAAACTCCATCAAGCTCATATAAAACTAAAAAGTTCCAAATAAAAAAACTCCCAAATCAAGCAGCCATAATTCATAGATCAATCAAAACAAGTAGCAAATCCATCATAACAAAAAAAAAAAAAAATCCAAAAAAAAAAAAAAAAAAAAAAATCTTATCAAAAACTAAAATCACAATCAATATCTCAAATCAACAAATCAAAAATCAGAATCAATCCATCATAAAATCCCAAATAACACCAAATCAAAAAAATCCCAATAATATCATCAAAAATAATAAATAAAATCAAATAAAGAATATCCAAAAAAAAAGATCTCAGAAAATCCAATCTGCACCAAAAAGTCAAAGCATAAAATCATATCCCATCCATCCATCAAAAATCCAATAAGAGGGGCAGAGGAAAAAAATCATCCCCCCATAATACAATCCAATCAATCAAATCAATAAAAATCCCCATATCCCCCAAATCAGAAACCAACATACAAATCAAAAAGAGGATACATCCCCAAATTCATTAATCAATAAATAAAAAAATAAAAAAGCCAATAATAAATCCACATCAAATCAAAAAAAAACATATCCAATACATAAGAGACCCAAATAATAATCAAAAAATAAACAAAAAAAAAATAAGCAATCCCAAAATCATCATATACCATCCAAATAGAATATAAATGAGCTAGCTGTCCCCCTCAAAAATATCAAAATCCATCAACCAAAATCAAATGAAGTTATGTTATTGACTAGCCCCCCGAAAATCAAAAATCCAATCCAATTGATTCCCTATCCCAATCCCTAAACCCCAAATCCAAAAATCAAATCAAAAAACTAATCTAACATAAAATATATATAATAAGAAGAATTTTATAACTAGTTTTGTAAAAAAAGTGAGGTTAGAATATTTTTATGTTGAGATTTGAGCTAATCAAAACTAAAAAAACAAAAAAAAAGAAACATCATATCAATATCCCCAATCACATCCAAGCATCCCCCCCAAAAAAAAAATCTCATAAAATCCAATCCATCATAAATCTCAAAAAAATCCATAAATCATCAGGCCTCAAGCCCCCAAAAAAAATCCGAAAATCCCCCCAAAAAAACATCAAATCAAAAGCAGAAAAATCCTCAAAAATAAATCATCAAGCCATATCATACTCCCGCCTCCTCAAATCCAATATCAATCATCAAAATCAAAAAAAATCAGGCATCATCAGGGCAATATTAAGAAAAATCCAAAATATCAAATATCCCCAAATCATATCCAAAAACGAAGAGGAACAAAAAAAAGACAAAAAAACATAAAAAAAATCCCCATAAATAATCCCCCCGTCCATTATCAAAAATCCCAAATAAATAAGAAAAAAAATCCAATCCCCATCAAATCCCCAAAACTCATCAATAACCCGCCTGATCAAATCATTCATCAAATATCCTATAAATACAAAATACATGCAATCCAGAAAAATCAAAAGAGATCCTAGTAGAATCCCCATCCAAAAAAATCAATCAAATATCCAGATAATCCAAAAAAAAATCATATATATCAAAATCCAAAGCCAAATCAAATAATCCCAAAAAAAATCATCAAAAATCTCATCATCCTCAAATATTCATCATCATCTAACCTCAATATCTAAATCAAAAATCCCCCAATCATCCCCCATAATCAAATATAAAAAAAATCGCCGTGCTGCTGGGATCATAAACTAAAATCCCCCCACTAATCAAAAATGAAATTATCGATAAGAAATCAAATCCCATCTCGCAAAAGCAATAATCAATAAAAATAAAATCAAGCCCCCAATCATAATAAAAATCCGCGAAAAATCTCCCAATCCAAGAAATCACTCAGAATCAAAAATATAAATAAAAATCCCACTCATTCAAGAAAAAAATATATAAATCAAATAAATCAATCCAATCACTAAAATAAAAAATCATAAAAAATCCCGATTCAAAAAAAAAAATAATACAAAAAATCTGAAATTGATTAGGAGCTAAAAAAAAAAAAAAAATCCAAAATCCCCGGTGCTAAGAGAAAATATCAATTAAAATCATCGAATGAAAATAATCATTCCAATTCAAAATGATCTATATAGATCAAAAATCAAGCCAAAAAAAAATCAAATCAACGAAAAAATCTCCCCAATATCCATAATCCCCCTGTAACTCTAAAACTCGATTATCATAGTTAAAGATCCCATCCCCCACAAAATAAACTCAAAAATGAAAAAATCCACTCTAAAAATTTAGATTTATATATATTTAAATTGTATATATAATGAAATGAGTTTGAGCTATCCCGCCTCATGAATCAAAATCCACCCAGATCAAATCCAATAACTAATACATCAAAAAATCAAAAATCCATGAGAAAATCAAATCCAAATCAAATTCCCAACAGGAGAGTATATTGAAATAGGCTAAAAATGATTATGTTAAGATTGGTTTAAATTATGTATGAGAATTAGAATATTGATGGAAGTGAGATGAGCTCAAAATAAATCATCCCAAAATCCCAACAAATCCCGTGCTTGCGCGTTGGAATATCAAGAAAAATACATAATCCATAATCCATCAATCCAATCAAAATATTATTAATCAACAATCCCATAATCCATCATATCAAAAAAATCATCCCCCGAATAAAGAAAATCCCCAAAAAAAATCAAAATCATAAATCCCCAGTCAATCAAAAAATCCCGAAATCAAAATCTATCCCAAATAATATCCGCCAAATCCCAAAATAGTTCCATCAAAAATCCCCCCATCATATCAATATCAATAATCAAAAAATCCATATCATCCCCCAAAATCGCATCAATCCGATAATCGAGATCCCATCAAATCCCAAAAAAAAATCAGAACATCACAATCAAATCATCCATTAAATCCCCATATAAAATCAATCCCCGTGCGAAATCCCGTGTCTGGCCGCTCGGGCAAAAAAAGGGTTGGGTGCGGGGCGCGGGTCGTGCCTCTTTTGCTTGCCTCTCGCGCAGGGCGGTGCGGCTCTGGTGGTGTAAAAATCCAAAAAAAATATCAAATCATCACAATCCATATCTATAATCATATCCCTCTCCAATAATAAATCATCATAAAATGAAAAATAAAAATCCAAAAAATCAAAAAAAAAAAATCCCCATCCCAATCAATCCCATCCAATCCAATCAATCCAATGAGCAAAAACATCATGAAATCACTAAATAATCAGATCCCCATCAAATCCAAAGATATAGCTCAAATCATACAAGACTGAATAATTACCTCCCGAATCCCAAAAATCCAGCCCAAAATATCAAAACATCCCAATCCCAAAGTCCAATATCCCCCATGAAGCTATCCCATCAACGCCCCAAATCCCATCCATAACGAGCTATCAAATAATCAAAATTCCTATAATAATGAATATATCCCCAATCCAGAAATCCAAAACCAAAAAAACTAATATAAAAATATCATCGCAAATCCAAGATCCATCGATCAAGATCCCCCAAAAAATAAATAATCCCATCCCAATCATCCCCTAAAAAAAATCCACAAATCAAAAAAGTAACAAAAAAATCCCCCAAATTCAGTTCATTATCAAGTATCAAAAATCCATTAAAAAAAAAATCAACTATATCATTCATCAATTCCCGTGCTCTGGGCGCGGCCTCTCTTGGGTTGGCGGCCTCTCGTCCCCTCGGGATGATAAAAGCTAATCAACTCATCAATCATCCCAAATCCAATCAAAAGAATCCCAATCCAAATAAATATCAATAATAAAAAAAAAATATAACTCAATACATAAATCCAAAAAAATTCCATCCAAATAAAATCCCGAAAATAAAATCATAAATCAAAATCATAATATCCATCAAAGACAAATAAAAAAAAATAAAAAATCAATCAAATCCAAAGCCCGTCCAACTATTAATCCACAATGCCATCATCGATCTAAAAAAATCCATCCAAATCCATAAAAATCCCTATCCAAAAAATTAATCAAAAATATATCCCTCAAAAATAATAAAATAATCCAATATCCATCATTATCCCCATCAATAAAATCCATCGATATCAATCAATGAAAAATCCCAAAGAAATCAAAAAGTCATCGAATCAAAATATCATATTATCCATATCAATGCAAATCCCAAAATTACCATCAAAAAAGTCTCCTAAATCAAATCATCAAAAAAAAAAATCCAAAATCAAATCATCATCCCGTGCTGTCGCCGCGATCTCCCATCAATCCAAATCCAAATCCATCATAAGCCCGGAATCAAATCATCAGTCCCAGTAAAATAAATCCCAATAATCAAATCATATAATCCAATCAAATCATCAATCCAAATAAGCCAAATTAAATCATCCCAAATCTATAATTTCAAAAGCAGCTGCAATCAAGCCCATACAAAAAGAATCCAAAAATCACCCAATCAAATCACTAATAAGCAATCCCCCCAAAAATAATCAAAAATCCCACCAAAACAATCATATATATATAAAAAAAAAAGCCCGTGCTGGTTCGCAAAAATAAAAGATCCCCAAATAAACAAAATCCCCCCGTGCTGCGGGTGCTGGAAAAATAATCATCATCCAAAATCATCCCGAAAAAAATAATTCCAAGAAAAATAAATCCCTAAAATATCATAATCCTCCTCCCATCAAATCCCCCAATCAGCATCATCCAATATACAAAAAATCATCCAAATCCAATAAAAATTAATCATATAAATAGATTGCCCACCATCGCACATAAAATATCCAAAGAAAAATATCATAATAAAAACAACACAAATAAAATCCCAAAGAAATCAAAATATCCCAATAAACAATCCCCGTCTCTGAAATCCATCATAATCATCCCAAAATAACCATAATCATCATCCAATATCAAATATAAAATCCCGTGCTGGCGGGCCTTATCGGCAAACAAAAAGCAAAAACCTGCGCCCTCGACGGCCGCCCGCCCATATTTTTATTTTATTTTTTTTTAATTTGATTTTTGTTTTACTTTGGCTTTTTTTTGGCTTCTTTCTCTTTCCTCTTTTTTTTGTTTTGGCTTTTTTTTTATTTTTTGCTCCTACTCCTTCCCGCCTTTTCCCTCGCCTGGCGCCGTCGTCTCCTCGCGCCGTTCACTGGGGGGGAGTGGAATTATGTTGTTGGGGGGGTGGTGTGGGCTGTGCTTTTGTTGCTGGTGAATGAGTTGTGTGTTGAGAATGGGCTGGGCTTGTTAGTTGGGCCAAAGGGTTCGGGGGGGGATGGGGGAGGTGTGGTGATTATTTTTTTGAATGGAAAGTAAGGAAGGGCCGGTGGAATTTGCCGGGGTGCGGGTGCCGGGGGATATTTGAGGGAGGGATTTGTAAGTTGGGGAGAGGAGTTGGGTTGGAGGGGGAGGAATTGAGGGTTGGAAGAGGGGTGGGGGGCTCTGGCGGGAAAATTTTTGGGGAAAAAGGTATTGGTTTTGGAAGTTTTTTTGCAATGTGCCCTTTGTTTTTTTGCGTTGTTTTTCTTTGCCTATTTTGCCTTTTTTTTGCCGCCTGCTCTTTGTGCACTTTTCTGTATTTTTTTTTTTGTTTTTTCCTTTTGCGATTCTTTTCTTTTCTTCTTTTTTTTCTTTGGCCTTTTCTTTTGCCCTCAGAAAGGGACAGAAAGAAGTCGGAAAGTCCCCGCCAATTATGTTACAATTTTTTTTTTCAAGTTTTTTTTGACACAATTATTTTTGTTTAATTTTTGGATATTGTCTTTGATTTTAACAAAATTTATCATAGTTTTTTGCTTTTTTTTGATGTCCGCCAATTTTTTAAGTTTATTTATTTTCTGATGTCATTTTTTGATGATTTAATTAATTTTTAAATTTTTTTTGTATCAGTTGTATTTTTGGTGTTTTCGATTTTTTTTTTTTTCACGTGTTTTCTTTTTTTTGTCATTTTTCTTTTGTTTTTTCTTTTCCCTCTTTCATTTCTCTTTATTTTTCCGGCGTCCCTCTTTTTCATCTGTTTCTCTTTGTCACTCTTTCCTTTGTTTTTCTTTTCCCTTTTTCTATCTTTGCCCTTGCCACTTGTTATTTTTGCCATTTTTTCCCCCCGCCCCCGCCCCCTTCTTTCTTTTTATCATTTTGTTGGTGCCCTCTTTTTTTTTTGCTTTCCTTATTCTTGGGTGCCCTTGCCCCTTTTGCCTCTTTGTTTTTTTGCTTGCGCTTTTGTATGCCTTCCCATGCTCCCCCTTTTGACTTTTTTTTTTTTTTTCTCTCTTTTTCTTCTTTGTTTCCTTTTTCTTTTCTTTGTGGTGGACTTTTTTTTTTTTTTTATCTTTATTTTTTTTGCCCGCCTTTCGCTAGGTTTTTTTTTTCTGTGCCTTCCTTTTTCCCCCATTGCCCTTCACCTTTTTTTATTTGTGGTCTTCCCTCCTTTAACTTTTTTTTTGGAGATTTTTTTAATGATTTGTTTTTTGCCTTCGCCTTTTTACGCAAGCAATTTTCTTCATTTTTCTTTATGTTTGCTTTTTTTGTTTCGTGATATTTTGTTTCCTTTTTCTTTCTTTTTGCATTTTTTTGTTTTTTTTTTTTTTTTTTTTGCAACTACCTAGTTTTTCTTTTTTGAGTTTTTTTTTTCTGTATATGGCGTATGATTTTGTGTGGGCCCCTCCCCCGGATGATTCATTGATTTTTTAAGTGATTTTAAAATTATGAAGTCGGGGGCGCACGTCCGGCCCGCAATAAATGTTGAAGGATTTTTAATGCGCGCTCCGCGCCAATTTTTTTTTTTTTTTTTTGTTGCAAATTTTGTTATATTTTTTTTTTTTCGCGCCGCCAATTTTGGTGAGGATGTAAATTTGATGATTTTTTTCTTTTGCATACGCTACTATTTATATGGTTTTTGGAATAGTGTTTTTTGAAGCTTTCTTTTTTGATATTTTGAATGTGGTATTTGCTTCATTTCCCCCGCCAATTCATATTGAAATTTGCTAGTTTGCCTCCCTGACTTGAAAAAGATAAATTTTGCCTTCTTGCCTTCGCCCCCCGCCCTTGTGCTAGGTTGATTTTGTTTGGCCTTTCCTTTTTTTTTTGGAGATTTGTGGATTTTTGGTAATTTGAAGTTTGTGCCTTGCTCTTTAGCATTTTTTTTTTCTTTTGGGGCATATTTGTGCTTAGATTTTCTTATGTTTTTGAAGTTTTTTTTTATTTTGGATTTTTTACATTTTTTTACTACAAATTTTTTCCACTTAATTTTTGCTTCACATTTTTTTTTGTTTTTATTTTGACTTTCATAAATTTTTTTTCCAATTTTTTTGCTTACGATGCTTCTTTTGTGGACATAGCTCTGTTTTTGATTGTTTTTTGGGCCTTTTAATTTTTTGCGGCCCGAGAAGGAAAGGAGAGGGAGAAAGTCGAAGCGAAGAAGGTCGCGCACAATTCCGGCCCCCGCGCCAATTTGATTTTATGATTTGATTTTTTGTATTAATTTTTTTGCCCGGGCTTCTGTACGTCTTTTTGTGTTTGATTTTGTCCCTTTTTTTATTTCTTTTTTAATTTTTTTTTTGTTGTTTTGAGTTTTTTAAGATTTTTTTTTTTAATTTTTTTTGCATTTTTTTGTCTCTTTGTTATTTGTTTTTTTGGATTTCTTTATTTTGCCTCTTCCTTGTGTTTTGAGAACATTTTTAATCCGCCGCCTCCAATTGTATTTTTTTGAGTTTTGCCTTTAATTATTTATTTTTGATTTTGATTGTTGTTTGTTTTTTTGAAGAATACTTTGATTTTTTTTTTGATTGGAGATTTTTTTTATTTTCCAATTATTTTTTTTTGCAATTTTTGTTTTTTGAATATTTTTTTGTTCTTTTCTATTATACTTTTTTTTTTTTTTTGCCTCTTTCTTGCATTTTTTTTGTGCTTCGTCCCCCCTCCTCTTTTTTGATTTTGGGACAGTTGCAGTTTTTGGGCCCCCGGTGGGCTTTGTGCGGGAGTTTGTGGGGAGGTGTGTTTGGTTGTTTGAGGGGCGGGGGTGTGGTGGGACTTGGGGAATGTTTACTGTGGGGTTGGAAACTGGGGATGTAATTTTTGAGTGGGTTATGTGGATTTTTTTTGTTTTGCTGAGAGTAGACTTTTTGTTGATTTTTTTTTATGTGTTGATCGAAGAATTTGATTTGTTAATTTGCTTTTTTGCTGGGACGTTTTTTCTTTTTTTTTTTTTTCACTTGTGGATTTTTTTTTACTTTTTACATTTCTTTGCTTTTCGTTTTTCCCCCCCGGCCCCTTTTTCCTTGTTTTTTTGCTTGTCTCCTTTTATTTTTTTTGGTTTGTGTTGTTGCTTTCTCTGCTTGTTGCTCTTTAGTCATTCCTTTCTTCTTTTCGCCCGCCCACCACTTTGGCCGGGGGTGGGGAGCCACGGGAAAGGAAAGTCCGGAAAGAGGGGAAGGGGGGGGGGTGGGGAGGGAAAGAAGGTGGGTGAGTGGGATGATAATGGGGTTTGGAGGGGGGGGCGTGCACGGCGCCGCGGGTCCTCGTTTGGGGGGTGTGGAAAAAGAAGGTTTTGCTGGCGCGGGCGCCCCTCCGCCCCAGGAAGGGGGAGGGGGTTGGTTTTGGTTTTTTTGGGGGAATTTTTTTTTGAATTGTTTTGACCTTTTTTTGTGCACCCCGTAGGCATTAATTTTGGATTTTTATTTTGACCAAAGCTTGAATGATGATTGCTTTTTTTTTTTGATTTATGGATGTGTTTTTTTTTGTTGACTTTTTTTTTAGATAAGTGATAAAAAATAGGGAGAAACCGATTTTGCTTTGTTGATTTTTTTAACGTTTTTGCTTGGGGGGCCCTGCGTTGTTGTGGAAATTTGTTTTTTTTATTTTTTAATCGGGAGGACGAGTCCCAAAAACCCGCCGCGGGGGCCGTCGGAAAGGGGACAGAAAAAGGTCGGGCCAAATATTTGATGCTTTTTTGATATGAAAAGATATTTATTTTAGATTTTTGGGATATTGATTTGCGCCCCTCCCTACGATATTAATTTATTTTTGATTTGTTTTTTTGGAGGATTTTCCGCCCCCCCCCCCCGCACAATTAATTTTATTGTTTTTTTCGGCCAATTTTATTTTTTGATCTTTTTTTGTTTTCTTTTTTTTGAAATTTGGATTTTTTTGCTCCCCCGCCTCTAATGAGGATTTATTTTTGTTTGGATTTTTTTGTTTTTTCCGCCGGCCCATGCCAATTTTGGTGAAGTAATTTGAATTTTGGATGAGATTTGTTCTTTGGTTTTTTATTTTCGATTTTTTTTATTACTTTTTTCCACCATTTTTGGTGGTATTTTGTCCAACCTCCCCCCCCCCCAAGCAACCGGCCCCGCAAACACACCCAACACACCTACATCCCAAACACCCACATCACAAATCCTGTGCCATCATAAATAAATCTCATCATAAAAATTCCAAGCCCAAAATAAATCAAACTCGTCAGAATAATCCATCCCAAACTATAAAAAAAAAAATCAATCCATCAATCATTCGCTCAAATCCCCCAAATTTATGAACTTGATGAATTGAATTGAGCGAAATAAATCAAAATCATCGCCAAAAACTCCTATGGTTTTGATGAGCTAGAATCAAAAAAATCCATCCAATAAATCATCCAAAAAATCCTAAATAGATCATAACTAATCTCTCCAAATGCCCAGCAAAATAAAATAAATATCCAAAAATATCAATCCCCAAATCAAAAATAATCTAAATCAAAAATGCCCGCAAATCAAGATCACCTATCCGGAGCTAAAAAAAAATCCAACAAATCATCCAATCTCAAGAAAAAATCAAAAAATCCCCCTCTAAGTATCCATCATCAAAGAAAATATTAATCCCATCCACTTGCTGAGGCCGGACCTAAAAATCATAAAAAGAAGAATTCATATCAACCCGTCATCAAATACTCCAAAAATCAAAGAATCAAAATAATAATCCAAATATTAATCTATAAATTAATCGATCATACTCGTCCCAAAATATATCCACAAATATCAACTAAATCATCATAATCAAAAAAAATACGCCCAATCAAAAAAAACAAAAAAAATCATAATCAATCCAAAAAAAAAATAATCCAATATATGATAATGAGCTAATCAAAATAAATCCAATATCCCAAGCTAAATCAATCAATCCAATTAATTTTATGATGTTTTTGAGTTAATATATGGAGCTAAATCATCCAAAATATCCCATATCATCCCCAATAAAAAAAAATAATCAATCAATCCCTCAATCCATCAGGGGGAGCGAATTGAAAGACGTGGAGAGAGGAGGAAGGCCAATGAGGTTGGCAGGGGGGAATGAAAGATGGAGATAAATAAGAGGAGGATGAAGAGATAAGGGAGCGGGACATGGGGGGGGGGTGGGTTGTAGAGGGGGGGATGAGGGGAGGAGGGGATGCGTGATGGGGAGGAGAAAGAGAGAGTAAAGTGGAGTCCAGGGGGAAGTCATTCCGTCCATCAGTCCCGCCGTGCCTAAAAATAAAATCAAAAAAAAAATCAAACCCTCCCATCCATCAAATAAATAATCCAGACAAAAGAAAGATGATCTAATCAAAAAAAAAAAAATCCCAATAAAAAAGTAAAAAAAAAAATATCCAAAGAATCATAATCCAAATCCAAATGTTAATTAGATATGATTGGAGCTAATAAATCCCCTCAGCAATATCAAAACAAATCAAACTCAAATAAAAAATAGGAGAATCAATATCAATATCATCAATCCAGAAATCAAATCAAAATTAATTCCCCCCATCAAAAAAATCATCAATCCCTCAAATAAAAATCAAAAATATCAAATAAAAATCCCCAACAAATCCCAAAAATCCAAAAATCCCAACAGTCCAGAATAAATCCAAAATATCAATAATAATCAAATCACATCAATATATAATAAAAAAATACCCAAATCCAATAAAAATCCCTCCCCAAAGGTCATCACCCAGCCAATCCTTGCAATCCATCCAAATCAAATCCAAAATCCATCCCATCAAAATCATCCATCCAATCCCATCATAATCTATCCTATCCAATCCAATCCCAATCAAATAAATCCTAATCTGACTATCCCCAATCCAATAACTCCCATCATAATCCCGCCCGATCAATCAAAAATCGAGGAATAGAGATTTATCTAATCAAATATCAATCCAATCCCCAATAAATAAAAATTCCCAATCCATCGAATATAATCGAAAACTCATAAAATTCATCATCCAAATCAATCCCATTATCCAAAAAATCCATAAGCTATCCCAATCATCCCAGATCAATAAATAATCCATCAATCCCGAAATAAATATCATATAATAAAATCCAAAAACAAATCCCTCAATCGCCATAATATCAAATATATCCATCCCCAATAAAATAGGATCGCAAAGCAAATCCCCCACCCAGCAATCAAAAACCATCATCCCCAGTCAAAATCAAATCCCGTCTGCGCCTCTGCTACCCCTCCCGGTGGCAGTCTGGCGGCGGCGTGGCGAGTATTGCGGTTTACAAAAAAATCATCAAATAGAATCATCCAATCAAATCCCCATAGAAAAATCCCTTTCTGCGACCATATCTCCCAAATATAAAATCATCCAATAAAATCAATCAAAAACTCAAAAATCATAAAAATCCCACATCTATCAAATCATCATAATCCCTAATATCCCAAAATCAAAACAAAAATAAAAAAAAAATCCCCGTTGCTGCGGTCTCGCATCCAATAGATCAAAATCAAAATCAAAAAAAAATAACATATCAAAATCAATATAATCCCGAAATAGAAATCATCCAATTCCTATCCCTGTACCATATTAATAAGATAAACTCCCTCAAAAATCCAAAAAAAAAAAATCCCAATATAGGATCCAAAAAAAAATCCCCATCAAAATCAAAGTCCATCCAAGAAATATCCATAAATTCCCAAATCCAATCCATCCAATATCCAATCCCAATTCATCATAATAAAATCCAAAAATATCCCCGTGCTATAATACTAATCACAAAATATACCCCCAAAATCCCCCCATACATCATCAGTCAATCATCCCCAATCCCGGGTTCGATCAAATCATCCAGCCCCAAAAACTCCCAATCATCCAAAAAATCAATCCCATCAAAAAAAACATCCTCCCCAATCATCCATCAAATCCATCCTAAAACTAAATTCAATCAAATCAATAAATAAAAACAAACCCAAAATCCCAAAATCAGTTCCAATCAATCCCCCCCCAATAATATAAGCAAAGCAAAGATATCCCAAATCCTTAAGAAATTACTCAATACCAAATCATCCCATCCCAGTCATAACTAAAACCCCCGATATCACTCTCCCAAATACCTAAGCAAAAAAAATCCTAAAAAGCATCAAATATAATCGAATAAGAAAAAAAAGCAAATAATCATCCAAAAATCAATCCAATCATCAAAAATCAAAATCAAATCATAATCCAAAAGATAATCAGTGCAAAAATAAAATCAAAAAAACAACACGATATCCATATAAAAAATAATCACATCTCATCAAATAATAAATCCAATCATCAGCCACATATCCCGAAAAAAAATATAAAACATCCCGCGAATTCCAATTCAAAAAACGATATCAATCATCGAGTAAACATCTCATCCCATCAAATATCAAATCATCCATATCCCCATCCTATCCCAATCAAAATATCCTTCCAATTCTAAAAGAATCAAAAAAATCACAAAGATAATATAAATAAATCCAAATCAAATCCAAAAAAAAATCCAAATCAATCAAAAGATCATAAATCCAGAAATCCCCCCATCATAAATCCAATCCAATCCTCAATATAAATCCATCATCCATCTCAATATAAATCAAAAAATCATATTCCCAAATATCGCAAATAATAATCAAAAATCCCAAATATCCCATAAAAAAAATCAATCAATATCAGCAATCAAAATAAAAAAAAAAATAATATCCCCCAAACAATAATCAAAAAATCCAAAACCCATCAAAAAAGTTATCCCATAAGAATCCCAAAAAGCATCATCCCAAAAATATCTAATCATGTCATCTATAATATAATGTGAAATTGAGCCTAGAATATCAATCCACATCAAAAATCAAAAAATAATAAAGCAAATATCCCGTGCTAAAGAACATCAATCAAAATTAATAAAAAGCCATCATAACACCAGAATAGAAAAAACAACAAAAATCAAAAAAAAGTCCGATCTCAAAAAACAAATCCATTATCAATCAATAAAAAAAATATTAAAATCATCCCCATACTCTTAACAGCTGATCTCAAACAAAAATCCCAAATATCATCATCAATCATCAGCAAAAAACTCAAACAATCCCAGATCATATAAATATATCATCCATCCAAAAAAAAATCCAAAAAAAGAAACTCATATAATCAAAAAAAAATCCAAAATCAAAAATCATTCATAAAAAATCCAAATCATAGATAATTGATCAGAACATATAATTGAAGCTAAATAATCCTCTATCCATCCAATCGCTAAGTCAAATCCATACACAAATCAAATCCCAAAAAAATACCCAAAAATTCATCAAAAAAACATCTCATCATCAAATAAATCAAATAAAATAAAATCTATATCCATAAAATCATCAAAATCATCATCCCGATCCCGATCAATTCACTAATGCCTCAAATATCCAAATCATCAAAAATAAATAAAAAAAATCCCATGAAGAAATCAATCCCAAAAGCTCACACAATTCCCCCATCAATCAAAGATAAAAAAAATTAAAATATCCGCCATATCCCCATGATCCAAATTGTGGATGAGCTATTATATAAAAATAAAATCAATCCCAAAGTCCCGAAATCACATCAATCCAAATCCCAAAATAAAAATCAGCCCCAATAATAAACCTCCCGCGAAAATCAAAAAATCAATCCAAATAAATCCTCCCATAAAAGAAAATATGATAAATTCAACATAAATCATCCGAAAAAAAATCAGCAATCATCAAAATAATATCATTGTAGTAATCCAGGTCCCATCCCATCCAAATTAAAAATCCAAATTCTAATCAAAATAATCCCCGGAATCCTCCCATATAAAATCAAATCCCCAAAGATCCAATTATCATAACTCATGTCCAACATCAAAGAAAAAAAATCAATCCCTAAATCCCCATATTAATCCTTAAATAAAAATCAGAATCCAAAACAATATCAAATAGAAATCATAAAAAAAAAATAATGCAAGCACAATATCCAACAATCATCAAAAATGTATCAAAAATCTTATGAGTATGAGCTAAATCCCTCAGATCCCCAAATTCCCAAACCCCCATCCAATCAAAAACAAACTAAAGAATTTATCAAAATAAAAATCCAAAAGAATATCCAAAAAAAAAATCCATAAGCAAATATAATCCCAATCCCCCCCCATCACTAAGATAATCAAAAATAAATTCCATTCTCCCCCCCAATCCATCAATATCCATGACTCATCAACAAAATAAACATAAATAAAACTAAAATAAAAAAAGCCGATCTATTCAAAAATAAAATAATCATAATAAAATCATATATAATAAAAAAAATAATCAATAAGAATCAAAAACTCCATAAATCTCTAATCAATAAATAAAGCAAAGAAAAAAGGCAAATAAAAGAAAGAAAGAAAAAAAAGAACAAAAAGAGAGCAGAATGAAAGCAAAACAAAAAGACAGAAGATAAAGAAAGATAAGGGGGGAAGGGACAGAAAGAAAAGGGAGAAGAAAAGAACAGGAAAGAAAAAAGAAAGGGGGCAAAAAGAAAGAAGGGGAGAAAAAAGGGAAAGGGGTGGGGAGAGATCAATCAAAAAAAAAATCCAATTTAAAATCATAAAAATATCAAATCAAAATTAATATCAATCATCATAAATCAAAAAAAATCAATCAAAAAAATCAAAATCCCATCAATATTCATAAAATAATCATATGAAAAAATTAATATCCAGCCATCATGAAAAATATATATCCATATAATATCTAGCCATTTTATCAAATCATAAATATCATCATCAAAAATCTCAAAATCCAAAAAAATAAATAATCCTCAAAAATCAAAAGACAAATCATAAAAATTATAATTATATGAGCTATCCCCAATCCAAGAGCTAAAATCAATCAATAATCCAAAATCCATCAAATATAAAATCCATCAAACTAAAAAAAACGAAAATATCATCAATCAAAAAATAATAGAAAAAAAAACAAAAAATAAAGAAAACAAAAAAGCAAAAAAAAATAAATGACACAAAAAAAACAACAACCTTTTATAAGCCAGAAAATCCCCATATCAATCCAAATTCATCGCAGCCAAATAAAAAAAAAAAAATCCATATAAAAAAAGAAATCCCAAAAATAAATCCAAAGGCCAAAATCACATATATCAATCAAAAACTAATCAAAATCAATCCTTAAATCATCGCCCCTAAAAATCAATCAAATCAGAAAACTATCAAAAATCAGCTATCATAATCATAAATCCCAATCGAAATCCAAAAATCATCCTCTAATAAAATAAAAAAATCCCCCCAATCAAAAAAATCCAAATAACAATCATATCAATTCCAAAGCTATATCCCGAATCATCACCATCAAATATAATAAAAAAATCCTCCCATCCATAAATATTAAATATCCAAAAATCCATCAATCATCCCCGAAATCAAAAAAATTTTAGGAAGGCTATCACCAAAGCATCCCAATCCCCCCAATCAAAATCAATCAACTAATATAAATACATCCATAATCATATCCCGCTATCATAATCACTCAAATAATAATCAATAATCATATCCAAAATAATCATCAATAAGCCAGTATCCCAAATCCAAAAAAATAAAAAGAATCAATCATCAAATCAAAAAAATAAACTCATCATACGATCAAATCCATACAATAATCCATCCATCAACACAAGAAATATGATGCTAAGCTCAAAGAATAAAAAAATAATCAATCCCAAATAAAAAACATAAAAAACTCAAGGCTATCAAAAAAATAAATCATAAAATATCAAAATAAAAAAATCAATAAAATCATCACTCCAAAAATTCCAATCATCCCAATCTCCAGAAATCAATCTCCAAAAATAATCCATCATCCAAATCCAAATCACCTCAATCAAATCCCCACAATCTAAACTCCATAAAAAATCCCTCATATCAAGTCCATATCATCCAAATATAAATCATTATCATTATCCAATCCCCCCGCAAATCATATCATAATAATGAGAATATTAATGAGCTATCAAACAATAGTACAATCCCCCCATCTCATCAATCCCCAATCAAAAATATCAAAAAAAAAAATGTCATCAAAATACATCAATCAAAGCTCTCACAAGTAGCTAAGCGAAATCAGATCCAAATCCCAAATAAATCACTAAACTATCTAATCATATCCCCCCCAATCCAAAAATCAAATCTCCAAAATAAAGTCAATCACAAACATAATCCATACAATCAAATAAAATCCATAATAAATCAGTCAAATCAAAATGCCCACCGAATCAACAAACAATCATCCAAGAAAAAATAATCAAAAAATTATCAAAATCCATAAATCCAAAAATCCCAATCATAAATATTATAAAATCCAACTAAAAATCCAAATCCCCATCATAATAAAAAAAATTATAATATCTCCATATCATCTCCAATCTTCCATCAATCAACCACAAACTATCAAATAATCATCTATATTACTGAATTTGTTGATTTATAGTAGAGTATATATTTGATTGAAACGAAGAATATGAGCTAATAGTCATCCCATACCAATCATCCATCAATCAAACATCCATCACTCAAATACATATCATATAAATCCGAGATTTTAATTATTGTGATTTGGCAAGATATAGCTATCTCATCCAAAATCCCCCCAAATCCTAAAAATATCAAAATCCCCAAAATCAATATCATCAAAAAATAAATACATCCTATCATCATCAAATATCATAATCCCCCATCATCAAAATCCGCCCATATCCCATAAAAAAAGATCCTCCCAAAATCCAAATATCCAATCAAAATAAATTCAAAAATAAAGCCTCAATCGCAATTTTTACTCATCCCCAATATCCTTCAAAAAAATCAATCAATAGCATCCAATCAGCTCCGAAAAAAAAAAAATCCCCCATCAGCAATCCCATCCTCATCATCCCGATCCATATCATAATAAATCAAATTAATAAGGTAATATCCAAAAATCCGAAAATCAGATCAAAAATAAAAGCAGAAAAAAGATCCAAAAAAAATCAAAACTATAATCCCCATCATCACGATCTCCCCACGATAATCCTATATATCATCCCTAACAATATCTAAAAAATCAAAAAAATCAAATATATCAATCCTATAAATCATAGCATAAATCAATCAAAAAAAATAATCCACTCGCCAAAAATATCTAATCCCGAATCCAAAAATAAAGCCCAAATCCCAAAAAAAAGATAAATCCCCAATCAAAATAAAACAAAAAAAAAAAATTATAAATCCCCGCAAATAAATCCACATCGCATCAATCAAAAATCCAATCAAAGATCCTATCCCCTCCCGCAATCCAAATCATAAAAAAAATCCCATTCATCCAAATTCGCATAAAATCCATATAAATAAATAAAAATCACCCAATCCCAATAAAATCCGCCTAATAAATCTCCAAATCCAAAAAATCAAAAAAATCCCCATAAATCAAATCCCGTTAAATCCCATCCAAAATAATAATCCAAAAGCACTAAATCGATCGAAATAATCATCATAAAAAATAATCATCATATATCCATCATCCGCAATAGCATCAAATGAATAATCAAATCAATCAAAATAAAAATCCCATAGCCCCAATATCGCCAAATCCCAAAAATATCATACAAATCAAATCCTAAAATCAAATCAAATCCTTAAAAAAAAAACTATCCATATAAATCATCCATCTAAAAAAATCCCCCAAAATAACCAAAAAAATCCACAAATCCCCCACAAATCCATCCAAAAAAATCAACATAAATTAATTAATTTATTATATAAGCGATAGATAGGTACTAGACAATATGAGTGAGCTATAAAAAAAAATCAAATAAAATGCCCGATCATAAATCCATAAATAATCCCAATCCCCCCCAAATATTAAAAAAAAAAATATCCCATCTTAAAAATAAAGTAGTAATAGAAATATTGAGGAGGGAGCTATCATCAAAGTCAAATCAATCCAATCAAAAGTAAAAACAAAAAGAAAACAAAAAAAAAAAAAAATCAAAAGCCAATCCAAACAATCCAATTAAAATATAAAAAAAAAAAAAAGCGAAAAAAAAAACTCAAAAAATCAAACAAAAAACATATCAATCAAATCCTCAAAAATCCAAAAAAAATATAAAAAAAAAAATCAAAGACAATCTAAAATCAAAATCATAAAACAATCAGATAAATCAAAATCTACGCAAAATAAATCAACAAAATATCAATCCATCAAAAATCAAAAAAGAAGCAAGAAAAAGAAGAATAATCCCCTAAAATCTATATCATATAAAAATCATAGGAAAAAAAAAATAAAAAATATAACTAATCCATAAATCCAAAAATCCCAGACTAAAATCCAAAAGAATTAACAATCAAATAAAATCCCGGCAAAATATCCCCATAAATAAGCCATCAATCCCATAATCAAAAGCACAGCAATATCCAGACAAATAATAAATCCTCAAAAAATAAATTAAGACAAAGCCAAAATCCCAATCAAATCAAATCCAAATTCAAAATCATCCAGTCATCAAGAAATCCATCCCATCATAATCATATCAAAAAATATCCAATCATCAACATCCATTCCCAATCAGAAAGCAATCAGATAAAAAAAAAGAATTGGGAGCTAAAATCAATCCCTAAAATCCAATAAAATCATCCAAAAGCTCTAATCAATCAAAAATTAAAGAAAATATCAAAAAAAAAAAATCAAAAAAATCATCCAAAAAAATAATCCAAAAAAAATCAAAAATCTACAAATATCATAAAAAAATCAAATCAAATAAATCTCCATAAATCATCAAAATCAATCAAAAAAATCCCCGAATAGTATAAATCATCATATATCAAAAAAAAATCCAAAAAGCATATCCCGAAATGCGATCCAAAAAAATTAAAAATCCTCCATAAATCATAATAAGCAATCCAATCCAAATATACATTAATGAGCTACAATAAAATACCAAATATCCCATAACCAAACAAAAAAAAACCTAAAAAAATAAAAGAGCCCCTAGTCTCAAAGAATACATCAATCATATCCAAGATCAAAAATCAAAAAAAAAAACAATCCAAATAAAAAAATCCAATCCAAAAAAATTATACCAAAAAAATCCATGTCAAAAAAATCATCAATAAAAAAATCTCCGCGTGTGCGCAATCAAAAATAATCCCCATCATAATCAATCCAAATAAATAAGCATCAAAAAAAACTCCAATAGCCAATCCCGAAATCCCAAATCCCCTGATATTAATCCCCTCATCAACATCAATCATAAAGCCCAATCCATGTAATGGAGCTAATCCAATCAATAATGAAATCCTCCAAAATATCAATAATAATCAAAATCTCACAAATCACATCAAAAATCAATCATCAAAAGCAAAAAATCAAAAAAATCCATACATCAAAATCAAAAAAAATTAATTCCCATCCATCATAATCCTAAAATCAATTCCCCCTCCCATATCATAAATCCCACCAATCAATCAAAAAGAAATTAATATATAATATTAATATATAGAATAATTTGATAATGATGAGGGAGCTAAAAAAAAAATAAAGTCAAATATCCAATCAAAAAATCGAACATCCTTAATGATTTTTATGTAGATGAGCTAAAAAATCTCCCCATCAAAATAAAAATAGATGATCCATCCATAAATCAAAAAAATCATCCATGAGCTAAAATAAACCCATAAATATAATATAAAATCAAAATAATATCCAATATCTCCTAAACTAAAAGAATCATAAATCCCGGAAAAATCAATCCCCCAAATAAATCAATATTCATCAAAATCAAAACTATCAAAAAATCAATAATCAAAAATATATCTAAAAATGAATCCATACTAATCATCCCCCGCCAAAATCAAATCATATATCAAAATATTAATCATCAAAATAATAATATATCAATCCAAAAATAAGTCAATCATCCCAAAAAATCAAAAAATATAAATCATCTGATAAAAAAATTCAAATATCCAAAATAAAAAAAATCAATCCCAATCCCAAACAAAATATCCAATCCCCAATAAACAAATATTCATAAATCCAAAAAAATCTCCCAAAACAAATAAAAAATCATTCACATAAAATAATCAATAATCCAAAATCCCAAAAAAAAAAACAAAAAAAACAAAAAAGCCAAAACAAAAAATCAAATCATCATCCAAAATCCAAATCATCAAAAATCCATCAATCAAAATAAAGCAAATCATATCATCTCATATCAAAATCAAAATCCAAATCAAAATCCAAATCCAAATCATCCATAAATCCCAAAATCAATCCCCCCAAAAAACTAAAAAATCCAAATCCAAAGAAAATCAAAAAAGAAATATCCAATCAGAAAACGCAAAATATCAATCCATAAATCCCATCCCGGTGATCCAAAAATCCCCAAATCCTATAAAATCCCCCCAATCAGTCATATCAATAAAAAAAAAAATCAAAAAGAAAATCCATATCAAATATAAAAGCCATCCCAATTATTTGGAGCTCAAAATCCATCAAAAAAATCATCATATCAAAAAATAGAAAAAAATATAAAAATCAATAAATACGAAATCCCTCCAAATAAAAGCCACATCAAATCAATATCCCCTCAAACAATCCAAAAAAATCATTCATCATAATCTCCCCATCCATCTCCATCATCAAAAAATCCCAATTTATTTGCTTTAGAGAGAAATGAGCTATCCCTAGAAGCAAGCATCCATGCATAATAAAATAGCATAGCAATATCCATAAAAAACAACAAAATAAAACATAAATCAATATATCCCATAAGATCTCATCCAAATCAAAAAGATAGGAGAGCTAATCCCCAATCATAAAAAAATTCCCAAATATAAAATCCCAAAAAAAAATCCCCACCCGTAATAAAAAATCCATCCAATAAATCCCAATATCCATCCAAAAAAAATCAAAAAAATCAATCACCTATAAACTAAAAAATAATCAATAAGCACTAATCTCAAAATATATAAATCAAAAAAAAAAAATAATTCAAAATAGCTACATCCAATATTCCAATAATGATCAATCATCATCAAAAACTCCCCCTAAAATCAAAATCCCCCTCATAAATCACAATAAGCATCAAATAATCACCCCGCCCCCACCCCAAAATCCCCCCAATCATAAATAAAAAAAAATAATCCAATCAAGATACATCCCGTATTATAATCATAAAAGAATATCCCCGAATCTCTCATAAGTAAAAATCCAAAATATAATGTGAATATATATTTTTGTATTTATATTGGAATGGTAATTGTGGATATAGATGATGAAGCTCATTAAAAAAATCAAAAAAATATCCATAAAGCAAAAAATCAAAACACATCCTCGAAAGATTTGAGCTAATCCAATAATCCCTAAGTATATCAGCCAATAAATTAAAAAAATATATAAAACTCAAATCAGCAAAAAAATCATCTCCAATACATCCATCCAACCTATGCAGAATCATCACAAACTCAAAGATCAAAATCATCAATAATCAATCCCAATAAGCATCAATATTTATGAGCGAAAAATCATCCCAGTCCCGAAATCCCAAAAATCCCATCCATCCCATTAGCTAAACTTCAATATATCAAAAAATCAAATCAATCCAATAATAAAATCCAATCCACAATCTCATATCAATAATCAAATTGTGGAAATGATGAGAATTTATATTAAAGATTTGAGCTCAAATCATCCATATCCCAAAGCATCTTCCCATAATAATCCCTATCCGATCCCTCAATAAAATCCCCAGAAATCATCAATCGCCCCAAGCATAATAATCAATAAAATCCATAAATCTAATCTCAAAATTCCAATTCCCCAATAATCCCCGAAATAAGCAAAAATAATCAAATCCCCATAAATCCAAAAATCATCATAAAATCAATCCAAATCTATTTCAAATATCAATCAAATACATCACATTAAGCCCCAAAAATAATATTATCCCCGTCAAATCATCAGCAATCAAACTCATCAATATAATACCATCCCAAACAAAGATCCAACCTCATCCGAAAATAATATCCCCCTCCAAATAAAATCATCCAAAATATCATATATAATCCATCCCCGTGCCTGCGGGCTGCGGGTTTGCGCCTGTCGGCAAAAACACCAAAAAAAAAAAAAAAAAGACCGAAAACCCACGCCGCCGGCTTCCTCAACCGCACCCAAACTGTCTCAGCACCAACCCCCTCCAAAAAAAAACCTCGTCTCTCAAACTGACCCCCCCCAAAACCAGTTCAACCATCAACCTCATACAATTGGTTCTCCTGTGCCTGTTTTTCAAAATCCCAAATAAATATAAAATCAAAAATCACATCAATAAAACTCAAAAATTTCCTCGTGCTCATCATCATCCAAAAATTCCTATAAATCAATCAATCCTCTTCAAAAAAAAATCGAGCTAAATCCAATCAAAATCCCAAATCAAAATCTCAAATCTCAATATAAAATAATCAAGAAATCAATCCAAAAAAATCCCAAAAAAAAATCAAAAGACCAAATATCTCATCAATCCCAAAAAATAATCCCATATCCTATCCATATCCCCTCCCATCATCATATCAAAAAAGACCAAAAAAATAAGCAAAAATTTTAAAGGGGAATATATGTATTACATTGAGCTAATCCCTCCATCATCAATAATCCAATCAAAATAAACAATATCCAAAATCATATCGCATCCTCCAAATAAATCCATCATCCCATCATAAACTATATCATCAAAAAAAAAAAATCAAAAATAATCAATCCCAGCAATCATATCCCATAAAAATGCATCAAAAAAAATCCCTCCCCCTAAAATAAAAATAATCTAATAATCAATAAAAAAATCCCAAAAAAAAAATCCATCCATATCAATCATCAAATATAATCCCCCCTCCGAAAATCCAAATCCCCAATCCATAAATAATAACAATCACACTATAGAAAAATATCTCCAAAATCAAAAATCTCCAAGATCCCCATCAAATAACATCCTCTAAAAATCATAATCATCCCCAATCATCAAATAAAAATTCATCATCAAAAAATCCATCAAATATAATCTCATCCAAATCATAGCGCATCAAATCATAAAAAATCCATCATCCCATCCAAATAATCCCCGCGACAACAATCCCATCACAAAATCAATCCAGCAATAATCCATCAAATAAAAAATCCATCAAAAAAAAATACAAAGAGGACCATCCAATCATGTATCAGCAAATATCGTATCTAAAACAATCAAATATCCACAATCCCGAATCATATAAATATCCCCAATAATCCATCAATCATCCATCATCGCCGCGTGCGGGCCCTGGAAAAAAATCCATCCCATCATCCCTTATATAATATTTAATAATGGAGCTAATCATCCCATCAATCAATAATAAAAAAATATCCCAATAGAAAAAAAATATCCAAAAATAATCCCCGAATCAAACCTATCAAATCAAATCAAATCATATCCAAAATTCCAAAATCATTCCCAATCATCAATCATAAAAAAAATCCAATATAAATAAATTCAAATAAAAAAATAAATTAGATAATATAGATTAGCTAT
>Ga0179591_1224167_pt1 | contig 27592 bp, 44 predicted proteins | sample CZOMad2_1_08_16f_FD_182891 | JGI IMG/M metagenome (GOLD analysis project Ga0179591, IMG submission 182891) | Vadose zone soil fungal communities from Angelo Coast Range Reserve, California, USA - CZOMad2_1_08_16fungal (PacBio error correction) | ecosystem: Environmental > Terrestrial > Soil >...
TGGGGAGAGAAGTGGAGCTAGGGGCTTAAAAAGTGTTAGTCGAAATATGCTAAAAGTTAATCGTCGTCTTATGGGGTTTGATATCCATAATGATGAAAGTATGGCGGGAATGAATGGAATCGGCAGGGAGGGGTGAAAAAGTCGGGGGGGAAGAAAGGAAGAATGTGATGCTGACTCGAGGGTTAAAAAGGGTGAAAGGGGTAGGGGGGGGGAAAAAAAAGAAGAGAGAGACAAGAGGTATGGTTGAGGAATTCACTAAACCGTGACGTTCACGGGAAGATCCTTGGGGGAGGGGTTGGACGTAGTCTGCGGGGCACCAGTGGGCAGGTAACCAATGGGAATCCGGGGTCGTCAGAGAAAAAGATTCGTGAACCTTGCGATTGCTAAGGAGAAAGCATGTGACGAAAAAAAAGATCTGTGACACGTGAGCAGATCAGTTGGGGAGGCCAAAAAAGGGTTTTTGGACCATGACCCAAGGTCAAGAGGCGAAACAACCGGCGAAAGGGGACGATGATGAAGAACAGAGGGGAGCCGGTAAACGGGAAGAAAGAAATGCGTGAACGAACAGGCAAAAATTATTGGGGCCTGAAAATAAAAGGATGGGACGAGTGGTCTCTTTGGCGGGTTGTGTTCATGACGGAAGCATAGGGTGGACGGAATCGGAAAAAGGCCTGGAACTCCCGTGGAAAGAAGGGAGGCTATGAAAAGAACCGTTCAGAAAGTGAAAAATTTGAAAAAAAAACCAACAAGCAAAAAATGGAAACTTCCTAGAAAAAAAAAGATAGAGCAAGCTGGGAGCGTCTACGGGAAAAAACGAAAACCGCAACGGAAGGGAAGGGTCGGATCGCAAAAGGGCTCGGCGTTTGGGGGGAAAAAAGGCTAGACTAAAAATTCGAAAGTAGAAAAAAGAGGGAGGGAAGAGCCCTGGGTAAGCGAGAATCAACAGGGAAGCTGCGAGGTCAGCAGGGTTAAAAAGGAAAGGAAGGAGGGGTCGGGGACGAAAAAAAACCAACGAGTTTGTATGAATTCAGGGAAGGGCAAGACTGGTGTGAATTGTCAAGGGCGTAACTCTTGTACTTAAAGTCAATTTTCAAAAAATGGGAACTTGTAAAACAGGGAAGCCCGCCGAAAAAGTGGGAGGGAAGTACCGGGGATTGCCACTATACAACGTGTGTCGAAAAATTGTATAAAGACGAGGTTTAGCTAGTAAGATGGACGGGGGGGATCTGTTGAAAAATATCTAATGGTACCGAAAACTTTGAAAAGAAGGTGAAATAGAGTTTCTGGTAGGGACTCCGAGTTTCGAAAAAACGACATAGCGTGACGGAAAAAGGAAGGGAAGACGGGGACACCATCGGTCAGTAAGAAACAGAAAGGAGGGCAAAAGCTGGTGCCGTGACTTGGTTTCGGCAGTTTTCAAATGAGGGGGGGCCATAAAAAGGAAAACCTTGGTAAAGCAAGTTAGGGAAAATTCCTGTCAGCGTCCTCTATTGGGCAAAGGGGGAGGCCGTAAACGCAAAAAACAGAAATTAAATGAATCAGGGAGGGAGAGTAATGTGAAAAAAAGAAGAATAAGAGGAAATGAAGTCCACATGGGCGAAAAATACTTACCTCTCTTCAGTCTACAGACACGAAAACATCTGTTTACTATAAATGTTGGGGGGCCCTACAAACTTGGGGGAAAAGGGGTAAAAATGAAAAACGTGCGAAAATTTGGTTTGTTCTAAACGTAAGAAGCCAAAGGCAACTCGATGCGAGGAACCGTCAAAAAGAGCGGGGTGCAGGCAGTTGGGGGTGGGGGTAATCGAGACGACGGGGGGGGGATTCAGGAGGCATCAGGGGGTTAAAAAGAAAAGGTGGGGGAGAGTGAAAAAAAAAATATGGAGGGGAAAAGAATAAAAGCACCTTGCCATAATAATGACACTGTCCGAAAGGGCAGTCATGAAGGGGCCTGCAGGGTTTCGTTTAAGACAATCGGCGGAACGAGAGGGGAAAAAAAGACGACCGAAAAGCTTTGCCAAAAGGGAAAGGACAGATAGTTTCCAGATGTCAGCAGAGAATATAGATGGAGGGAGGGGGGGAAGGTTCGGCTTAAAAAGAGAAAAAAGAGTCGGAACCGGGCGAGAACGGAGATCAGCCAACCTGTGTGGGGGTAGGGAGGGTCGTTGGGGGGGTCTCAGAGAGTCGTAGGGAGTGCGGGGTTCAATGAAAAACCTTAAGGGGGCAAAGAGTGTCAAAAAAGGGGCGAAAGGGGGAAGAAAGAGCACCCCCCAAAAGAGGAGGAGAAAGAGAAGCCGAGGGAAGGGGAGAAAATCTTATATTGGGGGACTAACAGACAACGGACGGAAAACGCCTAAGGGGAAAGAGTCGTATATGAACGAAACGAAAAGGGATAGGGATCGAGGGTTAAAAAATTCTTGAGAATGATGGCGTCCTGGTAAACAAAAAAACGAGAAAGGACGACACTCCACAAAAACATTTTAAGAGAAAAAAAAAGAAGTCTGCATAACAGAGGGGGAAGGGAAATGTGCCGGCGAAGGGTTTGCGAACCAAGACGAAGCTGTAAAAAAAAGTAATCAAAAAAAGGCAGTCCGACATGGAATGGACTAAAACCATTCCGGGGTCCCGGATGAGGGGAAGAACTATGAAAAGCCGGCCACGGGAAAAAAACAGCAGGAAAAGCTAAAGGGCCGGACAAACATACATCAACCGGATCCCTGGCTCGATCTCAAAAAACAAAGGCCGGAAAAAAAGAAACGCGAAGCGTGGACCATAAGGGTAAAGAGGGACTTTCAAAACTGATAAGACGTCGAAACAAAAACCCGGGTCTCCGTTTGTGAAAGACCCTCAGAGAAAAAAGGGCTCGTCCGTGGGAACAATAGAAAGTCAAAGCGCGTTATCAAAGTGAGGGAGAAAGACTCCGGCCAAGCGTAGTGCTGGAAGGAGAAAGGAGGGACTGAAAAAAGGGTATCCGGAGGGAAAATTCCTAACACAAATTTGAAATAGCGAAATGAAAAACAGGACAATCCTAACGACACTGAAAAGAATAAATGGAAAACAAAAATAGAAAAAGGGGAAACAAATCCACGGGGAACGGTGCCCGCGCGGGGGAAAAGGAGCACGTTCTGAGTAGGAAAAGTGATATAGGGGGGGGGGGGGGGGAAGAAGGCAACTAAAAAACAATGGGGGGGAAAAGAGAAGAAAGAAAGATGTCAGAAATCTCTCTGTTCAACAATAGAGTCAAATCGCCCAGCGATCCAGAAAAAGGGCGAAACACCATCGGGCCATCAAAAGGAGCGAAGGAAAGAGTCCTGGACTCTGAGAGGGAAGCCGGAGACGGATTCCACAGGCAATGCGCAGAATAATAAAACCCGAGGAAGATGCATTGCCCGGAGAGAAAGATCACTGGTAAAAGAAAGGGGGAGAGAAGGGGTAAAAAGGGGGGAAGACAAAGAAAGCACGCAATACATCAAGGTTTTGGTTAAAAACCTGACAGCATAAAACGACCGAAACGGGGAAAAATCTACGAAAGGAGGGAAGAACGGTGGTTTATGGAACTGACAAGCCGAAACGGGACGTATGAGGATGGATTTTACCTCTGAAGTTGAAAAGAGCAATCTGATTGGTAAAGGAGGGAAAGAAGAAACTGTACTAGAAGAGTCCCTTCATCTGCCTGCGGTCAATAAAACGTGTGGGTAAATCGCAAAGGAAACGCGTTCGTATCAAGGACAACTAAATAACCTAAACCAGGTCCGACATCAGAAGGGGAAAAAGACACGAAGGAAGTTAAAACCATAGGGACCAGCCAAGCAATACATAGTCAAAGGGGAAAGGAGAAATTTGAGGAAAAAAGGCGACTACCAGGCCGAGGGGAAAAACTTTTTCTAGCTTGGGAAGGAGGCAATTGCAAAACAGAATGAGCAAAAAGAGGAAGTGCAAAAACTGAGCAGCAAACAGGGAAGTAAATTCTCATGAATGCGCCAAGCAAAAAGGCAGAAGAACTCGAGATTTGGTCCGGCAAAAAGGAAAAACTCCTGAAAAGAACTAAGGAAGGAAAGAAAAACACCCAGAGCAAGCCCAAGAAAAGTAGGGAGGTGGGTTGTTCATTCAACCAGCGAGGCAGAAGTTAAGGGGGGGAAAAAGGGGAAAATACCCCAAAAGCGAGAAAAAGAGGGGAGGAAGTTAAAAATTAAAAAGAAACCAGCAAGAGGAAAAGGAAGGAAAGGGGTCCACAAAAATCAAGTACGGTTGAACACATGCAGCGAAACGATAGGGAACGAAGACAGGGGGGGACTATCACCAATCATAAAAAGGGAGAAAAGAATAAGTTGAATACAGACATTCTGGTCCACTCAACGAGAGAAAAAAAAGAACACAAGCGGAAAACAACAAAAGGGTGGAATGCCGGAACATGTGGATGGAGCGGGTCAATGGAAACAATAAGAAAGGATCGACCCTTATGATCAGTTAAATCGTAAAGTATGATGTTTTAAAAGAAATGAGGGAGCAAGGGAAGGGGACATTGATGGGGGGGAAAGCATCAGGGGAAGGCCGGAAGAGGTTGAATGGTGAAGAGCCGATGTTACTCAGGTAGTTAAAAAGTTTACAACAAAGAGTGGGCTCTTGAGTTGCCATAATTCAACGTAAAGAAAGGCAAAAGTCCTCTGCTCTTGGGGGGGGGAGGAGGGTGACGGATCGCAACCGGTTCAGGAGGTTCGAAGGGCCCCGGTGGGAAAAAGAAGGGCAGGACAAGAAACAAAGTGCGATGGGGAGGGAGGAAGAGGTTACTAAAGGAAAATTACGGAGGGGGAGGAGGATAACTATCAGGTCAACCCGCCCTTATAGGAAAACTTTTGAAAACATGAACGCAAGCTGGCAGAAAACAAACCTGCAAGTAAAAGCAAAGCCCATCAAAGGTGAAGAAGGCTTCAACCATTAGAATATTAGGGGAAAGGGAAGCAAAACATGAATAATTACTCTTTGTGCCCTAAATAGAGGGGAAAGGTGGATGAGGCGGTTGTTTAAAATGAGAACGTCCAGATCAAGATCTTAGAGGTGGAAAGAATGTAAATATGAAAAATTACGGAAGGACATTCCTACGCAAGGTATCAGGGCAAAAATTAGAGAAAAACATAGGAAGGGACTGCGGGGAAGGAATATTCAGCGAAGACGGGGGGCGGCTTCTAAAATTGAAAACTTAAAAAAACGAGGAAAAGGAGAAAGTAGACTATCAAACTTATCGGAGGGGGAGGAGGAATTCTCGAGAGAAAACGACAGGCGGGGATAGTGCAAAATCTAGTTAGCCTTTTAGGTCAAAAGGTTGGGGTTCATCTTAAATCCCTGAATGGAAGGAGAGAAAAGACGTATTTAGACAAGAAGGAATAGTCGGCAAAGGAGGGGGATAATTCAGGCACTTCCGGATGGTGAATGAAAACTGTCGGAAAAAATTGGACGGCGTTCAGTGGTTCGTCAACTAAAAAAACTAGCAAGAAGAAGAAGCCAGGAGGGGTACGGAATCAAAAAATGGCGGCCACTATAAGAGCGACAAAGTCTTTGTTCGCAGGGGGGTGGTTTGGAGTAGGAGGAGAAGGGGGCTATAAAACCATGAAAAGGGGGGAATGAGGAAAAAAAGAGCCTTTTTCATAAGTGACAATTTCGGGCAAAGGGCTGAAGAACATTTCCGCGGAGACAGAAAGGGGGGGGGGCAATAGTAGAGAAAGAAAGGGGGAAAAATTAAAAAACCAGGATCAAGGGGGAAAGCTGGCCTTTAAAAAATGTTCCGGCGGGAAAAGTCGTGTCTCATCCTTCGGCATTTGGGGCCGGACATTGTCTGATTCATGAGGCGAAATTTTGGGAAGGGGGGGGGGGGAAGACAAGAAAAGAAAAAAAAAAAAGCGGCATGCGTGAAAGCAGAAAAGGGAGGGGGAAAAGCTCCAGAGGAAGAGAGAGGGAGGGAGAACGCAAAAAGAAAGGGAAAAAAAAAAATAAGAGGACAAAGTAAGTAGAGGGTCAAAAAACTGTCAACAACAGGATGGGAAACCGGGGGGGTTCACTCGACATAAAGAAAGAGAGGGAGTTCCCGGGGGAAACAAATTTATCAAGGGGTTCTTGGGGGAAACGGCCTTGGGGGGGGTATAAGGGAGAACGGGGGTGATGCCTGGGTAGAGGGGGAAGAAGACGAAGGGGGTTAAGTCAAACAAAAGCCTTCTTTGGAAGGGTAGTGATCGAGAAAAGAAGCCTGGCTCAGGCGGAAAAGGGGGAAGAATGAGTCCCAAGGGAAGGGGGGAGGGGGGGGGTTTAAAGGGAAAAAGAGTCATGTCACGCTTGGATGGGCGAAGGAAAAAGGAACAAAATGGCAAAAAGGATGAAGGAGGTCCCTGGTTCTATAGAGGAGGAGTCGGGGGAAAGGTACGTTATCATCGACAGGGACAAGACGAGAATTGGAGGAATAAGTTCGGATAAGAAAAAAGGGGAGGGCGGTCATCATATTAAGTCATAGATTTAGGGGGGGGAAGGTTGAAAAATGTTTCAAGCTGACCAAAAGGAGGAAATTTAAAATGACAACACACACAAAGGAGGGGAGGGAAGGGAAAAAAAAGAAGTTAATTTATATTTTAAGACTGAAGAGTAAGGAACAAGGAACCTCAGAGACGAATAAAGGAAGAACTAACTAGGGGTGAAGTATCAGGTTAGATCAAGAGGGCCGATGAATCCTGGTCGGACTACAAGGAGGCAGTACACAACCAAGAAAGAAAGGAGGCTCGAGAAGGAAACAACGGAAATAGATGTCGGGTGGGGAAAAACTGGGTATGGAGGTGGAGAAATGCCAAAACCAGAGTAGCCAGAAAAAAAAGGGGGGTCAGGCAAAAGCAGTCCGAGTGGAAGGTAAAATGCTGGCCAGGTTGCAGACTTATTAAAGATTGCTGTGTGGACGAAGAAAATTGAAAAAGTGGGAAGGGAAGGAAGGCAGACAAATATCGCTAAAAAAGAGGTCCCGGAAAATCACACCTTCTGCCATTGACGATCACCCCAAGGACGGAACAAAAAAAGGCTAAAAAAATTGCCGCGAATAGAAAAGGGAAAGGAGTACGGGAACTTAAAGTCTAGAAACCAAGGAAAAAGGGGCATAGCAGTTGTCGAAAGAACACCGAGAACACGGGTCCTCCGTGGCAACAAAAGAGAAGGGAAACCTGCGGAACAGTCTCGAAAGATAGGGGTTTCGAAGGCGTTAAAGAGATCTGATGAATAAAGATTGAAGGAAAGAGAAGTTGAGGGCTGTCGCGGTGAAGGAAAAAAAAAGGGGAAGAGGGAGGAGATATGCCTGAATCTAAAGGGCAAAAAAACGGATGCTCGCCCACTCCGCAGCAACAAGTATCACCGCAAGCGTTTCAGGGTATACGGTGCCGGGGGGAACTGACGGGGCAAAAGGTCGGAAGGAAAAGTCAGGAAACATATGAGGGGGGGGGGGGGGGGAAAGAGAAGCCAAAAAGATGGTCGCAAGAAAAGTGACCAAAGAAACTGCTATAAATTCGGAAAAAAGATGAAAAGAGAGATCTCGTGAACGGGGGGGGAAAAGAAAAAAGACAGACCAAGAACCGGAAAAACATGAGAAAAAAAGAAGGGGGAAAGCAACAATCCAAAGGGGGAAGAGAAGTAGCCATCGGCAGTGCCGGGGAGTCTGGAGGAGAAAAAGGGAAGAAAAAAACGACGTAAAGAGGGAAAGAGAGAATTGACAGAAAACCTAAAAGAAAAACCCGCGTGAGAGTAAACAGGCGGGGATAAATAGAGAAGGGTATATCGTGAAAGGGGGGAGGGAGGAGGGAAGAAGTAGGCCGACAAGGGAAGGAAAAATCCTGAATAATGGACAGGAGCTGGTTTCAAAGCTCGCCATCCGAACACGGACAGAGAAAGTGTGGGATCTGTCAAAAGACCTTAAAAGGGAGGGAAAAGGGAAGGAGACACGAAAGCAACGAGGAAAAGAGTGAAAAAGGTTGACATTCTAAAAACTTATTTGATCTAGGTCTAACCGGATATGAAGAGCGAAGGGGACATCTGAAAAGTCATCTCCACGTGGTAACGGAGACGAAAAGAAAAAAGAGAGGGGCGTTGCGAAAAAAAAAGAAAAAAGACATCACACAGGGAACTCCATAAAACATAGGGAAAGGTTGGGTGGGAAAAGCACTTCCTACATATTAGAAGGAAAAAGGATAATTGGATTTCTGTCCTCCTCGGAACGATGGGAAAGAAATCCGAAAATCATTGTGAAGGAAAAAAGGAAAAAGAAGGGCCGGTTGTGACATACTTATCGCGCACGGGAAGACATGATGTACGTGTCCCGAATAGAAAAGAAAGCGAAGTCTCATAAGTTTCAGAACAGGATTAACACCTGGGAAAAGGGAGAGAACCTACCAACGTTTGGACGGAAAATAAAAAGAAGGCAAAAAAAGAAACAACAAAAACAAAGAACTAAGTTCTTTAAAGGATTGAAAATCAACCAGAAACTACAGATTAGAGCGGGAAGGGAAAAATAGCCTGGTCAAAAAAAAAAATAGGAGACAGAATAACGGAAAAAAGAAAAAAAATCTTGACCTCTATAAACACTATGGAAAAAAGAGGAAGGGGGACAGAAGCATAAACGACAACTGCGAAATGTTACTACAGAAAAATCATAAGAAGGTAACTGCGGAGAAAACTAATCTTGGAAGGAAAGAAAAAATCAAAAACTCCATCAGCCATAGAACAAGAAAAAGGGAGGTAATAAAGCTCAAAAGGGGGGACTCTTCAGGGGGAAGTGGGACCAGGGATGAGTTGAGCGAACCTTATTGATGATTTAATCGGAGATTTATGGGTATATCGCATAAGAAGTGAATAGAGAACTTATATGCATTGATGGGGGGGGAAAGAGAGTTTATATGACTGTTTGAAAAAAGGGAGGAGAGCCCTATTACTCGGGAGGAAAGGTTAAACAAAACTCTCTCTAGGGTATCGTTAAGCTGGTTGCAGAAACGGCAACGTACCGAAGGAGGGAGGGGGGGTGAGCTGAAAAAATTGGAGGTGGGGGGGGGCAAGAAAAGTATTCGAAGGTCATGGCGGGGAAGGGTGGCCATGGGGGTTAGACCATTAGGTAAACAGCGAAACAGTCGTAAACCGTGAGATGGGGACTTCGAAAGACGGAAAGTAAAGAATTTAAGGGGAGGGGGAAAATCATTGTTTTGGGCAGGAAACAACAGAAAAGATAATTTGCCATAAACCGGAGGAAGGCGCTGGCGAAACAAGAGGGAGGAGGGAAAAGAATGACCCATAAGGGAAGAAGACTCACCAGCAAGAAGGGGGGTATCAGTGGAAGGACAAAACCATTGCACTCCTTAGTGGGGGGGGGGAGGACCCAGCTGGAAGGGGAAAGAGTTGCATTGGGATAAGGAAGGGTTTAGGAAAAATAATCAACGTGCTCGTGTTTCGAAGAGAAAACTGAAAATGGACTCCCTGACTAAAAGGACGTGAGGAATTCATAGGTTGTCAAAGTCACAGTGGACCGAAAAACAGACAGATTGAACAGGGGGAAAAATCAAAAACGGATTGCAAAAGGGGCAGAAGGCGTCGAAGATAGAAAGGAAACCAAAGTGAGTGCTGTATATCAGGGACCTTATAGGAAGTTTGTAGTGACCAAGGCCAAAGGGAGAAAACACGATTCTAGCGTGAGGAAGGGGGGAGGGGGGCCGCATGTGAAGGAGGAAAAAAATCGGCGCGGGAAAGGAGGGATAAACATCTCGAATGTGGGGGTAGCACCGAATCAAGAGGGAGTCCTAGGCCAAACTGTTTATGGGAAAGGGGGAAGAAATGGGGGGGTCAGAAGGTTGGGAATTTCACGCATAGGAGGAAAAGCTTGAAAGTTTTGAGGTAAGGAAAGGGGGAAGAAAAGGCAACGGGGAGGGGGAGAAGGAGGGGAAGAACCAGGAGAGATCGTATGGGGGGGAGCATGGTTATCTGATCGAAGGCGATGAATACTGTTGAACACACAGGGAACCAACAGAATGGGAAGGAAAGAATTGGAAAACGGTCGCACCGTTTTTCGGCGGGGGAAGGGGGGGGGGGGTAAAGTGTCCGTTGAATAAGAGGCGGGGGCAGACTTGTGAAACGGAAATGGGGAAAGTCAGGAATGGTATGTGCAGATCCCTCAAGGGAAAAAGGGATAATTTGAAAGCTTGCCACGGGAAAAGGGTGAAAGGGATTTTTCCGATTGTGGTGCAGAGGCCTTCTTGGTGCTGAGGGAAGGGGAGGGGAAGACCACCCAACCCAAAAAACAAACCAACCCAAAACAACCCCAAAAACACCAACAACCCCCCCGCCACCCCACAAACAAAGACCGCGAAGATAGGAATCCTCAGGTTTTATTTGTTGGGAAGGGAAACCTCAACCGCCGGCAAGAATCAGAACGAGGAAATTAAGTGAAAAGAGAGCACGCGAACCTTCAAGCATAGAAAAGAATCAGAGGAAAAAGTAGGAACACAGAAAACAATGGGGGAAGCAACGAGAGTGGGATATCAAGGGGGTTTGGGAAAAAGGAAGGGACGGGAATTATGGACTTTCGAAAAAAAGGGAGAACCGTGTGTAGGACGTCGAGAAGAGAAAGAGGGAGGCGTCTAGAAAGAAAACCAGGTGGAGCTTGGGAGGTTCCAAGGGTGTTGTTTTGTAGAGGAAAAGGCATAAGGGTTCTGATTATAGGGGGGGGGGGCGAGGGTGTTTGAAACTAAAAAGGAAGGGTCTGGAGGAGAGAAGGGGGAAACACAGAAAAAGGGGACTTGACCCACGGACCTGTCCGTAAGTACCATGAAAGGGAGGGAGCCTGGGGTTTTGATTAACGAGGAGCTTAAAGTGGAGATTGAGAAAGGCCTCAATCAAGACAAAGCAAAAAAAAGGTCGATATGTAAAGGAGGGGTCAGCGGGATAAAATGGCGTGCGGTTTTGAGGGGTCGGAGTGACGCGAGAAGACGATAGAAGGAGGGGGGATCATTAGACGAAGGAAAAAAATCAGCAAACAGGGGGAATACTTGGGGGAATCATAGGGTCTTAAAGGCGGGGGGGGGTAAAAGTTTCGAATTTTCAGGGTGACCAACCAAAAAGCAAAAACGAGCAGAGGAGAATTAATGCAAAAAACAACAAATTAGGCTGTATTAGAGATTATCATGGAAAGAGTAATTGGGACTAAAGCTTAAAAGGAAAAAGGGGGAAAAACCTCATGCTAAGAGAAGAAAGATCAAACACCAGTTTCGATTGGGGATCCGTGCGTAAAATCTTCCTAATTGATATCGTCCGGAAACTCCTGAGGAAAGAGAGGAAAGAACCTAACACCCTTAGAATGAGGAAAAATTAAAGGGGGTTAAAGATGGAAGGGGGGGGAAAGTAGGGAGGTCAGTCTACTCGACAAATAAAAGGGAGGACATATACAAGAGGGGGAAAAAATTGAAATGGCAAAGAGGAAAGAAGGAAAGGGGGGACCCAGAGGACTGTTGTTAAGAAATATTAAAAAATATTTTTACGGAAAGACAACACCAGCCTATCGGGGAAAAGATCCGGGTAAAGAGAATCGAAAAACCTGTTCTGAGAGAAAAAAAAAAAAAAAAAAGGTCCGACCAAAATCTGAAATGAAGGGGCCACGGAAGAAAAAGGGGTCAAGGGCGGCAGTCAGGAATACTTAAAACCCAAACACCGTTGACCTGACAGGGAGGAAGGAACCCGAACAGAAGTCCGGGGGAAACAAAGTCGCAACAACGAAAAAAGTTGAAATTCAAGTGGGCATTTAACTACTCGCCTCGAGAGGAAAAAAGGGTTCCTGGACGGAGGGACTAGAATGATAGATAAACTCCGAAAAGTTGGAGTTAGTTTCAAGCTTTGGGACGGGGAAGGCCAAGGTGGAAAATCGAGGAGAGGGAGAGAGAAGGAAAGACACACCATTCATGAGCAAAGGGAGGACACCCACTACAAAAAGTCAACAAGGAAAATAAAGGGGGAAAGATTGACAAATGGATCAAGGGCGCTGGGAATGCTGGAACGGTTAATATAAAAATTCCGTCTGGAAAAAAGGAGGGGGCAGTCGCGGAAGACAACTGTGAACGGAGTAGACCCCTTTGAAACCTAAGGGAAATAAATAAGCAAAGGATTTCAAAGAAAGATCTGCAGTCAGTCAACATGTCCAGACTAAGAGAAAAAGAAAAAAAGGGGAGACACCTTGCGGCAATCCACCTTGATAGAAGGGGGGAAAAAAAGGGGTAGTCCATAATATCGAAACAGAAGGAAAGAAAAGCCGGGCAGCCGCCGCGGGGATAATGGCCAACCAAGAGAGAGGAAATGTGCTCCTAATAAACTAAGGGGGAGGGTCTCAACGAGGGCCGTATGCAAAAATAGCGCCTATAAGCCAGAGAAAGAAGAGAATTGAAAAATTAAAAAATAACCCTGACAGGACAAAGCATAGCATACGTAATCTAAAGCTTTGGCGCCCGAACGCCTTTCAGACGAAAAAGATGCAATGGAAATCTAAATCAAGAGACAGTAAAGGGTGCACATGGGAGCCGAACGAAAGGAATGGCAGCAAGTCGCGGGGGGACCCCGGAATTTGACAAGGAAAAAGTGTCGTCGCTGAAGCTCCCGGAAAAGGAAGAGGGGGACGGGCTCGTCCGGAAAAAAAAAGGAACGGGTCAGAAGAGAAAAACGAAAAGAGATTGAATAACAAGGAAAGAAAAGACACATCCCTTTAAGGAAAAAGATTGGTCAAAAAAAAAAAAGAAGGTGAAAGGGGGAGGTTAAAAACGGAACTGAGTCACGGGCAGAGGGGGAGGGGGATGGGAACGATCCAAACAGAAATGTGACGGAGAAAGGGGGAGGGGGAACGCTGCTGAAGCAGATAAGGCCGTGAAGGAAAAAAAATTAAAGTCGCACCTCCTTAACAGGAGAGGTAAGGAGTCACAGAGTCGAAATCGGGGAAAAGGGCAGGAAAGAGGGTTCGAAAACTTCAAAAAAGGGCAAAAAGAACGAAAGAAAGGGAAAAAAGGAAAACAAATAACCATATGCCTAGGCACAATAAACTAAAAAGGGTGGAGTCAAAAGAAACCAAACGGACATAGAGTCGTGAATCAAATAGGGCAGAAAAGAGAAGTAAAAGAATCAAGGAAGAGTACAACTCAAAAAAAAGGAAGGGTTACAAAAATCATGTAACTCATCAGGAAAGAAAAGGCGATCTCATAAAAAAAATACTAGCAAAAAATCATAAGAAAAGAAAAGGACGCAGAGGGCAGATTAACCCCACCTAAAAAAGAAAAAAAGAAGACCAAGGGAAATCAAAAAAAAAACAAAACCAAGGTTCAGCGAAGAAGAGGAATACATGATCCGTTGCGCTTGACGTGGTCTGAAAAAAAGGAAAAAAAAGAAAAAAGGTTAATCCCACTTTATAGGTCTGTCAGGGAGGGAAAAAAGGGTTAAAGTTATTAGAGGAAGGGGGGCGCGAAAATATCATTGAGGGGGGAAAAATCAGATTATGCTGCGGGAAAGACTGGTGTTGAAAGGGAAAGGGAAGAAAGATTTCGAAGTTGAAAAAGGGGGGGAAGTGAAAGAAACGAGCCCCGGTCTGGGGGAAGGGGAAACTTCAACGGAACCTAAAAGAGGGATTGGAAAACACTGGTGGGAGGTTGCCGGGGGACAGGAAGGCAAACCGGGGAAAGGGGAGGGCAGGAGTGACGGGGGGAAGAAGGAGTGATAAAAAACACTGGAGAAGTGGAAAACTTTCGAACTCGGACGCAACAGAAAAAATGTACAGGCGGGGTCAAGATCTGTTGCAAGACAACCTGAAAAAAACAAGAAAGTTGGGGCAAACCCATTAAAAAGGAGGGAGAAAAAGAGGAGGCGGTAACACGACGTAGTATAAGGAAAGAAGGGAAGTCCAGGCGGAAAAAAAAAAAACGAAGAGTTGGATTTCCAGTGAGGCAAAACAGCCAGGAAGTCCGGAGGGGGGGGACTGGACCTCAAGGGGGGGGGTTAAAGGGGGAGGGAAAGGGGTTATTGGGGGGGGGAGGGGGTGGGGTCATGACTAACGAAGCAATAGCGGCGATTTTGGAGGGGACTGGCACCCAGGGGGGGGAAGGGCCGAAACTAAGGAAGGGAATATTAGGGCCATTTGAGACGAAACCGGAGCAAACAAAAGAATAAAAACTGCAAACCGGACGAGTGACCAACGATGGCGCTGAAGGAAGGTGAGGCTAAAAAAAAACCCCTTAAAAGGGAGAACGGAGCGATCGAGAGGAATTTCCGAGGGGGGGGCAAAATGAAGGCATAGAGGAAGGCTCACAAGACTCTTCGAAAAGAGTAGGAGTAGCGGTAAGAACCATGGTGGGGGAAGTCTTAATAAAAAAAAGTTAGGGGAAGGAGCTAGAACTAGTTTTATCAACAAATCAATGCGTTTGCGAGGGGAGGAAACGGAGGGGTGGGTCATAATGAGACTTTCCGAACTTTGGGAAAAAAGGGACGCAGAAAAGGTACAGGCGTTTCAGTTGGCAAGTCAGGAAAAGTTCAGAGGCAAAGAATCCCGGAAAAAAAACGCGGTTTGGATAAGTATCCAAGGTTCCTAGGAAAAGACAGGAGGGGGTGGCTTTGGGGGAGATGGGAAAGGAGCGGGAAATTGAAAATAAGGGTGTGTACCACGGGAACCTCGACTGGGGAAAAAAGTGTGAGTTATATTTCTTTTGAAAAGGGGAGGAAGACTCCTCGGCCCGGGGAGAGAAAAAAAGAGAAGTGTTAGACAAGTCACGCCCTTTGGTATAAGCAGAATGCCATCTTGCAAAGCAGACGGGGGTCAAATACCATTTGAAGAGGGAAGGGGAAGCAAGTGTTGGAAAAGGGTCTGGGGGAGAAGAGCGGTGGGGCGACGGGCAAAAGGGTGTGACCAAAAGGGGGAGATGAATGGGAAGGAGAGATCGTATCGATTGGGAGGAAGCATGCCGTTAAAGAAAACACATGAAGCCCACTCAAAAACTAACTGCGCTGACGTTCTGAGTCAGAGAGAAAGGAAGTAAAAAAAAGCAGAGAAAACGGAACCTCGCTTCGATGTAAAGAATGGGAAAACAAGCGGGAAGAAAGGGTGGGGGTTTCCCAGGTGACACAGTTTTCTCGGGGAGTTCGAAAAGAATTTTTGGGGGGGGGTTCGAGTCGCAAAAAACAGAAAGGAAAGGTACGATACCAAAAAACGGACGTGAGCGGGTTGTCGTGTGGGACAAGGCAAAATTGGGGGGGGTGGGGGAAAGAGAAGAAGGCGCCGACTTTGATGCTTTAGAGAGGGGAAAGAGATCGGGAGGGGGTGTTTGAAACGACAGGAGGACCGGGTTGAGTAAGAAGGGGGGGGAAGCAACACAGCAAGCCAAGCCATTCAGACTGAAAAAACTGTGGTCCCGAGGGAGGCCAGTTATTTTTTAAGACAAGGAGTCGAGAAAAAATTGGACGAAAGAGAAGAAGCAGACCAAGCTGAACGAATTCAAGAGAGCCCTACATAAAAAAAAAAAAAAGGAGGAGTTTGGGGAGGGGGTGGAGCGTTAATGCAGGGGACGGAAGACCATGGAAAAGAGAGCAGGTAACGAGAAGATGCCGAGAAATGAACTCAAAAAAAAAAGGGAGGTTCTTTCAAGAGACCTGGTCTTAAGAGTTCTGGAGGGTGAAGTTAAAATGACACGGGAGGGGAGAAAAAAAAAAGATAATATGGCAAGTGAAAGAATCAATCACAAAAAACAACAAGAGAGGATAAGGGGGCCCAGATGATATTGGGGGCGACGCAAGTAACTGAAAAAAGGGAAAGAACGCCCCTGTACGATTAGAGGAAACGAAGCCTAAGTCAGAGGGATCAAATTTCAAAAGGAAGAAAGGGAGTCCTTGAATCCTACGGAGGAAAAGCTAACGCCTAACACCTAAAGGCAACCATTAGATGTTAAACGGGAGGGGAAAGTGGAAAAGGGGGCCAATCCCTTGGTAAGGTGAGGGCAGAACGGAAACAAAAAAAAAGTAAGGCCGAATGGTTCACGGAATCAGAAAGTCCAACTGCATTCCGGAAAGGGAAGGAAGAAATGCGGGGTGACTGATGATGACAGGCTGTGTGGATAGATGCCATCAGAAGACGAACTGTAATAACAAAAGACACGCATAAACGCGACTGGGGGAAAGGGAACAGCATCAAACCGAAGGCCTGAGAGATAGACAAAAATGGGAAGGCCCAAGAAAAAAAGAGAAAAAAAGTTCCCGTTAATAGACAATTCGTCGGCCTTAAGGGAAGCGACTTCGGAACCCCACACAAGGGGGCGAAGGGTGGTTCAAAAAAACATATAAACTCCCGTCAGTGAAAACAAGATCGTGAAAAAAAATCAGTGGGGGCTTAACAACCTTGGGAGGTATATGATCTGAAGGGAGCTTGGAAAAGCATATGGAGGGATAAGATAAACAGCCAGACGGTAGCGGGTTCAATCCGGTCGGGGAGGGGAGGCAAAAAGGGTAGAGGGAAACGATCTCAAGGAAAGGCCGAAAATTGCAAAACAAGGCCGAACGGGGGGATGTGGGCCCCAAACGTGAACGCCGGGCAAAAGGGGATAACGAAAAGCTTTACAAATGGGATACGGTGGGCAAACAAAAAGCGGGACGATTCACGGGAGGAGAGAAGACAGGCGAATTAAAACATCTGGGAAAGGAAAATTCAAAAAAAATCGTAGAAAAAGAAAGGTCAAAGACCATGGAAAAAAAAAAAAAAGACAAAAGATAGGAAAAAAAGGCTGGTAACGCAGAGACTCCACTGGAAAAAAAGGGAAAGACCATCGCAACTACCGTAAAAAACAAAAAAGGAGAGAAAAAAAAAAAGAAATGGTGCACACGATAGACCCACAAGAAGAGAAGGGGGGGAGATCTGACAGAACGAACGGAGAAATCGTGGAAGGAAGAGGGGCGTGAAGTCACCACATGGCGACGGGAGAAGGAAACCCAGCGGTGAAAAAATTAAGAGGGAGATCGGCGTGCACCTTCGAAGGTGGGGAGATAGAAAAGAACACCAGGAACCAAAAGACCCTCCTAAGTAAGCGGTCGAAATTTTTTGTTAAACTCCGGAGAAAAGGGGGAAACCCCCCAGCAACCTAGACACGTGGCAAGAGAAGGCCCACCCCAAAAAAAAAAAAAGAAAAAAAAAAAAAGACAACCTACGAAGGCTACCTTAATGCGTTGCTTTTCAGTGAATGGGAAAAAAAAATGTTAATGGAGGTTGGGACTGAGGGGGACCTGCTCCCAGCTGCGGAAATATAAAAATTTGAAGTGAGACCAGTTGATAAGGGAAGAATCGAAGGCGGTCAATCGACACGTTGGCAGGAGGAGAAAAGGGGCATCCGGGGGGTAGTCAGGAAAAAATTAGACACAACAAACAAAAAAGAAAAACAATTGTTGTGGGGGGGGTGTAACCAAAAAGATTGTACAGAAAAAAGGAAGGGAAGTTGCCCAAGGAGGATGAACACGGGAAACTAAGGACCGACGGGAAACGTAAGGGCCGTACAAAAAACTTCAGAGGGGTACCGGAACCAAACTTTCGCCGTTTAAAAGGGGGGGGGGGGGGGAAGGGTCATTTCACAGCAGATCAACGGGGGCAAAAGGGGGGGCATAGCCAATGATCAAAACAAGCCGGAAAAGTGCTCGGAAGTGCCGAAACAAGGAAAGGGGGAAAACGGAATATTGGCGCTTATCAAGACGCAAACCCTGCCCACCCCGACCGTACAGTCCCAGGTGCACGAAAGAAAGGGGAAAAAGACACAAAGAGAAACAAAAAAAAAGAAGGGTACGGGTCAGGCAAAAGACGAAGGCATATGAAGTCGGGGTAAAATTCAATATCAAACTAAATCGGAAAATAGGGAATAGATAAGGAGAGAAGGCAAAAGGAGGGACCAGCACGCTACGACATTACACCACCAATCCAGACCGGGAGGGTAAGAAGATCATCGATTAAAACGAATAGAAAATAGAAGCGAAAGTAACGAATCATAAGAATTTAACGATAAAACATTTTCAAGAAAAACGATCTCATGCGCGCCCCACAGGGGTAGGACATAGCGAGAGAAAAAAAAAAGGAAGGGTCGAGGAAAGAAGAAAACTGTTGGAGGGACGGACGGGGGAGGATTCGTTGACCAGAACAGTCTACAGGGGGTAGGGAAGAGTTAGCGTAGGGGAAGTTGTTGAATGGGAACAGAATGAGAATTGTAGAGCTGCGCAAAGGAAGGAGTCCAATCGGCGGTAAGAGAAGGGAGAGAGGCAAAGACTGGTTCCTGGAAGTCGGAAGAAGGGGGACTCGATTTAAGTGATTTGGGGGAAGGGGGAAAAAGAGAGAACGGCCGGGTGACTTTGTCATAGCAAAAGTACATACATTCGTTTCTTTGTGCTCTGACAGGGGGGGTTTATTGGGTTGGAGTAGTCTTCGGAAAAAGGGTAAGGGGGAGGGGTGGAGGCACGGTGGGAAAGCCGGGGATTGGAAAGAAAACTTCGAACTTTTTCTGTTGAAATTTCGACGCGGGACAGTTAAGAAGCCTGTTAGACGGCGTTGCTTCAAGACAGTGGTGTCAAGGACAAAACAAAGATTTGGGGGAAATGAAACTAAAGTGCAGCGAGAAACAAGCGAGGGGGTTCAACGGGAGGGGGAATAGTGATTACAGCGAAAAAGCAAAAGTATGTAAGATGACCCTCGAAAGGGAAAAAGACCGAACTGGGAGAAAGAAAGTCGGGTTTTTGCCTGACAAACTCAGGATGGGAGAAAGGGTGTATTGAGGTAGGTTTGTTTCAGAATGAAGGCAGAAGCAAAACAGCAACGTTAAGGGGGGAGTCAGAAAAGGAGAGGGGAAAAAACCTGGGACAGAATGGCAAAGTGAAACCCGTTGCCTAACTGAACAACCTTCTAGAAAAAACGGAAAGCAACTGCAGGAAGGACAACTAACGCTCCTACGAGTACAAGGGCCTGACCCAACGTTGACTTTACTGGCGTAAGAAAGCGCGAAGAAAAAACGTGAGAAAAAAAGTTGTGAGTATACGGCTCTCCGTGAACACAACTTTCTCCTCTTAGGGAAAGGGGGGGACGTGTAAGGGACGAATTGGGGGGGGGGTGGAATCTGAGTTCGAAAGGAGACCAGAAAAAAGCGAAAGGTGAGAAACCTCAGTTGCGGGAAACGACTAGCAAAAAAGGGGTTGGAGGAATATCACGGTAAGAATGGGGGGGGCCTAAGCGCGCCTTTAAAGGAGTTACGTGGGCGTCAAGGACGATGCGATAGAAAAAAAATAAATTCATTTCCGCGTTCATAGGAAGGGACCGGAAGGGAGCACGGAGGTGGAGGCAATGTTTGGGAAGTGATCAAAGAGTGGAGCTTTACTGGGGGGGGTTGAAAAAAAAACGAGTCATCTACCAAGAAAAGCCAAAAACACTGTGAAGTTATGAAAAAAGCAGGTTAAAAAGGGAGGTGAATCCGGCTTCCGAGCGAAAATAGCTGTGCGACGGGAATTCTCCGGTAGTAATTTGCCCAAAAACGTTAAAAAGCGCATGAATACCTCTGAGAAATGGGGAAGGAAAGTGCGATAATTTAAAGACGGGGTGCCAAGATTCGTGGGCAAAAAGCCATAAAAAAAAAAAGTTTCCTTCATGGGTCTCGTCATTGAACGTGGGAAAGAAAAAGTCTGAAGCATGTGGGCCCGGTTTGAAAACAGAACACAGCCTTAAAAAAAAATCGAATGGGGGCGAACGCTTGAAAGTCGATCATCGCAGGCACTCCTGACGAAAAATGAAGAGCGTAAAGAACCAACAATGAAGACAAAGAGAGGAAGCTTGTGTGCCACTCTCAAAGAAGGGGAAACTCGGGGGATGACAAACGTCGGAAACGGGGGGTTTGGTAGAATGGCGAATCCGAAGGGACCGTACACAGTTCGTTTCTAGTCCTTGGCAAAACAAAATACGGGAGCTTTTGGTGGGGGGTTTTAACTTCAGTGGGGTTTTGTTTTCTCAATGTCGGCAAGGAACGACGGTTGTGGCGGGGCTTAGTCACCGGTGGAACGATGCCGGGCGGGGGTGGGCTTCAGCCGGAAGTTATTACCTGATGGCAGCGGAAAAAGGAAGAAGTCAATTCAGCGGAACTTGCTCTATTGGAGAAAGTAAAGGCGCAGGAGAGTGTATAACATGTTCTTGGCGAAGGAGGGGCTAAGTCCAGGAAGGGGGGAAAAGAAAGAAAAATCAAACGGAATTCAGATAGGAAAGGAAAGGGTTCAGTGGGGACGGAGGTTGGCTGTTGTACGCCGGGGAAAAGGGTCGACGACTAGGATCAGTTACGGCCTGGAAGGCGCGAAAAAAGAAAGAACCACATGATACAGAAAAAAAGAAGGGGCAAAGGGCGGGTTAACGACCTTAAGTTAAATCTTAGGACCCCAACCATGATGGAGAGCAAAGTGGGTGCTCTCTACAAAAACAAACAAAAAGAAGAGATGAGAGAGGAGGGATCAAAATCTGATGGGGGGGTGAACCAGGTGAGATGTGGGGGGGGGGGGGGGCGGAAAGGACCTCTACGATATCTATACTGAAACGAATCCCCCACATTGGGTAGAAGTAGAAGGTCCTCGAAGGCGGGGATACGGTAATGGGGAGAAGGAGCTAAAAAAAGCAGGAAAAAGGGAAAAAATCAAAAATGGAAATTCTTGATGGCGAAAATTGAATAAAACTAATAATTTGGTGTCCATAGTGGGGGAAGGAGTGACCGACGTTGGAGATCGTCAGACCCAGAAAAAATAAAAAAAAAAAAAAAAGAAAAAAAAAAGAAAAAAAAAAAAAAAAAAGAAAAAAAAAAAAAAACCACAAAAAAGAAAAAAAAAAAAAAAGAGAAAAAAAAAAAAAAAAAAAAAAAAAAAAAAAAAAAAAAAAAAAGAAAAGAAAAAAAAAAAAAAAAAAAAAAAAGAAAAAACCAAAGATTCTGAAAGAAAATGGCAAAAAAATTGGACGGAAGCCACGTCCAGTCACTACTGGAAGGGGGGGGAAGGCTGCGGGCGATGCCATCAAACGACCTGGAAGGGGGAAGAAAAACCCCCTCCCAGAACCACGAGGGGGGGAGAAAAAAAGCGAAGGTAGTAAAAACCAGAAACGGGGCGCAGAGCGGCAACCCAATTGACTCCACACTAACTAAAGAGTTTGGAAAAGAAAGAAAAAAGAAAAGTAATTAGATCGACGTACTAAAAAAAACCAGGTGGAATCCGGTCAGCCAAGAGAAACAATCCTCATGGAAAAAAAGCGCGGACCAACGCAGGAAGTTCACCATTTGGAGGGCTAGAGGGGGGGAAGGAGGAGCGTGGGAGGAGATTTACAGGCAGGGAGAGAAGAGCGATAAAAAAGTATGGAGTAAGAAAAAAGGTGCGGAAACGGCCAGTCTGCGAGAATCTCTTCCTTCCAGGGGGCCTACCTTTGCCGGCAAAGAACGAAAGGGGGGCGAAAAGAAGCTTAATGCACAAACGATCAAAGGACAAGTGGAAAAAGGGATCGTTGGCATCTGGGAAAGATGGAAAAAGTGCGATACAGGAAGAATGCGTTAACATATAGAAGTGAACTCCGCGTATAAACTCAGTGGGGGACAGAAACCTTGCCATGGAGAGAAAGGAGTCAAAGTCCAGAGGGGAAGGGGGTAAACAGGTGAAGCCCCAGAGAGACCCGAGACCCACGAACACCATCCTTGTGGTGACGTAGAGAAAAGGGAAAAGAGAAGGAAAATAAAAGGAGGACAGCAAGATTTGTAATTAACAAAGACTGAAAAAAAATCCGTAATCGGCCTACGCAGGGACAAACTGAGGAAGTGCTCCAGGAATAATAACAAATAAAGAAAGCATTGCATGGGGAAAAAAGTAGCAAAAGCATTCAACTCAAAAAGTTAGGGGGGAGGGATTCTCAAGAAAAACCATACTCCGGCAATGGAAAAAAAAAAAGCTGACGAATTGAATTCGGACTCAAGGTACAGAAACCCGAGCACGTTAAAAAAAGCATAAGACAGGCGACTGAAAGGGCTTTAGGACTGCTCAAGCCGGAAAAAATTAGTCTAGAGTTGAAGAGGTTAAAAAAGGCCGACCAAAAAGGACTTTTTGAGCGAAAAGTAAGCTGTCTTAGGAAAGTAGAAAAAATCGTCCTGACCCTAAAAATCAGAAAAAAAAGAAAGTCGTGGAGTCGATAAAAACACAAGGCCAAAAAAAAAAAAATCACCCTGACTCATCCGAGGGCAGTCAAAAAAGGACACGGAAAAGGGGGCAGGAGGAAGGAAAGGGGAAACCTATAGACTAAATTCACATCAGGATTGGGGAGACGGCAAAGCCGCTTAAGCTAATGAGGGGGGGAGGGGGGAGAAGATTTCAATGGAGTTAAAAAAAGCAGGAAATAAGGGGAAGGTTGCGAAAAACTGATCTGGCTGGAAAAAAAGGGGAAGAAAGGAGAGGACTAATCATATAAAAAGAACGGGGGGGAGAAGGTGGAGATGAGAAAATCCTGCACACCCTGGGAAAAAAAAAAAAACCAACAGGAAACCGGGAAGAAGAAGAAAATCAAAAAAACAAACACCAAAGAAGAAAAGAAAGGGAAGGTGCGTGGACAGAACAGGGGGATTGAAGAAGTTAAGAATCGGTGTAAATTCAAAAAACTAAGGAGAAAAGGAAAAAAAAAAAAACGTCTCCGAAAACCTATCAAAGGAGGTACCACAAGAAGCCAATTTAAAAGCATCTCAAAATCGGTCAAGAAGTAAAGGAGGAAGGAAAAAAACGCATAACGACGATAAGAAGGAGAAGTAACACGGGTAAGACTAGCGCCGGACCAAGGTGAATATAGACAAAAAAAACACGGAGGAGATATAGGAGAAACAGTTTGAAAACCTGGGTAGGAGAGGGAAAAGTGGAGCATACAGGGAAGGGAACTTATTAAAGGGGGAGTAAGAAGGGAAGAGGGTCTGTTATAAACGAAAAGTCCTGGAAAAAAAAGGAAGAAGGGGACGTTGGTCAAAACCCCACCAACCCTTCGAGCGTCAACTACGGCTTGATGGTGGTCAAGGAGGAATAAGAAAAAGCATTCGGGGTTGGAATTAATTTAGTGAATCCGAGGAAAACTAGATATTGAAGTATTGGAGGGAAAAAGAGCTAGAGGGAACTACGTTTCTGGGGGATGAACTTCAACGACCAGACCTTGGTCTTGGGGGGGGGGAGAGAGATTGGGTAAGGGGTTTTGCCTGGATCTTCGGAAAAAAGGGCAAGGGAGGGGTCGAGCGGGGCAACGACCGAGAGAGAAAAGAAATCATCAAAGAAAGGGCGGTCGGACGCCAGGGGGCAAAAAAAAAGGAAAAAGGAAGCCTGTACGGCTGGGGCTCCATTTTGTGGGGGGAAAAGGAAACCGGAACTGAAAGCTTGGGCAAAGGAAAAAGGCAGGGCAGCGGGGAAAAACGTGGGGGGAAAAATCGGGAAGAGGGAAATTGACAAGCCCATCAATGGATCCGAGGACCAGTATATGTAAGGGAAAGGAAGGGAAAAGCCGTACTGAAAAGGGTTTGTGGGAAGGGGGACCCGAAGGAGGCGGAGGGGCTGTTTCGTGTGGGGGAAATAAAAGTCAGAAAGGCAAAAGAGAGGGGGAGATTTGCAAGAAAAACCGGTGCGCTGGAAACAGGGAAGAAGGGAAGAGGCGATCAAAACCGGTCGCTGCACAAGGAGAGAAAAAAAGACAGCTGGAGCTAAAACTTCACGAGGTCAAAAAGAAGAATCGGGAGCAAGCAAGTGGAGGAAGACTCCGCAGGACCTAAAACGGGGGGGGGGGGGAGCTTAATTAAAGGCACAGGAGAGGAAAGGGGACGGACGCTCCGTAGCTCTAACACAACTCTAGAAGAAAGCGACTTCGTAAGGAAAATGCCAGTTGGGTGTGAAGGGAAGGAACAAGTAAAAAACGTTGACAGAGAAGCCGGGCGCAGGGAAAAGAAGGGAAGTTTCGCACGCGTCAACGGGGGAGGGGGGTAGGAAATTCAAAAAATTGAAATGGCTTTGTAACAGCGGCGCAAGCGACGGCAGTTCAGGGTTAATCCATGAAAATCCATGTTCATACTGAGAAAAAAAGAAAAGGGGAAAGGGAAGGCTCGCGAGGCTATCGTAAGGGGCACAGGGGATTGTTCCGGCAAGGGGGGGGGGGGGGAAAAGAAGGGGGGGGACGCAATGTTTAGGATCATATGAGAGGGGAAGGGAGAACTTGAACACCCACAAGCAGGAGAATTTGTGGGAAAGAGGGGAGGAGGGGCCGACAAGTTTTAGTCAGACGGGAGGGGAATTCCTCGCGAAACCAGTTTGAGACAGGATGAAGACGGTAATCAAAACGTTGCAAAAAAAAAACGGGACAATTCAACGATAACAGGGCTTACCGGGTAGAAGGTTGAAATTTTGACCGGAGGAGGGGGGGGGGCGAACCGGGGCTTTTTGGAGAAAGGGGACCACGGAAATGCCAGCTAGAGAGGTGTACCTTGTTTAAACATTTTTTGGGGAAAACCGCACCCTCCAGAAAAAACGAAAGAGAAGAAAACGGGCATGCGGGAAAGGGAGCTAAAGGGCATGTCGTAAAGCAGAGAAAAGTACTCGAGACTGATTAATAAGCCAATGGGAAAGCACACTCGGGGGGACGAAGAAAGGTGGGGGGGGTGAACCAGAGAAGGTGGGGGATCGGTTTATACGCAAAACTGTAGGAAACGTTTTTGGAGGGGACAGTCCAGAAAGTAAGGAGCTTTCAGAAAAAGGTCAACTAATGGTATCGGGGTTGCGTTGGGGGAAGGGACTGGGGTTTTGGTGAGCAAAGGGAAGAAAGGGGGGTGCTTGGACGGTAAGTATCTGTTTAAAAAAAGAAGAGGGGCTGTGGGGGGTGTCTTGAAAAGGCAACAGCCTGGTATTAATGATTGAAGAGGGGGGGAAGAAGAATAGTGGCCAGCATGACGAAATGGGGAAGAAAGGGGTCCCTCGGGTACAATAGTGGGAAAGAAAAAGAATGTCCGACGCGGGAGGGCGAAGAATTAAACTTAAAACGAAGAAAACAGCTTGGAAAAAGGGAAGGAAAAGAGAATGGACAAGCATCACGATAAAGTATAAAGAGGGGGACCTGTTGCCGGTAGGTATAGAGAAAAGGATGACCAATGAGAAGATAGCAGTTAGGCATCCGCGAGGAAAAACTGATAAGAAGCCCCTTTTTTGAGTGAAGGAGAAAAGGAAAGAGTATTACAGGAGTGAGGGTGAAAAAACAATTATTTACCAGTGTCCACCCTACGCTGGAGGAAAAAAATTTAGTAATGAAAACCGCCAAAGATGTAGGAAAGGATTGAACAGTAATAAGAATGAGAAGAAGGAAGGGTTTGGGAACTAAAAAAAATTATTTGTCAAAAAGACCAGACCCGATTACTAAATAGGAAGATGAAAAAAAATCCTAAGGAGACTAAACGGAGGAAGAATATCTCGTCTTGAAATAAAGACGCCGGACGCTAAAAGTCAGTACTCCTCCACCCACAGAAAGGAAAGTATATATCAGACCAAATGTAGGAAAAGGAGCTTAAGACAACGGCAGCTTTAGTTCTGGGGAAGGGAGAATTCTAAAAAACTAATAGGGCCAGAAAAAGATGGTTCAGAAATCCAACTAAAAAACAGACAGGAAAGGGGAATCCATTACGGGACTGGAATTAATGGAAAGGATGCTGGTTTATCTGAGGAAAAGAAAATCGGAAGAACACAAGAAAAGAATCCTACGCTGTCTTCAAATAAGAAAAAACGGCAGGAAAGCCTTGATCGATCGGAAACCCCAGCCAAAACCACCACTCCCGGCAGTGGGGGGAAAAGGAAGAAAGAGGAAGTCCGGGGGGCCTGCGGTAAAAGGCGACGGAGAACAAACAGGGAAGGGAAGGTTGGGTAGGAACTACAAAACAAGAACACTTCTCAGGGGAAAAGCGAAGGGGCACCCCAGAAGCGTTTCAAGGCAAAGAAACTTCTAGAAGACGAAATAAAAGGGGGGGTCAAGACTTCATTGAAGAAATAAAAAAAAGAGGATCACCGAGGTTGTACGCTCATAATGAAGAGCTTCCCTTTGGCATGTAAGGAAACAATGGGCGCGAGGGCTCTCTCGGACATCATGCCGGAAGAACAGTTTCAAGGAAAAAAGGAAAAGCACCCAAGAGGAAACAAAAGGGAACACGTAACCATCTGGTAGGGGGGGAGGTGGAAGTCAGCAAGGACGGGGGTCACTGGAAAGTACAGGCGAACCGTAGTGAAAAAGGAGAGCAGCCGCGTTAAACAGAAGGAGGCGAAAAGAACTTTTCAACTAAGAAAGGAAGTAAATTAAAAAGCGGTCCCGATAGATCGGTCAGGGGGGGGGTTGTTTCCAAAAACAACAGGTAAAGTCCTAGAAGAGAAAGGAAAAACCACAAAGCAGGGTTCTCCCCAGGGGGGCCGATAGAAAAAGAAGGGCGGGCGTATTGAGAAAGTGGGGAAAAAAAAAAAAATGAAAAGACGTAAAGCGGAAAAGAGCGAATTAAAACAGAGAATCTCAGGAAGCGAAAAAAAGGCTGCTGAGAAAAAGAGGGAAGGGGGTTGATAAAATAGACCGTTACAGCCGGCGGAAAGGGGGGAGGGAATGGACAACAACAAGCAATCCAGGAACAAAACAGTCGCATACTCTGACTGGATCAATTGTGGTTATCAAGGAGAGGGAAGGGAGATACGAAACAATTTTGGGCAGAGAGGAAATCTACTCTCAGAAGAATGTTGAAAAAGGACGGAGCAGACGACAAGCGTGAAAGGATCAAGGGTGACAAGTCGGAAGTGAAAAGGCTACAAAGCTGTAGGGGCGAAGGTTAAAGTCGAAAAGGGAGGAAATAGCCCTCGGTAAACCACTTGGGGGGTGGAAAAAGAGGGGAAAGCCGCACGGAGGAAAAAAGTCAATGAAGAAACCAAGCACCAGTCCACGCAACCAGCCGCTCCGAGGGGAAAGGCAAAGACAAGGGACCAAGCGGGTACCTGCCCATAAAAACATATTAAGACGGGAAGCGGAAGAGTTTTGCGAAGAAAAAAAAAGTAAAAGAGGTACGACAGAGGGGTTTACCAGCCTTGAAATTTGAAGGGGAAGGGGCAAAAGCAATCCGTGCCTTGGGGGTAAGGAAAAACTTATCAAGAGAACGTGAAGGGGGAGGACAAGAAGTAGAAAAGGGCAAGGTAGAGGGACGCTATAAAAAACTATGCAAAAAAGGGGACCCACTCTCAAGACGACACGGGGGGGAAAAAGGGGCAGAACCTAAGAAAACACAAAAAAACAAAAGAAAGAGGAAAGAACGACTTATTTAATTTGAACGCACCCTAACAGAAGAGGAAGGGGAAAAAATCAGGAAACTAAATAAAAAAGATAATAATCATATAAAGGAAAAAGAAGGGAACACAGCTATAAGTAACCACAAAATAAGAGAGGGGACTCAAAAACAAAAAACTAAAGAGGATACGAAGAAAAGGAAGAGAGACGAGGAGAAAAAAGCAGGGTCGGTAATCA